>OHRO01000234.1_pt1 | contig 16679 bp, 14 predicted proteins | sample 1578461 | NCBI WGS metagenome assembly OHRO01 (sample SAMEA3879545, study PRJEB24766) | human gut metagenome | biome: human-associated habitat; feature: feces | place: USA | collected 1985/1987
GCGCACGCGCTCGCAGCGCTGATCACGCCCGAGGAGCTAAGCGCCGATTACATCATCCCCAAGGCATTTGATCCGCGCGTCGGTCCGGCTGTGGCCGCGGCGGTGGCGCAGGCCGCCCGCGAGAGCGGCGTGGCGCGCATCTGAATCTGAATTTTTCCCCTGCAAAGGAGACACCCTATGGATTCCTACGAAAAATCCCTGCAGACGCTTGAGCTGCCGTCCGTGCTGGCGCTGCTGGCGGCGCAGGCCGTGAGCGAGACGGCGCGCGCCAACGCCATGGCGCTGCGGCCGAGCGGCGACCGCGCCGTGGTGGAGACCCGCCTCGGCGAGACGAGTGCCGCCGCCGGCATGATGGTCGTCAAGGGCAGCCCGTCGTTTTCCGGCGTGAAGGATGTGCGCGCGGCATTGCAGCGCGCGGACATGGGCGGTGCGCTCAACACGCGCGAGCTGCTGGACATCGCCGGCGTGCTGCAGGCGGCGCGCGCCGTGCGCGGCTACGGCACGGGCGACCGGCAGGACAAGATGTGCATCGACTACCTCTTCAGCGCGCTGCAGGCAAACCGCTATCTGGAGGAGAAGATCTTTACCTCCATCACCGGCGAGGACGAGATCGCCGACAGCGCGTCGGGCGAGCTTTCGTCCATCCGCCGCCTGATCCGCGCAGCGAGTGCGCGCGTGCACGATGCGCTGCAAAAGATCATCTCCTCGCCGAGCTATGCCAAGGCGCTGCAGGAGCCGATCATCACCACGCGCTCCGAGCGCTACGTCGTGCCGGTCAAGGCCGAGCACAAGGGCGCCGTGCCCGGGCTCGTGCACGATGTGTCGGCCTCCGGCGCGACGCTGTTTATCGAGCCGATGGCCGCCGTGAAGGCGAACAACGAGCTGCGCGAGCTGCGTGCGCGCGAAAAGACCGAGATCGAGCGCATCCTTGCCGAGCTCTCGGCGGAGTGCGCGGCGCACCGCGAGGACATCTCGAGCGACTTCGACGTGCTCGTGCGCCTCGACCTCATCTTTGCCAAGGCAAAGCTTGCCTACCAGCTCGATGCCGTCGCGCCCGCGCTCACGGACAAGCAGCTCTCGCTGCACCGTGCGCGCCATCCGCTGCTGCCGAAGGATACCGCCGTGCCGATCGACGTGACGCTCGGCGGCGAATTTGACACGCTCGTCATCACCGGTCCGAATACCGGCGGCAAGACCGTCACGCTCAAGACCATCGGTCTGCTCTCGGCAATGACGCAGTGCGGCCTGCACATCCCGTGTGCCGACGGCAGCACCATGCCCGTGTTCGACGAGATCATGGCCGACATCGGCGACGAGCAGAGCATCGAGCAGTCGCTGTCCACGTTCTCGGCGCACATGACCAACACCGTGCGTATGCTGCAGGCGTGCGACGAGCGCTCGCTGCTGCTCTTTGACGAGCTCGGTGCGGGCACAGACCCGACCGAGGGCGCGGCGCTGGCCATCGCCATCATCGAGCACGCGCGCAGATGCGGCGCCGCCACAACGCACTATACCGAGCTCAAGGTCTACGCCACGACGCAGCCCGGCGTCATGAACGCATCGTGCGAGTTTGACGTGGACTCCCTGCGCCCGACGTACCACCTGCTGATCGGCATCCCCGGAAAATCCAACGCATTCGCCATCTCCGAGCGGCTGGGTCTGCCGGAGGAGATCATCAGCGATGCCCGCAGCCGCGTGAGCACCGAGAGTGCGAGCATGGAGGCCACCATCGAAAAGCTCGAGCAGGTGCGCCAGCTCATGGAGCGCGACCGCGCCGAGGCAGCCCGTCAGCTGCGCGCCGCGGAGGATGACCGCCGCAAGGCCGAGCGCTTGAAGGCGGAGCTGTCCGTGCGGCTGGAAAAGGCGGACGAGAAGGCGCGCCGCGACGCCGAGCGCATCATCGGTGATGCACGCCGGACGGCGGACGAGGTGATGCGCGAGCTGGACGCGCTGCGCAAGATGGAGAAAACGGACACCGACCACCACCGTGCCAACGACGCCCGTGCCGCGCTGCGCCGCAAGCTCAACACCGCCGAGGACGCAGCCGCCGCAGCGGCGCATCCGCAGATACAGGAAAAAAAGGTCTCCGCGCGTCCGGTGCGCGTTGGCGACACCGTGCAGCTGCGCAAAATGGGCGACATCAAGGCGACCGTCACGGCCGTCTCCGCCGACCGGACGCTGAGCCTGCGCGCGGGCATCATGAACGTGACCGCCAAGGAGCAGGACGTCTATCTGCTTGAAAACGAGAAGCCGGAGGCGGAGAAGTTTGCCGCCGCGCACGCAGCGAGTCTGCGCAGCGTGGCTGCCGAGTCCGAGATCGACCTGCGCGGCATGGACAGCATGGAGGCCGTCGCCGCGACCGAGCGCTTCCTCGATAACGCCGTCATGGCCAAGCTCGAGAAGGTCACGATCATCCACGGCAAGGGCACCGGCGCGCTGCGTGCCGCCGTGCAGCAGTCGCTGCGCAGAAACAAGGCCGTCAAGTCCTTCCGCCTTGGGCGCTACGGCGAGGGTGAGAGCGGCGTGACCGTTGTCGAACTGAAATAAAAGCGGAAAAATACGGCGAAAAAACGCTGTGCAAAGCAACGAAAAACCGAAAACCGGTTGACGATGCAGGGCGTTTTTGATAAGATAAAACAAGCATAATTGTGCATAAGGAGTGGAGATAAATGATCACGAAAGAAGCAGTCATCAACAACCAGGTGGGACTCCATGCACGGCCCGCGACTTTCTTCATCCAGAAGGCAAATGAGTTCAAGAGCAGCATCTGGATCGAAAAAGACGAGAGACGCGTGAACGCCAAGAGCCTTCTCGGTGTTTTGTCGCTCGGCATCGTCAAGGGCACGACGGTCACCCTCGTGGCGGACGGCGCAGACGAGCAGGAGGCGATCGACACCCTGACGGCGCTGATCAATTCCGATTTCTCCGAGTGAACCCGACAACATGAAACCGAAACAGGGGCGTGTCTACAGCACGCCCCTGTTTTCCTGACCGCAGATTTTTCGGCACAGCAGGAGAACGCTATGGAAAAACTCCGACCCGAACAGCTGCGCGAAAAGGCCAATATGCTCCCGCTGCTGCCGGGCGTGTACATCATGCTCGACGAGCACGGCGAGGTCATCTACATCGGTAAGGCAAAAGCGCTCAAAAACCGCGTCACGAGCTATTTTCGCGGCGAGCACCTGCCGAAGGTGGCGGCCATGGTCGCGCACGTTGCGGATTTCAATGTCATTGTCGTGCAGTCCGAGTTTGAGGCGCTCGTGCTCGAAAACTCGCTCATCAAGCTGCACAAACCCAAATACAACATTCTGCTCAAGGACGACAAGGGTTATCCCTTTGTGCGTCTGGATGTGACGCAGCCGTACCCGACGTTTTCGCTCGTCAACCGCACGGAGAAGGACGGCGCGAAATACTTCGGTCCGTACGGCGGGCGGAGCATGACGGCGGAGATCATCGATACCGTCTGCAAAACGCTGCGCCTGCCGACGTGCACGCGCCGCTTCCCGCGCGACATCGGGCGTGCCCGCCCGTGCCTGAATTACCACATGGGCACCTGCGCAGGCTATTGCCTGAAGGACGTCACACGTGCGCAGTATCTGCAGGCCATCCGCGAGGCGGAGATGATCCTTGACGGGCGCACGGCGGAGCTAACCGCTGAGCTGACCGAGCAGATGCAGGCCGCGGCCGAGGCGCTGCGGTTTGAATATGCGGCGTCGCTGCGCGACCGGCTTCGCGCCATCGAGGGGCTGAAAAACCACCAGCGCGTCATCGCCACGGCTTACGCCGACACGGACGCCGTCGGCTTTGCGCGCGGGGCGAAGTGCTGCTTCACCGTGCTGCACTTTACCGACGGCAACCTCACGGACAAGGACAAATCCTTCCTTGAAGAGCCGATGGAGCCCGACGGTGAGGCACTCGCCGCGCTCGTGCAGCAGTATTACGAGAGCCGCGGCGCGTATCCGCGGCAGGTGCTGCTGCCGTGCCCGCTCGAGGGGCAGGATGCGCTCGAGCGGCTGCTCACCGAGGCGGCGGGGCACAAGGTCACGCTCGCCGTGCCGCAGCGCGGCGACAAGTGCCGCCTGACGGAGATGGCGGACAAAAACGCGCGCGAGGAGATCCTCATCGCAACGACCAAGGCGCAGCGCAGCCTCAAAACGCTCGAATGGCTGCAGCGCGCGCTCGAGCTTGACGCGCCGCCGGAGCGCATTGAGGCGTTTGACATCTCCAACCTCGGCGACAGCGGCATCGTCGCCGGCATGACCGTGTTTCAGCACGGCCGGCCGCGAAAATCCGACTACCGGAAGTTCCGCATCCGCACGACGGACGGGCAGAACGACTACGGCGCCATGCACGAAGCGCTCACGCGCCGCTTTCAGCACTATCTCGACGGTGATCCGGGCTTTTGCCCGCTGCCGGATCTGCTGCTGATCGACGGCGGCGCGGAGCACGCGAGCGTTGCGCAGGCGGTGCTCGACGGCTTCGCTCTGTCCGTGCCGGTGTTCGGCATGGTCAAGGACGACCGCCACCGCACGCGTGCGCTCATCACGCCCGGCGGGCACGAGATCGGCATCGCCGCAAATCCGGCGGTCTTTTCCTTCATCGGCACGATCCAGGAGGAGACGCACCGTTTTTCCATCGACTATCAGCGCCGGCTGCGGCGCGAGAGCCTTGCGTCCGAGCTCGATCAGATCCCCGGCGTGGGCGAGAAGCGGCGCAACGCGCTGCTGCGCGAATTCCGCAGCGTCAAGGCCATCCGCGCGGCCTCGTATGAGGCACTGTGCGCGGCCGTTCCGGCGGGCGTCGCCCGCGCGGTCTACGATCACTATCACCCGAAAGGAGAATCGCCATGCGTGTGATCACAGGTACGGCGCGCGGCCGTAAGCTGCGTGAGCCGGAGGGGATGGCTTCCCGTCCCACGACCGATAATGTCAAGGAGTCCATGTTCAACCTCATCCAGTTCGACATCGAGGGACGGCGCGTGCTCGACCTCTTTGCCGGCACCGGTCAGCTCGGCATCGAGGCGCTCAGCCGCGGTGCACGCAGCGCCGTGTTCGTCGATGAGAGCCGCGCGGCCGTGCAGCTCGTGCGCACCAACCTCGCGCACTGCCGCCTGCAGGGCGACGTCGTGCAGGGGGAGGCGCTCGGCTACCTGCGCACGTGCGGAAAATTCGACCTGATCTTTCTCGATCCGCCGTATGATACGGGATTACTTGACAAAGCACTTGCAAATGTTGTACAGTTTGATATATTAGCTGAGGGCGGCATCATCGTGTGTGAAAGCCGCCGTGAAAAGGAGCTCCCGCAGCTCCCTCAGCCATATTATCTGCTTACGGAGCGCAGCTACGGCAAGATCAAGCTCACGCTCTACGGAAAGGGAACCCACGCATGAAAACAGCGATTTACCCCGGCAGCTTTGACCCCATCACCCTCGGTCACCTGAACATCATCCGCCGCGCATCCACGATTTTCGACCGCGTCGTCGTGTGCATCATGCCCAACGCCGGGAAACTGCACCCCATGTTTACGCGCGAGGAGCGGGTGGCGCTGGCGCACCGCGTCATCGGCCGCTTCCCGAATGTGGCGGTGGACACGTTTGACGGCCTGCTCGCCGAGTACGCCAAGACTTTCCCGGAGGGCGCGGTGATCGTCAAGGGCCTGCGCGCCAATACGGATTTTGAAAACGAATTCCAGATGGCGCTCATCAATAAGAAGATCAATCCGGAGCTCGACACCATGTTCCTGACGGCCAGCCAGAAGTACACGTTTCTCAGTTCGTCGGTCGTCAAGGAGCTTGCCGGTTACGGTGCGGATCTGACACCGTTTGTACCGTGTGAGATCATCGAGGACGTGCGTGCGCGCGCCATGCGCAGCGAATGATCGGATCCGGGAAGTTTTGACCGGCTCTGCCGGAAACACGCTTTGGGAGGAAACAAAATGGACAACGAAGTCATGGAACTGATTGACCAGCTTTATACCATGGTGTCGGAGGCATGGGGCGTGCCGCTCGGCAACGAAAAGTGCATCGTCGAGCGCGACCAGGTTCTCGAGATCCTCGATGAGATCAAGACCGCCATGCCGGTCGAGCTTTCCGAGGCGAAGCGTCTGGTCTCCGCCCGTGACGAATTCATCAACAACGCCAAACGCGAGGCTGAGGGCATCCGCAATCAGGCAGAGGAGCGCGCCCGCGCGCTCGTGAACGATCAGGAGATCGTGCGCATTGCCAAGGCACGCAGCAACGAGATGCTCGCCTCCACGCAGGCCAAGGCCGAAGCTCTGCGTCAGGCCTCGAGCCAGTTTTGCGTGGACGCGCTGCGCCGCACGGAGGAGGCCATCTCCGCCGCGCTCGGCAACGTGCAGCAGGCGCACGCCGCGTTTCAGGGCGTCGCCGGCAGCGTGGCCGCGCCCGCAGCGCCCGCCGCAGCACCCGCTGCGCGTCAGCCCGAGATTCACTTCGAGGACGATGCGCCGCTGGATGAGGAAGTCAACTGACTGCCGCTTAACCGCACACCTGAACCGCCGCCGGAGCATCCGGCGGCGGTTTTGCGTTTTGCCGAAATTTTTTCCCACACAATGCGCTCCCGGTGTTCCCGGCGGGGGCTTTTTCCCGGTATGGCGGCATATCTTGTGCCGCCATTTCCTTTTTTCGGCGCGAAACGCAAAGCCTTGTGACCGGGAAAACAACGGTCGAATCGCCAGAAATGTCGGAAATTGCAAGAAATGGGCGGGAATTTCTCCTTGCAATTTTTCCGTCTTGCCACTATAATGAGGATACCGTGTGGGGCGAAGTGGTTTAAAAGGGCGCAAAACCCCACGCAAGAGGTGCGTAGGTGCACGATTCCGGAGAAGGGGGGATGCAGCATGACCGGTATCTATCAGCACACGCTGGACGCCAAAGGCCGTCTGTTCATCCCGGCCAAGCTCCGCGAAGAACTCGGCGAAACGTTTTATGTGACGATCTCGCCCGAGAAGTGCCTGTCTGCTTACAGCCAGGAAAACTGGGACGACGTCGCCCGCAGGGTGGCGGCCATGACCAACGTGCAGCAGCGCAAGATGCGTCCGCTGTTCGCGTATGCCGCACGCTGCGAGCTGGACGGGCAGGGGCGTATCCTCCTGCCGCAGCACCTGCGTGAATTTGCGGGTCTTACCAAGAGCGTCACCGTGGTCGGCAGCAATAACCACGCAGAATTCTGGGACAGCGCGCGCTGGGACGAGATCTGCCCGCTTGAGGCGCTGCCGGAGAACATCGCCGCCGTGATGGAGGAGTTGGATTTCTGATGGACGCCCTGCATGTCTCCGTGCTGCTGCACGAGTGTATTGAAAATCTGAGCATCCGGCCGGACGGCATCTATGTCGACGGTACGCTCGGCATGGGCGGCCACTCCGAGCAGATCGCCGCGCGCCTCACGACCGGAAAGCTCATCGGCATTGACCGCGACGAGACGGCCATCGAGCGCGCCGGTGCGCGTCTGGCGCCGTTTGGAGACCGTGTGCAGCTCGTGCACGGCAACTTCCGCGACGCGGCCGCCATTCTTGACCGCCTCGGCATCGACGCCGTGGACGGTATGCTCTTTGACCTCGGCGTCTCGTCGCCACAGCTCGACGAGTCGGAGCGCGGTTTCTCCTATATGCACGACGCGCCGCTCGATATGCGCATGGACGCGACCGAGGGGCTGAGCGCATGGAACGTCGTCAACGAGTGGCCGGAGGGTGAACTCAAGCGCATTTTGTATGAATACGGCGAGGAACGCTACGCGCCTCGCATCGCCGGGGCGATCGTTCGCGCCCGGGCGCAGCAGCCGATCGCGACCACGATGGAGCTGGTCGACGTGATCCGCTCGGCCATGCCGGGCGCGGCGCTGCGCGAAAAGCAGCATCCCGCCAAGCGCAGCTTTCAGGCGATCCGCATCGCCGTGAACGATGAGCTGGCGGCGGTGCGCGAGATGATGGACACCGCACCCGATAAGCTCCGCACCGGCGGGCGGCTGTGCGTCATCAGCTTCCATTCCCTCGAGGACCGGATCGTCAAGGCCGGCATCGCCCGGCGGGAGCATGGCTGCACCTGCCCGCGCGAGGCGCCGGTGTGTACCTGCGGCTTTGTGCAGACGCTGCGCAGCGTCTCCCGCAAGCCGATCCTGCCCGGTGAGGAGGAACTCGCATCCAACCCCCGCGCCCGCAGCGCGAAACTTCGTGTCGCGGAGCGTGTCTGAGAAAGGAAACCGTCATGGCATCTCCCGCTTCGAGAAAACGGAATACAGCGCGCATGGACGGCAACGCGGCGTATGATCTGCGCAGCACGGCTGCGGAGGAGTACCTGTACAGTACCGCTCCGGTAGATCTGCCGCATGCACCCCGGCCGACGGAGACCGTCGTCCCGGAGTCCGCGCCGAGGCCCAAGCAGGCGATCGCCCCGATGGCGGTGCTCGGCTTTGCCATTGCCGCCGTGCTGATCGTCTTTTCGCTCGTCGCGCGCGTGCAGCTCTCGCAGGCGTCGGCGCAGGTGTCGGCGCTGGAGGATCAGTATGCCCAGCTGCAGGAGCAGCAGACGCGCCTGCGCATCGACTATGAGAGCGCGTTCAACCTCACGGAGATTGAGGACTACGCTATCCATGAGCTCGGCATGCAAAAGCCGCGCAGCGATCAGCTCTACTACATCAGCAGCAGCGCCGCCGCGGATACGGCGGTGGTTCTGGACCAGACCGCGGCAGAGCCGCTGAGCCTTGCTGACCGTTTCGGCGATTTCCTCACCTCCATTGTGGAATATTTTCGATGAGCCAGCCTGTATGATAGTACCATCCCCGCAGAAACAAGGAGACAGACATGGCGAATGAAACTTCCGGGCGCCGGGATAACCGCGTGCCCTTTCGAGCAAGTACCAAAACACCGAATATCATGATGCTCCGCCGCACACGCCTGCTTTTGATTGTGTGCGGCATCCTTGCATTTGCTGTCCTTGGTATCAAGCTGTTCAGCGTCATGATCATACACCATGACGAGTATGAAAAAATGGCGATCGACCAGCAGGTACGCGAGACGGAGATCACGGCCTCGCGCGGCGCGATCTATGACACGAACGGCAAGATCCTGGCCATGAACGCCTCGGTCGACACGATCTTCATCAGCCCGGCCGAGATCGCCGCGAACAAGGAAGACCCGCAGCTGATCGCGCGAGAACTTTCCGAGATTCTCGACGTCGATTATAATAAGATCCTGAGCATGACGAAAAACACCGACCGCTGGTATGAGGTCGTCAAGCGCAAGGTCGAGCCGGATGTGTCGGAAAAGGTGCGCGCGTTCAAAAAAGAGAAGAAGCTCGTCGGCGTCAAGATCGAGCCGGATACCAAGCGGTACTATCCCTACGGCAGTCTGGCCGCGCACGTCATCGGCTTTGTCGGGCAGGACAACGAGGGGCGCTACGGCCTTGAGCAGCGCTATGACAGCTACCTCACCGGCAGCACCGGCCGCATCATCCGCGCGACGGATAACCGCGGCACGGATATGCTCTTTGTCAACTACGAGGATTATTACGACGAGACGAAGGGCAACGACATGAACCTGACCATCGACGCGACCATCCAGTATTACCTCGAAAAGCACCTGCAGCAGGCGGTCGAGGACTACGACGTGCAAAACGGCGCGGCCGCCATTGCTATGGACCCGAGCACCGGCGCGATCCTCGGCATGGTCTCGCTCGGGAATTTCGACCTGAACAACTACCAGAAGGTCAGCGACAGGGATCAGGAGGCCATTGACGCCGAGACCGATCCCGACAAGCGCTCGGAGCTGCTGACTGCCGCGCAGCAGAAGCAGTGGCGCAACAAGGCGCTCTCGGACACCTACGAGCCCGGCTCGACATTTAAGATCATAACGCTGGCCATGGCGCTTGAGGAGGGCGTGGTCAGCGAGAGCTCGTCGTTTTACTGCGGCGGCAGCATCCCCGTGCTCGGCCGTACCGATCCGGTCAAGTGCTGGAAGACGGCCGGTCACGGCAGCCAGACGCTCACGCAGGCCATGCAGCACTCGTGCAACGTCGCGCTCGTGCAGATCGGTCAGCTTGTCGGCGCGCGCACGTTCTACAAGTACGCCGAGGCGTTCGGCTTCCTGAATCTGACCAACAACGTCGACAGCAGCCTCACCGCCAAGACCGGCATCGACCTGTCCGGCGAGAGCGGCAGCATCTGGTGGAGCCAGAACACGTTCTATGACCCCGAAAACTTCTCGCAGCTCGCGGCGGCTTCGTTCGGCCAGACGTTTACGATCACGCCGCTGCAGCTCATCACGGCGGTCAGCGCCTGCGTCAACGGCGGCTATCTCATGAAGCCGTATGTGGTCAAGAGCATCGTCAACGGCGACGGGGAAGCGGTCGTGTCCAATTCGCCGACCGTGGTGCGTCAGGTCATGAGCGAGCAGACGAGCGCCACCGTGCGCCAGATCCTGGAGCAGGTCGTCGGCGATCCCGTCGACGGCACCGGCAAGAACGCCTACGTCGCCGGCTACCGCATCGGCGGCAAGACCGGCACATCGGAAAAGGTCGCGCAGGATGCGGCCGGCGGCGCGAAGGAATACATCGTCTCATTCATCGGCTTTGCTCCGGCGGACGATCCGCAGATCGTCATCCTCGTGCTGCTCGATACGCCGAGCAGCAGCACCGGCATCTACATCAGCGGCGGCCAGATGGCTGCGCCCACCGTCGGCAAAATGATGGCGGACATCCTGCCGTACCTCGGCGTGGAGCCGTCGTATTCCGAGACGGAAAAGACGTACATGGATAAGACCGTGCCGAACGTGACCGGTCTGTCCGTCGAGCAGGCGAAGGCCGCGCTCGAGGAGGTCGGCCTGCAGGCGCGCGTCTACGGCGAGGGCAACACGGTCACGGCGCAGCTTCCGGGCAGCGGCGCGGTCGTCGCCAGCGGCAGCACCATCCTGCTCTATGCGGGCAAGGAGCCCTCGGCCGACAAGGAGACCATGCCCGACCTGACCAATCTCAGCTATCAGACGGCCCGCGACCGCATGGCCGCGCTGGGCCTGTATATCAAGACCAACAGCTCCATCACGGACACCGCACAGATCGTCTCCGGCCAGACCGTGGCAGCCGGCACGCAGCTGGATCACGGCACGGTCGTGGAGGTCACGCTCGTGACGAGTGATTCGAGCATGCTGGGCAGATACTGACGAACAAACGGAGGTACCCTTATGAAACTCAAGCGACTGCTGTCCGTTCTGGACGTGTGCGAATGCACCGCCGATCCGGAGCTGGACGTTCGGGATATCAGCTTTGACTCGCGCACCACGCAGCCCGGCGACCTGTTTGCCGCCGTCTGCGGGTATGAGTCCGACGGCCACCGCTTCATCGGCGCAGCCGTCGCGCGCGGCGCGGCCGTCGTGCTCTGTCAGAAGAAGCCGGAGGTCGATATACCGTATATCCTCGTGGCCGACAGCCGTCTTGCGCTGTCACGCATCTGCTGCGAATTTTTCGGCAACCCGTCGCGTGAGCTGACCATGATCGGCGTGACCGGCACAAACGGCAAGACCACCGTCACCACGCTTATCAAGCACATGCTCGAGCAGTGCCTGCACACGAAGGTCGGCCTGATCGGCACGAACGCGAACATCATCGGCGACGAGGTGCTGCACACCGAGCACACCACGCCGGACACATATGAGCTGCAAAAGCTCCTGCGCCGGATGGTCGATGCCGGCTGTACGCATGCGGTCATGGAGGTGTCGTCGCACTCACTCGTGCTGCACCGCGTGGAGGGCATCCGCTTTCGGGTGGGCATCTTCACGAACCTGTCGCAGGATCATCTGGATTTCCATAAGACCATGGAGGCCTATGCAGAGGCCAAGGCGCTGCTGTTCGCGCAGAGCGACATCGGCATCGTCAACGCCGACGATGATTGGGCGCACGTCATGCTTGAGCGCGCCAAGTGCCCGATGCAGACCTACTCCGCCAAGCGCAACGACGCAGACCTTGTGGCCAAGGATATCCGCCTGAGCGCGTCCGGCGTGCGCTTTGTCGCCATGAGCGGCGATGCGATCGCGCGCATGCGCCTCGGCATCCCCGGCATGTTCTCTGTTTACAACGCGCTGAGCGTCGTCGCCTGCGCGCGCGCGCTCGGCATCTCGCTCGATGACTGCGCGGCTGCGCTCGATACGGCAAAGCCCGTCAAGGGGCGCGCCGAGCCGCTCGAGACCGACGGGGACTATACCATCCTCATCGACTACGCCGTCACGCCCGACGCCATCGACAACATCCTCACGACGGTGCGCGAGTTTGCGCCTGCGCGGCTGGTGTTCCTCTTCGGCTGCGGCGGAGACCGCGACCGCGGCAAGCGCCCGAAGATGGGACGCATCGCAGGTCAGAAGGCGGATTTCGTCATCGTCACGAGCGACAACCCGCGCACGGAAGACCCGGAGGCGATCATTGCCGACATTCTCCCCGGTCTCAAGGAGACGCACACGCCCTATGTCGTGCGCCCCGACCGGCGCGAGGCCATCGCCTATGCGATTGAAAATCACTGCCCCGGCGACGTTATCATCCTCTGTGGCAAGGGCCATGAGGATTACCAGATCATCGGCAAGACGAAGGTGCACATGGATGAGCGCGAGATCGTCGCCGAAATACTCGACAAGAGGAAGAGAGAGAAAGAAAAATGACACTGAAGCTGATACTGGCGTTCGTCATCGCGTTTGCGGTGTCGGCCGTCGTCGGATTTTTCCTGGTTCCGTATCTCAAACGGATCAAGGCGGGGCAGAGCATTAAGGAAAACGGCCCCACATGGCACATGTCCAAGCAGGGCACGCCGACCATGGGCGGACTGATGTTCATCGCCGCGATCGCGGTCGTGTGCCTGTCGGTCGGCTTTGATTGCATGGCCGAGGGCGAATACGGCCACCTGTTTTGCCTGGCGTTCGCGCTCGTGTTCGGCGCGATCGGCTTTCTGGACGACTATGAAAAGCTCAAGAAGAAGCAGAATCTCGGCCTGACGGCCGGCAAAAAGATCCTGCTGCAGCTGGCAGCGGCCGTGGCGTTCATTTTCCTCATGCGCCGCTTCGGATATGTCGCGCTCGACAGTCTCTACATCCCGTTCTGGAACAAGACCGTGCCGATCTCCGAGCCGCTGTATGTGATCTTCGCCGCCTTCGTCATCGTCGGCACGGTCAACTCCGTGAACCTCACCGACGGTGTGGACGGTCTCGCTGCGAGCACGACGATGCCGGTGTGCATCTTCTTTGCCGTGCTGTCCATTCTCTGGGGCGAGCGATTTCTGTCCCTCGGCGTGTTCGCCTCCGGCATCGCCGGCGGTCTGCTGGGCTTTTTGATCTATAACTTCAATCCGGCCAAGGTGTTCATGGGCGACACGGGCTCGCTCTTTCTCGGCGGCGCGGTCGCGGCGCTGGCCTTCGCCTACGATATGCCGCTCATCCTCGTGACGGTCGGCATCATGTACATCGTCGAGGCGCTCTCGGACATCATTCAGGTCGGCTACTTCAAGCTCACGCACGGCAAGCGCGTGTTTAAGATGTCCCCGTTTCACCACCATCTGGAGATGGGCGGCTGGACGGGCCACAAGTGGAAGGAAAAGCAGATCGTGGCGCTGTTTGCCGGCGTGACGGTGCTGTTTGCAGTTTTGTCGTTTATCGGCGTGTTCCACCGCTTCGGTGCGTGAGCGCGCCGCGGCGCAGGGAGGTGCGTTCATGAATATATCCGGTTTGAGACTTCCTGCGCGCCGGACAGGGGCGGCTGCCGGGGCAAAGCGCGGCAGCTTTGACCTGCCGTTTTTCGTGCTCACGCTGCTGCTGCTGGCGATCGGCGTCATCATGGTGCTCTCGTCGAGCTTTGCCCGCGCCTATGCGCAGGGCAAGTCGCCGACGTATTATTTCGTCCGGCAGGCGGGCTTCGCCGTTGCCGGCGTGGTGGGTATGATTTTGTTTTCCAACGTGCGCATGGCGACGTACCGCCGCTGGTCGCTGCTGCTTTTGGGCGTGAGTATTTTCCTGCTCGCCATCGTCTGGATCCCGCACATCGGCGTGGTCGGCGGCGGCGCGCGCCGGTGGCTGAGTCTCGGCTTTACGACGTTTCAGCCGTCGGAGATCGCAAAGATCGCGGTCGTGCTGTTTTTCTCGAGCATGATCTGTACATACAAAGACCAGATGCAGACGATCCGCTACGGCGTCGTGCCGTTCATGGTCATCACCGGCGGCATCGTCATCCTGCTCATGCTCGAGCCGCATTTGTCGGCGTCGATCATCATCATGGCGCTGGCGATCGTGATGATGTTTGTCGGCGGCATCAAGCTCTCGTACCTGCTCATCGGCATGGGCGGCGCGGGCGCGCTGCTGCTGATCGCGGGCAAGTTCGTGCCCTATGTGCACAAGCGCATCGTGTCGTGGCGCGACCCGTTCGCTGACACGAGCGCTGCCGGCTATCAGATCGTGCAGTCGCTGTATTCCATCGGTTCGGGCGGCTTTCTCGGGCTCGGCCTCGGCCAGAGCCGGCAGAAATATCTCTACCTGCCGGAGGAGCACAACGACTACATCTTTTCCATCGTCTGTGAGGAGCTTGGCTATGTCGGCGCGGTCGCGATTTTGATCCTGTTCGCGCTGCTCATCTGCCGCGGCTACTGGATCGCCGCGCACTCGCCCGACCGTTACAGCTTCCTCGTCGGCGTCGGCATCACGACGCTGCTGTCGATCCAGGTGTTTCTGAACATCGCGGTCGTCACGAATCTCATCCCCTGCACCGGCATCTCGCTGCCGTTTTTCAGCTACGGCGGCACGGCGCTGCTGATGCAGCTCGGTGAAATGGGCATTATTCTGAGCATATCGCGCGACATTCCGACGAAGAAAGCGCGGTAGCATCCGATTCTGCAAGCTGTCTCGGCGGCGCGTGCCGCCTGAGTTTCGATATTCCGGGAGGGACTGACTATGAATTTTCTCTTTACCTGCGGCGGTACCGCAGGCCACATCAACCCCGCGCTTGCGGTCGCGGGCGTTTTGCGCGACCGGATGCCCGACTGCGGCATCCTCTTTGTCGGCGCAAACGGCAAGATGGAGACGGACCTTGTTCCGCGCGCGGGCTATGACATCGTGACCGTGGAGGTCACGAACATCCACCGCAGCCTCAAGCCCTCGGAGATCGTGTACAACTTCCGCTCGCTGCACAATGCGCGGCAGGCGACGAAGGACGCGCGCAAGATCATTGAGGACTTCAAGCCCGATGTTGCCATCGGCACGGGCGGCTATGTGTGCTACCCCGTGCTCAAGGCGGCGGCGCAGCTCGGCATTCCGGCCATCGTGCATGAGTCCAACGCCGTACCCGGCCTGACGACGAAGATGCTCGCCGGCGCGGTCGACCGCATTCTGGTCGGCTTTGAGGAGAGCAAGCAGCACTACAGCGAGCAGGACAAGGTCGTCGTCACCGGCACGCCGGTGCGCGGCGCGTTTACGGCCTGCTCCAAGGCGGAGGCCAAGCGCCAGCTCGGGCTCGATCCCGAAAAGCCGCTGGTCGTGTCGGTGTGGGGGTCGCTCGGCGCATCGTACATGAACGAGGTCATGACGGCCTTCATCACGCGCGCCGCCGTGACGGGCGCACCGTTTTCGCTCATCCACTCGGCGGGGCGCAACGGCTATGAGAAGATGCACACGGCGCTGCTGGAAAAGTGCCCGGCCGATCTCGCGGCACACGGCATGGATGTGCGGCCGTACATTTACGATATGCCGCTGGTGATGGACGCGGCCGATCTTGTGCTGTGCCGCGCGGGCGCGTCCACGCTCGCCGAGCTCACGTGCATCGGCAAGCCCGCCGTGCTCATCCCGTCGCCGAACGTCACGAACAACCATCAGGAGCGCAACGCGCGCGTGCTCGAGCGCGCCGGCGGCGCAAAGGTGCTGCTCGAAGGGTCGTTCACGGCGGACGACCTGTATAACCTCGTCAGCGACCTGCTCGCAGACCCCGCACAGCTTGCGCAGATGGCGGACAATATGCGCGCCGCCGGCGTGAGCGATGCCGCCGAGCGCATTGCCGATCTGGTGCTTGAGCTGGCGGATCGGCATACAAAATGACAATTTCGCGTTTCTCTGCATAGGATGGCATGAATTTGCTGTGCGGAGGAAAGATCATGAGCATATGGCACATTTACGGCGGAAACAGGCTGACCGGGAGTACGCGGGTGCAGGGCGCCAAGAATGCGGTGCTGCCGATCATGGCGGCGTCGGTGCTCTCCGGAGGTGAGACGGTTCTGCACAACGTGCCCGATCTGCGGGACGTGACGACCACGCTGCGCATCCTGCAGCATCTCGGCTGCACGGCGGTGCGCGACGGGGATACGGTACGCATCGATTCGCGCGGTATGCACTGCGATTTCATCCCGCACGCACTCATGCGGGAGCTGCGCTCGTCGGTCATCTTTCTCGGCGCGATCCTCGCGCGCTTCGGCACGGCGCGTCTGTCCATGCCGGGCGGGTGCGAGCTCGGACCGCGGCCGGTGAACCTGCACTTGGACGCGCTGCGCGCGCTCGGTGCGGAGGTCACGGAGCGCGGCGGCGACATCATCTGCCGGGCGCACGCGCTTCAGGGGCGGCGCATCCTGCTGCCGTTTCCGAGCGTCGGCGCAACGGAAAATGCCATGCTCGCTGCCTGCGCAGCGGCGGGGGAGACGGTCATCTGCAACGCCGCACGC
>OHRO01000255.1_pt1 | contig 15768 bp, 10 predicted proteins | sample 1578461 | NCBI WGS metagenome assembly OHRO01 (sample SAMEA3879545, study PRJEB24766) | human gut metagenome | biome: human-associated habitat; feature: feces | place: USA | collected 1985/1987
CCATTATTCTACCATAGATTACCTTTACTGAAAAGAGCAATTTAACGTCCGCTAACCGGATCTCTCAGCGCATAGTCACTGCGATCCAGAGAGAAATTCGGGTTGTAATAGGGGTCTCCTGCTTCCAGCTCTGCCTTCCATTTTTCACGGAAATGCTCGGATTCTTTGTTGTAACGCTCCGCCTTCTCTCCCTGATCATCCAGACCTCTGGAAATAGATTCATAATGATACAGTTCCGCAAAAGGGGTCCATACATTCAGCAGTCCCAGTTTGCGCAGTTTCAGGCAGAAATCCACGTCATTCAGAGAGATCACAAAGCTCTCGTCCAGTCCTCCCACCTGCTCATACAGACTCTTTTTCACCAACAGACATGCTCCGGTCACTGCCGTGGCATCCTGGGTATAACACAGGCGTCCCATGTAGCCGAGGTTCTGTACCGGAATACGATAATGGGTATGTCCTGCGGTGCGATGTGCCCCCAGTCCGATGACTACACCGGCATGCTGGATCGTCTTGTCCGCATAATACAGCTTTGCACCTACGGCACCCACATCTTCCCGCTGTGCATACATCAGCATCTCTTCCATCCAGTTGGCAGTGATCACTTCCGTATCATTGTTCAGCAAAAGGATATAATCTCCGGTGGCATAGGATACTCCCAGATTATTTACAGCAGAATAATTAAAGTCACCATGATAGGTCACCACAGAGATCCGGCCGTCCTCGCTGTGCAGAATCCCGCCGTCATGACCGCAGACGGTATGCAGCTTGCATCTCTCTGCGTAGGAATCATTGCCGGACAATCCCAGCAGCTGGGAATAGTAATCCCGGATTTCCGGTGTGGTGCTGTTGTTCTCCACCACGATGATCTCGTAGTTGCTCCAGGCGCTGTTCTTCTGAATAGAAGTAATACATCTCTTCAGATCTTCCACGTGATCCTTGTTGGCGATCACGATGGAGATCTTCGGATCTCCCAGAATCTGATAGCGGATCCGGAAAATTGTGGCACAGGCTCTGGTACTGGTGATCTGAAAATGTTTGAATCCATGCTTTTTCAGATGATCCGCCACGGCACCCTTTGCCGCCTCGATGGCATAGGGCTTTGCGTCAATACTGGCGGCGGTACTGCCCGCATGGCTTCTCCAGTAATACATCAGTCTGGGCACATGTACGATCTTTTGTGCTCTGTCCGTCAGACGCAGGATCATATCGTGGTCCTGCGCACCGTCAAAAGCCGTACGGAACAGTTCCTCGCCTTCCAGAAGTTTTCTGGAAAAGACGCTGAAATGACAGATATAATTGTTGGCCCGCAGATTATCCGGTGCATAATCCGGCTTAAAATGCATGGTCAGCATTTTATTAATATTGTCCTCCTGGAAGGTGGTCTCATCACAGTACAGATAATCCGCACCCTGTTCATTGATTTCCTTGACATAGGCATACAATACGGAAGGATGCAGAATGTCATCCTGATCGAACAGTCCGATATAGTCTCCGGTGGCCAGCTTGTAACACTCATTGGTGTTGTAGGAAATACCTCCGTTATGGTCCAGGTGCTTATATACAATACGGCCATCTGATTTCGCCGCGTACTCCTTGCAGAGTTCTTCGATGTAAGCATGTTCCGCATCGGAACCGTCCGCCAGACACAGTTCCCAGTTCTGATAGGTCTGGTTCATGACGCAGTCCAGCATCTGTATCTGGAACTCTCTCTTGTTATTCCACAACGGCACGAGAATACTGATCTTCGGCATATAGGGGAATACCGTTTCTTCCTCTTTCTTCCTCTGCTCCGCGTCGGGAAAGCTTCCGGTACCGTAGGATTCCATCAGGCTCTTCTGGTGACTCTTGTTACGGATCTTCCGCAGAATATCTTTGGGACCACCGCAATGAGACAGCCGTTCCTTCTGTCTCTGGGCAAAATGGATCACACTCCTGGCAGGTCCTGTAGCCTTCCAGAATTTATTTTTCTTGATTCGGTCCAGTTTGAACTGCAGATCTTCCTTCTCCGATTCCAGTACTACGATCTTGTCCGCCAGATCCGCACATTTTTCATGCTCTCTCTCGTAGGCTTCCTTATAATTGATCTCGGTGTTGCTCTCTGACATATGTCTCCTCCGTGATGCTTTCACCGCATTTTAGCGGATCATGCATCTGTTTTATTCTTTTGCTGCCGGAAGCTCTACGGTCAGATATTTTCCCGTAGTATTCCAAAGTTTCAGCTTGCTGACACGATTCACCACAAGAACAGCGATCGTATAGTTTCCAGCCGGCAGTTGTTCTCCTTCTCTGAGGACACAAAAGCCGCCCAATGCCACATTTTTCTGATCCGGAAGATTTTCCTCCAGTTCCTGTCGGTAGGCAGGCATCAACTGCATGGACCACACACCCTGTCCTTCTGTTTCCCCACAGGGAATCAGCAACAGATGTTTTTCATAGCAGGCATTATCGTCCCCCAGAATCACACTATATCCCTGGATCCGCTCCGGTCCCGCTGTCTCTACTCTGGCCATCAGGCAGTTATCCCTGCGGATCTTCTGTAATTCCTCTCCGCCAGGAAGTCCCCTTTTCCAGAAAGGCTCCTGTAAAACATTCCGATCTGTCAGATATGCCGGAACCACACGGCTGTCCAGTCCCTCCCGGTTCAGCCCCTTCGGGTAAAAAGGATCCTCTCCCCGGAACTGTGGATGCATCTGGTAGAGCAGTTCTCTCTCCTGTACCAGACGCTGCATTTTCTCAGGACTTTCATCGCTTCCCCGGCTGAGAGATTCATGGTGATATGCAAAGCGGTCGTTCCACACCACATTGTAGTATCCCATTTCCAGAAGCCGGAAGCCCAGTTCCACATCATTATAGGCTACCCGCAACACTTCCCGGAATCCTCCGGCCTCCCGGAACACCTCTGTCCGGATCAGGAGACAGGCTCCCGTCACGGCCACACAATCCTGTGTAAAACGGTTCCGTCCAAAATAGTAGCTTCTGTCATCCTCCATAAACTGTAGCTTATGCACCGGTCCCACCGGCAGATTGACAATGCCGTCATGCTGGATCTTCACGGAATCCGGATAATAAAGTTTCAGTCCCACACTGCCCACATAAGGCTGCAAAGCTCTGGACACCATTTTATCCAGCCAGTCATTCTCACATAATTCAATATCATCATTTAAGAACAGCAGCAGCTTGCCATCTGCCAGTTCTGCGCCACGATTACACATGGTGGAAAAATTGAACTCCGCAGGCTCATATACATACCGGATCGGTGTTCCGGCTGTCCGGATTTCTTCCACCAGCTGTTCTGTTTTTTTCCTGTTTTCCTCGTTACTTCCATTATCTATCAGCAGGATTTCCACTGGGACACTGCCCTCCGGGCGTTGCGTCAGCGACCGCAGACATTTTCCCAGTACGGAAGGATTATCTTTGGAAGGAATGATCACAGAGACCCTAAGCTCTCTGGCGAACAGTTCTCTGGCTTCCTCTGCCGCTTTGGCCGCCAGTTCCACGGACAGTTTTGCGGATTCCGCTGCCGTCCGGTACTCTTCCCAGGGGTTCTGCTCATCTTCCGCTTTCTCCCGGCTGGTTTCTGCCGGTCCCTGCAGTCCGATTCCCGCAGTACCAAAAGTGCCGTGAAACAGCACTTCTTCCAGATGTCCAATGGTATGACAGCCTCTCTCAAATCCACCGGCCGCCAGAAACAGCCGGTCCATCAGGGGACGGATCTCTTCCGCTTTCGAAAATACTATTTCCCTGCCGGTGCTCTCTCCTTCTGTCACAGCCCCGGGCTCCCCCAGTTTCTGCAACAGTCTGCTCCGCACTGCCACGACGCTTCCCACATAGAAGAAAGCCCGGTAGGTATCCGGAGCCCAGCAAGGCTTGAACCAGGGGATCACACGCTCTCCGTTCTCTGACAGCAGATCTTCATCTCCATAGACGATCTCTGCCTCCGGATGCTTCACAAAATACGCATTGATCCGCTCCACAGCATTTTCCGCCAGCTGTCCCTTCTGCTGCCTGTAGATCACGAATTCCGCAAGACCGGCTCTTTCCCCGATCTCTGTGACCACTGTTTCCGCAATCTTTTTTTCCTGCTCCGCAGCCCATTGCGCATAGGTCACCCGCAGCTTTGCCAGTTCTGCTTCATACTTTTTATCCTGTTGTCTGACAAGCATCTGCTTTACTGACGTCCGAATGCTCAAGTTTCCTGTCTCCTTAGAAAAATTTTTTCACCGCTCCCGCCATGTCACTTGCCACAGCAAGGGGAATCTGCACGATCTCCATTTTCACAGTCAGGATGTTCTCTGCCTTTCTGTTCAATGCATCCACCCGGATCGTCAGATTCGGATCCTCCGTGGGAAATACCACGCTGGGATGCTCCGCACCGTCTGCGGACTTTAAGATTTTTCCATTGGTGGTAACGATCTTTTTGTCCTGCACAGGAACCGGCTGTCCGTTCATGGTAAGCTCCCGGATTTTACACACGCAGGCGCACATGGCCGGATCCAGCCGTAAATAATGGACATTTCCATCGAAATTCACCGTAAATTCCGCCTGTTTTTCCTCTGCATAGACGTTCTCCGGGAAATAAGAATTTTCTTCGGAAAATCCCTGTCCCTTGTCCTCATAGATCTGTACCCTGAGTTCTCCCTCCGTCTGACGGAACCGTCCGATCCATTCCGTGGGCTTATAAATTTCGCCGCCTAAGAGATTGCGGATCTCACCCATGGACAATTTCTGTCCGGTCACATATTTCTGAAATTCCATCTCCTGCTCTCTGTACTGTCTGGCTTCGTTTTCCGTGATGCCCAGACGATCCAGAATACGATCCAGTTCCAGTGCATTACGTCTTTCATCTTCCAGTACATAACAGTATACAGCCCGGAAGGCCAGAGCTCTGGTCTCTATGGGACGGTCAAAAGTCCATTCATAATCAATCAGTGTCCAGTGGTCACCATCCACCAGAATATTGGCAAAGATCAGATCAAAGTCTGCCACCGGCACATCCTCCCCGTAGCCCACTCTCTCCAGATATTCTGCGAACAGGTTGTGAAATCCCTCCACATCCTGTCTGTCCAGGCATTCGTCCATCAGTTCCGACAGCGGTCTGCCCGGCACGAACTCAAATTCCGCATAAGGTATGCCGTTCTCTTCTCCCAGATGGCAGACATTGACATCCAGACTGCTTCCCGCATACCGTTCCTTCAATTTTTCATAAGCCTCCGGCATATGACGCACATGGGCTTCCGCTTCTTTTGTCAGCGGATATTTTCGGACCGTCTTACATCCTTCCTTGTCCCGCAGGATCTCGGTGCGGATCCGGAAGCTTTCCGCACGGTCATTGGAATATCTGGCATATTTCAGATCCAGAGGTGCTCCGATCACCGCCATATAGGAATTGGAAAAAACGGAAAACAATCCTTCCTCCACAATTCCGTCAAAAGCACTCTTCTCATCGAACAACAGCATTCTGTCCCGGTCAAAATTCCGCAGATTGTTGGACAGCTCTCCACGTCCTGGAAGATAAGCATCGGAATAGACTGTGGTCATAAATTTATAATCGGGATACGGATAATAAAAACTGCGCTCTCTCACACCGCAGGCATCGAAAATGCGCTCTAGCTTTTTCCGGGAAAACGTGCGTACCACACCGCCCTCCGGATAATTTTCAATGCCGGAAAACCAGCTGCCCAGATGATCTTCCTTGCATCCGGCAAAATATTTCAATCCGTATTTGTTCTCAATGGCAATCACGATCCTGCCGTCCGGTGCCAGATGCTTCTGCAGGATCTTAAGGAAATCCTCGTAAGGCGTCTTGCCGCCTATGTAAGCCTGTCCGTACTCAAAAACACCGATCAGACAGATATAGTCATAGTCTGCGGGAAGTTCCGGTTCCACATCCGTGAAATTGCCCACATGGATCGTCACATTTTCACATTCGCTGTGGCGGTAGGCGTTGATCAGGCTGCGCTTCTTCGAGAGATCCACACAGGTCACTTCCTCGGCTTTTCTTGCCAGTGCACCCGTGATGGCTCCGCATCCACTGCCCACTTCCAGCACTTTCTCTGTTTTCTGTATGGGAAGGAAATCCACGATATTTTCCCGGAGAGCAGACAAATGATACAGGATCGGCCAGCTCTTTCGCTCCGCAATGATCCTGTCATATTCCACCGTACTGTATTTTTTTACAATGTCTAAGATCTCGTCCTCCACACTGCCGTCGCAATAATAATCCTCGCCGGGATATTTATCCAGATTCAGTGTGATCTTCCCGATGGTCTCTGTCATTCCTTACTTCTCCTCCGCATCCCATACTTTTGTTTCGGAATCCATATCATAATATCCTACGGTGTTCTTGTCCGATACCACCGTAATATTCAAGGCATCATACAGTCTGTGATATACCTCGAAGGTATCCTGATTGTAGCCGGTCACTCCCAGAGACAGCAGATACTCACCACCCTGTAAGTTCATCTTCTGGGTAAAAGTCACATTTTTCACCTCTCCCGGCTCCACGCTGTCCAGAAAAGCCTTTTCAATCATGGTATTTGTACCGGTGATCTCCACACCGATGACGTTTTTTACAGAAAATGCAAAAATGGGGGCCGGAATATGATCCATAAAACGAACCCGCATATGGATGGTAAACATACTGCCCTTCAGGATCGCATTGGTGGGAACCCCTCTGTCATCCGTAATGTAAAATTCCTCAATCTGTGCCTGCTTCGTACCGTATTCCAGGGCATTGGGATTCTGCCCCTTGGCCTCCATGGAAGCCTGGGAAGCATCGGTCCCCTTCTCATCTGCTTTTTGGGCAGCTGCTCTCTGCAGGTCTTCATCATCCAGCAGACTGGCAGTCTCTTCTCCCACACTCTCCGGGCCGTCATACTGTCCCACCAATACCCTCTTGTAGGTGTCGATCATAGCCTTGGGACTGCCTTCGCCCAGGATATTTCCCTGATTCAGCAGATATACACGGTCACAATATTTGCTGATGCTGCTCAGATCATGACTGACGAACACAATGGTCTTGCCCATCTTCTTGAATTCTTCGAATTTATGATAACATTTTGCCTGGAAAAATACGTCACCGACACTCAGAGCCTCATCCACGATCAGGATCTCCGGCTCGATATTGATGGCCACCGCAAAGGCCAGCCGGACGAACATACCGCTGGAATAAGTCTTCACCGGCTGATAGACGTAATCTCCGATATCCGCAAAACTTAAGATCTCCGGAAGCTTTGCCTCGATCTCCTTCTCGGAAAATCCCATCATCGTCCCGTTCAGATACACATTTTCAATGCCGTTATATTCCATATTGAATCCGGCACCCAGCTCCAGCAGAGCGGAAATACGGCCATTTACCAGCACTCTTCCCGAAGTGGGATTCAATACACCGGTGATGATCTTCAGGATCGTGGATTTACCGGAACCGTTGGTACCGATAATACCCACCGTTTCTCCCTGATAGATCTTCATGTCCACACCCTTCAGGGCATAGTGAAGCTTATGCTTCGTCTTTTTTCCGAAGCCGAAAGCCTCCTTCATCCGATCTGAGGGCTTATCATATAGTTTATAGATCTTCTGGACATTATCGACTTCAATGGCTAGCTTTTTCTTTTCCTGCATCAATTTTAATCCTCGCTTATCAGCGTTACACTGTCTTTGTCATACCATATGGCCAGAGAACGGTTGGCCTCGTTATTTTCATCCTCCGAGAGGTCTCCCATGCACAAAAACCAGGGCTTGTAGTGATAAGGTTGCAGCTGTACATCATCCTCATCTCCCAATAGCTTCTCCACCCGTTCCAGATATTCCTGATGGAAATTATACGCTTCTCCGGTATGCACATAGTAATAGGCCCCATAAGCCGAATAATGTCCTGCCTGATTGGGTGACACCTGAAAGATCATGATAAATTCCAGACCCATAATCGCATAAAACCACCACACTGCGGCTCCGTTCCAGTTCGCCAGCCATCTTGCCGCGCTGCCTGATGCCTTCTTCTGCAGTCTTTGCTGCAGCCAGCCACACCAGTATATTTCGTTCAGGAACAACAGCAATAAATATGTGATCTTCACCGCATTCAGAGTTCTGGACAATCCGGCATGTCCGAGGGAATACAGGCTTGGGGTGTAACCGGTGGCATACAGGCAGAAGGACCACAGAAGTACGACTCCCGGATACCGGAAACGATACTCCGTCTCCTTAAGTGCCTGCCAGATCAGGGGTAACAGCATCACCATTACCATAAGAACAATAGATCCCGTAAACTCTGGAAGATGTTTTACTCCTTCCAGAAAAGATCTGCCGATGGACTCCAGGGGACTGTATCCCCAGCCGACATAGCTGCGGGCCCGCACGGAATTGCCCGGTGCCGCTACATTCAGCCCAAATCCTATAATGTATACCAGCGTAGCAGGCAACAGCCACAGTCCCTTTTTCCGGTGTTCCACTACCACACTTATAAACAGAATCGTCAACAGCGATAAGAGTCCCTGCAATGCCGTGACAAAATTGCTTCCGGCCGTGATCATGGAAAGCAGTACCGAGGCCGTAAATAGCAGCCCGGTAGCAGTTCTTCCTTCTGCTCTCTCCAGGCAGATTGCCACAGACAACATCAACAATCCAAAGCCGTGCATTCCCACGTAATGAACTCCGCCGTTATACCAGTAGAAGCCACTCTGTGCGGAATAAATAAACATAAAGACTGCCACTGTAATCACTGCCTGTGCTGCCAGGCCGGTCCACTTCTCCATGCCCAGTACTTTCCGCAGGATCACATGGGTAAATGTCATGGTACCCGCCAGCAATAGAAGCAGGATGAACACTGGACCGAGGAAATAATACTGTTCTCCCCAGATTGCTGGCATCAATGCCATAAAGAAAATAGAAGAATAGGTTCCCTGCCACGCATACCACTGCGTTCTGGAGCAATCCAGTGCACCGGAAATGGCAGCCCATTTTGACTGTTCCTGCTCCATGGCAGCTCTGGCAAATCTTCCGAAATTGTAATCATCATAATACGGAACCGCATAGACTGTCAGACGAAACAATGGAATCATCGTCAACAGCAGTAGTCCGCAGCATCCCACGGCCAGCAGGATCTTTCCCGGCTTCCATAACCAAAATTTTCTAAATTTTTCACGAGCACCCTTCAATTACTTTCACCCTTTCTGTTTTCCCCACAACAGTTTTGTAATGCAGCTCCTCCCACAAGGTTCTTCATCTATAAAAGTTTTGCTATGCTCTGTTTTTTATAATACGATTTCTCCGTGCTATCGCACTCTCGAAATCGTAACAGACATTCACAATCCGCTGTCCTTCGACCACGCTTCCCAAGCTCACGAATTCGTGCTATCGCACTCTGCATTCTGCTTCGCAGGATATTCGTTCGCTAATAGTGCAAGAAAAACAAATGTCTGCTTCGCAGCCGCTTGTTTTTCCTTGAGGCTCATTACATTATATCCTACTGTCCACCGGATTTGCAAACGGTATCTGGAAATACAAAACAGTTGGAAAATGCTCATGGATATAGTATTCTTTATAATAGAAAAAACGTTTTATACGTGCCTGCAGGATGATGCTGGCATTGGAAGGATAGGATAAGCATGAAAAAAAGTATCGTTGGGATCCTGGCACATGTGGATGCCGGGAAGACAACATTGGCAGAAAGCCTTTTATGTGCCTGTGGTGTCATAGAAAGGGCCGGAAGAGTGGATCACGGAGATGCTTTTCTGGATAATGGGGACATGGAACGGAAAAGAGGAATCACCATTTTCTCCAAACAGGCGAGAATCCGGTGGAAAGATGTGGATATCACACTGTTAGACACCCCGGGACATGTGGATTTCTCTGCGGAAATGGAACGGACGCTGCAGGTACTGGATGCGGCGGTTCTGGTCATCGACGGAAGCGATGGAGTGCAAGGAGATGTACATACGCTGTGGCGGCTGTTAAAAAGATATGAAGTGCCGGTATTTTTATTTGTAAACAAGATGGATCAACCGGGGACGGATCCGGAAAAAGTACTGACGGAGCTACAGAAAAAGCTGGATAGCAATATTACATCCGTGGGAAAACTGCTGCAGCCTGGGGACAATGAAGGAGAACGGGAAACAGAGCTGGAACACGCGGCCATGTGTAGTGAAGCCTTGATGGAAGAATATCTGGAAACCGGAGAACTGTCGGCGGAAAACATATCGGACACTGTGGCGGAGCGTAAGCTGTTCCCCTGCTTTTTCGGCTCCGCCTTGAAACAATGGGGAATTACAGAGCTGTTAGACGGATTGAATGCGTATCTGCCCCAGCCGGAATATCCGGAGGAATTCGGAGCCCGGGTTTATAAGATCGGCAGGGATAACGCAGGAATCAGATTGTCGTATTTGAAGGTCACCGGAGGAAGTCTGCGGGTTAAAATGCCGGTGGGAAACAGCAGAAGCGGTGCAGGAGAGGAAATCTGGGAGGAAAAATGCGACCAGCTGCGTCTGTATAATGGCGGAAGCTATGAGGCAGTGGATACGGTGAAAGCCGGTGAGGTCTGTGCGGTCACGGGACTTACGAAGACTTTCGCCGGGCAGGGACTGGGCTATGAAAGCGAGAACTCCACGCCGATACTGGAACCGGTGCTGACTTACAGACTACTGCTCCCTCCGGAGGTGGATCCTGTCGTGGCACTGGGGAAACTACGCCAGCTGGAAGAGGAAGAACCGCAGCTGCATGTGTTGTGGCAGGAGGAAAACAGGGAAATCCATATGCAGGTCATGGGACAGGTGCAGATGGAAATCCTCAAAAATATCCTGTGGGAGCGCTTCGGTCTGGAAGTGGAATTCGATGCGGGAAGCATTGTATACAAGGAAACTCTGGCGGAGCCGGTGGAAGGCATCGGGCATTTTGAACCCCTGCGTCATTATGCGGAGGTACATCTGTTGCTGGAGCCCGGGGAGCGGGGCAGTGGATTGCAATTTGCCTCGCTGTGCAGCGAGGACATGCTGGACCGTAACTGGCAGCGGCTGATCCTGACGCATCTGGAGGAAAAACGTCATGTGGGTGTGCTGACCGGTTCCGAACTCACGGATCTGCGGATATTGCTGATTGCCGGAAAAGCCCACACCAAACATACAGAGGGCGGAGATTTCCGACAGGCCACTTACCGTGCAGTACGTCAGGGAATGCGCAGCGGAAAGAGCATTCTCTTAGAACCATGGTTTTCCTTCCGACTGGAGGTGCCTACGGAGAACCTTGGCAGAGCCATGTCGGATATCACGAGGATGAACGGAAGCTTTGAAGCACCGGAGACAGAAGGCAATAACAGTGTGCTGACGGGAAGTGTTCCCGTGGCTTCTATGGGAGATTATGGAAAAGAGGTGGCATCTTATACCAAGGGTCATGGGCGTTTGTCCTGCACACTGAAGGGATATGAACCCTGCCATAATCCGGAGGAGGTAATGGCAGAGATCGGCTATGATCCGGAAGCGGATGTGGTCAACCCCACCGGATCGGTATTCTGCGCTCATGGTGCCGGTTTTCAGGTGTCCTGGGACCAGGTGCCAGAATATGCCCATGTGGAGAGCAGCTGGAAGCCGGAGAAGGAAGGAACCAAAGATGCGGACGGCATTTCGGATGCGGGACTGCAGGCAGTAAACAGGCAGCAGGGCGCTATTCGTCAGACCGGGGGTGGTGTAGAGCGGATTATTTCTCAGGAAGAGATCGAAGAGATCTTCCGCCAGACTTATGGGAAAAAGGCGGAGGATCCCCACAGATTCCGCAGATACCATACTTCTTCCGGAAACCGTGGCAGTTATACGGGCAGCTTGGCGGGAAGTGCCGGTGACACCGGTATGCGGAAGGTCGTACCGCAGGAAAAACCGGAGGAATACCTTCTGGTGGACGGTTATAACATTATTTTTGCCTGGCCGGAACTGCGGGAGCTGGCGAAGATCAATCTGGACAGTGCCAGGGACAAACTGATGGATATTCTGTGTAACTATCAGGGATATCAGGGCTGTCGCCTGATCCTGGTCTATGATGCCTACAAGGTGAAGGACAATCCCGGCTCCACCATGAAATATCATAATATAGAAGTGGTCTATACAAAAGAAGCAGAGACTGCAGACCAGTATATCGAGCGCACGACCCATCAGCTGGGGGCTAAGCCGCAGAAATACCGGGTGACGGTGGCAACCTCCGATGCACTGGAACAGATGATCATCTGGGGCAACGGTGCTACCAGAATGTCCGCACTGGGGCTGAAAGCAGCGGTAGAGGCAGCAGGTGCCGAATATTTTAAATAAGAGAGTTTTATTGGACTTGAAAAAGTGTAATCTATACCTGTCAGGACGGGAAAATAAGATTTCCGACAGAACCCTGAGCACAAAAAGCAGAAAAAGAGGTATGGGTTATGAGAAGACAGTTCGTTTCCAATGTGGCATTTTACAGTACTACCGCAGTACTTATTCTGATCATTGTATTATGTATCGGCGCAACCGTGAAGAGCGAGAGCCGGGATGAGACGCAGCGCATGGAGAACCGGATACAGGAACAGCAGCTGATGAGCGATATGAAGCAGTATCTGAATGAGAACGGTTATCGCAACAGCGGCGTGACGCTGACCTATGCACTGGAAGAAGACGGCAGTCCGGATTATACGTTTACCATTCATCATAAGAAGATCAACAGCATGAGTGAGACGGAACGGGGAGCATTGAGCGCAGAACTGGCACGGGCCTGCAACGCAGTCGGCAATTATTCGGTCTCTTATGAATATCTGCTGACGGATTTTTAGAGACTATTTACATGACTTTTTTGGAAATAAGGGGTATACTGATACCATATGCCACAGTAAACGAGGCGATGGGAAAGGAGAACGACAGATGACATTTATTCCCAAACCACATGAGATATATAAGCATTTTAAGGGCAATCTGTATCAGGTCGTAACGATTGCGGAACATTCAGAGACCGGAGAACAGCTGGTGATTTATCAGGCTTTGTATGGAGATTTCAAGACCTATGCAAGGCCCCTTGCCATGTTTACCGGAGAAGTGGATCGTCAGAGATACCCTGAGGTGACACAGCGTTTTCGGTTTGAATTGCAGGGAACGGATGCGGACAGACAGATTCGCGAGACGGAGGCGGCAGGTGTGGAGCACCCCGTATCAACGCAGACAACGGTGACCGCGTCCCAGCCCGCAGCAGCCCAGGCAACGCCGATTGTGGCGCAGAACATAGCAGCACAGGCAACGGCGACCGCGGCACAGACAACAATAGCACCGGTTTCCCCCGCAGAAGATGAAGAGCCCGCACTGGATCCGTTGGTACTGGAATTTCTGGATGCGGATTCCTACGAGGAGAAGCTAAATATTCTGGCAGGACTGCACCATCGTATCACCAACGAGATGATCACGACCATGGCGATTTCCTGTGATATTGAAGTAAATGACGGTGAGCCGGAAGAGCGTTATGAAGAATTGAAGAACTGCCTGCTCACCATGGAGAAGTTCGAATGCAACCGTCTGCGGTAGACTCTATGGATAAATACAATGAAAATTTAACGGATGTTAAGGAAATCTTTAGGAAAGGTGACCTTCGGGCGATTCCCAAACCACTTTTAAAATGGTATGATAATAACCGTAGGATCCTTCCCTGGAGAGAGGATCCTGCTCCCTACCGCGTATGGGTCTCTGAGATCATGCTGCAGCAGACCAGAGTGGAAGCGGTAAAGCCCTATTTCCAGCGCTTTATGGAGACGCTGCCGGATATTGCTGCGCTTGCGCAGGCACCGGAAGAGGTGCTGTTAAAGCTGTGGGAGGGCCTGGGATATTATAACCGGGTACGGAATCTGCAGAAAGCAGCCATCCAGATCGTGGAAGATTATGGCGGAGTCATGCCGGATTCTTATGAGGAGTTATTAAAATTAAAAGGAATCGGCAGCTATACGGCTGGGGCGGTATCCTCTATTGCTTACGGCAAGCCCAATCCGGCGGTGGACGGCAATGTTCTGAGAGTCATTGCAAGAGTCCGCAAGGATGAACGCTGTATCTCTGAGGATAAAGTAAAAAAGGCTGTGGAAAAGGATCTGTGGGAGGTCATTCCTACAGACAGGCCGGGAGATTTCAACCAGGCTATGATGGAAATCGGTGCCTGTGTATGTATCCCCAACGGGGCTCCGCACTGTGAGGAATGTCCCTTACAGCAGATATGTCTGGCGTATGCGGACGGTACACAGCTGCAATATCCGAACAAAGCCAAAGCAAAAGAACGTACGGTGGAGGAGAAGACGATCCTCATTATCCGGGATGCGGAGCTGGCGGCATTGCATAAGCGTCCGGCGAAAGGTCTGCTGGCCGGTATGTATGAATTCCCTTCGATGAAGGGATATCATACTGCGGAGGAGGTCAAGGAATATCTGGCGGAGAACGGATTGCAGGTACTCCGGATCCAGCCCCTTGAGGATGCAAAACATATTTTTTCCCATAGAGAATGGCATATGAAAGGATATCTGATCCGTGTGGATGAACTGGCACCGAAGCGTGAAGGCCCGGATTCAGCAGACTGGATCTATATTGAACCTTCAGAGACAAGGGAGAAATATCCCATTCCTTCCGCGTTTGCAGCCTATGCGAAGGGATTGAACATGAAACTGGGGCCCGAGAGAACGATCCCGGACAGTGAACAACAAGATAGTGAAGAAAGGACAGCGATATGAAATTACTTTCCATAGCAATTCCCTGTTACAATTCTGAAAAGTATATGAGAAAATGCATTGATTCCCTGCTGATCGGCGGAGAGGATGTGGAGATCCTGATCATCGATGACGGTTCTACCAAAGACCGTACCGCAGAGATTGCAGACGAATATGAAGCACAGTTTCCTACGATTGTGCGTGCTATTCATAAGGAGAACGGCGGACATGGTTCTGCTGTGAACACCGGAATCGCCAATGCCACGGGACTATATTTTAAAGTAGTGGATAGTGATGACTGGGTGAAGCAGGATGCATATTTTAAAATCCTGGATACTCTCAGAGAACTGGCCGGCGGCGGTCAGGCGTTGGATATGCTCATCAGCAACTATGTCTATGAAAAAGAAGGCGAGCGCCGCAAAAAGGTGATCCAGTACCGTCATATCCTGCCGGTGGAGAAGATGTTCACCTGGTCGGACTGCCATCATTTTCTGAAGGGCCATTACATACTGATGCACTCCGTGATCTTCCGTACCAGACTGTTACAGGAATGTGGACTGAAGCTTCCGGAGCACACCTTCTATGTGGACAACCTGTATGTATTTGAACCGCTTCCTTATGTGAAGAATATGTATTATCTGGATGTGAATTTCTACAGATATTATATAGGAAGACAGGATCAGTCGGTGAATGAGACCGTGATGATCTCCCGCATCGACCAGCAGATCCGAGTGACGAAGCTGATGATTGATTATCTGGTGGGCAGAAAGTCGGAACTGGTGAAAAACCGACGTCTGTACCAGTACATGCGCAACTATCTGGAGATTATCATGACAGTATCTTCCGTACTGTTGATCCGCTCCGGTACCACAGAACATCTGGAGAAAAAGAAAGAACTGTGGGAGTACCTGAAAGGAAAAGACAAACGCCTATATCTGTGGATGCGTAACGGCATTATGGGTGGTACCATGAATTTGCCCGGAAGAGGCGGACGTAAGATTTCGGTAGAAGGATATAAGATCTGCCAGAAATTGTTTGGATTTAATTAGAACAGAATTATTTCCTGGAAGCTAGGAATAATTTTAAAAGTC
>OHRO01000268.1_pt1 | contig 15272 bp, 10 predicted proteins | sample 1578461 | NCBI WGS metagenome assembly OHRO01 (sample SAMEA3879545, study PRJEB24766) | human gut metagenome | biome: human-associated habitat; feature: feces | place: USA | collected 1985/1987
ACGTCCTCCGGGCGCGCACCGTGCACCATCGGCCAGTACTGCGAGGACACGACCAGCATGTTCGAGATCATCGGGTACTTGACCAGCTGATCGAGCGCCGCCGTCGTACCCGCGCGGCGCGCCGAGACGACGCACGCGCAGGGCTTGTTTGCCCAGCCGTCGGAGGCATAAAACAGCCGGTCGCAAAAGGCCGACATCGCGCCGGAGATCCCGGCATAGTGCACCGGGGACGCGAGCACGAGCGCATCGGCCGTCTCCATCGCGTCGATGGCATCGTTCACCAGTCCGCCGCGCACGCAGCGGCCGGTCGCGTTGCAGCCGCCGCAGGCCACGCAGCCGCCCATCTGCCCGGCACCGACGGTCAGGATCTGCACCTCGGCACCGGCTGCGCGCAGCACCCGCTCCATTTCGTGCAGGGCGGTGTATGTGCAGCCGCGCGGATGCGGGCTGCCGTTGATCATGAGAATTTTCATCGTATCACCTCACGCGCAGGATAGCACAAATCGCCGCGCAGCGCAAGGCGGCACCCCGGCTGATTCCCCGCACATGGGCAAAGGCAAAAACGCCCTCCGGACGGATTTCCGTCCGGAGGGCATTTTTGCGGCACAAAGAACGACCGCCCCAAAGGCCATCAGCTTTCGGGGCGGTTTTCCCCATTTTTGGAATGTGTGCTCGCGCACATGCACATCAGCAGAGGCCGGGGAACAGTGCGCACATCACGATGACGGCAATCGTGCCGCAGGTCGTGGCGATGACCGTTGTGATAAACATGGGCGGATAAATCTCCCTGAGCTTCATGCGGCACATCGGCAGCAGCATCAGGATGGCGCCGGAGTACGGCATGGAATCGAGCGTCGTCGCGGCGAAGCAGGCGATGCGGTGGATCGCGTTGACATTGAGCCCGAGATCGAGCAGCTTCGGTGCGATGAGCGGCAGAGAGATCAGCTGGCCGGTGGAGGAACCGCCGGTGAGCATGCACATAACGGCGACGACCACGGCGCAGATCAGCATCGGGGACATGTTGATGCCGGTGATGGCATTGAGCATGGTCGTAAATGCTTCCGTGTTGGTCACGACGCCGGCAAAGCCGCAGATGGCCGCGACCGTCAGCGACATGTGGATGGAGTCCGCTGCACCGGTGCTGATGAGCTCGCGCAGGTTCTTCGCCTTGAGCTGCTTCCAGAACAGCAGGATGGACAAAACGGTGCTGCCAATCACGCAGATGTTGATGTTGATCTTCAGGATGTTGAAGGTGACAAAGAGCGCGACCAGCGGAATGAGCGCGATCCAGAAATTCGGCCGCGGTGTGTTCTTGTCATAGTGCGGATCGAGCGGGTGGAGCTCAAAATGCTCGCCCTTGGCCCGCGCCTTGTTGATGTAGATATTCATCAGGACGATGATGACGACGACTTCGACCGCCGCGCCGACAAGGCCGGGGACGAGCGCCACATCCGCCGCCGTGCCGAGGGCGGTCATGGCGGCGACGTTGGTCACCTGCGGGCTGCCGGGCATGGTCAGCGTAAACGTATAGGACGCCGCGGCGAGCACGCCGAGGATAAAGCGCTTGGGAATGTCGCAATATTCAAAGATTGTAAGTGCGACCGGGTACATGAGCACGATGAACACGCTGGCATTGATGCCGCCCATGCAGAGGATGATGCCGATGGCCACGATGACCGCAACCGCGATCACATTTTTCTTCGTGTTGCTGGCGCCGGGCCGCAGGAGCTTACTCATGATCGTATCGGCGATGGAGAAGGCCGCGCCGCTCTCCGAATAGATCTTTGACTGAATGCTGCCGAACAGCAGCAGGAAGAAGAAGCTTTTGATCGGGACGAACATGCCGTTGACATAGGAGCCGAGCAGCGTGTCCATGAACGGGAGCACGTTAAACGCGATCACGACCGCCGCGCCCACGATCGAAGCAATATATACGGACCAGTCCTTGTAGCAAAGATAGATCACGACAAGGAAGCCAAGAATACAACCAACTACGCCCATAGAATGCTACCTTTCGTATTGATGTCGGTCTCTCCGCTTTCAGTGCGGCATGACCGGAGAAAGAGAAAACCGGTCATGCCACAAAAAAGAGGGGAGGATGGTCTGCGGATGATGCTGCGCGAATCAGGCCTGCGCGGCCTTCTCCTGCGCGGCTTTTTCTTCTGCAGCAACCTCTGCCAGCGTGCGTCTCTTGGGCTGGGGGATGGTGGTGTAGAAGACGACGGCAATGATGCAGGCGATGATGGCATAGATCATGGAGGCAGTGTAGCTGCCAGTAGCCTGGACGAGCGCCGAGCTGATCTTCGGGCTGATGAAGGTGCAGATGATCATGTAGCCGAGCATGCAGATGCCGAAGATGCCGCCGGCATACTTGGAGCCATAGGTCTCCTGAACGGCGACCGGATGGCAGCAGTTCGTCGCGCCGAAGCCGACTGCCAGCAGGACATAGGCAATGTAGAACATGGCCAGGCTGTGGGCAAACATCAGGCAGACCGAAGAGGCGACGGAGCAGATGCCGCAGATCGTATAGACCTTGCGGTAGCCGAGCTTGTCGATGAGCGCGCCCATGCCGAAACGGCCGATGACGTTGCAGATCGAGTAGATCGACACGCCGATGGTGGCCGCGTTGAGCGAGTAGCCCGCGTCCGAAATGAGGACGGAGAAGCGGGGGTAGCAGATGATATACATGGTCGGGAACAGACCGTAGCCGAGGAACAGGTGCCAGTAGCCGCGGGTCCGGAACGCCTGGCCGGGCGTCAGGCTCTCGAGCTGCGTGGCTGCGAGCTTGGGATCGTCCGCCTTGGCCTTCCAGCCAGCCGGGGCATAGCCCACCGGGGCGGTCTTGAGACCGATGGCCGCGCAGATGCCGATGACGATGATCGCGCCGCCGACGATGTAGAGCGTGACGATGATGCCGATGCTGCCGATGAGCTTGACGATCAGGGGCGCGAGGAAGGTGGCGGAGCCGCCGTTAAAGGCCATGCACAGGCCGGAAGCAAAACCGCGCTTGTCGGGGTACCAGCCGGTCGCGCAGTAGGTGCTGCCGGTGTACGTGAAGCCGACGCCGAGACCCTGCAGGACGCTGAAGGTGATGTACAGCATCCAGGGGGAGCCGGAGGGGACCATGCCGGACAGCAGGAACGCGAGGCCCAGCAGGATGCAGCCGAGGATGAGCGTTTTCTTGGCGCCGATCTTGCCGAGCAGCCAGCCGCTGATGATGTGGCCGGGCGTCTGCATGAAGGCCATGTAGGTGGCCACGCCGGCAATGGCTTCCGTCGTCCAGCCGAAGTGCTTTGCCATCGGGGAGACGAAAACGGCCGCGGAGTTGACGATGCCGCACATGGCGAGCACGATCAGGGCACGCACCAGAATACCTGTGCGATTCGGTGTTTTGATAGACTTATCCATATCTTTCTCCTTATATCTCCAGAGTTACCTAAGCGGATGCGTCAGTTGCAGGTCCAGCCGCCGTCGACCGCGACGATCTGGCCGGTCGTGTACGTGCAGCAGGGCGCGGCGAAGTAAACACACAGGCCGTCCATCTCGCCGAGGATGCCGTGGCGCTCTTTCGGGCAACGGTCTTTGTGCAGCTGCACAAAAGCGTCGGAGTCGATGAACTTCTCGGTCAGCTCGGTCGGGAAGTAGCCCGGCGCGATGCAGTTGACGGTGATGTTGTACTTGCCCCAGTCGTTGGCCAATGCCTTGGTCATCATGTGCACGCCGCCCTTGGAGGCGCAGTACGGCGCGGTCCAGACATTCTTTCTGGAGACGAAGCCGTGGATGGAGGAAACGTTGACAATGCGGCCGTAGTTATTAGGGATCATAGACAGGCGCGCGACGTCGCGGCAGAGATAGAACAGGCCAGTCAGGTCGGTATCGACCACGTGGGCCCACTGCTCATCGGTCATGGTCGCCGGGTCGCCGGAGCCGCCGGTGCCGCCGGAGTTGACCAGAATGTCGATCTTGCCGAAGTGCGCAATGACATCCTCCACGCACTTGGTGACGGACTTGGAGTCGCGCAGGTCGAGGTAGTGGGGGTAAACCTCCACGCCGTACTCCGCGGCGATCTCCTTCGCATTTTTCTCCAGGTGGTCGGTACGGCGCGCCACGAGGGCGACGTTGGCACCGGCGTTGGCCATTGCCTTTGCAAACTGCAGACCGAGACCGGAGCTGCCGCCGGCAACCAGTGCAACCTGACCGGAAAGATCAAAAATGTTGTTTTTCATGATATCGTCTCCTTTTCTTGAAATCATTCCGAATCGTTCCTATTTCTGTGTCAGAATTCCCACGCGAGGGCAAACGCATCGCGGTTGGCCTCCAGCATAGTGCCGCCGCGGACGGCGTCGCCGGCATAGACGACGCGGTCAAAATTCCGGTCGAATTCCGCGCGCGCGGCCAGATCCGGCCGGCTGCCCATCGCCAGAACGACGGCCTCGGCCTTCAGCTCAGTGTACCGGCCGGTGTGCGTATCCCGCAGGCGGATGCTGCCGTCGTCCACCGCAGCGATGGCCTGGCCGGTGCGGAACGTCACGCCGGCCTCCCGCAGCATCGGCAGGAGCTTGAACTTTGTGATGTAGTACACGGACGCGCCGATCTCATCGGCCATTTCCACGATTGTGACCTTGTTGTTCGCGCACAGGAAGTGGGCCACTTCGAGCCCGACGTGCCCGCCGCCGATGACGGCGACCTCCCTGCCCTCGATCACGCGGCGGCCGAGCAGAATGTCCTCGATGCCGAACACGTTTTCGCGGTCGATGCCGGGAATGTCCGGCACGATCTGCTGCCCGCCCATGGTGACGAAGATACCGTAGGGGTCGAGCCGCCGGAGCTCCGCCATGGTCGGTGCGTGATTCAGCTCCACCTGCACGCCGAGCGCGGCGAGCTGGTTTTTCTGCGTCTCGATGTACTCGGCCACAAGCCCTTTGCACGGCGCTTTCGAGGCGAGCACGGCGCTACCGCCGAGATAGGCGCGCCGCTCAAACAGGATCGGGCGGAAGCCGCGCTCGGCCAGGACGATGGCCGCCTGCATACCGGCAGGCCCGCCGCCGATCACCGGTACACACCGGCCCGCACCGTCGCGCCGCAGCGCCGTGGAGTTGTAGTCCCGCTCGCGGCCGAGCCGTGGGTTGATGGCGCAGCGGATGCCGCGGTGGTTGACGACCTCCTTGTTGCAGCTCATGCAGCCGATGCACTTGCGCAGGAGCGCTTCCCGACCGCTGCACGCCTTGTTGACCCAGTCCGGATCTGCGAGCTGTGCCCGGGACACACCGGCAAAATCGCACACACCCTCGCGCAGCAGCGCCTCGGCAGTCGCGGGGTGCTTGATGACGTTGACCGCGATGACCGGGATCTGCACCGCCGCTTTGACGGCCAGCGCATTTTCCTTCTTCCAGCCCTCAGGGAAGTAGCAGGGCTCGATGAAGGCGGCCGGGTTTTCGTAGCCGCCGCTGCTGACGTTGATGCACGACACACCGTAGCGCTCGAGCAGTTTTGCGATCTCCACCGCGTCCGCTTTCTGCAGGCCCTCGGGGATGTAATCGCAGCCGTTGATGCGCACGCTGATCGGGAAGTCTCTGCCGCAGGCGCGGTGGATGCCCTCGATGATCTCGCGGACGATGCGCATCCGGTTTTCGAGGCTGCCGCCGTATTCATCGGTGCGCACATTGCTGTGCGGGCTGAGAAACTGGTGCAGCAGATAACCGTGCGCGCAGTGGAGCTCCACGCCGTCGGCATTGGCCTGCTGGGCATACACGGCGCCGGTGACAAATTTGTCGACCATGCCGTGGATCTCCTCGCGCGTCATTTCGTGCGACACGCGGCCTGTGGCCGGGTTGACGATCCCGCTCGCGGAGATGACCTGACGGCCGCCATTGAACTGCGGCTTGCCCTCGCGTCCCGGGTGGAAGAGCTGGAAGAACACTTTGCAGTCGTAGCGGTGCAATGTGTCGGTCAGCAGCGCGAGGCGCTTGATGAACCGCGGCGCGTGGATCTGCAGCTGGTGGGTCTCGGCGATGCCGTTTTCCCCGTCGACCGCGCAAAACTCGGTGATCAGCAGCCCGCAGCCACCGGCCGCCCGGGCCTTGTAGCAGGCGATGATCTCGTCGGACGCCTCGCCGTTTTCTGCGGCGAGACCGTTGCCCATGGCCGTCATCACGACGCGGTTCTTGATCCGCAGGCCGCCGATGTAACCGGGTGTAAACAGGTTTTCGTAGTTCATGGTTCCGTCCTTGTCGTCATGGGATCTTTCAAAGTACCGCTGAGCAAATGCGGCTTTTTTCTACCTTGATTCGCATGATACCCGAAAGATAAAAGTATCACAATGTCACGGACGCTTAAAAAGAAGGCGGAATTTGTTCACGGCTGACAAAAAAGTAACATGCCTGCCGGAACGCTGCGCGAGACGCAGAGCGCCTCGCGCATGGGACTGGGATCAGATGTAAAAGCACTTTTCGTAGGCGGCCTTCGTCGCGTCGGCCATGGTGCCGGCCTTGGTCGCGTCACCGACAACAACGACCTTATCAAACGCTGCGGCCAGCTTGTCCTCATAGGCCTTGTCCGGACGGTTGCCGAGCGCCATGACGACGATGTCGGCATCAACGCTGACGGTCTCGCCGCCGGGGAGCTGCTTGAGCTCGACGGTCCCCTCGCCGACGCCGGCGAGCGCGTGCTGCGTCAGGATCTCGACGCCGTTTTCCTGCAGCAGCGACAGGAGCTTGTACTTCGCCGTGCGGTAGATGGACGTGCCGACTTCCTTCTGCATCTCGACGACCGTGACCTGGTTGTCGGCGCACAGATAGTGCGCGACCTCGAGGCCGACGTGGCCGCCGCCGATGACGGCGATCTTCTTGCCGGAAAACTGCACCTTGCCGAGCAGAACGTCCTCAATATAATAGACATTGTCGCGGTCGGCGCCGGGAACTTTTGGGATGATCTGATTGCCGCCGCAGGCGACCACGACGCAGTACGGCTCGAGCGTCTGAATGCGCGCGACCGTGCCCGGCGTGTTGAGGTGCACCTCGATGCCGTATTCCTTCATCTCGGCGATCTGCGTGTCCACAAATTCCTGCGCCATGTGCTTGCACGGCGCCTTGGAGGCGAGGATGGCGCTGCCGCCGAGCGTGCCGCTCGCTTCAAAGATCACGGGCTCGAAGCCGCGCTTTTTCATCAGCAGGGCCGCCTGCATGCCGGCCGGGCCGCCGCCGACGATGGCGACCTTGCGGCCATTGCCGTTTTTGACGAGCTTGTCATCGCCGAACGTGACCTCGTGGCCGGCGATGGGGTTGAGCGCGCAGTGCAACGTGCGGCCCGCGACGACGGACTTGTTGCAGTTCATGCAGCCGAGACATTTGCGGATGAGATCCTCGCGCCCGGCCATGGTCTTCTGCACGAGATAGGGGTCGGCAATGTGCATGCGGGACATGCCGACGAAGTCGCTCACGCCCTCCTGCAGGAGCTGCTCGGCAAACTGCGGATGCTTGACGGTGTTGACCGCGATGACCGGGACGCTGACCTGGCTCTTGATGGCCTTGACAAAGCCGCTTCTCCAGCCCTCGGGACTGTAGCAGGGCTCGATCATGGTCGCCGCGCTCGCGTACACGCCGCAGCTGACGTTGAAGTAATCGACATACGGCTCCAGATACTTGGCGATCTCGACGCAGGCATCCTGGTCGTTGCCGCCCTCGACGAAGTCATTGCCGTTGATGCGCGCGCCGACAACGAAGCCGGGCTCGACCACCTCGCGGATGCCCTTCAGGATGCGCACGATAAAGCGGCAGCGGTTTTCCATGGAGCCGCCGTATTCGTCGGTGCGCTTATTCGTGTAGGGGCTCAAAAACTGCTGCAGCAGGTAGCCGTGCGCGCCGTGGATCTCCACGCCGTCGGCGCCGGCGGCCTGCGCATTGAGCGCGGCCTGAATGAAGAGGCCGACCAGCCGGTCGATATCCTCGATGGTCATCTCGCGCGGCAGGATCGTGGCGCGGCCGACCACACTGTTGAGCTCTACGCTCGGCGCCATGGCCTGACGGCCGCCGTTGATCGCCGGAGGGGCTTCACGTCCGCCGTGGTGCAGCTGGACGAAGATCTTGGCACCGTGACGGTGCACGGCATCACAGATGCGCTCAAAACTCGCGATCTGGCGCTCATCCCAGATGCCGAGCTGGATGCGGTTGCAGTGACCGCTGTCCGGATCGACCGATGTAAACTCCGGAATGATGAGACCGCAGCCGCCCTTGGCACGCTCCTCGTAAAACCGAACCTGCTCCGGCGTGGAGCAGCCGTTCCAGTCGCCGAGCATCGTGCCCATAGCCGTCATGACAACGCGGTTGCGCAGCTCGAGCCGGCCGATGGTTCCCTTTTCAAATAATTTTTCGTAATGCATAAGCAGCAAACCTCACCTTTCAATTTTCTGCGTTTCTGCCGTCCGGTGCTCACCCGTGCGGCAAGAGAGATAGAAAAAACGCATTTGGCTCATATCAACTTTGCTGCCCTCATTGTATCTGCGCCGTGCGACTGTGCCTATGTCATTCGTGAAAAAATGGCAAGCAAAACCATGCACGATGCACAATGTGCGCACGCGCAGACCCGCCGAGTTCCGCGCCCGGAAAATGCCGCTGTCAAAAGTGACAAGAACACCGCGAATTTTGTTCACAACGCACTTGCCGAATGGGGGTATTCCATGTATAGTGTTCTTGTTAATTTGTTGGCATTTGCTGTGAAAAGGAGGCGCCGTATGCTGTTTTCAGAACTTGCCAAGCGGGTGGCAGAAAAATATCCGGAGGTCAAAACAGCCTTTCCTATGGACTGCGAACTGAGCAACGTGGAGCTGTATGACCCGAACGGAGCGATCCCGCCGGTCGACACGCTCGGCATTTACACCGCCCGGCAGATCAGCGAAGACATGACGCTGCCGCTCTGCTTTGTGTGCGCGGGCACGCCCGATCAGACGGCGCACGACAAGATCGCCTACAGTGACAGCAACTACATCATCATCCCGCAGGTCTCGGCCGTGGATGTGGTGTATTACATCATGTCGCTCTTCGGTGACTCCTTCAAACAGCAGAAGCTGTACTCCAACCTGATCTATATGCTGCTCAACGACGCGGATCTGACGTCGGTGTTCTGCGAATTTTCCAAGGGCACCGGCTCGCAGATGCTGGCCATCGACATTTCCGGCAAGGTGCTGGCCTATTCCAAGCCGTTCAGGGTCAATCACCCGCACTGGATCCACAGCATCGAGGTCGGCTATCTGGATAACTACCTGATCGAGTACATTCTCTCGTACCGGGTCAAGCACAAGATGGATATGTCGCCCAACACGTTTGTGCTCTTTTGCAACCGGCTGCAAATGTACATCAAGGTCATCCGCGTCATTGCGGACAATGAGATCATCGGCTACGTGTTCATGGGCAATTACACCGGGGAGTTCCCGTGGTTCAGCGACAAGCTGATGCAGCTGCTGGCCAAAAACCTGCACTCCACCCTGCTCGGCAGCCGCAGCTACAGCACCTACCGCTTCAATATGCACCAGAGCGTGCTCAGCGACATCATCGAGGGCGCCAGCGAGGACGAAACGATTCAGCGCATCAACGCTGCCAAGCTGACCTTCCCGCCGAATATGCGCGCGGTCGTGCTTAAGCCGAGCTATTTCAGGGGCAACGAATACCTCTACGACGTGCTCACGCCGCGCGTCGCGGAGATCCTGCCGGCCTCGCCGCGCGTGTATAAGAAAAATGCGATTGTCACATTCGTCGGCGTGGACAATGCGGGCGCGCTCCCGGAGGAGACGCGCACGGCCATCGAGACCCTCGCGGCCGACGGGCAGATCCTCGTCGGCGTGAGCAATCTGTTCCACAAACCGTCGAAACTCTACGTTTACTATCAGCAGGCGCTGCAGGCCATGTCCTTTTCGCGGCGGCTGTCGAACACCGGCGGCGTGTTCTTCTTCTCAGACTATGCGTTTTACATCATGCTCGACCGCATGGAGGATACGCCGCTGCTCGAGCAGTGCCGCCATCCGGTGCTCGCCAGTCTGGAAGCCTACGACGCGGACAAAAACACCGAGCTGTACGAAACGCTGAAGATCTATACCAAAACCGGCTTCAGCAAAAACCGCACGGCAGAGCTCATGTTCATGCACCGCAACACGGCCAATTACCGCATCCAGCAGATCGAGAATCTGTTCTCCGTAGACTTTTCGGACCCGTCACTGCTGTTCAAGCTGCAGTATTCCTTTTGCATCGACGCGTTCTTGAAAAACCGCTATTCCGATCTCGCGGTCCTGCCCAAAAAACCGGAAGGCGAATGACTCCGACGGCGCAGGCGCGGCAAAACTGCCGTGCCCGCGCCCGTTTTCTTCTTCCGAAATACAGAAAAGAGCACCTCCCGGTCGGGAGGTGCTCCTGTTATTTGTCCAGATGCGGCTCTGTTCAGTCGTCGTAGCCCTCGAGCGCCTTGAACTCGGCGTCGAGCTCTTCGTCCTTGCGCAGGTCGGCCTCAATGCGCGCGAAGCGGTCGCGCAGCATCTGGTGGGTATGCACGTGCGGGTGCACGTAGAGCTGCTCGTCCTCCATAGCACGGAACAGACGCGGGCCGACAAAGCGGGCGTTGTAGCCCTGGTTCTTGATGCGGCCTTCAAAATTGGTCCTGTAAGCCTGGTAATCATCCGTCGCATAGAAGGGATCATACGGCTTCTGGAACTTCTCGGGGCGGCGCTTCTCGCTGTCCCAGATCGTGGTGTTGACGTATTCCGGGCAGAACGCGGTCACACCGATGTACGGCGCGTAGTTGACGGCGTAGTCCTTCACACTCTCGGCAAGGCTCAGCGCCGCGTGCTTGGACGCGGTGTAAGCCGACTGGATGCGCATACCGGGCTGCAGACCGCCGATGGAGATGGTGAACAGGAAGTAGGCGTCGGTACCCTGCTTTTTCATGATGGGCAGCACTTCCGTGACGTAGTAGGCCATGCCGAGGAAGTTGACGCTGGTGATCCAATCCCAGTCCTGGGCCGGAATGTTGCCCAGCGTGCCGGCGCCGGCAACACCGGCGTTGCTGAAGAACACATCAATGCGGTCGAACTCCGCCATGATGCGCTTGACGCTCAGGCGGACCTGCTCGTACTCGGACACGTCCACGGTGATCGCGACGACTTTGGGCGCGCCCAGCGCTTCGCATTCCTTCTTGACCTCCTGCAGCCGGTCGCCTTCGATGTCGATCAGTGCAAGGTTCATGCCGCGGCGTGCGGCCTCCAGTGCGAAGGCTTCGCCGATGCCGTTGGCGGCGCCGGTGATACCGGCTACTTTTCCAGCAAATTCTTTCATTGTAGTTACCTCCGTTTATTCAGGATGATCTTTTGAAAAATCATCTTTCTTACTGTGGCATCATCATAACACACGCGCATCGTTATTTCTTTAGCAAATGTAACAAGAACTGCCGCCGTGACTGTGCATGCAAGACAATTTCGCCCCAGGGGACAGTTTTGCGCATAGGGTTTCTTTTGCCAGTCATTTTATCAAGCACACCTTATTGTATGATAATGTACAATAAGATGCGCAAATTGAAAATCGCATAAAAGAAGACATAGCATGCAGGCTCTGGTAGAATGAAGTTACCACACACCATTCTGAAAGGAGACAGCAAACTATGTCCGAGAAAATTGTACAGCTGAACAAGAAAGCCTACGTCCACATTGAAGACTGGCGCAACCGCCCGTTGCAGGGCGGGCACTATCCATACGTCTACGTGGACGGCATCTACCTGCGCCGCAACTGGGGCGGAGGTACGAAAAAGTTGCTGTTTTGGTGGCGATTGCCGTGAATGAGGACGGCATTGAGGAAACGCTGACCTACTGCGATTTTCCCAGCGAGCACCGGACGCGCATCCGCACCAACAACGTGATCGAGCGGCTGAACCGGGAGATCCGCCGCAGAACCCGCGTGGTGGGGACGTTCCCGGACGGCAACTCCGCCCTGATGCTGGTCTGCGCCCGACTTCGCCACGTGGCGGGCACCCAGTGGGGCTGCAAGAAACACATGAACATGAAGCATTTGGAAGCAGCTTTGGACGACGCCCCCATTGCCGGCTGACTTCATTCAGCCGGAGCCTGCAAACAATTTTGCGCATAAATCTTGATGGGACCGCCTAACCTCACCTATACTCGTCTTCTACAGCAAAAATCGGTGCAGACCTTGAATTTCTGAACATACAGGTTCAAGTGTCTGCACCTTTTCAAATAATTACTTGTTCAGTGCTGCCATAATCTCTTCTTTATAAGGCATCGCCGGTGCTGTGCCGAGCTTTTCGACCGCCAGTCCGCCGGTTACATTGCCGTATATAAGCGCAGCTTCAAAGCTCATTCCCGCCGCAAGCGCCGCAGTAAAGCCGCCGTTAAAGGCATCACCTGCTCCCGTTGTATCAACAACATTTACCTGAATCGGCGCACCGGTAAACTCAGACTGTGCATTTTTGGCATAATAGCCCTTGCTTCCGAGCGTGATGACAACATTCTTAACTCCCTTGCCGAGAAGAACATCTGCCGCCTTTGAGGCGCTCTCATAACCGGTAACTGCAATGCCTGTTATGATTTCTGCTTCTGTTTCGTTGGGGGTGATGTAATCTATCCCGTTCAGCACCTCATCAGGCAGCTTTCTTGCCGGTGCAGGATTAAAAACAGTCGTCACACCTGCCTGCTTTGCCATATCAAGCACCTTGTAGGTAGCCTCCGGATTTGTTTCAAGCTGGCAGAGAACCGTTCCCGCTGAGGCGACAGTTTCTTTAAGCGCCTGAACCTCCTCGGGCTTGAACTCTCCGCAGGCACCGATAATTACAATGATTTCGTTCTGTCCAGTAGCTTCGTTTACGATTATCAGTGCAGCACCTGTGTCAGAATTTTTATCAACAATGATTTTTGAGGAATCGATTCCCTCTTTGTCATAGAAATTAAGTGCCAGCTTTCCGAAGTCGTCCTCACCGAGTCTGGTTACAAGCGTTACATCGCCTCCGGCTCGCTTTGCAGCTACCGCCTGGTTGGAGCCCTTTCCTCCCGGTCCGCTTTTGAAGGACACACCCATTACCGTTTCGCCCTCTGTGGGAAACTTAGGGGTTCTGCCGGTAAGGTCAGTTACATAGCTGCCAAACACTACTATCTTTTTGTTTTCCATTGCTTTTCTCCTTTTGCTGACACGCTGCAGCTATCACAATTATATCTGAATATCGAACATTTCGTAAAGGTCAAGTCTGTCAATGTGCAGAACAAGCTTGCCGTCTGAATACTCAAAGCCCATTTCCCTGCCGTCTGATACGCGGGTTATCTTTGCAGGCTTTTCCGTCCTTATGCAGATATTGAAGTCAAACACCGGCAGAACCTCATCTGCGTACTGCAGGTTGATTGCAGACAGATATTTGCCCTCTTCATCCTCCCACAGCTGATACTCCACCACATACGGCGTATCGTCTGAAGCGAAGCGCATCTCAGGCACATACTTCTTTACAAATGATGTGAATACCTTTCTTGGCTGTGTCAGGCTTGTGTTCTCAAAGGGTGCACATACCCATATTATCTTGCCCTTGCCGACCTCTGCTTCCATCATTGCAGGGTAGTCTGTTGCGATTCCGGGTGGGTCTGAGTGCATGGATGCACTCTCATTGCGCGGGTCATTCGGGTCCGCTTCCACCTGAAGCTCGAGGTCTGCACACACCAGGAATGAGCTTGCCTGCAGTGAATACGGCAGCGTCAGCTTTGCAAGCACCTTGCCGTTCGTTGCTCCTTCGAGAATATACGCACTGTCGTACACTGTCAAAGGATATTTTCTGCTGTACTCACCAAACAGCGGTGCCACCTCATCCTCGGGGGCAATATAGGTGATTGTTTCGTCGGTACGTCCCGTTATCTTTCCGCCGAAAATCTCCTCAACCAGAGGCTGTGCGCTGTGACCGCTGATATACGCTATGCCGCCGTCTTCGACATAAGCCTTCAGCGCAGACATATTTTCCTTGCTCATATTGGGCGCATCGCTCACGATAAGCATTTTTGCTTTGCCCCACTGCTCAGGGTGGAAGCTGGTATACACGCTGTAGGGTATATGCGCTCTCTGCAGCGTTTCGCTGACATTGATGCAGCTGTCAAGATGCGGTATTGCCCTGCTGATGTTCTTGCTCTCAGAGATGTCCATAGGCGGCATCTCCTCGTCGTACTTGCCGTGCAGATTGAAGTATATGCCTATATCCGTGCAGGGCTTGCCCTTTGAGAAATACTTTTCAAACCTTGCCGCATCATCATATACATTCTTAAGGCGGCTGTACACCAACGGCTCATATGTGCCGGTCATATCCACTGCGTCAACAAATATGTTGCTGCCGTGATTGATAAATGACAGCATTGCATGGAGCTTCATCATTACCTCGGATTTAATAGTGGTATGCTCGTCAAGAGACGGCTCGCACCTTGAGGTAGTATAGTTGAACGGCAGATTGGGCGTCATATTGTAGTACAGTTTGCAGGCAAAGGTCTGCTGAGAAAAACCGCCGTACAAATCGCCGGAAACTGCATCGCTTGCAATCGTGGCATTCTCGGTTACTCCCATCATCCAGCTTGCCGGCATGGTGGAGTTCTGCATTTCGACAACTGCGCCGGGATTGACCATCTTGACGGAGTCGTAGATGTACTGCATATAGTCCTGCAGCCACTCCTCGCGCTTGCGCTGGAAAAGCTTCCAACGTTCGTCCTTCCAATTGACAATTCTCGGCATTTCTCCGCCGACTTCCTTTTCCCATCTTGCTCTGCAATTGTCGCAGTAGCATACCGTGGGCCAGAAGGTCATATCCGCAAAGAACGCCTCATAGGGACCTACATATTCCGTGAAATCTGCAATCTGGTCTCTGCAGAACTTTTTGTAGCCCTCGCTGTTCGGGCAGCAAAGGCCGAATCTTCTGCCCTTGTCGCGCGAATAGTTGCCGTTTATGTCCTTAATTCTCCACTCGGGATGGTGGTCATATGCCCAGTTGTTGTAAATCATGCTGAAGTATACATCAACATCCATTCCACCCTTGTGCATTTCATCGTACAGCCTTTTGAATGCATCTTCATTTCCGATGAGACCCGGGTGCATTTCGCCGACCTTTGTAGGCCAGTAGGAATAGCCGTAATGGGACTGAATGTACATCATTCCCGCCTCAGCACCTGTTGAGATAATGTCCTTAGCAAGAGCCTCCGGGTCAAACTGCTTAAGGAATTCGTCTCTCGTTACATTTACATGCATATCAAGAGAGTATTTCTTATA
>OHRO01000270.1_pt1 | contig 15218 bp, 12 predicted proteins | sample 1578461 | NCBI WGS metagenome assembly OHRO01 (sample SAMEA3879545, study PRJEB24766) | human gut metagenome | biome: human-associated habitat; feature: feces | place: USA | collected 1985/1987
CGGCATGCCCAGCGACCTGCTCTCCGCCCTGCGGGAACAAGTCTCCCGTGCACGGGAACACCAGTCCGCACAACAGCCGGAACAGGAAGAAGCTCCAGCCGTCATTTCCGACGCCACCACCATCGGTGAAGGTTACCAGCCCGCTGTGGCGGAACCCAAGCTGGTCATGCCCAGGCGCAAGGTCAGCGTCGTGCTCCGCAAGGAGGGAGCCGCCCAGGCGCCGGCGGAAACGCCTGCCGCCGGTGAGGAAGAAGGTGGGTCTGCCCTGCATACACTCGGCCACCGGGTCACAGGTGCGGCCATGGGCCGAAACAAGGTTCCACCCCTGCCACGGACGGCCCAGCGCCGCCGCCAGCAGTTGGATGCTGGAAAGGCCGGGCAGCACCCGGGCGCGGACGCCGAGGGCCTCCAGCTTTTCCATCATGGAGGACGCGCCGGAGTAAAAGCCGGTGTCGCCGCTGTAGACCAGCACGGCGTTCTCCGCGCCGGAGGTCTGCAGCAGCTCTGCCACCTCGTCGGGGCGGTAGGCGGCGGCGCGGTTCTCGGTGCAGCCGGCAGGCAGAACTGCCAGCAGACGCCGTGCGCCCAGGATGAGGTCGGCCTGCCGCAGTGCGGCCAGACCCTGAAGGGTCAGGTTCTCCGGCTGACCGGAGCCCATGCCGATGAGTGTCACGTTCATCTTATCATCTCCTTGCAGCGTTTCAGCACCTCGGAAGCCGTCTCGCCCTGCTCGGGCGGGCGGCGGATGACCACCAGCTGCGCCCCGGCGGCAGAGGCGGCGGCGGCTTTTTCGTCGAAGCCTCCGGCTGCGCCGCCGTCCTTTGTGACGAGCCAGCGGATATGGAACTGCTCCATCATGGCCTGATTAAGGGCAAAGCTGAAGGGTCCCTGCATGGCGATGATGTTGCGGTGGGGGATGTTCGCCGCCTCGCAGGCCGCGATGCTTTCCAGCGTGGGCAGGACGCGGGGGTAGAGCCGCTCGGGCGGGATGGCCGCGAACTGCGCCAGCTCCTTGGCCCCGGTGGCCAGCAGAAGATTCCCCTCTTCTGCAGCCAGCGCTTCTGCCGCCTGCTTTGCGCTCTCAAAGACGAGACAGTTTTCCGGCAGCGGACTGGCCGGGCGCAGCAGGCGGAGGTATCCTACCCCGGCCTTCTCTGCCGCTGCTTTGATGTTTTTGGTCGCCTCCACTGCGTAGGGGTGGGTGGCGTCGATGCAGAGGGCGGCATCCCCCAAGAGCGCAGCCATCTCATCGGGCAGGAGCCGCCCGCACCGGACGGTGACGCCGGGGGTGCTCCCCTGCTCTTCCTGTCCCAGCGGGGTGGCCACGCTGACCAGTACCTCGGCCCCCAGTGCGGCCAGCTGCTTTGAAAACACACGGCCCTCGGTGGTGCCGCTGAATACCACGGCCCTCATGCGCGGTACCCCCGCGGCGTGACCATCCGCCCGCTCAGCTGGCGGGTCTGGGCGTTGCCGACAAACACGGTGGTGAACATATCCACCGGGGTGGTTTCCAGCGCAGCCAGCGTCAGAACGCGGCTTTCCTGCCCCTCCCGGCCAATGTTCCGCACAATGCCGCAGACCGTTCCGGGTGCTTTGCCGTTTGCCAGCAGGATGCGCACCGCCCGCGCCAGATAGTCCGGCCGCCCCTTGGAGGAGGGGTTGTACAGCGCGATGCAGAAATCCCCCATGGCTGCTGCCGCCAGCCGCCGCTCGATGACCTCCCACGGCGTGAGCCGGTCAGAGAGGGAGAGCACACAGAAATCGTGGGCCAGCGGGGCACCCAGCACCGCACCGCCGCTCAGGGCGGCGGTCAGGCCGGGCACCACCTCCACCGTCACGTCCGGGAAGTGCTCGGCCAGCTCCAGCAGAGGGCTTGCCATGCCGTAGACCCCGGCATCTCCCGAGCAGACCAGCGCCACCGCCCTGCCGCTCCGGGCCGTTTCCAGCGCCCAGCGACAGCGGTCGATCTCCTTGGTCATGCCGGTGGAATAATAGAGCTTGTCCGGGAAGTAAGGGCGCACCAGATCCAGATAGACCGTATAGCCGCACAGCACCTCGGCTTGCGTTAAGGCGCTCTGCGCCTGTGCGGTCAGAAACCGGGGATCCCCGGGCCCAAGCCCGACAACAAAAACAACCTTAGGCATCCTGCCACCTCCAATCCGGGGCAAAGGGACGAAGCGCCAGCGCAAAGGTCACGCCGCCGCCCGCCTGTTTGGGAAGAATGATCGTGCCGCCTGCCGCCAGCACTGCCGCCCGCTCGCAGACATTGTCCACACCGGTCACGCTCCGGACAAAGGCCGAAGGTGTGAACTGCCCGGGGGCGTTCTGCAGCTGTGCGGCAGAATAGAACTGCACCGGCCAGCCGTGGATTCTGCAAAATTCCAGCAGGCCCGGCTCATGGGCTTTCAGGTCGATGCTGGCCGCTGCCGTGATGCACGCTGCCGCAAGGCCGTGGGCCGCACAGAACTGTGCAAAGGCCGCTTCCAGCTGTGCAGCGCTGGTCCCCCGCCTGCACCCGATGCCCAGCACACCGATCTTCGGGATCAGGTGCAGCGCATCGCCCGCCGGGAAAAGGGTCAGGGCAAAGTCGGCGCGCTCTGCCTCCCCCGCCGGGACCACCCCGGCAGGGGCCTGCCCGGCAATGGGGAATTCCGAGCGATACCGCACCGGCCCGCCCGCCAGCAGTCTGCTGCTGACGCGCTTGATGCGCTCCGGCTCCAGCACGGCGCAGTTCTGGTGCCTGGCCCACGCATCCACGGCAAACACACCGTTGGCATCGGTTGCCGTGGTAATGACCGGCACCGCACCGCAGACCGCCGCCAGCGCCCGGGCCAGATCGTTGGCCCCGCCCAGATGGCCCGAAAGGATCGGCACCGCAAAATGGCCGCACTCGTCCAGCACCACCACGGCAGGGTCCACCGCCTTGTTCCGGCAGTGGGGCGCAATGGCCCGCACCGCAATGCCCACAGCCCCCACAAAGATCAGGGCATCCGCATGGGCGAACTGCTCCGCAGCCCAATCGGCAAGGCTAGGCCCGCCATGGCCGCAGCGGGCCACGGTGCCGGGCAGGGCACCGGCCAGCTTTTGGGCCAGCGCCAGCCCTTTTTCCGTAAAGGCGAGATAGGCGCGGGTCACTGGTCTGCCCCCTTGCGGAACTCCGTCGTAAAGGTTGGGTCGTAGAGCTTGCTCCGCTCATACCGGGTGCCCAGAAATTCCCCCACCACGATGAGCGCTGTTTTGGTGATGCCGTTGGTGCGGGTGCTCCCGGCCAGCGTGCCCACGGTGCAGCGCACCACCTTCTGCTCCGGCCAGCTGGCCTTGTAGACCACGGCGGCAGGAGTCTCCGGCGTGTAGGCTCCGCCTGCCAGCAGGGCCTGCTGCACCTTGTCGATGAGGCCGATGGAGAGGAAGATCACCATGGTTGCTCCATGGGCGGCAAGGCTGGCCAGCTGCTCCTTTTCCGGCACCGGGGTGCGCCCCTCCATCCGGGTGATGATTACGGTCTGGCTGATGGTGGGCAGGGTGTACTCGGCGTTCAGCGCCGCCGCCGCCCCGCAAAAGCTGGACACGCCGGGGGTATCATCGTAGGGGATTCCATCCGCATCCAGTGCGTCCATCTGCTCCCGGATGGCCCCATACAGGCAGGGGTCGCCGGTGTGGAGCCGCACAGTGGTCCCTCCTGCGGCTTCCACCCGGCGCATCACGTCCAGCACCTGTTCCAACGTCATCTCAGCGCTGTTGTATACGGCACACTCCGGCTTCGCCAGCCCCAGCAGAGCCGGGTTGACCAGACTGCCCGCATAAATGATGCAGTCGGCTTCCTGCAGCAGGGCCGCGCCCCGCCGGGTGATAAGGTCAGGTGCGCCGGGGCCTGCGCCCACAAAATGTACCATCTCAATGCTCCTTCCATTCGTTCAGCAGTTGTGCGGCAGTGTCGGTGGCTCCCAGCGGGCCGTGCTGGTTGGAAAACAGCACCGCCCCCACCCGGAACGCCCCGCAGGCCCGCCGGTCAAGGTGGAGCTGGACCGCCCGCAGCAGGCTTTCCAGCACCGGAGCCCGCAGGCCGGCGCTGTCCAGGAGTTCCAGACAGGCATCGGTGGTGGCAGCGTTCATCAGGGCGGCGCAGACTTCCCGGGAAGCGCCACAGAGCGCCGCATGGGTGCAGAACAGCTCGGTGCGGCAGTCAGCAGTGTGGGAATGGGTGTTCATAATACCGCCCGCCACCTTGACCAGCTTGCCCACATGGCCCACCAGAAGCACCTCTTCAAAGCGGGCCGCAGCAGCCATATCCAGCGTGTCTCCAATAAAGTTCGAGGTTTTCACCACCGGAACAGCGTGAAACTCCGGGTATCTTTCGTGCAGATAGTCCAGCCCGTAATTGCCGGGGGCAAGGATGAGCCGCCTGGGGCTGCCCGCCCGGAGAGCGACCTGGTTCATTTCCAGCTGGATGGTATCCAGGATCGCCTGCTGGCTCATGGGCTCCACAATGCCGCTGGTTCCCAGCACCGAAAGCCCGCCCTCGACCCCGATGTGGGGGTTGAAGGTGCGCTTTGCCACCTCTTCCCCGCCCTCGATGGAGATGGTCACGGCAAAGCCGCCGGTGTAGCAGGCGCTCTCGGCTTCCCTTTGCAAGGCCTCGGCGATCATCTGCCGGGGCACATGGTTGATGGCAGCTTCCCCCACCGGCTGGTCCAGCCCGGCCTTGGTCACCCGGCCCACGCCCTTGCCGCCGGAGATGCGGATCTCGGTGGTATTGGGCAGCAATTCTACGGCGGCGATCACGGGCAGGCCGGTGGTCACATCCACATCATCCCCGCCGTCCTTCTCAATGGCGCATTCGGCTCCGGCTCCGGCGGGGCGGCAGTACAGCGGAGCCACCTCCACCACGATGCCCTTCGGCGTGCGCAGGGCAACGCTCTCCGGGGCATGGCCGGTGAGCAGGAGCCGCGCGGCCCCCGCCGCACCCAGCGCCGCGCAGGTGCCGGTGGTGTACCCGCAGCGGAGCAGCTTCTGCCCGCTGCGGACGTAATGTTCAAATTTCGGCCCGGCAGGCTTTTCCGGGCCGAACACGGCCTCGTACTGCTCCTTGGTCAGGCTGTACAGCGCCCGGATGTTCTCCGGGGCAAAGGCCTCCTTTGGGGTCAGCGCCCCCGAAACGCTGTGCGGGAACACGCAGACCACCGCATCCGCGATCTTCTGCGCCATGTCCAGCTCGTGCAGGCTGACGATCACGGCCAGCCCCTGCTCATGGGCCAGTTTCTGCAGGATGGTCAGCAGCTCGATCTTTCCCTTGACATCCAGAAAAGAGGTCGGTTCGTCCAGCAGCAGAACTCCGGGCTGCTGGCAGATGGCGCGGGCCAGCAGAACGCGCTGGCGCTGGCCGTCGCTGATGCAGTTGAAATCCCGGCCCGCCAGAGGGGAAGCTCCCACCAGTTCCAGCGCGTCCCGCACGGCCTGCCGGTCGGTATCGGACAGGATGCCCAGCCGCCCGGTATAGGGGATGCGCCCGGCGGCGGCAAACTCAAAGCAGGAAGTCAGCTCGGTGCGGCGGGTATGGGGCAGCATCAGGGCCAGCTTCCGGGCCCGGGCCGGGCCGGTGTAATCGGTCAGGCTGCGGCCATCCAGCAGGACAGCCCCGCCCAGGGGGGCCAGCTGGCCCGCCAGCGTTTTGAGCAGGGTGGATTTGCCCGCGCCGTTTGGCCCGATGAGGGCCAGGATCTGTCCCGGCACCGCCCCCAGCGTGATGCCGGAAGCAAGGGGCGCGCTGCCATAGCCGATGGCCAGTTCTTTCGTTTCACAGCGGTATTTCATCGCACACCCTCCTGACCCCGGCACACCAGCAGCCAGATGACCACCGGTGCACCAAACACTGCCGTTACGGCGCTGATCGAAAGCTCGGTGGGGGCAAACATACTGCGGGCGATGAGGTCGCACAGCAGGCAGAAGGCGGCCCCGCCCAGGCAGCACCCGGGCAGCACCACCAGCGGCCTTGCGCTGCCGAACAGCTGCTTGACCAGATGGGGCACCGCGATGCCCACAAAGGAGATGGGCCCCGCAAAGGCCGTGACACAGGCGGCCAGCAGGCTGGAAAGCAGCACCAGCAGCCGGGAAAAGGCTTTGACATTGATGCCCACGCTCCGGGCGTAGGCCTCCCCCATCTGGTAGGCGGCCATGGGCTTGGAGAGGCAGAACGCTGCCGCCAGAGCGGGCAGCACCACCAGCGCCGCCGCCCGCACATTGCCCCAGGTCATGCCGGAAAAGCTGCCCTGAGACCAGTTGTGGAGGTTGACGATGTTGCTGTCCTGGGCAAAGGCCACCACAAACTCCGTGACGGCCGAGCAGATGTAGCCGATCATTACGCCGCAGATAACAAGGATGCTCATCCGCTGCACCCGCCGGGAGACCGCCAGCACAAAGGCCATGGAGGCCATGGCCCCCGCAAAGGCGGCTGTGATCAGGGTAAGGGAGCTGGTAAGCAGGCCATGGTTCAGAAAAGCCACCATAACCAGTGCCACGGCCAGCTTGGCCCCGCTGGAAATGCCCATGACAAAGGGCCCTGCAATGGGGTTGGCAAAAAAGGTCTGCAGCAGGTAGCCCGCCGCCGAGAGCGCCGCCCCCAGCAGCACCACCATCACGGCCCGGGGCAGGCGCAGCTGGGTGATGATGCCCACGCTCAGAGCGTCCTGCCCGCGGCCGGTCAGGGCCGCCAGCACTGCCCCCGGTGTCAGGGACACACTGCCCCAGAACAGGTTGGCGGCAAACAGCACCGCCAGCAGCAGGGCAAGGATGCCGTAAGAAAGGATCAGGCGCTTTTTGCTGGTCATAGGTTACTCTACTTTCCTCAGAAATTGCAGGTCGGCGGGGTCGTTCTCCGTAAAGACACGGTGCAGATCGAGCACAAAATCGACCAGCGCCGTACTCTGCTGGAAAAAGCTCTGGGTGGTGCACCAGACACTGCCGCTCTGCACGGCCTTGAACTCGGCCAGCAGGGGGCATTTTGCCACCAGTTCCTCCGTGGTATGCACCACGCCCTCAATGGTGCTGTTGTAAAGGAGCACATCCGCATCCTTTGCACCGGCGTAAAAATCCTCCAGCGGCAGGTTCATGGTGGAAAGGTTGTTGCCGTTGTCGGTCAGGTCCGCAAACACATAATCACCGCCCGCCATCTCGATCATCTGGGCCACATAGTCGCCGCCCTTGCGCACATTGGCAAGGTTGTTGGCTGTGATGGAGAAAAAGGCACAGCGCTTGCCGGTGGGAGCCTGCCCGGTCAGCGGTGCAAGGCGCTCCACCTGCCGGGCAAACTCCTGTTCCGCCAGCTCCTCTTTCCCCAGCAGGATGCCCCAGAACTTGAGCCATTCCAGCCGGGCCAGCGGGCCGCTCTCATAGCTGGAGCGCTCCACCAGCACCGGGATGCCGAACCGTTCCAGCTGCTCCTTGACCTCCGGGGTGTGGTAGATCATGGTGTTCTCGATGGCAAGGCCGCAGTTGGCCGCAAGGATCTTTTCGTAGTCCGGGGCGCTGTACTTGCCCGCATAGGCAATGCGCCCGGCCTCCATGGCGGCTCTGGCCTCATCCAGATACCAGCCCTCCGCCCGGGTGCCGGAAAGGGTCACGCTGTCCAGCCCATCCAGCGCGAGGAACAGGTCCATCACCGAGGTGGAGACAAGGTAGATGTTCCGGACGGGCTGACGCAGCACCGTCACGCTCTCGGGCAGGCCTTCCACCGCAGCGGCATCCTCCGGGGTCACAAGGAACTGCTCCCCCGATTCGGTCAGGGTCAGCATGGTATAGCCGCCCTCATAGCAGTCGGCAGTAAACTGTGTGGCGTAATCCAGCGGGCAGGCATGGTCAAAGACCAGTTCCTCTGTGCTGGCGGGAGCCGTTTCGGAGGCGGCGCAACCCGACAGGGCCAGTACTGTAGCAGGCAGAACGCGCAGGAATTGTTGTCTCGTCAGTTTCATCAGTTCAGCGCAAAGGTCAGCGTATACTCGATCTCATGGGGGGTGCTCATGGCTACGGTATCGGCAGTGACAGTCAGCGGGGTGCCCAGTGCAGAAACAGGGATCTCAAAGGTGGAGTTGCCCTCGGTGTTGGTGGGCAGATACTTCTCGCCGTCCACGATCATGTAATCATAATTGGGGCTGCTCCACAGGATGACAGCGGTCATTTTGCCGTCTGCCACGGTCAGGGCGGCAGGGCTTTCCACGGTGGCACGGCCAGAGCCGCCCTCCAGGGTCACATTCACGCTGTATTCACCGTCCGCAGGGGTCTCGGCAGCTTCTTCCGTCTTGGGCTGTGCATTGCGGATGCTCACGGTGTGGTCATACCACTTGCCCTTGGTCCCGAGGAGTGCCAGCTGGAAGTCCTGGTCCACAGCGGCCACGGGGATATCATAGCCGTAGACCTCCTCCGAGGTGCCATCAGAGTAGGTGACGGTGTCGGTGGTAGGCAGCAGCCAGTCTGCCTTGTTGGCCTCGGCATCGGCGGCCATGCCAACGTACAGGTTGACGATCTTCTTGGAGGCCAGACTGACATGGAAGGTCATCTGCCCGTTCTCCACGGTCAGGGTGCCCATGCCATTGCAGGCTTCGTTGGCGTGGAACATGCCGCTGTCGGTGTCGAACTCAGCCGTGTACACGCCGTCCGGCAGGGCGGCTTCGGCAGGTTCGGATGCGGCAGCGCTCACGGCAGAAGCGGCTTCCGAGCTGGCAGCAGAGGAAGCAGTGGAAGAAGCCCCGCCGCAGCCGGTGAGGACGGCGGCCAGCATCAGAGAAGCAACGGACAGGGAAACAAGCTGTTTGCAGTGCATAAACAAAATACCTCAAAAATTCAGAATTTGAAATGGGAGTGTTTCTCCTCATGCGGGGAAGCTCTCCATAAAAAATGCCCGAAAAGATCTCTCCCTTCGGGCATTGGAAATGCGGAATATTAGCCGTTCAGGGAATCAATGGCGGCTTTGGTGTGCTCAATGTAGCGCTGCTGGATGTCCTCGATCTCACCCAGACCGGCGATCTGGCACTCCACGGACGCGAAGTCACCGGAGGCCTGGAACTGGCTCAGCCAGGAATCGTCATCCGCACCGGCCATATCGTTATTGGCGTGGTCACCGGCAACGACCATCAGGGGACGCAGGATGACCTTGGTGTAACCGGCGGCCTTGACAGCCTCGATGACGTTCTCGCAGGCGGTCTCCTCGGGCTCACCCTCCACCGTGCCGATGAACACGTTGCTGTAGCCCAGGGTCTGCATGGCGGTCTGCATCTGGCTGTAGCTCACCTTTGCGGTGTGGGAGGTGCCGTGGCCCATAAAGACGAAGGCGACCTTCTCCTCAGCGGCGGCCTCCAGGCTGTCGAAACCGGCATCCTTCACAGCAGCAGCGGTAACGGCCTTGGCAACAGCTTCCTTGTCGGCGTTGATGACGGCAGCATCGGCACCAACCTCGCCCAGCAGGGGCTCAGCAACGGCGACGCTCTCGAACTTGTCCTTGTACTCGTCGATCATCTCCATCATCTCGTCGTACTCTGCACCGTGCATCAGGTGGGTGGGCTGGACGACCAGGTTCTTCACGCCGTTGGCCACAGCGCGATCCAGAGCCTGCTGCATGTTGTCGATCTTCTCGCCGTCGCGGGCCTGAACATGGTTGATGATGATCTGTGCGGTGAAGGCGCGGCGGACAGACCAATCGGGATAAGCGGCCTGCAGCGCATCCTCGATGCCCTTGATATCCTTCACTCGGCTGTCGTTGAAGGAGGTGCCGAAGGAAACCACCAGCAGCTCATTCTCGCCGATGTCGTCCTGATTGCGGCTGTCGTCCTTGGAAGCATCGCCGGTGTCGCGGCCAAAGTAGTCAGGGTCAGCCTCTTCGCCCTCGACCAGCTCCTTCTGGGCATCGGTCAGGGCATCCCATGCGGCCTTGGCGGCCTCACACTGGGCATCGGTGTCATCGGTGCGCTCCTGCACATAGATGGCATCGATCAGGTCTGCAACATTCTTTGCGGCCAATTCGTCAGCCTCCTCGCCGGAAACCTCGCTGCTGGCAGCAGATCCTGCCGTGCTGGAAGCAGTGGTGCTGCTTGCGGCACCGCCGCAGCCGGTCAGTACACCGGCGCAGAGGGCCAGAGCGGTCAGAGCGGCCGCTGCTTTGTGGATGGTGCGTTTTCTCATTTTTGTTCGTTCCTTTCCTGTTTTTGAACATGATTTTTGCTGAACAGAAGGTACAGGAAAGAGTGCCCGGCAAAACAAAAGGGGCCTTTCTGCTTGCGGGATGGCAAAGCAAAAAGGCCCTTTTCAGTTTTTTCAGGCTTTTTGGGTACAACCAATTCCTCGTGATCTGGGGCTTGCGCCCCCGTACCAACAGCGGGCAGGTTTCCTGGCTGAAAGCTCAACATCCACCGCCGCCTTCCCGGAACATACGTTCCAGTGACCGGTGCAGCTGCACCCTGGCGGTAAACTCCCTTATCACAGTGACGAGATCGTGCGGGATTTGCACCCGCTTCCCTTTTAACGTGCCTGCCCCCGGCCAGAGCCGCGGGCGGTACGCACCTGCTGTTTTCTATTCAGTTCGCTGTTCAGTATAACATACTCAACGGAGGAATGCAATCACCACTCCGGGGAAACTTCCGGGCTCACAGGCGGTGTTTTTTCCCCGATCAGGGCCACCGCCACATCGTTGACATTGGTGCCCGTTGCCCCGGTGATGATCAGGCCATCCACTGCTTTCAGGGCGTGGTAGGAATCGTTGTTCTGCAAAGCAGCGTATCCGCTCCAGCCCCCGGCCTCCAGCGCGGCAAGGGTATCCCCATCCACATAGCCGCCGGCGGCATCGGTGGGGCCGTCTGTGCCATCGCTGCCCACAGAGAATACCGCCGCGTTCAGCCCGGCAATGGCAGGCGCAACCGCAAGGGCCAGCTCCTGATTTCTTCCGCCAAGCCCTTTTCCGGTCAGGTGAACGATGGTCTCGCCGCCCGCGATGTAGGCCAGCTTTTTCCCCTGCCCTGCCTGGGTGCGGACAATGGAGCCAAGGAAGCTGCCTGCTTCCCGTGCTTCGCAGCAGAGTTGGTCGGTCAGGAGAACCGGTTCATATCCCAGATTCCGGCAGGCGCTGGCCGCGGCACGGCAAAGCTCCCGCACGCTGCCGGTGATCCGGGTGGTCACATTGTCCAGCGTTTTGGGCGTTTCCTGCGCCAGCAGGGCCCGGGCCTGTGCTGAGAGTGCCAGATGATACTTTTTGGCAACGGCAAGCGCCTGGGCGCAGGTGGAGGTATCCGGCACCGCCGGGCCGCTGGCGATCATATCCAGCGGATCCCCCAGAATGTCGCTCAGCACGATGCTGAACACCTGCGCAGGGGCACAGCGCTGCGCGAACCGCCCGCCCTTCACACCGGAAAGCCGCTTGCGGATGGTATTCATCTCCACAATGTCGGCCCCGCTGGCCAGCAGCTGGCTCGTGATGTCCTGCAGCTCTGCCCCGGGAACGAGCGGCTGCTCGAACAGCGCACTGCCGCCGCCGGAAAGCAGGAACAGCACCGTATCCCCGGCAGTCAGCCCCTGCACCAGCTCCAGCGCCTTTTGAGTGGCCGCAAAACCGTTTGCATCCGGCACCGGGTGGCCCGCCTCATAGCAGGCCACACCTGGGATCTCACCTTTCACATGGCCGTACTTGGTCACGACCACACCGCCATCCACCCGGCCCAGCGTTTCAACCGCCGCGTGTGCCATCTGCCAGGCCGCCTTGCCCGCCGCCACCAGAAGCACCCGGCCCTTCCCGGGCCGGAGATCCCGCAGCGCACGGCGCACCGCCTCATCCGGCAGAACAGCGTTCAGGCTGGAACGAAGGATCACATCCGCATCCCGGCGCAGTGCAGCATTCATAGACTCGCCCTCCTTGCAGCGGTGCCCGCCCCTCCGGGACAGCGCACCAGAAACAGCCGAATAAAAAATCAAGACCGACGATCTCTTTTGAAATCGTCGGTCTTGTTTCAATCCGAGTGGCGAGAATCGAACTCACGGCCTCTTGAACCCCATTCAAGCGCGCTACCAAAACTGCGCTACACCCGGACATCTGATCGAGCTTGTCGCTCACAGCTCAATCAGTATACCCGAAGAATGGTGTTTTGTCAAGCACTATTTTCAAATTTCTTTTTCATTTTCGGCAATGGCCGTTGTGCTGCCCACCGGCTGCGGAAACTCCACCGTAGCCAGCGCCACAGCGAACACGCTCTGCGCACCGGCATCCAGCAGAGCCTGCGCGCAGGCCGAGGCCGTGGCTCCGGTGGTCAGAACATCGTCCACCAGAAGGATGCGCTTTCCCTCCACAGCCTCCGGCCGGGCCACCCGGAAGGCACCCGCCACATTGGCCAGCCGCTCGTCAAGGGAAAGTCCCTCCTGCCGCCGGGTGGAGCGGGCACGAGTCAGCGCGTCCGTGACCACCGGCACGCCCACCGCCCGGGCAAGGGGCTGTGCCATCCGCTCCGGCACATTGTAGCCGCGCTTTTTGCTGGAGGCCGGTACCGGAAGGATGCAGTCGTAACCCCTGTCAAGGCCCGGCACCGGTTCGGGCAGGGGCTCAGAGCCGCGCATTCTGATCTCGCTGCCAAAGAGCAGGCGGGCCATCTCCACGCCCAGCTCTACAGCTGCCCAGGGCGCGCCCTGATATTTCGCCCGCAGCACCGCGCGGCGGACAAGGCCGGTGTATCGGTAGGGCGCGGCTGCCCCATCCAGCCGCCCCAGGTAGTGCTCGGAGCCGCGCAGCCGCATGGAAGGTGCACGGCGCAGCTCTGCCAGCCCATCGGCGCAGTCCGGGCAGGCAGGCTGGTTCCCCAGCACCCGGTCACAAAAAGGGCAGCGGCGCGGGTAAAGCACCCAGCGCAGCTGCCGCAGTGTGCGGCTCAGGCCGCTGTAATAAAGCATCAGTCGTTCTTGACCGCAATGATGACGCGGACCTTTTTTCCGGCAGCGCAGCCGAAATTATCGTACCAGCCGGTCAGCTGGTAGCCGTCCGCATCCACCTGAGCCAGCTTGGTGGGGTAATACTGGCCCTTGTACCACAGGTAGACCTGCACATTGTCTGCCATCTCGTAGCGTTCATTGCCCGAGAGCACCGAGGCCGCGCCGACCTTGTCGATCTTCAGGGGCATCAGCTGCATCATGGCCTTGACAGAGCCGGTGGTCTCCTGCCGCACGGCAATGCCGCCCGCCAGCACCGGATACTTGATGGCCGTGGTGTAGCTGGCCACCGCGCCGTTGACGTAGCAGATATAGGTCGCCCCGCCGCCGATGTAGTTAAAGATCTGCTTGAAGGGGGTGCCCGTGATCTCCGCGATCTGCTGGAAGCCAATGCTCATCAGGGAGCCGGTGTTGCTGGTCAGCTTCTGCCAGGCCGTGCTCAGGATATCGCCCGAGACGATGCCCCACAGGATCTCGCTGGTGGTGGGCACCAGCAGATTGGACAGGCGGTCTACCGCCGTGGCACCGGTCACAGTGGTGGTGGTATCCGAGGTAGAGCCGGAGCCGTCGGTGCCGCCCGTGGCCGCTCCGGTGGTGGTGCCTGTCGTGGTCGTGGTGCCGGAAGCGGAATCTCCCGCCGTAATGCTGGTGACGAGGCTCTTCAGGTCAGAATAATTCATGGCCAGATTTTTCACATCGTCCAGCACGCCGTAGCTCCACAGGTCGCCGGTCACATCGTTCAGGATGAGCCGGTCGATCTGTCCGGCATCGTTGACGGTATAGTAGCGGACATCGAGGTCACTCAGTGTTACCCCCGATAGGCGGCTGGGACGAACCGTCCCAGCCACACCCTCCGAAGTTGTATCCAGAATCTCTACATCGTCGGCCAGGGCGGCTGCGCCCAGAGCAGTGGCATTGGCATTGATGGTGCCGTTGACGCGGCGGTCCTCGATGTGCTCCACGCTCTCGCCCTCCGGGGTGACCTTGATCTCTACCAGCCACCCCTGCGGAAAGTTCAGGCTCTTGTCCACATTCACAGTGCGGGCAATGCCATCGGTGCACATGACGGAGACTTTCTGCAAAACATCCGCGCCGTTCTCTTCCACCAGACTGCGGGTGGCGGTCTGCACGACACCGTAGAACACGTTGTCGGCTTCCTCGCCGGTCACGATCCCGGCAGCCTCATTGTTCATGCCCAGCAGCAGGGTGACGACCTCGCCCACGCCGCCGCCGTTGAGGGAGGACACCTGGGAGGCCACCGCAGAGGAACCCAGCGTATAGCTGGTGCCTGCCACCGTTACACTGGTGGGGGCGCTGGCACTGGGCGAAACTGCCGTGATGCGGCCAGCGGCGCGGCGGGTGTAGACCCACAGCGTCTGTAAACTTTCGCTGTAATAATACACGTCGTATTTGTTCAGTTCCGCAGATTCCGACGCTTTATCGTTGCGGTAGACCATCTTGGGAACAAAGGGCAGCTGGACCGTATCGCCCGCCACAAAGGGGCCCTTCAGGCTCTTGAGCATGACGCTGGAGGTATCCACCTGACCGTTGGAGACCGTGAAGCCCAGGCTGCTGCCGTAGGCACTGCCGCTGGCAGCGTTGGCTGTCAGGGTGTTGTAGAACAGCAGGGCGCACTCCTCGTAGTTGAGCGCCTCGCCCTGGCTGCGGTCCACCTGATTGCGCAGGCCCAGCTCACTGGCCTTGTTCAGCTGTGCGTTGGGGAAGGAGCCGCTCAGGTCGGTCATCTTATAGCCCATCAGCTTGAGGATGGCCGTGACCGCCTCCTCCAGCGTCACGGCGTTGTCGGGCCGGAAAGAGCCGTCGGTGTAGCCGTTCATCCAGCCGTTCTGCACCGCAATGCGGACATAGGGGGCATAGGGCGAAGTGCCGGGCAGGTCGGTGAACAGGGTGCCCACCGTGCCCTGAGAGCCCACGCTCTCGCGGTAGGTGGAGTAGGACACCAGCATCCGGGCCAGCGCACTGCGGGTGACCACAGCGTTCAGAGCAGCCTGCTGGCTGCTGTCCATCGCGTTCAGCGTGATGGACAACTGGACCGCCGTGTTGGCGTTGCCCGCTGCCGATGCCGGCAGCACCAGCATCGACACGGCAATGCTTACCGCCAGCAGAAATGCAAGGATTCGCTTTTTCATGGAAGATCCTCCTTAAAATAGTTTCTAATGTATTCCGGGTTGCGGCTCCCAGCGTCTGCTTCGTGCAAAGCCTTGCACTTGCATCCTGCTGGCCGCGGCCCCAACAACTCCTCCCTTCAT
>OHRO01000277.1_pt1 | contig 15023 bp, 20 predicted proteins | sample 1578461 | NCBI WGS metagenome assembly OHRO01 (sample SAMEA3879545, study PRJEB24766) | human gut metagenome | biome: human-associated habitat; feature: feces | place: USA | collected 1985/1987
TACGGGGATGCCGTGGAACTTTTCTGTATCGTAGGGGAGCATTCTATATACTCCCGCAAAGGCTGCTCCTAAATATGTACGTTTTCCCCCACCAATCCGACATACGCCCCAGCCTTGGCCTCGGCGCTGTCGGGATGGGCGAGCAGCCACTTGTTGCAGGCCCACAGCTGCGGGTCATCGCCGCCGTCATTCTTGATGGCGGGCTTTGCGGTATTGGTACCTTTGGGCAGGGCGACCAGCACGCGGAAGCCCTTGGCTGCGTCCACATGGCAGGGCGCGTAGTGCAGCGTCGTGGCGTAGACTTCCACCAGTGTGCCTGCCGGGACGCGGAACGCCTTGACCTTGGCGGTGTCCAGCTTGCCGCCCGCGATTTCCTCCTGCCTGGCAAGCAACAGCACAAAATCTTCGGTACCCAGATTGAACTCGCTGTCGCGGTGGTATTCCAGGCAGTTCAAATAGGTGTTGTGACCGTTGCACCAGCCCAGTTGGCAGGGCATGCCGCCGAAAAGATGCTCCGACACTTCGACGGCGGCGGGCAGTTCCTGCAGGGCTGCGTCCTCGGCCACATAATCCGTAGCTGCGGGCAGCGGGGTGTTTGCCAAGGCGGCCAAAATTTCCGCTTTGGCGGTATCCAGCCCGGTCACAACGCGGCCATAGGGCTTGAATTCCGGGTCGGTTACAGAAAAAATCTTCATTGCAGTGCCTCCATTTCCGCAAAGGATACTTTCAGTGCCGGGTACAGCTTGTGCCACACGGCGTAGCGCACGTTGTATTTTTCGACGAGCGCGGCGTCCGGCTCGGTTGTGCTCTTGGCGTGGACGAACGCCTCGGCGCAGGCATGCACGCTGGGGTATGCCCCGCAGGCCACCGCCGCCAGCATCGCGCCGCCGTAGCCGGGGCCTTGCTCGGTCTGGGGCAGCGTCAGTGGGATGCCCAGCACGTTCGCCAAAATCTCCTGCCACAGCGGGCTTTTGGCACCGCCGCCGCAGAGCGTGCTGACTTTAATCTTCACACCTTGTGCCCGCGCAATCTCCACACAATCGCGAATCGCAAACGCCACACCTTCCAGCACCGCCTGAGTCAGCGCGGCACGCGGGGTGTCCATCCGCAGCCCGACGAACGCACCGCGCGAGGCAGGATCGTTGTGGGGGCTGCGTTCGCCCATCAGGTAGGGCAGGAAGTAGACATCGTTCGCGCCCAGCTTGTCCGCCGTAATGGGTGTCTGCTCGGCAGCGTAGTCAGTGGTGTGCAGCACTTCTTCGCTCCACCACTTGTTGCAGGACGCAGCCGAGAGGATACAGCCCATCAAATGATACCCTCCGTCCGCGTGGGCGAAGCTGTGCAGGGCGTTCTGCTTATCGACGCCGAACGTATCGCTGGTGATGAACACCGTGCCCGATGTGCCCAAGGAAATATTGCACTTACCGCCGCCCACCGCGCCGCAGCCGACAGCCGCAGCGGCGTTATCGCCCGCGCCCGCGCAAACGACGACATCCGCAGGCAGGCCCAGCGTTTGGGCGGCTTCAGCAGTCAGCGTGCCGACGGGCTGCCAGCTCTCAAACAGCTTCGGCAGCTTGGATTCCTGCACGCCGCAGATGTCCAGCATTTCGTTGCTCCAGCATTTGTGCTCCACGTCCAACAGCAGCATGCCCGATGCGTCGGAATAGTCGGTGCAGTGGACGCCGGTCAGCTTATAGTTGATGTAATCCTTCGGCAGCATGATTTTTTTGATGCGGGCGAAGTTGTCCGGCTCGTTCTCCCGCATCCAAAGCAGTTTGGGTGCGGTGAAGCCTGCAAAGGCGATGTTCGCGGTTTAACGGCTCAGCTTGTCTTTGCCGATAACGCCGTTTAAGTAGTCGACCTGCCTTTGGGTGCGGCCATCGTTCCAAAGGATGCAGGGGCGGATAACCGTGTCATTTTTGTCCAGCACCACCAGCCCGTGCATCTGGCCGCCCGCGCCGATGCCCTTGACCTGAGACGCATCAAACCCGTCCAGCAGCGCGGGGATGCCGTCGCAGACCGCCGCCCACCAATCGGCGGGGTCCTGCTCGCTCCAACCGGGATGCGGGAAGGCGATCGGGTATTCCCGGCTGACGATGTTGGCAATGCTGCCCGTTTCGTCCATCAGCAGCAGCTTCACCGCAGAGGTGCCGAGGTCGATCCCAATATAGTACATATCTTTGTTTCCCCCTTACGGAAGATTTATCCGTTGACGCCGAAAACTTTTGTATAGTCGGCCTTGAACTTCTCAATGCCGGCATCGGTCAGCGGATGGTGAAGCATCTGCTCGATGACCTTGTACGGCACCGTGGCAATGTCGGCACCGGCCAGGGCACAGTCGGTCACATGGATGGGATTGCGCACGCTGGCGGCGATGATTTGAGTCTCGATGTCCGGATAGTTCAGGAATATATCATGGATAGTCTCAATCAGATCAATGCCCGGCTGGCCGATGTCATCGAGACGCCCCAAAAACGGGCTGACATACGTGGCGCCCGCGCGGGCTGCCAGCAGCGCCTGGTTGGCGCTGAAAATCAGTGTGCAGTTCGTAGGGATGCCCTCGCCGGACAGGACCTTGATGGCCTTTAACCCCTCGGCGGTCATGGGGATTTTGACCACCATGTGCTTCGGGTCCAGCGCGTAGATGGCGCGGCCCTCGGCGATCATGTCCTCGGCATCGGTTGTGGTCGCCTTGACCTCGCCGGAGATGGGGCCGTCCACGATGGTGGCAATCTCTTTCAACGTTTCGGCGTAGTCGCGGCCCTCTTTGGCAATCAGGCTGGGGTTTGTGGTGACACCGGCGATAATGCCCATGTCGTTGGCACTGCGGATCTCGTCGACGTTGGCGGTATCAATGTAAAATTTCATACGGTAAAACCTCCTTATTTCTGGCCGTAATAGGCGTTGGGTCCGTGTTTTCTCATAAAATGCTTGTCCAAAACATGCTGTGGGGCAGGCTGTGCATCGGGGTCAATGGTCAGGGTCAAAATTGCCATCCTTGCGACTTCTTCCAGCACAACAGCGTGGTAGACAGCCTGTGCCGCGTCTTTGCCCCAGGTAAAGGGACCGTGGCTGGCACAGAGAACACCGGGTACATGCACCGGGTCAATGCCGCGGTTTTGGAACGTCTCGATGATGACCTTGCCGGTGTTCTTCTCGTAGTCCTCGTCAATCTCTCCAGGCGTCAGCTCCCGCGTGCAGGGGACAGGGCCGTAAAAATAGTCGGCGTGGGTCGTGCCAAAGGCGGGCAGGTCGCGCCGCGCCTGGGCAAAGGCTACTGCGTGGGTCGAGTGGGTGTGCACGATGCCGCCCAGCGCCGAGAACGCCTTGTACAGTTCCAGATGCGTTTTCGTGTCGCTGCTGGGCTTCAGCTCGCCCTCGATCTTGTTGCCGTTCAAATCCATGACAACGAGCATTTCCGGTGTAAGTTCGTCATATTCCACGCCGGACGGCTTGATGACAAACAACCCCTTTTCGCGGTCAATGCCCGAAACATTGCCCCATGTGTAGGTCACAAGCCCGCGGCGGGGCAGCTGCATATTGGCCTCGTAGACCTGCTGCTTGAGTTCTTCCAGCATAGTGTACCCTTTCTGTGCCCGGCCCTGCCGGATTTTGGATGTTACCTTTATTATAGCAGGCACTGCGGCAACTTTCCAGACCTGTTTTGGAAAAAACAAAACAACCCCGCAGAAGCGATTGCTTCTGCGGGGCTGTTGCCAAATGGAGCGGCCGACGAGGCTCGAACTCGCTACCTCCACCTTGGCAAGGTGGCGCTCTACCAGATGAGCTACGGCCGCATAAAAAATCACCGAAGATGACTCGGTGATTTTTGTTGGCTGCCCCAGTCCGACTTGAACGGACGACACCCTGATTAACAGTCAGGTGCTCTAACCAACTGAGCTATGGGGCAATATCCCTGACGCCGTCAGGCGACGCTAATTATTATAGCGGCATGAAAACCGTTTGTCAATGCCTTTTGACAAAAAAATCGGAAAATTTGTCCGCAAAATCCCAGTGCGGATACCTTGACAATTTGGCATGGGGCTGGTATACTAGCAAAGTACCTACATACGCCGGTGTGTTGGAATTGGCAGACGAGACGGACTCAAAATCCGTTGGTGGTGACACCGTATGGGTTCGACCCCCATCACCGGCATTCCTTATACCTAAGCCTTTTAGCGGCTTAGGTATTTTTTGTGTGGCAGACAAGATTTCGGCTTGTCTGCCATTTTGTCTGCCACTTTTACCCCAAATGGCAGACAAAACAGATTTATTTTCCGTTGGTTTTGGCGGACAAGTTCGCCCAACGTAGCTTTTCTCCTAAGCAATTTTTCGCTTGGGAGATTTCTTTTTTTCGGGAAGTTCGCCAAGGTTGATTTTGCTGGCAATCATGTTCGCGGCTTCCATCTTGCTGTCCACGTCGATGTGGGCGTAAATATTGGCTGTGGTGGAAAAGCTGGAATGCCCCAACCACATCTGCACCTCTTTCATTGTGACTTTGTTCTTGATAAGCAAGCTGGCGCAGGAGTGGCGGAGATCGTGATAGCGAATCGGGCGGAAACCATTCTTCAAGAGCATTTCGCGGAAAACCCGTGTCACATAGTCCGGGGTCACAAGATGACCCATATCATCCACGCAGATGTAACTCCACACTGTCGGTTGTCGCATTGACAATGTTGCAATCTTCGGGTGTTTCGTTCTGCAAAAAGCGAATTACGTTTACCTTGGGGATGCGGTAACTACGCCCAATGCGAAACGCCTTGATTTTTCCTGCATTCAGCATACGATATGCCGTTTTCTTGCTCACGGGCCGCGAACCGCCCAGCATTTCGCAAAGCTGCGGTACGTCCACCACATCGGGATATTTGCGGAAAATTTCTCGTTTTCCAAGCGACTCTCCCATAGTCGTCAACTCCTCTCATAATAATTGCGGATTTGATTCCACAAGCATAGCGGCCACTTGTGGAAAACAAGTGACCGCCATAATCTGAAATCAAATTGTACGTCCTATTCGACACTACTTCCCGGACATACGAGGGCGAACCACCGGCCCAGCTGCTGGAAACAGCTCCCGCTTCCTGTACCACATTGTTGGCAGTACCGCCGACGCCTTGAGAGCATCGCCACGGTGTGTATCATGATTGCTGACCCTTCGCTTGAGGTATGTGTTCCACGCCACCTCTCCCGCCTCTGGGGGCGCTCCGCTGCGGTTAGGCAGCCTCATCGCGTCAGAACCGGGACGCACCTGCCGAAACGCTCCTTGGGTTGCGGCAAGGTCAGTTGTATGTAGCCGGTGATTCGGATATAAGGCGCAAGCGCCTGTTTGTCAAAGTACAGGAGAGGGTTTCGGGGGAAAATCATTGCCTCTCATATACCCTTTCAAAAATCGGCAAAAACGGAGGGTCTTTTTGCAAAAATTCACAGATTGTTTACAAACTGCAGTTTCATCGTCCGCAGACCTTTATAAATAGACTCCCGAACCGTGTGCGCAGACACACTCTCCGCCTTGGCAATCTCCGCACAACTCTTTTCCAAAATGTAATGGGCATAGATGCGCTGAGCCTGTTTGAGCGGCAGTGCTGCCAGCGCCGCATTCAACTGTTGGAGCGTCAGCTTATGCTCGTAGATCTCCTGCGGTGTCTGCACACGAAAAACGGCGGCGCATTCGATACCGTCGCCGCGATCCAAGGAGTAAAACGCCTTGGCGCGATAGATACGCAAATACGCCGCCTGTTCATTATCCTCAAAGCCGTCTAAGGCTTGAGCAACCTTGTGCGTCACAAGCACCGGCGTCGGTGAATGATGAATCGTCGGATAATAATGCTGTAAATCAATTTCAATCAAATCGGACAAATCGGGATTTTCTTTTTTCTGCATGATAGTCCTCCCATCGTGAATGGAAATCGATAGATCAATCGACCGTCGGCAAGCAATCGGTTCCCTCTCGGCGGAGAACGGCAGCAGAGCGCAATCGGCATAGGAACCTCCTTGGCAACAAAAAAATAGGGGCGTGAAAAAACTTTCACGCCCCTACGGCAATTGTGCTTTATACTATATTGATTGTCAGGATGCTATTCTTGTCGGATTATTTGCTTTTATTGATAAATTATAAAAGTCGCCAAGTGGCAACTTTATGAAAGTTCCCCTTGGTGTTGAAATTGATTAGATGCTAAATTCGATCTCTGCCATCAGTTCCTTTCCATCAATGATTTGGTACATCCGATACACATAGTTCCCAGACGGTAGATTTTGGGGGAATTCCATTGCAAAACAACCATCCTCGGTTGCCCAAAAAGACGGATAATTGCCTTCTTCAGCAATCTCGTTTCCGTTCGCGTCAAACAGATTCCCGCCATGTGCCCAATTGGCCTTTTCGGAATTCGTCAACGCTCTGGTATAGTGGAATTGACCATGAATTCCCTCATCAAAATCAATAAAGCATATTGTATTACTGTCTTTCGGATCGGGTATTCATAATAATAACCGTCTTCAAAGATTTCATAGTTATCAATAATCAACTGAAGGATTCCGCTTTCTTCGCTTTCGGACAAATCAGTGTTCTCAAAGTCTGTTTGCGCGGCGGAAGAAATCGAATCACTATCTCCACTTTGGCTTTCACTCTCATCGGAGTTGCTCAAAATTTCAGAGCTTTGCTCCACATCCACTTTTGGCACAAACGCAAGTACCGTTGCAACAACACCGAGAACGGCGATACAAGATGCGATAAACGGTTCCCAAATTTTTCTTTTGTGCGTGCACAAACGCGAACACAAAAAAGATACTCCGAGAAGAAAAATTGCTGCCAAGGCAATGAGCCATACGTGGTCGCGCAAATAGGACAAAAACTCGTTGATTGTTTGCTCCATAATGATTCCTGATCCTTTCTCTGTTCTTTATTTTTGGTACAGCCATAACGCCGCACGGCTACCATGTCGCAGTCTTGTGGTGAGAAAATTCTGAATGGGTTCGACAGATTATTTCGAGATGAGGAGAGACAGGTCAAAAAAAGCGACCGACGCTCGGTTTGAGAGCGTCGGCCGTTGGGCGTAGCTGTGTTGCTATGCTCCCGTTGGCTTATGCGTTTAGCTGGGCAGCTCGGCCGCTGCTGCGGGGCAGGGGTTACTTATTGGGGGTCTGGGGCTTGTCCGCCGCAGGCTTTTTCTCCGGGCGGTGGGGCTGGTAAAACCATGAAATAGGACAGCGGGGATCGTCCTGCATGGCGCTTCGCAGCGTGTGCTGTACAATCTTTTTGGCGGTGGTGTCGCAAAGGGTATCAAGCTTTTTCATGATGTTCCTCCTCATTGAATTACGGTTATTCCAACCCCCATCCGTGCAAGAAGCACACACAGGGCAACGATACAAGCGGACGCAGAGAGAATAATGCAAGCCTGCGACTGAATAAAGAAAGCGGCACCTGAGATAACTGCGTACGCAGCCAATCGTTTTTGCATCCCGCCGCGCAATGCCTGCATTTCATCGCTGTCAAAATGAATGTTGACATCGTTGACCGGCGCGGCAAGGCAGAGCGTCAGCAGCGAAATGGCCAAAAGCAGCACGGCAACCGCTGGTGTTACTTTTTCGCACGCCCAAAGGGCGGTCAGTTCACAGCACAGCGAGGAAAGCATACAACCCGCGAACGTATGCAAGTGCAACCCGTTCGCTTTGCGGCGCAAAAACACGACGCCCCAGTTCAGCAGTAGTACTTCCCAAAGCGGTGCGATCAGGCAGCCGAGTGCAATCAGTACGGAAAAGCAAAGCACCTGTTCGAGCTTGCACTCCACAAGATAAGCGCACCACTCTGCCTGCTCCGGCGAGATCAGCTTTCGGCGCAGCATTTTTTCTGTCAGGTTGGCGGCCAGTTTTTGCATGGGATCATTTCCTTTCGACTATAACACAGAAATACGCCCAAATTTGCCAAATTTCAACTTTCATGTAGCAAAAAACGAGTTTTTGGTAGCGGAAGGCAAGTCGTTTTCCATTTCTATCGTAAAGGCAAAATAACCGTCCTCGTAGGCCATATCATAGAATGAATCGTACTTTTCCAAGGCGGTTTTGACGTTTTGCAGCCCGAACCCATGCAGGTCGGGCGGCTTTTTGGTCGTGGCAATGTAGCTGTTTACGATTTCCACCGGTGGGGATGTGTTACGGAAAGACAGAAACAGTGTATCCTCCAACAAAAGCTGAGCATAGATTTCCCGCTCACCTGCGGGCAGCTTGACGCACGCCTCAATGGCATTATCCAACAGGTTGCCGATGATGATCACCAGATCAATCGGAGCGACCTGTATTCCCGAAAGGTCGTTGACCTTAAAACGAATATCAATGTTGTTCTTTTTGGCCACCTGCGCTTTTTGATTCAGCAGCGCGTCGATTGTAGAATTGTGCGTATTGGCGATCAGGATTCGGTCGGTCTGGCGTTCCTGCAGCGTCGTTATATAATCCTGCGCGTCTTTGATCTGCCCGCTGCCCAGATACGAGGAAAGCGTTGCCAGATGCGCATTAAAATCATGTGTTAGCTTTCTTTGCGCTGCATAAGAGGCACTCAGCGCTTCAATGCTTTCCGCCTGCGTGCGTGCGCGTGCGGTAAGTGTCAGATTCTCCCCTTTGAGTCGTTCATCTTTTTCATTCCAGACGATCAGCACGAACGTCATTACATCGGCAAACAGCAAAACCGCCGAAAAATAAAATAAGAATGCACCGTTGATTTCGTCCTGATAATATCCGTTTTGCAATCGACCAGCCATTACCAACGACACCAACGATATGATGGCCGGAATTGCGAATCTGTTTTGTGAACCGTTGGTCTGAGGCTGAAAGGGATGTGCTTTACGGATCGCGGCGCATCCGCAGAGCGCCAACAACTGATCAATCCAAAACAGCCAGCTTCTCGTCGGATTTTCAAGCGCCGATCGAACCGTATCGGCTTGAAGCATGAGCATTGAGCCGACGACAAGGTTTTCAATACAGCAAATCCACGAATAGAAAACAACCGTAATGGAAAGATACACCATCGGCCTTTCTTTATATAAAACAACGTAAAGAAGACAATAAATCGTTGTATTATAAAGAATCTGTTGCCCCACATTATTGCCTATGACCCCGCAAACGGAATAAAGCCCATTTGCCAGCGGCCCAGCCCCCTCCATCAGAACGCAGTACGCGGCAAAGCAAATCCAAAACTTCCAGCCACCCAATCGGCGCGGCGAAAATGCACCGTACAGAAGAATCGCGCCAAAAAACGCAGTGGCAGAGACAAGCATTGCTGCAAGATGTTCAATCATTGCCGGTTCCTCCAACGCAGATATTTGGCCTTGATGCTCGCATACATTTTCTGGCTGGCCGGCAGTTCCGTTCCGTCCGTCAGAATCACCTTGTCATAATTCAGCTTTTGGATATGCGCCATATTGACGAGATAACTGCGCTGTACCCGCAAGAAGCCGGCCGGGGCCAACTGTTTTTCGGTATCTTCCATGCTGGCGTAAAAGTAACCGCGCGACCGCGTATCCGTCAGCGTGAACAGCCGCATCACGCGCTGACGGCTTTCCATGTACAGGATATCCTGATATTTGATGCGTAATTGTTCGCCGTTTGCGTTAAATGTCATTTCATCGGCGGAATGCTGCAATTCTTCCAACGCCTTTTGGTAATAGCCGGGCAGCTTTTCTTCCAGCTCGCTTTTCAGCAGATAGCGAAACGCCTGCACCTCGTACCCCTCCAGCGAATACTGCACATAGTTGGTGACGAAGATCAGGATCGTATCAAGGTTCAGGCTGCGGATATGGCGCGCCAGTTCCAGCCCGCTGTATGCGCCCATGTCGATATCCAAGAACGCAATATCGAACTGCCCCAAGGCTTTGTCCGTCAATGCAGTGGGGTCGCAGCAGATCGTTACAGCAACGTTGCTACCGTCTTCCGGCTGATTTCTGCGCACCAGATCGGCTATTTTTTGGCAAAAGGCTGCGTCGTCATCGCAAACCAGCGCCTTGATCCCTGTCGGCATGGTTGTTTCCCCTTTCGGATGGAGTAGAATGCCCTGATTTTTTTCAAACATAATACCGTGCCCCCAAAATGTCAAGCGATTTTGCTGCCAAACCGCAAAATTGCGCTGTAAGCATATTTTATACGAGAATAATACACTATCAGCGCATAGTCAAGTGGTAAAGTAAACATACAAGGCTAAAGTGGGCGGTAGTGAACAATGGCACATCGGTATATCGGCAGAAATATTTACGAGTTGCGCAAAAAGCGCGGCTGGTCGCAGAGCGATCTGGCGCGCAAGCTGGATAAAAAGACTTCGACAATCAGCAGCTACGAGACAGACAGCAAAACGCCGTCGGTCGATACCATCATTGCCATGTCGGAGCTGTTCGGCGTGTCCATCGACGAGCTGATTTATGGCGAGAACGCGGAAGTGCTTTCGACAAAACACTTGGCGGCGGAGCAAAAGCGCGCTGTTGCGGACTTATTGCAGGGGTTGACACTGGACAACGACGGCAACGACAAGGACGGGCTTGCACGGACACGATTGCTTTTGCAAGTTATAAAGGCAATGGGGCTGTAAAAAGCAAATACCAAAATTTTTAAGCAGGGCTGTACGCGGTTGCGTGCGACCCTGCTTTTTTGGGCAAAACTCGTCTTTTGCTACATGGAACTCTTGAAATACTGCCGAAACGTGGCGAATGTGAAAACTTTGTGGTATGATGAAGTTGTTCCAAAGAACCACCATCCACATCTAAGGCTCAAGCATCGGCGCGCAGATGCTGAACATATCCGCCCCGAAACAAACCCGATACAAGTTTCTTTCAGAATGGAGGAATACATCATGAAGAAACTCAGTAAGCGTTTTCTCACCCTCGCAATCGCCTGTGTTATGGCTATGGCTATGGCCGTACCGGCGTTTGCAGCGCCAAATGGCAAATTCACATCGAGTGATATTGGAGAAATAGACACCCCACACGGTCATTATTTTCATTACGGTAATTACTACCTGAACCAATGGGGAAAATCCCCCGTATCCGGTACACGCGTTACCACATGGGAAAAGACCGATGACATCACACAGGCTTGGGATATTGTGCCTACCACAACCGGACGTTGTGTTGTGACAACCAATGCAAAGCCCAACCTGGCCCTGAACATTTATCGCTCTGGCTCTCAACCGGAAGTAAATGTCGTTGCTTATATGGGAAATGATTATAATGATTGCGTTTTGACCAATGGCAAATTGACTTTGGCATATCAAACCGGAACGTACGCCAATTTTGGCGTCACAAAGACAAGCCAAAACACAAGCCCTTATAATACTTATGGTAGAATTTGCCGTTGGACGGGCAATCCCACAAACTGGACACATGTATCCTGATTTAATGGCAGCAAATTAAAAGACTGGTGATGCTCTGGCAGCCATCCAGATACAATTGCGATAGGGGAGAATCATGCATAATTCATCGTTTTGTCGAATGGCTTTTACCCTTTGTATTTGTCTGCTGTTTTCCGGATGTGCAGCTTCTCTTTCCGATGCAAACGTCAAAGGAAAAGAAAACATCGGTGTACAAGGGGTACAAACAAGATAAAATAGAAATGAGGGGCGATAGAGCGGAAATGTCAGATTTTCCACTCTATCTGAACATGGTCGCTGGTGGCCTTGATTGTAGAGATCAAGCCATCGGCGGCTTTTCTTTTGTCGTCAAAATCTATGCTGTCCCAGTTGTCGAGATAATAGGATAACTTCTTTATCTGCTGGGGAGATATGGTTTCAACGCTCAATTCAGCGATTGCCTTTGAAATGGTCTGGCGTCGGGTGTCCAGTTCTTCAATTTTTTTGTTAGCGTAGGCAAGCAAGGTCGCATTGGCTCCGGTCAGCGTATCCAGCAGCTTTTCAATTTCTGCCTCCACCTGTGCCAGCTCCACTTGATAGGCGGTCAGTTTCGGATTGACTTTTTCCTCTCTGCCGTGGAGTATCTGAAAGTCTTTGAACTTTTCCTGCATGGCCGAGAAAATGAATTGCTCAAATTCTTCTTTGCGGATTTTCCCGCAGCCCGGACAGCCTTTGTTTTCCGTCCGTTTGGTACAGCGGAAATAGCCGGTGCTGTTTGGTACATGGGTGGCTTTCAGAGCATACCCACAATGCCCGCATTTGATTTTTCCGGCCAGCCAAGTATTTTTCGGTTTCCGTCCCTGCTGGAAGGTGGTATTTGCCATAAGTTTTTTCCGGCATTTCAGCCATGTGTCAGAGGAAATGAGTGCTTCGTGGGGAGCGATAACAAGTATCTGGTCTTTTAAGCACCTGTCTTTGTCCTCCTTCACATCCCGCCCCTGATAGAGATAGCAGCCGTTTGTTCCGGCAAAGTCGGAAGCGTCATTGACAATCGCTGCGCCCTGGCTCTTGAAAAATTCGTACAGTTCCAAATCGGCCTGTGCGTAAACGGGGTTTCTTAAAAGCTGGGAAAGAAATGTACGGAACATGGATTTGCCATAAATTTTTATGTCATGTTCCTCGAAGTATCGAGTAATATCTCCGAAGGAGGTTTCCGGTTCAGCGTACATTTCAAACATCAGCCGAACATGGTCGGCGGCTATGGGGTCGGCAACCATTTTCTTTGTGCGGATACCCTCTACCACAGTAGGCTCTAACTGATAACCGTATGGTGCCTGTCCGCTCATGTGAAAGCCTTTCAGGCACCGGGAATAGTAGGCGTCTGTGACACGCTTCTGAATTGTCTCACGTTCAAGCTGGGCGAATACAATGCAGATATTCAGCATGGCCCGGCCCATCGGGGTCGAAGTATCAAACTTTTCTGTGGATGATACAAACTCCACATCATACTCTTGAAACAGCTCCATCATCGTTGCAAAGTCCAGAATAGAGCGGCTTATACGGTCCAGCTTGTACACGATGACCCGCCGGACCTTTCCCTTGCGGATCTCGCCCAGCAGCTTTTGAAACTCCGGCCTGTCCGTATTTTTACCGGAATAGCCTTTGTCCTTGAATACCCGGCAGCTCCCACCTTTCAATTCATACTTGCAAAAGTCGATCTGACTTTCAATGCTGATACTGTCCTTGCGGTCTACTGACTGTCTTGCGTAAATACAATCTTCTCTGATAAATTCCATATTGGGCTCCTTTCCTTGTTGGAATGGAGCTACCAACCTTACAACTATATTATACCATCAGCAGCCCCGGACAACAATGTTGCGAATGATTAGGGAAATCTGTCCCCATATTTACTGAACACCTCAAAAAGACAGCGCTCAATTTCTTTTTTGCGCTGTGCTTTCTCCTTCGGGGGAAGTACCGGCGTGAGGCTTTCCAGCACAATGATCTTCCCTTGAAATGCGACAGACTTTGTTTCTCGTTCATAAGTGACAGCTTGCGTCATTGAAAACCTCCTTTGCGAAAGTGCGTGTATATGCCTGCCTTTCCCGCTTGTCCTGTGGGGAAATGTCAAAAGGCGACACCCAGCAGGTGCCGCCCTTTGAGCTTTCTCCACTTCGGGTCGATATGGCCCGAGCTCAGTAAGGACTGGAATGGTACTTTTCTTTGGCGTCCTCCACGCTGTTGAGGTCAAATACTTCATAAAGCTGCCCCACAACACGCCGTATATCCTTCTTTGAAAATCCGCAGTCCTCCATTGCCATAATGACATAACCGCGGCAGGCGTCATTGCTCCATTCGTCCGGTTCCAAGCCGGGGATCATTCCAAACGCATTTCCCATAAAGTGCTCCTTTTTTGAAAAGATGGGGAGCCACGCCGGATCGGTTGGCCTATCATCAGACAGCATTGCCGGGGGCTCCCCATAGGTTTTCACTTCATTTCAGACACACCGGACGGACATAGGCTTCATGCCCCATAGTATTTCAACTCTCCCCATTCTGATGGCAAGGCGTTCTCATTGCCTGCGACGGCTCACGGCTTGCAAGGCCGCTTCAACGCTCGGACTGTGACTAAACGCAAGTATCCGGGTTCTGCGCCTGTTCCGGTGGAGCCAGCCTTGCCCCACCTATGGCATGGACCTGTTCGCTCGCTCAGTTTTACAAAGACTGTATTCTCTGAAATCCGAGGTCATGGCGGGTCTGTCACACAGCGCGTTCCCCTTCGTATCCGGGTGTCTTTTTATTCAATTTTCAATCTGCATGAGGCTTGTCTGAACCTCGGGCCATTGTGACCCGAAGTGTTTTGCCTCTCATAAGCCATTTCATTTTCCGGCCTAAATCGGTACGCCTTACAAAGAATTTTTCAAAATTTTTTCTAAGCGCCGCAGACCTCGCTCGATTGCGACACGAACCACTTTTTCATGGACGCCCTCTGCCCGGGCAATATCCTGTTTGGTCATGCCGAGAATGAAATGAGCGTAAATCCGTTTTGCCTGTTTGTTCGGCAGACTGGCAATCGCCGCATGAAGCTCCTGCATGGTCACTTTCCGCTCATACAGTTCATGGGGAGATAAGGCGACAAAGACAGCTTCATGCTCCAGCCCGTCATCCCGATCAAGGGAATAGTAGGCTTTGTGGCGGTATGTACGCAGCCGGTAGGCAGCCTCTTTACGATCAAACTCTTTGAACATTTCTGCAACTTCTTCCGATACTTCCATGAAGCAATCCGATGTATAGAATGGGTAATAGTCCCGCAAATTGATAATAGCCATATTGACCTCCGTTTCGGTTGTTGGTTGACGAGTGACCGAAACGAAGGCGGCGGGGAGCGGCACCGGGGAATGGCTTCGGGCCAACATGACCCGAAGCCGCCCCATAAGAACGCAAAAGCGCCCGGGCGACATAAAGCCACACGGACGCATGAAATGACATAATAGTTAAGGTTCCAACAAATTTCGCATACATAGCCGGAATAACCCGGAGGCGGGGCTATGCTTTTTTTAACTGATGTAGGTCATGGGCACTGTGAAAAAAGGCAAAGATAGACACGGCGGCAATCCTCCTATATGCCGCCGTGGATTTACACGGTGTTAGGTCGTCGTTGGTTTAGGATAGGCGAAAAGAAACGGCGGCTCTGAAAATCAAAGCC
>OHRO01000287.1_pt1 | contig 14742 bp, 11 predicted proteins | sample 1578461 | NCBI WGS metagenome assembly OHRO01 (sample SAMEA3879545, study PRJEB24766) | human gut metagenome | biome: human-associated habitat; feature: feces | place: USA | collected 1985/1987
CCCCGGCCGGCGGCGTGCAGATGAACTTCGGCGGTGCGGTCCGCTCGGAGCTCAACGACGCGGCCTGCGCCGAGATGCTCAAGTGCTACCGTGACGGCGGCTGCGATGCCTACTGGCGCGACGGCGAGCCGGGCACCGACAACAACATCTACAAGTTCATCTGGAAAAAGGTCTGCGTGAACGCCACCGTCAACACCGTGTGCGCCGTCCTGCGTCTGAAGATCGGCGAGGTCGAGGCGGATCCGTTCGGCCAGTGGCTGTTCCACAGCGTCATCCGCGAGACCTGCGCGGTCGCGACCGCCAAGGGCGTGCCGATGGACGCCGATGAGTTCATCGCCCACGATCACAAGGACATCGTCACCAACATCGCCGACTACTATCCGTCCATGTGCCAGGATATGCTCTTCAACCACCGCCAGACCGAGATCGACGTGCTCAACGGCAAGATCGCCGAGTACGGCGAGCAGCTGGGCATCGACACCCCGGTGTGCAAGGTCCTGTCTCAGGTCGTGCGCTGCATCCAGGGCAACTACGACAAGCAGTACCTGAAGTAAGTCACCCCGTTTTTTCGCTGCCGGCCGGGCAACAACCGGCCGGCAGTTTGCTAAGGAGGCAACCGCATGAAAATCGCAATGATCGGCTCCGGCGCTGCCGGCAGCGTCTTTGCCGCCTATCTGCGCAAGGGCGGCGCCGAGCTCTGGCTCGTCGACAAGTACAAGGCGCACATGGACAAGATCGCAGCCGACGGGCTGGTCTTCCGCACGCCGGAGGGTGAAGAGGTGCTCACGGGCTTTCACACGAGCGCGACCGCGCGCGACATCGGCACGATGGATATGGTCATCCTCATGGTCAAGGCCACGCAGACGGAGGACGTCATGGCCGACACCATGCCCTGCATCGGGCCGGAGACGGCGGTCGTGTCGCTGCAAAACGGTCTCGGCAATGACGAGGTGCTCGCGCAGTTCGTGGACGCCGACCGCATCCTCTACGGCAGCGGCCTGATCGGCACGGAGCTGGCCGGCCCCGGCGTGTGCGTGAGCAAGCCGGAAAAGGGCATCCAGATGCACTTCGGCGCCGTGCGCAACAACCCGAAGGCCGACGCCGCCGGCAAGGCGCTCGAGGCGTGCTTCCGCGCGGGCGGCTGCAACGCGAGCTTTGACGCGGACGTGCGCCCGTACATCTGGAAAAAAGTCATCGCCAACAGCGGCTACAACGGCGTGAGCGCCGTCATGCGCCTGAAGGTGAAGGAAACGTTCGCCGACCCCTACGGCCACGACATCGTCATGCACGTGTGGAAAGAGGGCTGCGCCGTCGCGCAGGCGCTCGGCATCGGCGACCTCTGGCCGCTGATGGAAAAGGAGGAGCCGAACATCGTCGCAAACCTCGGCAACTACTACCCGTCCATGGCGCAGGACGCCGTGCTGCACCAGCGCCAGACGGAGATCTCGGTGCTCAACGGCGCGATCGCGCGCTACGGCGCGCGTCTGGGCGTGCCCACCCCGTTCAACACCGTCATCACACAGGTCATCTCCTGCATCCAGAATAACTACGACAAGCAGTATCTCGGCTGAGGCAGCGCGCGGCAGCCGGCATCGAGCCAGACAAAACAAATCCCCTCCGTATGCTTTTCCGCATACGGAGGGGATCTTTGCATATTCAGAAGACGGCCGGCCGGAAATCACGCGGGGCTCAAGATGCGCCGGATCTCCTCGAGGTTGTCGGCAAAGTAAATGCCCTCCTGCCGCTCCTCGGACGAGAGTCCCTTTTCGATCATCTGCTCCAAAAGCGCCTGCAGCGCACGGTAGTAACCGTTCAGGTTGTAGAGGATGCACGGCGCGTCCAGATGCTTCAGAGACACCTTGGACATGACCTCCGCGATCTCCTCCAGCGTTCCCGTGCCGCCGGGGAAGGCGATAAAGGCATCGCCGAGCTCGATCATCCTGCGCTTGCGCTCCGCCATGTCCTCGGTCACGATGAGCTCAGTCAGGCCGTCGTGCTGGAATTCGCTCTCGATAAAACACCGCGGCTCGACGCCGGTCACTTCTCCGCCGGAGCGCAAAACGCTGTCCGCGATCGCGCCCATCAAGCCGGATCTGGAGCCGCCGTAGACCAGCGCGTTTCCGCTTGTGCCGATCCACGTCCCCAGCTCTTCGACCGCTTCCCGCAAAGCCGGATCATTGCCTTCGTTTGCGCCGAGATAGACCGTAATATTCACACAGAGTCCCTCCGATCCTGTTCCTATCGGTATAAAAACGGCAGTCAGGCTTTTCGCCTGACGGCAGGTACGCACCGTTTGTATTATACGCAGCCGAGGAGCGCCTGTCAACGGGATCGGCGCTTGCGGGCATCTGTGCATCCGGCCTGCGCAGCAGCGCCGGTTTCAGGCGGCATGCTCGCTTTGCTTTTTGCGCGCGCCGCCGAACAGATACCGCGTGACCGGATAGATCAGCGAAACGACCGCCAGGACCCACGCGCCCGGATCGCCAAAGCACAGCGCAATGTATGCACCCACGGAAGCCGAGGAATCGATCGCCCCGCCGTTGACGAGCTTCGGCAGGAAGGCGCAGATCAGAACGCGCGCGATCAGCTCGGCGCAGCCGGCGACCAGCGTAAACTCCGCGTGCCCCACGCCCTGCACGCCGGAGCGAAAGACAAACAGGACCATCAGCGCAAAGTACATGGACAGATCCACGTACAGATACAGGTTCCCGTAGCGGATCGTGGCCGCCGTGATCTTGTCTGCGCTCATAAACAGGTACTGGTATGCGCCCCGGATCGTCAGGAGCATGCCGGCGCCGCCGAGGATCAGATACATGGCGAGCCCGATCAGGAGGCTCTTGACCGTTCCGCGCCGGATCCTGTCGTGTCTGCCCGCGCCCAGATTCTGCGCGTTAAAGCTGACGATCGCGGTGCTGAGCGCATTCATCGGGCACATCAGGAAGTTGTTGAGCTTATTGGCCGCACCGAAGCCATTCTGCGCGGGGTTTCCGGCCGCCATGATGCCGTCCGGCCCGATGTCGAAGCCGACGAGCGCGCGCTGCATCACGATGATGCCGATCGCCAGCACCGAAAACTGAAGTCCCATCGGCAGTCCCTGACTCAGGTGCTGCGCATACACGGAGAGCTCCGCGCGAAAATCCTGTCCGGAGAGGTGGAGCTCCGGATATTTGCCGAAGGCATAGACCAGGCACAGGAGCGCGCTCACCGCCTGCGCCAGCACGGTGGCAGCCGCCGCGCCGATGACCCCGAGCCGGAACGCAAGGATGAACAGCAGGTCGAGCCCGATGTTCAGCACGGTGGAAAACAGCAGGAAGATGAGCGGCGTGGTCGAATCGCCCAGACTGCGCAAGACGGAGCAGATCAAATTGTAATAGAGCTGCGCAAAGATCCCGATGAAGATGACCAGCGAATACTGATATGCCGCCCTCCAAACGCCGGGGTTTGCCTCGGACAGGCCGATAAACCGGAGCAGGGGCTTGAGCGTCAGCACGGCGACACCGGTCAGCGCGAGCGACAGGACACCGCCGAGAACGAGCTGCGCCGCAAAGGATCTGCGGACTCTGGCCTGATCGCCGCGCCCCGCCGCGATGGACGTGATGACCGAAAATCCGGCGGTGCAGCCGACCGCGAACTGCAGGAAGATGAACAGGATCGGAAACACATCGTTCACGCCCGCAATGTCATCGACGCCGAGCGTCTGCCCGCAGATCGCAGCATCGCTGATCGTATAGATCTGCTGCAGCAAATACGAGAGAATGATCGGTACGGAAAACTTAAAAATCACCCATCCTTCGTCGCCGGAAAGCAGGTCGACCGAAGATTTTTTCCCCAACTTTAACATGGTTGCTCCTTCTGTACTGCCTCTGCCGCCAAAAAACCTCATTCGTCTTCTGCTCTGCAGCTTTTGCGCTGCCGCAAGGCGAGACGCGGCAAATTCTGATAATACTTTTTTCGTGCATGCAAGTTATACCGCAGAAATTGTGAACAATTCTACCTCCGCGCGCAAATATTGCGCGCAGCCGGCCGCCCTCATGTCAAAAGGGCAATATTTTTGTCGGCATAAAACACCCCCTGTGCCGCAGCACAGGGGGCAGCTTGTCAAAGAATCTCATAGAGTTTGCGCCCGCAGGCGCAAAGAAAGTCCAATTATTTTCATCGGCGACATGTGCGGTGAAGAAAATACTTCTCGGCCTGCAAACGTGCGCGCCGTTTGCCTCCGGCGGACGGCGCGTGCGCTGCAGTCAGGCCGCAGACCCCTTTGTCAAAAAGTATTCCTTTTTGACAGACGCAACACCCCCTGTGCGCAGCACAGGGGGTGTCCGCTATGGTGTTTTTCCAACCGTCAGCGCAGCGCGCTTACCGGTCGGGATACTTCTGCGACAGCTCTGCCTCCAGCGCATCCCAGTCGCGCGGCGGTCTGAGCTCCGTCCACGTCTCGGGCGAGGTGTTGTCCACGCGCTCGTACTCGTGGCCGTTGGTGGCCTCCTGCACGGCTGCGTAGTACCACGCCGTCTTGTTGCTGTTGTCCGGCCAGACGATCATGTCCGGCAGCAGATGATCCTTATCCGGGGTGCGGAAGAGGACGTTGTTGATGATCTCCATGACCTCGGCACGGGTGATCTGGTTCTGCGGGCGGAACGTGCCGTCCTTATAGCCGCTGATCAGGCCGAGCTTCGCCGCGCGGTTGATGTAGTCGCGCGCCCAGCTGTCGGAGATATCGGTGAAGGCATCGTCCTCGACCTCCGGCGCATGGAAGAACAGCGCCGCGATCGTCGCGAACTCTGCGCGGGTGATGTACTGCTGCGGGCGGAATGTGCCGTCCTTGTAGCCGGCGAGGATGCCGCCGTTGGTGAGCGTGGCGACCTGACTGGTGTACCAGCTCTGAGCCGGGACATCCGAGTACGAGCACTTGGTGGTCCAGATCTCCTCACGGCCGTCATCTCTCAGGATGCGGTAGAAGATCGCGGCGACCTCGGCGCGCGTGATCGGTCTGCCCGGTGCGACCGTACCGTCCGGATAACCGGCGATGTACGAGTCGTGGTTATCGCGCTCCAGCGGCGGAGGCGGCAGCTCGTTGTCCTCTGCGGAGAAGACGAACTTGATGTGCGCGGCCGCTTCCTGGAAGGCGTTGCCCATCGCGGGGTCGATCTCAACGGTCACGTCCAGCTTGATCGGGTCTGCCTTCGGGAAGACCTCGGCAACGAGGACGTCGCTCTTGAGTCCGTCGGCCGCGTCGAGCTGGTCGAAGAGGCTCGCGTTCTTGTTGGTCGCGAGCACCTTGCCGTCCTGCGACACGGTCATGTTGATGTGGCTGAGCACATCGTCGTACTTGATGGCGGTGCCCTCCTTGGCGGAGGTGTCGCCGTCGATCTCGGCGCGGAGGTAGACCTTCGCGCCCTGCGCGCCGTTGGCGCTGTCGGCCTTGACGCAGATGGTCTGCGTAAGGCTGTCGCCGGGCATGCAGTTGGAGAAGTTGGCAAACAGGTCCGTCGCCGAGCCCTTGCCGGTGTTGGTAAAGGCAAAGCGCGCGTTGTTGCCGTCGTTGCCGTCATAGTAGGTGACGGTGGGGAGCTTTTCCTCGCCCGTCGCCCAGATGCCCAGCCCCGCGGCCAGCGCGACCACCAGCACGAGGGCGACGATCATGGTAAACTTTTTGTGTTTCATACCGCTGCCCTCCTTATGGTGTCGTGGTCGGCTGCGTCAGATAGCCGTTGCTGTCAACGCCCACGCCCCAGCTCTGCTGCACAGCCTTGCTCGGCGCGGCCTGAATGCTCTCGGCCAGCACCGTCACCTCGAGGTGACAGCCATCGGGCTTGCCCTCCGTCGGCTCGGTGATGGGCGTTTTCAGCAGGTTGGTCGTTTCGCCGTTGTTCGCCGCGACCGGCATCTTGTAGTAGTAGATGCCGTCCTGCTCGAACCAGTTGGTGTTGTCGTAATCGACCATGATGTTCACCGGCTCGGCGGAGACATTGCCGCTCTCATCCACCCAGTTCATGACCAGCTTGACGCGGACATAGGACACGGCCGTGCCGGTGTTTTTGACGACGATGCTCTTTTTCTGGCTGCCATCCAATTTCTCGACGATGTCCGTTCCGGACTTGGCCGCCGTGAAGGTGTTCGTCACGGGGTCGGTGTTCGCCTTGAGCAGGGCGAACGTCGTGCCGACGGCCAGTGCGAAGATCAGGCACAGGGAGAGGATGAGCGCGGTCTTTCTCCCGCCTGAACCGTTAAAGATACGTTTCATATGTCATCCCTCCTGTTCAGTTTGTTTCCGGAGCCGGAATCTGCTCGATCTTGGTTGCGCTGACCCACTTGTTGATCACGTCGGCAATGCTCGTGAGCCAGTTGGTGCCCTTATATTCGTTGGTGAAGTCTGCTGCCGCGTAATCTTCCGCAGCATTGGCCTTCAGTTCTTTTGTAACATCGTTTCCGGATGTCAAGTTATACTGCCACGACCACTGGGTATCTTCCGTAACGGTATAAGTACCGATCGGCAGACCCGTAATGGTCTTGCTCGCTCCGCCTTTGACCGCGACGGTGGTAATCACATTTCCGTTTGCATCCTTCACTGTGAACACGAAGGACTGTCCGTTGTTCTGGCCGGTCACCGTCTTGGAAATGGTCAGGCTGCAGGTTTTGACATGGCACAGGAACGCTGTGCCGTCCGGCGGCGTGCAGTTCTTACCATCGCAGGGCGTGTGATGGAATTTGGTATTCTCCGTCACATCGGCCTCACCGATCTTCACAGACGCAGCCACGCCGAAGTCTGTCCGGGTGTTGATCTTCCCGTCCACGACAGCGCCGTCGTCCGGCGTGTAGGTAACGGTCAGCGCGGGGGCTTCGCCCATCGCATCGGTGTTGGCCTCGGTTTCGCCGTGCTTCCACACGGTGGCGGTCAGGTTGCCGTCAAAGCCGGGCACGGTGTCGCCGTAATAGCCCTCGCTGTCCTTGAAGGTCAGCTCCGGCTTGAAAACGTTGACGCTGGCGGTGCTGTTGCCCGTCTGCTCCGTTGCGGCGTCGGCCGCAGTGCTTGTCGTCTTCGGCGCAACCGTGACCGCGACCGAATAGGTAACGTCATCTTTCAGGTCAGACAGGTTAGTAATCACGTTGCCGTTTTCATCCGCGACCGAGACGGTGATGTCCACGTATTCCGTCTGCCAAGCTTCAAGGCCGTAATTGTCTGCGCTCAAGTTGAGCGTTACTCCGCCAACTTTGACCGTCGTTCCGGCTTTGAGCGCGTCGGCAGTCACGCCGCCGAGCAGATACACATTCTGCTCCGCCGCCGTCACCGTCACCGACTGGATCGGCACATTGACCTGCGGGCGTTCAAAGGTCGCAACCGGAAGCTGCGATGTGCTGTTTGCGTAGATAGCAGCGTTGGCATTCGTGAACACATCGTTGCCGCCGAGGAAACCGTCCTTTGGCACGACCTCGAAGGAGATGACCAGCTTATGGCCGCGCGGGACTTCCGTGCCATCCGTCTGTGTTTCCACGCCGCACCAATTGTCGGCGAAGTCAAAGCCGGTCACGCTGACCTGTCCATCCGACAGGATGCTGGAAGTTGCGCCCATATTCCCTTTGCTGGTTGTGCTCCACTGATACGTGTCTCCGGTCTTTCCGGTGCAGGCATAGGTCTGCAGCCGGATCTGCTCCGCCGTTGTACCGGCCGGGAGACAGAACTGCTGCGAAATAATGTCCTTGACGACCGCCTCGCTGCTAAGCGTGGTGCTTGAGCCGCCGGTTTCGATCTGGTCGCTGATCTGCTTAAAGATGTTTTTCAGGGACTCCGCATCCGCAGCGGAGAGGTAATAGCTCGGGTTTTGCACAACGCCGTTGTTGCTCGACAGGTTCTGCATGAACCAGTTGCAAGCCGCGGGCAACGCGCTGCTGTTATCGTTCAAATTCTTTGTTGGCTTTGTTCCCGGGCTGGTGGCATCTGCACCGGCAAAAATTCCGATACCGTATACCGTAGCGCCGCCGGATTTGATGTTATTCGCCGTGGTGATCGCGCTGTTCGCAACATTAACTTGGAAGCCGTTAAAATCCGTCGGGGAACCGTCCGTAAAGACGATGACGACGCGGTTTCTCGTTTGATCCGCAGGAACAGGGTTCGCATCCAGAATACCCTTTGCCATCTCCATGCCGAGGTCCGTTCTGGTTGCGCCGCTTGTTTGCAGTGCGCCCAGCGATGCGGTGACGTTGTTCTGACCATCCGTTGTTTTCATGGACTGAAGCGCAGTCGCATACACACTGGAGGCATTCTTATACTTCGTCATTTTGCTGCCGATGAACACGCCTGTGTTATAGCCGTAGTCATCATCGGTATCTGCAAAGCCGACGACCGCGATCCGATGGTCGACGTCGTCATCCGTGCCGAGCTGGCCGTCTTTACCGGCAGCCTTGGTTGCAACAGAGTTTGCAAACTCCGTTGCTGCACTTTTCAGCGCCGCCAGTCTGGTGCCGCCGCCGCTGGAGCTCACCGAACGCTGATAAAACTGTGCGTATTTTGTGCTTGCTCCGGTGGATGTACCGATGGTCTGGGTCACGCCGTTGGCATCCGTATAGGTGTAGGTGTAGACGGTGCTGTTTCCATCCGCGGCAAGTGTATACAGCGGGGCGTGTGCTCCAAAATTCGGAACGCTGCTGTTTCCTTCGCTGACAACCTTTGTCCCATCAGAGAAGGTATACGTGTAGGTGCCATCAAAGTTCCCCTCAAAGGCCACAGTCACTTTCTGATAAGCGCCTCCGACTTTCTCATACAGGGAGTCCCTGTAATTCCAATAGCAGTTGTTGCTATTCCACACATAGTTTTTGAGGCTGGTACTCAGCGCATTGTACACCTGCGATTTTGCCGCATACACGGGTACATACGAGCCGTCCGACAGCTTGTACCAGAGGTTCGCGCTGCCGCCGTTGTGACGTCTGTTATAGTTTTCTGCATTGGTCGAGTTCTTGTCCTTATACTTATCATACTTGACCGTGCCCATATCATTCTTCATCGAGCCGGACTGGTCAAAGACAAGCACGATGTCGGTCGGGACGTCCTTCTGGATCTCGGAGATGACCTTGCTGCCGGTGGCATAGGCCTCAAGCGTGATGGTATACGTGCCGTTCTCGTTCTTGGTCGCGGTCTTGCTGGTAACAACACCGTTATCCGCTGCCCGTGTGGTCACTGCGTTCACATTTGCGGTGAGCATCGGAGCACGGGCGGGGCTGTTCGCCGCCTGAGCATTGGCCTCAACGAGCGGCGCGGCGTTCGTAAAGTTCACGGCGGGCACAAAGTCCTCCGTGGCAGGCGCATCCCCGGCCATGCCGGCGCCCATGAACAGGCACAGGCTCAGGAGCAGGGCTGCACAGAGGACGAGCGAGAGAATGCGTTTTTTCATGGTTTCGTCCTCCTTTCTCAGGGCGTCGGGATCGGGTCGATCTGCGTGCTCGAGGTGCTCGCCTCGACCGCTCCGACGTGCTTCCATACATCTCTGACATCATTGGCGGCGTACTGCTCAAGGTTCGCCGTCTGCACGGCCTCCGCCGTTACATAGATGTGCACCGTGGAATTCTGGTATTCGTTGCCCATTTTGGTGCTGAACGTGACGCGGCTGAACAACTGCGTCGTGGCCGTCTTCGGATCGACCGCACCATTATAATAATAGTACCCGTCCGCTCCGGCGATCCAGTCGGTATCGTTCAGATCCAGCACCAGCAGGTGCTCGCTCGGGTCGAGCGGCATGCGCTCGCTGTCGGCGTTGAGGATCTCAGGCGTGATCTTCACGCGGGTGTAAAACGCACCCGTGCCGACATTCTCCACATACACCACTTTGTTCACGACGCTGCCGGGCATGACGCGCACGGTCGTGAACGGATTGCCGTTACCGTCCTCGTCGTGCAGCGCGAGCTTGACCGAGCCCATCGTGATGACGTTGTCCGCCGTGCCGACGGCCGAAAAGTACGCCCACGTACCGACCGCCAGCAGTGCCACTGCCAGGAGGAGCACCGTCGCGATGGTCCACTTCTTCTTCATGCACAAACCACCTTTCTCCTTGCCGGGGGTTATTCTGCGCTGTGCGCAGGGATTCTCTTCCGCGCCCGAAGGCGCGCGCCGGGACTGTTTTTGCGGGATTCTCTCTTTCAGTCTGCGCGCGGACAGCGGCAGTCCCGCCGCCCGCGCCCGGATTGAAGCCGAGCCAAAGCCCCCGATGGGGGCGGCGATTTCGCCGCCCCTTTGGGGTCAAAATGTTGGGGAATTACTTGGCGTCAAACGCGGTGAAAGCAGCGGCTGCATTCGCAAAGCCGTCCGCCTGAATGGCGTCCGCCTCAACGAGGACGTTGAAGGACTTAACATCGGCAAGCTGCGCAGAAGTAGCGTTCTTAGCAATCGCGATGTTGCCCCACGCGTTCCAGAAGGTCAGCTCACCCGGCTTCAGAGCCTTGGTGTAGGTGAAGTCATACACGTAGTACTCGATGCCATCACGCGTAACCTTATCAACTGCCTCTGCTCCCTTGTTGTTGTACGTATCAACCGCCACGGACGTGACCTGACCCTCGTTCAGCGCGGTTGTCGTCCAGTAAGACGGGCCATTATCGATCACAGCAAACAGGGAGACCGGAATCAGGACGCGAACACGAACATACGCGTCGCTTGCGCCAGTGTTCTTGACATAGGGGCACTTGCGGACGTTAGAGCCGGGAACCATGTTCTCGCTGTGCTCGGCAAAGTATCCGTCTTTATAGGTCTTAGCGTCAGCTTCGATCTGCGCATCCGAGAAATACTGACCACTCCAAGTCTCGCCGGAGGTCGTATAGTTGGGGGTGTTCTCAGTAGTACCCTGCATGTCCACATTCGCAGCCCACAGGTAACCGCCGCTCAGGGGCTCGGTCTGACCCTTGGCCTCGTCATTGCTTTTTCCGGCATTGACACGATGGTACTGGGACTCAAGCAGCTCGATCTTGACATTGCCCATGGTAAACGTATTGGTTGCAGACTTCGTATCGGTGAAGTACGCCAGCGTGCCGCCGACGACCAGCACCGCGACAAGCATGACTGCGATTGCAGCCATCAGAATGGATTTCTTTTTCATAAGTAGCGTTCTCCTTTAATTACTTCTGAGCATCAAAGGCTGCAAAAGCATCATCCCAAGTATCGAAGCCGTCCGCCTGAATGGCCTGAGCAACGACCTTAACGGAGCTGAGCGAGTCCGCATTCGCGTTATCAATGCCAGCAGGAATGGTAACAGTCTTGAACATCGCCGTAGTGTCCGTATCAGCAGCAAGCTGACCGTCATACTTCAGAATGAACTTCGCATCAAACTGACCGATCGTAAAGGTGTCGCCAGCCTCTACGCCAACAACACTCCAGCCCTCACCGAGCTCGCCAACGAGCAGATTCAGCGCAGCCTTATAGCCATCATTCGGGAAGGTCTCCTTGAAATCCGGGTAATAAGCAGCTACAAGGTTCATCCAGTTGCTCACGTTGACAGTTGCGCGAATGTAGGCAGCGTTCTTACCAGTGTTGTGAACGACAGGATCCTTGGTCACAACGGCGCCGGGGTAAACGTTGTAAGTGTTCTCTGTCACACGAGCTCCTTGAGGATCATTCACATTCGTCTCATCGAGCGTAATCTTCACATTGCCCATGGTGAACGTATTGGTCGCGGACTTCGTATCGGTGAAGTACGCCAGCGTGCCGCCGACGACCAGCACCGCGACGAGCATGACTGCGATCGCAGCCATCAGAATGGATTTCTTTTTCATAAGTAGCGTTCTCCTTTTCTTTTTTATGTACAGCTCTCTGTACAAGGTTTTCAAGGGATCTGCTCAGGGAAAGTTGCGAGGGAGTCAGGGCATCGGCATCACAGCCGTGAAGCCATCAACGGGGGCTGCAGCGTTCCACGCAGCAGCTGCGTCGCCCGTGCCAACAGCCTGCACAAGATAGGCGTTGAAGGTAAGCGTCGTGCTGCCATCGGCAACTGTCTCACCAACAACAATCTCGTTGTTGGCCAGAACGCCCTGTGAAACGATGCTATTCGCTGTCAGCTTTTCGCCGCCGTTATAGACATACAGCGTCTTGGTGCCATTATTGGCAAGCTTCGTCCACTTGCCGTCGACCGTATAGGAAAGGCCTGTGCCAAGCTGGTCGTCAACGACAACATACAGGTAAGCGTCACCGGCAAGCTTTTCAACCTTCACGGTCGGGTCTTTCGGGATGTTCACGCCCGGAACAACTGCACCATACGTATTTTTGGTGGTGTAGTCACTATCGGCATCACCGGTTTTCAGGACATACTTGCCAGTCACATCCTGCTTATCGATGACGTGCTCCTTGAGGCTGAACGTGGTGTTACCGTCAATAAGCTTGCCCACCACAAACGTGTTGGTAACCGTGTCCGTCGTATGCGTCAGCAAAGCCCACGTTGCGCCGACCGCCAGCGCCACGACAAGCACGAGCGCGATGGCGATCGTCAAAGTTTTCTTCTTCATTTTTGTGCTTCCTCCCTTACACAAATTTTGGTTTCCGAACTCACCATGTCTCAACAGCGTCCAGTGTGCGCTGTCAGTGTTCATAGGGTTAATGCATCGGGATGTGAAAATATTTCACATCCTCGGAAAAATATTTAAATCTTACGATTTTTGTCATCCTTTTCCGTGCACTTTGCTGCATTCGCTGCCTCAGCTCGGCGCGCCGCATCGCGCGCGTCCGCCTCAGCCGCCTTGCGCAGCATGTCCGGCAGGAACGCCAGAACGATGAGCACGATCGCGATCGCAATGGCCAGATACATCCCCGGCGGGTTCGAGACCCAGTGCGAAACATAGCCGAGATACGGGATGGTGAACACCGGGCGGCCGATGAGGTTCTTGAAATAGACAGGTGCACCGTCGGGCGCGTCGTTCGCGTCTCCCTGCGTGTAGAAATGCTCGTTTTCCGCATCGATGGAGATCACGCGGTGTGTGACAACAGCCAAGTCCTCATTGAGCACGAACGTGATCGCGTCACCGACCTGCACGTCCTCGGGCGCACAGGGCTTGACATAGATCAGCGAGCCGGTGTGATACGTCGGCTCCATGCTGCCGGACAGGACGCACATCGGCCGCAGACCGACCAGCCGCACGCCCACCAGAAGCAGCGCCAGAATGACCACCAGCACCACCGCAGCGGTGGAGATGGCATTGCACACTTTCTGAACCTGTTTTGACATCTTCGTTCTTCCTTTCCCTTCGCGGGCATCCCTCCTGTTGATCCCGGCCGGAGGGCAGACCTCCGAAGCGCAGCCTGTCCGAACCGGAAACGCGCACGGCGGGGCGGGGCGGGAACGCTTCGGAGTTTCCCGTCCCACTTCAGCCGTCACGCTTACTAACCAAAAGGATGCCACGATTTTCTAAACACCGATAGGGGTAATGTACACAAATTTCCAGCTGAAACTTTGTAAGAAACAAACAGTTTTGCCTTTTGCTGTCCATCATTCTGTACAGTTATCCCACGCCCATTGTACGTTTCGGCCGCGGGCGCGTCAAGTGCGGAGCGCGGGCGCGCGGGAATCTTACCTTTTTCTTAAAACTGTCCCGATTTTGCTTGTTTTTAGCTGGGAAACATGATAGGATAATTGCCGATTATGGATAGATAACAGGAAGGAGCTGCACGCATGGATACAAACGTGCTCGACTGGCTGGAAGTCACCGCCGCAGCCTGTCCGGACAAGCCCGCCTTTCTTGACGAGGACGGCGCGGTGACCTTTGCCGACGTGCGGCGCGAGGCGCGCATCATCGGCACGGCGGCGGCAAGGCTGCGCGCCGGACGCAAGGCGCCCATCGCCGTGATGAGCGGGCGCAACGCACACACCCCGGCCGTATTTCTCGGCGCGGTATACGCCGGCTGCTGCTACGCACCGATGGACGGGACGATGCCCGTGCACCGGCTCAATTCGATCCTGCACACGCTCGACACCGATCTGATGATCGTGCAGCGCGCGTTTTACGACAAGGCCAGGACGCTGGAATTCGGCGGCGAGATCCTCGTCGCGGAGGATCTTCTCGCAGGCTGCGAGGACGCGGCGCTGCTGGCGGACTGCCGCGCGCGCGCGCGTGAGCTTGACCCGCTGTACATCATCTTCACCTCCGGCTCGACCGGTACGCCCAAGGGCGTCATCACGGCGCAGCACTCGCTCATGTGCTACATCGAGGACTACGCCGGCGTGATGGGCATCGCGCGCGAGGACGTGCTCGGCAACCAGTCGCCGCTGGACTACATCGCCGCCGTGCGCGACATTTACCTGCCGCTGCGCTTCGGCGCGACGACGGCCATCATCCCGAAGGAACTTTTCATGTCGCCGGAGCGTCTGTTCGAATACATGAACGACAAGGGCGTGACGGCCGTGGGCTGGAGCGTCTCGGCGCTGACGGTGCCGGCCGCGCTGGGCGCGTTCGAGTGCAGCGTGCCGCAGCACCTGCGCAAGGTGTGCTTCTCCGGCTCGGTGATGCCGTGCAGCTGCCTGCGCCAGTGGCAGCTCGCGCTGCCAGAGGCGCGGTTCGTCAACCAGTACGGCCCGACGGAGGCGACCGCCTCGTGCACGTATTACGTCGTGCCCGGTCTGGTCGAGGACACCGACGTGCTGCCGATCGGCAAGCCGTACCCGCACTACGAGGTGTTTCTGCTCTCGGAGCAAAACGAGGCCGTGCCCGACGGCGAGATCGGCGAGATCTGCGTCAAGGGGCGCATCCGCCGGGCTCTGCGGTATAAAAAGCCTGCCG
>OHRO01000298.1_pt1 | contig 14587 bp, 8 predicted proteins | sample 1578461 | NCBI WGS metagenome assembly OHRO01 (sample SAMEA3879545, study PRJEB24766) | human gut metagenome | biome: human-associated habitat; feature: feces | place: USA | collected 1985/1987
TGGAAGATCTCCCGCTCGGCGAGCTTGAGCGACAGCGCCGCCGTGCGTGTCTGCCCCTGCGAGGCGAACGCGCGCGCCGGCTGGCCGTTGATGTCAATGAGCAGATCGTCCTTGTGCGCGCCGGTGAGGCACTGGCCGCTGTCGAGCTCGGCGCGGCGGTGCTGCTCCTGATGGTCGCACAGGGCGTAGTAGATCTCCTTTTCCGTGCCGAGGGCATCGGTCACGGTGCTGACCGTGCGGTAGGCAAGCGTCAGCTTGTCGCGCCCGCCGGAAAAGTCGGCGTGGATGGGCGCAGCCGCGATGTTCAGGCGCGAGGCGTAGGCCGCGCGGTAGCGGATGAGCTTGGCCGAGACCCTGCACATCTGGTCGGAAAAATCGTCGAGCGTGTCGAGCAGCGACGGCTTTTCGTGCCAGTCGCGCAAAATCGCGGATTTCTGGTCATACAGGCGGCCGTATTCGGCCAGCAGCGCGCCGTATTTCGGCCGCAGCTGACTGATGGCCATATCCATCATGCGGCGGCGGGCAGCCGGCCCGTCGCGGATGATGTTCAGATCGTCCGGGCAGAAGAGCACGGCGGCAAAATTTCCCGCGAGCTCGGCGGCGGTCTTTTTCACGCCGTTTTGCCAGATCTGCTTGCGCTGCCCCTGCCGGAGCACGACGCGCACGGTCTGCTCCCGTCCGAAGGCATACACGTCCGCGAGCACCTCCGCGCTCGTGTAGCCGAAGCCGATGAGCTCCCTGTCAAAGCGGGTGCGAAAGCTCTTGCCGCCCGTGAGCAGGTACACCGCCTCGAGCAGATTCGTCTTGCCCTGCGCGTTTTCGCCGGTGATGACGTTCGTGCCGGGCGAAAACTCCGCCGCGGCGAATGCATAGTTGCGCCAGCCGTTGAGCGCGATCCTGCGCACGATCATTGCGCGCTCTGTACCTGCAGCGTGTGCCCGGCGAAGGTCACGGTGTCGCCCGGGCGGATCTTTTTGCCGCGCATCGTGCACGTCTCGCCGTTGACGGCGACCATGCCGTCGGTGATGACCTGCTTTGCCTCACCGCCGGTCGCCGTGAGGGCGGCAAACTTCAGCAGCGCGTCGAGCTTGATGAATTCCGTTTCGATCGTAATCGTTTCCATAATGTTCTCTCCGGTCACTGTCCGGCGCGCAGACGCACCGGCAGCACCATATATACAAAGTTGTCGCTTCCGTCCGCCGGCACGAAGATGCACGGGCTCGAGCCGGTGTTGAGGCAGACGTTGAGCTCGTCCGCCGGCGCCGCCTTGAGCGCGTCGGACAGGTAGTGGTCGTTAAAGCCGATCTCGAGATCGCCGCCGTCGCCCTCGCACGGGCAGGAATCGGCCGCCTTGCCGAGCGGCGTCGTGCACACGAAGTCGATGGCGTCCTTGCGGAAGGTCAGGCGCAGGGGGGCGTTGTTCTTGCTGTCGACGATGAGCGACACGCGCTCGACCACGTCGAGCAGATCCGTGCGCGCGGTCTTGACTGTGATGCGGAACGACTCCGGAATCGCCTTCTTATAATTGAGGAAGTCGCCCTCCAGCCGGCGCGAGAGGATGACGGTGCTGCCGACAGTGAACGAGATGTGCTTGCTGCCGACGGACATCTTGACGCGCTCGTCGCTGTCGCCGCACAGACGCTCCAGATCGCTCAGCGCCGTGCCCGGCACGATGAAGCTGCAGTCGTCGCCATAGCCCTCAACGGGATCGCGGCGCAGCGCCAGACGGTAGCCGTCGACGGAGACCATGGTCAGCTCGTTGTGCGCGATCTCAAAGAGCGTGCCCATGTAGACCGGGCGGCTCTCGTTCGTGCTCACGGCGAAGGAGCACTCGTTGATCATCTTCTTGAGCAGATCCTGCGGCAGGGACACGCCGTTTTCGGCTTCCACGCTCGGCAGGTCGGGATAATCCTCCGCACTCATGCCGACGAGGTTGAACGACGAGCGGCCGCACCTGACGGTGACCGTGCCGTTTTCGGCCTCGACGGTTACGACGCCGTCGGGCATGCGGCGCAGCATCTCGCAGAACAGGCGCGCGCCGACGAGCACGCTGCCCGGTTCGGGGATGTCTGCTTCCATGTTGGTGTAGATGGCCTTTTTCAGGTCATAGCCGGTGATGCGCAGATCCGCACCTGCCTCGAGCAGCAGGCCTTCGAGCGCGGCGATCGGGCTCTTGGGTGCGGCGGCGCGGGCTGCGGATGCTGCAGCCTGCTGCAGAACGTACTTGTCACAGGAAAATTTCATGAGCGGCCTCCTTAATTAGAAACGTTTCGTCTATTTGAAAGATAGAAAGCATATTTTTAGTAGTAGTAGTAGAGCTGTTCGTTTGGTGGAAAACCGGTCTGAGCCGTTGCGGCGTCTGAAAAACCGGTGTTGAAAAAATTGTGGAAAGGTTGGTAACTTATAAACTCCCAGAATCAGGCAAATTTAACGTCCACAGCTTTCCACACGTTCTCCACGTTAGGATAACAGCAATGTGTGGAAAACGGCGTCAGTTTTTCGAGTTGATGTTGCTCGTGATGTCGCGCACGGTGGCGGAGATATCGGGGTCGGACTTGAGCAGCTCCTCGACCTTGCGGATGGAGCTGAGCACGGTCGCGTGGTTGCGGCCACCGAACTCCTCGCCGATCTCCTTGAGGGGGAGATTCGTGAGATTGCGCATGAGGTACATGGCGATCTGGCGGGCCATGGCGGTCTTTTTGCTGCGGCTCTGTCCGCGCAGGTCCGCTCCGCTGAGCTGGAACGAGCGCGCGGATTCCTCAATAATGACGTCCGGCGTGGGGATGTACGTGCCGGTGCGGATAACGTCCTTGATGGCGCGCTTGACGGAGTCGACCGTGATCGTGTCGTCAAGAATGTCGCGGTAGGCGGTCAGGCGCTTGACGACGCCCTCGAGCTGACGGACGTTGGAGGTGATGTTTTCGGCGATGTACTGCACGACCTCCTCGGAGAGCACCATGCCGAACTGCGCGGCCTTCGTGCGGATGATGGCCGTGCGCGTCTCGAGATCCGGCGGCTGCACGTCCGCGAGCAGGCCGCCCTCGAGCCGGGAGCACAGGCGGTCGTTGAGGCGCTTCATCTCCTTCGGCGGCCGGTCGGAGGTCACGACGATCTGCTTTCCGGCCTCGTACAGGCAGTTGAAGGTGTGGAAAAACTCCTCCTGCGTGCTGTCCTTGCCGGCGATGAACTGGATATCGTCCATGAGCAAAAGGTCTGCATTGCGGTATTTCTGGCGGAAGTTCTCCGCCGTGCCCGTGCCGATGGATTTGACCATCTGGTTGACGAACTCCTCGCCCTTGACGTAGGCGATCTTCGCGCCGGGGTTGTTGTGGCGGATGGTCTGCCCGATGGCGAGCAGCAGGTGCGTCTTGCCGAGGCCGGAGTTGCCGTAGATGATCAGCGGGTTATACACCTTGCCGGGATTCTGCGACACGGCGATGGCCGCCGCGTGCGCGAACTTGTTGCTCGGCCCGACGATGAAGCGGTCGAACGTGTACCCGTCCATCTCCGGCATCTCCTCGGCGGAGGGGCGCTTCTCGCGGTATTCGAGCAGCTCGTCGTCCCCGGCGAGCACGACCAGCTCGAACGGGCAGGAGAACAGGTCGTAGAGCTTGGCGCAGATCGTCTTTTCAAAGCGCGCCTGAATGATGCTGCGCTTAAAATCCGACGTGGTGTGCACGATGAGCGTATTATTATTGATCTCGATCGGGGTGCAATCGGAAAACCAGGTATTGATCGCCGTCTGGGTCAGCTCCTGTGAGAGGCTGTCCATCACGACGGACCAGATATCGGTGAGCGAATTCATGGTGGCCATAGGGTCGGCTCCTTCAAAAAATGTCGCGCAGCCGCGCTGCGCACACACGCTGTCGGCTACACTACCAGTATAACAAAAATTCACGATTATTTCAACAATAATGTCAGAAATTATTATATAAATAGGTGTAGAATCTGCCGCAGACGGGGAATTGTTTTCCTGTGCAGATTGTGGTATGATGTTCAAACACGGATTTTTTTCAATTTCCCCATAAAGCAGGTGCTGTTTTGTTCTTAGTCGCACAGGCCGGACAGCTGTTCGGCGATACGGAAGCAGCCGCCCTCCCGTCCTTGCTGGAGAGCGGGCGGCTTCCTGCGCGCATTTCGGGGCTGCCGGCGAGCGGCCGCGCGCTGCTCGCGGCGTCGATGCATGCGCAGCTCGATGCGCCGGTGCTGGCCGTGTGCCCGGATGAGGCGGCGGCCGAGCTGTTTCAGAAGGACCTTGCCGCCCTGCTCGGGCAGGACGTGCCGCTGCTGACGGCGCGCGACTATACGTTTTATACGGTCGAGAGCGTCTCGCGCCAGACTGAGCAAAAGCGCCTGAGCGCGCTCTACGCGCTCGCAGCGGGCACGGCGCCGGCCGTGGTGTGTACGGTCTCGGGTCTGCTGCAGCGCGCCATGCCGAAGGAAAAACTGCTGCAGGCGGCCTTTGAGATCCGCGACGGCACGTCGCTCCCGCCGGAGGACGCCGAGGATGCGCTGCTGCGCTGCGGCTATCTGCGCACGGCGCAGGTCGAGGGGCCGGGCCAGTTTTCGCGCCGCGGCGGAATTCTCGACTTTTTCTCGCCCGCGTATCCGCAGCCGGTGCGTGTGGAGTTCTGGGGCGACGATGTGGACTCCATGGGCTTTTTCGACCCCGAGAGCCAGCGCCGCACCCAGCCGCTCGACGCCTGCCGCATCCTGCCCGCCGCCGAGACGCTGCCGCCCCTGTATCCGGGCGGAAGCGCCGCTCTGGGCGTGCAGCTGCAGAAGATCGCGCAGCGCACCGCCGCGAAAAAGGACAACGACACGGCGCAGAAGCTTGCCGCCGCGCTGCGTGCCGACGGGGAAAAGCTCTGCAATGACTGCGTGCTCCCGGCGGCGGACCGCTACATGGGCTTCGTGTACGACACGTTTGCAACGGCGCTGGATTATCTCACGCCGGAGGCGGCCGTGCTCATCGACCAGCCGGCGCGCTGTGCAGAGCGCGCGAAGGAATACACCGCGCAGCTGCGCGAGGATGTGTCTCTGCTCGTGCGCAGCGGCACGATGGCCGCGCGCGCCGAGACGTTTTATGAGCCGTTTGCCGACATGATGCGCCGCATACAGGAGTGGGCGATCGTGCTGGCCGACGGTCTGCAGCTCGGCCGCAGCCCCATCGAGCCCCGCGCCATGGTGAGCCTGACGGCAAAGCAGCTCCCGTCCTACGGCGGCAGCAGCCAGACCGCTGCGGACGATATTGCGCACTATCAGCACCTCGGCTACCGTGTGGTGGTGCTGGCGGGCGATCTGCGCCGGGCGCGCATCTTGTGCGAATTTCTCGCCGGGCACGGCATCCGTGCCGCCGCGGCCGAGCATCCCGACGCCCTGCCCGAGCCGGGGCAGTGCCTTGTCACGGCGGGCAGCCTCTCGGCCGGCATCGAGTTTCCGTATGCAAAGCTCGCCATCCTCACGGACACGCAGATCGCGGCGTCCGGTCTGCGGCGCGCAAAGCACAAAAAGCAATCCAACCGCGAGAAGATCAACTCCTACACCGACCTCTCCGTGGGCGATCTCGTCGTGCACGAATACCACGGCATCGGCCGCTTCGCGGGCATCGTGCAGATGCCGGTCGACGGCGCGGTGAAGGACTACATCAAGATCAGCTACGCCGGCGCGGACACGCTCTATGTCCCGGCGACGCAGCTCGACATGGTCAGCAAGTACATCGGCGCGGGCGAGGATCGCCCGGTGAAGCTCTCCAAAATGGGCGGCACGGAATGGGCGCGCACGAAGTCGCGCGCCAAGGCCGCCGCCAAAAGCATGGCCAAGGAGCTCACCGCGCTCTACGCCGCGCGCAGCCGCACGAAGGGGCACGCCTTCGCGCCCGACAGCCCGTGGCAGACGGAGTTTGAGGAGCACTTCGGCTATCCGGAGACGGACGATCAGCTGCGCTGCATCCAGGAGATCAAGACCGACATGGAAAAGCCCGTGCCGATGGACCGCCTCATCTGCGGCGACGTAGGCTACGGCAAGACCGAGGTCGCCCTGCGCGCCGTGATGAAGTGCGTGCTCGACGGGCGGCAGGCGGCCATCCTTGTGCCGACGACGGTGCTCGCCCAGCAGCACTATCAGACCGCCGTGCAGCGCTTTTACGGCTTCCCGGTCGAGATCCGCATGCTCTCGCGCTTCTGCACGCAATCGCAGGTGCGCCAGACGCTCGCCGATATGCGCACGGGCAAGTGCGACCTCGTGATCGGCACGCACAAGCTGCTGCAGAAGAACATCGAGTTCAAGAATCTCGGCCTGCTCATCGTCGATGAGGAGCAGCGCTTCGGCGTGGCGCACAAGGAGCACATCAAGGAGATGAGCCGCGCCGTCGACGTGCTCACGCTCTCGGCCACGCCCATCCCGCGCACGCTGAATATGGCGCTGTCCGGCATCCGCGACATGTCCACCATCGAGGAGCCGCCGCAGGACCGCATCCCCGTGCAGACCTTCGTCATGGAGCACGACTGGAACGTGCTGTGCGACGCCATGCGCCGCGAGCTGCAGCGCGGCGGGCAGGTCTTTTACCTGCACAACCGCATCGAAAACATCGAGCGCACCGCCCTGCGCATCTCGAAGATGCTCGACGGCGCGTCCGTCGACGTGGCGCACGGCCAGATGAACGAGGAGCAGCTCTCGACGGTCATGGAGCGCATGGTCGCGGGCGAGACGCAGATCCTCGTCTGCACCACCATCATCGAGACCGGCATCGATATGCCGAACGTCAACACCCTCATCATCGAGGACGCCGACCGGATGGGTCTGGCCCAGCTGTACCAGATCCGGGGCCGCGTGGGCCGCTCGGGCCGGAAAGCCTACGCCTACTTCACCTTCCGGCGGGACAAGACCCTGACCGACATCGCCCAGAAACGGCTTTCCGCCATCCGGGAGTTCACAGCCTTCGGCTCCGGCTTCCGCATCGCCATGCGCGATCTCCAGATCCGCGGCGCAGGCAGTCTGCTGGGCCACAGCCAGCACGGCCACATGGAGGCCGTGGGCTACGACCTCTATGTAAAAATGCTGGGGCAGGCCATCGCCCGGGCCAAGGGCGAGCCTGTGCAGCGCGACAAGAGCGAGTGCCTGATCGACCTGCGGGTGGATGCCTACATCCCCGAAACGTACATTGCCGACGGGCCGGGCCGCATTGAAGCCTACAAGCGGATCGCAGCCATCCAGACCCCCGAGGATGCCGCCGATGTGCTGGACGAGCTCATCGACCGCTACGGCGACCCGCCGCCCTCAGTCAGCGATCTGGTCAATGTCTCGCTGGCGCGGGTGCAGGCCACCGCTGTGGGCGTGTACGAGGTGACCCAGAAAAAGGACACCCTGGTGCTGCAGGTGGAGCAGCTGGACCTCCGGATGATCCAGGGCCTGCTGGTGGCCTTCAACGGCCGCGTTGTCACCGGGGCCGGCGCAAAGCCCTACCTCTCCGTCACCCTGCAAAAAGAGGAAAAGCCGCTGGAGCTGCTGCAGAGCATCCTCCGGGCGATGCAGGATATTTTGAAAGATTAACGGCCTCACCCTCTCAGTCAAAGCCAATAGGCTTTGCCAGCTCCCCCAAAGGGGGAGCCTCTGGCGGCTCCCCAAGACCTTGCGGGGAATTGCCAAAGCCTCTCCCCTTGGGAGAGGTGGCAGCGCGCTTGCGCTGACGAAGAGGGCGGGCGATCCGAACGACAGGAGCATAACAATGAAAAAGAAACTGATCGCACTTCTTGCCGCCGTGGCAATGGTATTTTCCCTTGCCGCCTGCGGCTCCACCCCGGATTCGGTGGGCACCATCGGCACGGTGGACATCACCTCGGGCCTGTATCTGCTGGCCCAGTACGACGCTTACCAGAAGGCCGCTGATCTGGCCACCTCGGAGCAGGATGCCACCGATGTGAAGGCCTTCCTGAAGCAGACCATCACCGTGGATGCCGACAGCGGCGAGACCGCCACTGTCAGCGACTATGTGAGCCAGAAAACCATGGAGAACCTTGAGACCTACGCCGCCATCGAGACCCGCTTTGAGGAGCTGGGCGGCCAGCTGACCGCAGAAGAGGAAGCACAGGCCGACAGCTACGCCTCCCAGCTGATGGAGCAGTACGGCGACACCTACAAGGCCAACGGCATCGGCCTGAACACCGTCCAGCGGTTTGAGCGCATCCTCATCAAGAGCACCGACCTGCTGGAGCTGGTCTACGGCGTGGACGGCGAGACCCCGGTGTCGGATGCCGACCTGACCAGCCATCTGGAGAACAACATGTATGAGCTGGCCTATTACACCATCCCGCTCTACAACACCAGCACCTATGCCTCTGCCGATGAGGACCAGACCAGCGAGATGTTGGATTTGGTACAGGATGCCGTGGATCAGACCAATGCCTACGCTGCTTCCTTGACCGGCCTGAGCGATTCCGATTTCAGCAGCGCCCTGCTGGGCTACTTCTCCAGCGTGGTCACCTCCGCCCTGCCGGAGGTCTACGCCGTGCTGGGCTCCACCTATTCCTCCGATTCCAATGCACCTTCTCTGGAGCTCATCGGGGACAGCACCGTGACCTCTGCCTTTACCGCAGAGGGTGCCGCCGACACCATCCGGGGCCTGTCCATCGGGCAGGCAGCGGCTGTGAAGTACAACAGCTACGCCCTGATGGCCGCCCTGCGGCTCGACCCCCTGAGCCTGAAGGCGCTGGACGACCTGCGCGGACAGGTGCTCAACGATATGAAGGGGGAGGAGCTCTCCGAGGCGCTGACCGCCTACGGCGCTTCTCTGGAGCACAACCTGAGCAGCTCCGCCATGAACAGGATGCCCGCTTCCAAGATCGTGAACAGCAGCACCAACTAAGTTTTTATTGATATGCAAAAAGGCTGTTGCCTAAACTCCTTCCGTCATCGCTGACGCGATGCCACCTCCCTCTGAGAGGGAGGCTTTCACAGTTCACCGTTACGCCAAGGCTCCCTTCGAGAGGGAGCTGGCACGGCGAAGCCGTGACTGAGGGAGTTACAGGGTAACAGCCTTCTATTTTTATTCTGTCGCTTTCTCAAACGCCGCTTCCAGCGCCTGGTTCACGGCACGCACAGCGGCGGGGTCGGGCTTGATGGCGGCGCGGTCGTAGGTAAACAGGCCGTTCACCTCGTCCTCCACATCGCTCACCTGGGTGTACACCAGGGCCGAAAGCCCCTTTTTCAGCTGAGGGAGCACCGTTTCCAATTGCAGCTTTTTCCAGCGGGCGGTCAGCTCGGCCCGGCTCTTTGCCGTGCCGTAGCCATACGCCCTGCGGGGCGGCTCATGGCCGGGCATGGGCCAGGCAATGCCGCCGTATTCGCTCAGGGCCACCACCCGGCTCCGGGGCCTGACCCGGAGCGGATAGAAATAGTTGTGCAGGGAATCCACATCTCCCCCGCCCTGATCGTACCAGCCGCTGGCCTCGTCCACAAGGCGGGTATCGTCCAGCCTGCGGACGGCCTCCACGGCCCCGGCGGCATCGAACTGCCCCCACCCCTCATTGAAGGGCACCCAGCAGCCCACGCAGGGGTGGCACTGCAGGGCCTTTACCGTAGCTTCCAGCTCCCGGGCATATTCTTCCCTGCCCGCTTCCGTTTCGCGGCCCAGCAGGCCCCAAAGGGGCCTTGCGTCGGGCAGGCGGCGGAGCAGCGGCTGAAACACGTTGGTCAGGTAGGTCACGAACCAGAGCTTGTAGGGCCCGCCGCCGTTCACCATGTCCTGCCAGACGATGAGGCCCAGCTTATCGCAGTGGTAATACCAGCGCTGCGGCTCGATCTTGGCGTGCTTGCGCAGAAGGTTGAAGCCCAGCTCTTTTATGGTCTGCAGTTCCCGCACCACTGCCCCATCGCTGGGCGGGGTGTACAGGCCCTCGGGCCAGTAGCCCTGATCCAGCAGGCCGTTGAGCAGGATGGGCTTGCCGTTCAGGCAGAAGCGCATGATCCCGTGGACATCCGGCGCACAGCTCCACTTGCGCAGGGCAAAGTAGCTGTGCACGGTGTCGCGCTGCTCCTCTTCTCCCTGCGTGGTGCCCACGGTCAGGTCGTACAAAAACGGGCTGTCCGGGCTCCACGGGAAGAAATGCTCCTCCGGGATGTGCAGGGTCACCGCACCGTCCCGGTCGGCCTCGTCGCTGCCCCAGTCCTCGGCAACGGTCACGCCCCCGGCACGCACCACGGCCCACAGGTTCGCCGCCCCGCCGGGCAGGGAAGTATGGGCTTTCACGGTCACGGTGCGGGCATCATAGTCCGGGGTGACGGTCAGCTCCGTGATGTAATTCTCCGGCACCCGCTCCAGCCAGACGGTCTGCCAGATGCCGCTCTGGGCCGGGTAGAACATCCCGCCGGGCCTGAGAGTCTGCTTTCCCCTCGCCTGCGTTCCGGTGCCGGTGGGGTCCTGCACGGCCACCCAGAGGGTGTTATGTCCCTGCGGGCGGAGCAGGTTGGTGATGTCCAGCGTGAAGGGCCAGTAGCCGCCCCGGTGTCCCCCGGCCAGACGGCCATTGACCTCCACCGCGCAGGCGTAGTCCACAGCCCCGAAGTGGAGCAGGACGCGCCCGCCCTCGCCCGCCGGGGGCGTGAAGGTGCGGTGGTAGTGGAGCCACTGGCCGGGCTGCAGCGTCCGGCCCACGCCGGAGGCTTTCGCCTCGGGCGAATAGGGTACGAGGATAGCGCCGTCCCACTTTGCCGGGAACTCTGAGCTCTGGGTGATGGCGTAGTCCCACGGGCCGTTCAGGTTGACGTAGCTGTCCCGACGCATACTCGGGCGGGGATATTCGGGGAGCGGATGCATGGAACTACCTCACATTCACTTTTTATAGGCTGCGGCCAGCTTTTCCAGTGCGGGCAGGCTGCGCTTCACCTTCTCGGTGTCGATGCAGTAGGCAAAGCGGACATAGCCCTTGACGCCGAAGGTGTCGCTGGGGACCAGCAGCAGATCGAACTCCCGGGCCTTGAGGCAGAAGGCGTTGGCGTCCTCTTCCAGCGCCTTCGGGAAGATATAAAATGTGCCGCCGGGGCGCTCCACCTCAAAGCCCAGCTCGGTGAGCTTATCGTACAGCAGGTTCATGTTCGTCTCGTAGACGGACAGATCGCTGGTGACGTCGAGGCACTCGGCAGTGGCTTTCTGGATGATGCTGGGCGGGCAGTTGTGGCCGGTGAAGCGGGAGATCTGGGCCATCATGTCCACCAGCACGTCTTCGCCCTCGCAGCCGGGCCGGACGGCCACATAGCCCAGACGTTCGCCGGGCAGGCTCAGGCTCTTGGAGAAGGAGAAGCAGGTCAGGGTGTGGGGGTAGAACGCTGCCGGATACGGCACCTTTTTGCCGTCGAAGGCGATGTCGCGGTAGGGCTCGTCGCTGACGAGGAAGATGTTGTGGCCGAAAGTCTTGCTCTTTTCGGTCAGGATGTCGGCCAGACGGCTCAGGGTCTCGGCGGAGTAGACGACGCCGGTGGGGTTGTTCGGGGTGTTGATGAGGACGCAGGTGACGTTCTCGGTCAGCATCTCTTCAAAGGCGTCGAGATTCGGCTGGAACGCCGGTGCCTGAGGCGGCACGACCTTGAGCACAGCGCCGGTCCCCTCCACATAGGGGCCGTACTCGGGGAAGTAGGGGGCGAAGGTCAGCACCTCGTCGCCGGGCTTGGTCACAGCGCGGACGGCGTGGGCGATAGCGCCCGCCGCACCGGTGGTGGGGAAAATATCCTTCTGCTCATAGGGCAGGCCGAAGGTCTTTGCCAGATGGGCCGCCACGGCGGTGCGGAAGCCCGGGTCGCCCTGACTGGGGCAGTAGCCGTGGAGGGCGACAGGCTCTTCCTCGGCCAGCAGGGTCTGCATGGCTTTGGTGAACTTGTCCGGGCAGGGGACGCTGGGGTTGCCCAGCGAGTAGTCGAACACGTTCTCACAGCCTATCTCGGCGGCGCGCTGTTTGCCGTACATGAAAGTCTCGCGGATGACGCTCTTGTGGCCCAGCATGGCGCGGTAAGTCTCGTTCAGCATAATACTTTCCCTCTTTTTCTTATTGATCCTCTTCCGGCAGAGCGGAGGCATAGCTCTGCTCCACCTTCACCATACAGCAGTATCCCGGGTCCTGCTCCTTGACGAAATTGCACATCTCGGCCAGCCGCGCGTCCTTGTCGCCGGTGTAGCCCGCCGGGAACACGAGGTCGAACAGCACGTTGGTGTGGCTGTCCCCCGGCACGATGCGCAGGTCATGGATGGATAGACGGGGGTCCATCTGGCGGGCTTTTTCCATCAAGCGGCTCCGCAGGATGCCTACGGCGGCGTCCGACGTCACGATGGGGTCGTAGTGGATGGTGACCTGTAAGTGGTCTTTTTTCAGAAAATCCCGCTCGATGTTGTCGATGATGTCGTGGGCTTCCAGCGGGTCGGCCTCGGCGGGGAACTCGATGTGGAGCGAGGCGAACTGATGCCCCGGGCCGTAATCGTGCACCATGAGGTCGTGCATCCCCAGCACACCGGGGTAGCCCATGACCGTCTGCTCAATGTGCTCCACCAGCTCCGGGCTGGGGCTCTCGCCCAGCAGGGGGCTCAGGGTGTCCATGACCAGCCCCCAGCCCGACCAGAGGATGAAGGCTGCCACGGCCACGCCCATGATGCCGTCCAGCCGCGCCCAGCCCGTCAGGCTGCAGACCACGGTGGAGATCAGCACCGCGCCGGTGGTCAGCACGTCGTTGCGGCTGTCGGCGGCGGTGGCCATCAGGGTCTCGGAACCGATGGTGCGGCCGATGGTGCGGTTGAAGCCGCTCATCCAGAGCTTGACGAGGATGGATGCGGCCAGCACGCCCACGCTCAGCCAGCTGAACGCCACGGGGGTGGGGTGGAACACCTTGACCACCGACTCCTTGAGCAGGGAAAAGCCGATGCCCAGGATGGTCACGCTGACCACCAGACCGGCCAGATATTCATAGCGGGCGTGGCCGTAGGGATGCTCGGCATCCGGGGCCTTGGCGGCCAGCCGGAAGCCGATGAGGCTGACCACGTTGGACGAAGCGTCCGAGAGGTTGTTCAAAGCATCCGCCATGATGGCGATGGAGCCGAACAGGGTGCCTGCCAGCAGCTTGCCCAGGCAGAGCAGCAGGTTGCAGGCCATGCCCACACCGCTGGCAAGGTTGCCGTAGGCCGTGCGGGTAGCAGGGTCCTGGGGGTCATTGGGATGCCGGATGAACCGGCGGATCAGGAATTGCGTCATATCTATCTTTCATCTCCAGAGGTACGTTCAAAAAATACGACTTAGGTATAGTATAGCACCCAGCTTTACCGTTGTGAAGCGTTCACCCATGAAACTGCGGCTTGTCAGGCGGCAGTTTTGTGAATTTGCTTCTTGTTGTAATCAAAAAAGAGCTGCCGCGCGCCCCTTTGCCAACACTTTGGTTGGCAGAGAGCGCCGCAGCAGCCCCTTTTACAGTTCCGTCAGGGGAACTCAGACATTCTTGGCAGAGGGCTTGCTCAGATCCACGCCGCGGATGATCTTGCGCACGGGCAGGATGCTCTTGGCGTTCATGGACAGCTCGTCCACGCCCATCCGCAGGAAGGTCTCGGTGAGGGCGGTGTCTGCGCCCAGCTCGCCGCAGATGCCCACCCAGATGCCGTGGCGGTGGCCCGCCTCAATGGTCATCCGGATGGCCTTCAGCACAGCGGGGTGATGGGGATCAAAGAAGGGCTCCAGCTTGGCGTTCTGGCGGTCCAGCGCGCAGGTGTACTGGGTCAGGTCGTTGGTGCCGATGGAGAAGAAATCGCACTCCTGGGCCAGATCGTCCGCCACCAGAACTGCGGCGGGGGTCTCGATCATGGTGCCCACCTCGATCTTGTCGCTGAACTTCTTGCCCTCGGCGGTCAGCTCTGCCTTGCACTCCTCCAGCACGGCCTTGGCATCCTGCAGCTCCCGCAGACTGGTGATCATGGGGAACATAATGCTCATGTTGCCGTAGGCAGAAGCGCGCAGCAGGGCCCGCAGCTGGGTCTTGAAGAAATCCCTGCGGGTCAGGCAGATGCGGATGGCGCGGTAGCCCAGCGCGGGGTTGTCCTCGTGGTCCAGCTTCATGTAGTCCACGGTCTTGTCCGCGCCGATATCACAGGTGCGCACGACCACCTTTTTGGGAGCCAGGCTCTCCAGCACCTGCTTGTAGGCCTCGAACTGGTATTCCTCGGTGGGGTAATCCGTGCAGTTCAGGTAGACGAATTCGGTGCGGAACAGGCCCACGCCGCCCGCGTCGTTCTGCTGGACCGCGCCCACATCGCTCATGCCGCCGATGTTGGCAAAGACCTGCACGGTCTTGCCGTCCAGCGTGGTGTTGGGCTTGCCCTTGAGCTCGGCCAGCAGGGCCAGCTTCTTCTGGTCCTCCTGCTGGCGCTTTTTCAGGCTCTCCAGCAGATCGGGGGTGGGGTCCACATACACGCAGGCGTTGTAGCCGTCCACCACAGCCATTTTGCCGTCCCAATCTTCCTGGATCTCCTTGCACTGGATCAGGGCGGGGATGTTCATGCTGCGGGCCAGGATGGCGGTGTGGCTGTTGGAGCTGCCCTCCCGGGTGATGAAGCCCAGCAGCA
>OHRO01000306.1_pt1 | contig 14473 bp, 16 predicted proteins | sample 1578461 | NCBI WGS metagenome assembly OHRO01 (sample SAMEA3879545, study PRJEB24766) | human gut metagenome | biome: human-associated habitat; feature: feces | place: USA | collected 1985/1987
TGCCACACAAGATTTCTGATGCAGGATCTGTATCCGAAGGTCGCGAATTTTTATTCCATTGAAGACCTCAGCTATTCCAATGAAGAGATCAAAAGAACATTAACTCCCTGGTGCGGCGGAGGGGCAGTCATCTTCACGGTGTTCATGCTGGCATACCTGGCATGGGAGAGGGCAAAGACCGGTGATCCTCTGACACTATATTCCATGATCTGCCCGCTGATCGGGTGTCCAGTAATCGGAGCCTTCGGCGGATATATGCTGTTTGCCTTAAAAACACTTGGGTATATTTTCTGGCGGGCGATGCAGAGCCTTGGACTTCTGTTTGCCACTTCTGGCAGCAAAAACAGGCTGATCCGGTTCATGAAGAATTACGAGCCGGATTTTGGCTATGAAAACTTTGCAAACCAGGTCATTGCTCTGGCAAAAAATATTATCTTTTCCGAGCCGGGAGAGGACCTTTCTATTATCCGCGGTCCCTGGGATGGGGAAAGTTTCCAGAACATCACGGACATTGTATACAGGGGAGCTATGTCGGTGGGGAACTGCTGGCAGGAAGGCCCGTATGTGTATGCGGATATCGATCTGTACTTCTGCGATACATATGACAGGGGAAGTTCGATGAAGGAGAAAAACGACAGGATCCGGATGATCGTCGGAAAGAATATCCAGATCCCGCAGGACCCGGGATACTCGATCCATCAGGTCTCCTGTGAAAGCTGCGGGGCAAGCTTTGACGCGATGAAGATCCGTCACTGCCCGTACTGCAAGCGGGAGTATGACATGAGAGACCATGCATGGACGGTCATGAAGATTCGAAAAACAGGAGGAAAGACATCATGATACATTTTGTGGGAGCCGGAAGCGGAGCGCCGGACTTGATCACGGTCCGGGGACAGAAATTCCTTCGGGAGGCGGACGTGGTGATCTATGCGGGATCCCTTGTGAATCCGGAGCTTTTAAAGGAGACGAAGCCGGGGTGTGAGATCTTAAACAGTGCCTACATGACTCTTGACGAGGTGATCCGTGCCATGGAGAAAGCGGAGCGTGAAGGAAAAATGACGGTGCGGCTTCATACCGGTGATCCGGCGATCTACGGCGCGATCCGGGAACAGATGGACGCGCTGGACGCCGACGGCATCCTTTATGACGACACCCCGGGCGTGTCCAGCTTCTGCGGCGCGGCGGCGGCGCTCTGTGCCGAGTACACCCTGCCCAACGTGAGCCAGACCGTCATCATCACCCGGATGGAGGGCCGCACTCCTGTCCCTGAGGCCGAACAGCTGGCAAAGCTGGCTGCTCACGGGGCTACCATGGTCATCTTCCTCTCCATCGGGCTGGTGGACAAAGTCCGGCAGGCCCTTCTCGAGAGCGGCGGCTACCCCTGCCGCTGTGGTCTATAAGGCCACCTGGCCCGAGCAGAAGGTGGTGCGCTGCACCGTCTCCACACTGGCCGAGGAGACCCGCAAAAACGGCATCACCAAGACCGCCCTCATCGTCGTGGGCGACTTTCTGGGCGAAAACTACGAGCGCAGCAAGCTTTACGACCCCGCCTTTACCACCGAGTTCCGGCAGGGGACGGAGGCCGGGCAGTGAGCCGGGCATATCTGGCCTTCACCGCAAAGGGCGAGGCGCTGGCCCATCGGCTGGCGGAAGCTCTGCCCGGCAGCGTGAGCCGCTGCGGCGGAGACGTGACCCTGAAAGGCTGGACGGCGGAGCATTTTGCACAGGACGAGGCCCTGATTTTTGTGGGAGCTGTGGGCATCGCGGTGCGGGCCATCGCACCCCACTGCAGGAGCAAGGCCGCCGATCCGGCGGTGGTGGTCGTGGACGAGGGCGGGAACTTCGCCGTGCCGCTCCTGTCGGGCCATCTGGGCGGTGCCAACGCGCTGGCCCGGGCGCTGGCAAAAGCGTGCGGCGCGGTGCCGGTCATCACGACGGCCACCGACGTCAACGGTCTCTTCGCCGTGGACCTCTGGGCCAAGGCCCAGAACTGCGCTGTCCTTGAGCCGGAGCGCATCAAGCACGTCAGCGGTGCCCTGCTGGCCGGGCAGACGGTCCGGTACTGGTCGCCGTGGCCGGTGGAGGGGGAGACCCCCGCCGGCGTGAAAAAGGCTGACGCACCCGAAGCCGCCGACTTCGCCCTGACCCTCACGCCGCAGGGCGGGGCGCTCCACCTCGCCCCCCGCATCGGGGTGCTGGGGGTGGGGTGCCGCCGCGGCACGACGGCCCGCCAGCTGGAAGAAGCCTTCGCGGCGTTCTGTGCCGCGTCCGGCCTCAGCCCGGCGGCGGTCTGCGCCACCGCCAGCATCGACCTGAAAAAAGATGAGCCGGGGCTTGCAGCGTTCTGCAAAGCCCACGGCTGGCCCATCACGTTCTATCCGGCCGACGAACTGCAGGCCGTGCCGGGACAGTTCACCCCGTCGGCCTTTGTGACCAGTGTCACCGGCGTGGACAACGTCTGTGAGCGCTCGGCGGTAAAAGCCTCGGGCGGGACGCTCCTTCTGCCCAAAACGGCAGGCGGCGGCGTGACGCTGGCGCTGGCCGTCCGCCCCTTTGCACCCGATTGGAGGACAGAGCAATGAGTGAGAGTAAAAAGACCGTGTTCGTCGTGGGGCTTGGCCCCGGCGGCGGACAGTTTCTGACCGTGCAGGCGCAGAGCGCCTTGCAGCAGGCCGAGGTGTTGTGCGGCTATACGGTCTACATCGACCTTGTGCGCCCCCTCTACCCGGAAAAGGAGTGCTACACCACCGGCATGACCCGGGAGATCGACCGCTGCCGCCGGGCGCTGGATACCGCCCGGGCGGGCCGGGACGTGGCGCTGGTCTGCTCCGGCGACGCCGGGGTCTACGGCATGGCCAGCCCGCTGCTGGAGCTGGCGGAGCACTGCCCGGAGGTGGAGGTCGAGATCGTGCCCGGCCTGACCGCCGCTTTGAGCGGGGCCGCGGTGCTGGGTGCGCCGTTGGCACACGATTTTTGCGTGATTTCGCTGTCGGACCGGCTGACGCCGTGGGCCGTCATTGAAAAGAGGCTGGCCTGCGCCGCGGCGGGGGATTTCTGTCTGGCGCTCTACAACCCGTCGTCCAAAGGCCGCGCCGACTACCTGCAAAAGGCCGTACGCATTCTGCGGGACAACGGCAAGGGCCCGGACACGGTCTGCGGGCTGGTGCGCTGCATTGGCCGTGACGGCCAGACCGCACGGCTGCTGACGCTGGCCGAACTGGAGGACACCGCCGTGGATATGTTCACAACGGTCTTTGTCGGCAACGCTGCAACGCAGATTTTACATGGCAGAATGGTTACGCCAAGGGGGTATCGCGGCGTATGAATGTGGTGGTTTTCAGCGGTACAACGGAGGGGCGCAGCTTCTCCCGCGCGCTGGCGGCGCTCGGCGCGGCGGTCACGGTCTGTGTGGCGACAGAGCTGGGGGCCGAGGAACAGGGCGAAAGGTCCGGCATCACCGTCCACTGCGGGCGGCTGACTCCGGAGGAGATGACCGCCCTGCTGCAGGGGGCTGACCTCTGCGTGGACGCGACCCATCCCTATGCGGTGGAGGCCACCCGGAACATCCGGGCAGCCTGCAAAACAGCGGGCACGGAGTACCGCCGCCTGCTCCGGCCCGAAAGCCCGCTGCCTGCCGGGAGCATGGTGTTTGCCTCTGCGGCCCATGCGGCGGGATTTCTGGCCCGGACGCAGGGAAATATCCTGCTTGCCACCGGGGCCAAGGAGCTTTCTGCCTTTGCTGTGCTGGAACCGGCACGGCTCTTTCCCCGTGTCCTGCCCACCCGGGAGGGCATTGCCGCCTGCGAGGGGGCAGATATCCCCCATAAGAACATCATCGCCATGCAGGGGCCGTTCTCCTATGCGCTGAACCGGGCACTGATGGAGCAGTTTGCCATCCGCTTCCTCGTTACCAAAGACGGCGGCGCGGCGGGCGGCTTTGAAGAAAAAGCCCGGGCAGCGCAGGACACCGGGGCACAGCTCATCGTCATCCGCCGCCCGGCCGAGCAGGGCGAAACGGCGGAACAGATCCTGACACATTGTAAGGAGATGCTGCAATGATCGCACTCATCGGGATGGGGTCAGGCACGCCGGAAAGCCTGACCGCGCAGGGCCTTGCCGCCCTGCAGAACGCCGGACTGATCCTGGGGGCAAAGCGCCTGCTGGAACAGCTGCCGCAGGGCTGCACGGAACACCGGAAGGCCCTGTATCAGCCTGAGGATGTCCTTGCCGCGCTGGCGGCTGACCCGGAGGTGGATGCTGCCCTTGTGTACAGCGGCGACACCGGGTTTTACTCCGGTGCGGCCCAGCTGCTGCCGATGCTGCGGGCCTTTGGCATCTCCTGCCGGGTGCTGCCGGGGCTTTCCAGTGTTCAGCTGCTGGCCGCTGCGGTGGGCCGCTCCTGGCAGGAGTGGAAGCTGGTCTCGGCCCACGGCTGTGCCTGCGACCCGGTGGCCGAGTGCCTGACAGCCGGGGGAAAGCCTGTGTTTTTCCTGACCGGCGGGGCAGAAACGCCTGCCTCCCTCTGCGGCCGGCTGGCTGCTGCCGGGCTGGGCGATGCCCATGTGCTGGTGGGCGAAGAGCTGGGCCGGGCAGAGGAGAAGATCCTGTTCGGCACGGCGCAGGAGTTTGCGCAAAAGCAGTTTGCAAGCCTGAGCGTCCTGCTTGTGGAGCATCTTCCCCAACCGACCCGGCGGGTGCCCGGCTTCCCGGATGAAGCTTTCCACAGGGGAGAGGTGCCCATGACCAAGCAGGAGGTGCGGGCGGCGGCGCTGGCCAAGCTGGCCGTGCAGCCCGGCGATACCCTGTGGGATGTGGGGGCGGGCACCGGCAGCGTGAGCGTGGAGCTGGCACTGGCTGCACCCCGGGGGCATGTGTATGCCGTGGAGTGTGACCCGGAGGCCTGCGGGCTCATCCGGCAGAACCGGGAAACGTTCCACGCCTGCAACCTGACACTGGTGGAGGGCCGCGCCCCCGCTGCGCTGGCTGACCTGCCCGCCCCGGATGCCGTGTTCATCGGCGGGACCAAGGGGGGCATGGAGGCTGTGGTGGACACGGTGCTTGCCCGGAATCCGAACGCCCGCATCTGCATCTCTGCCATTGCGCTGGAAACGCTGAGTGCCGCCGTGGCCGCACTGACTGCCCACGGCCTTGCTGCGGAGGTGACGCAGATCGCGGTCAGCCGCACCCGGCCTGCGGGCAGGCTCCACCTGCTGATGGCCAATAACCCCATCTTCCTTATCACAGGAGAACGCAAATGATCCAATTTCTTGTGGCCGCGCCCTGTTCCGGCAGCGGCAAAACCACACTGACCTGCGCCCTGCTGGCGGCGCTCAAGCGGCGGGGGCAGGACCCCTGCTCCTTCAAGAGCGGGCCGGACTATATCGACCCCATGTTTCACCGGGCCGTGCTGGGGGTGGAAAGCCACAACCTCGACCTGTTTTTCTCCGCGCCGGAGACGGTGCGCACGCTCTATGCGCAGGCCGCCGCCGGGCACGGGGCAGCCGTGTGCGAGGGTGCCATGGGCTTTTACGATGGACTGGGCGGCGTGAGTGATACCGCCAGTGCCTGGCATCTGGCCGATACGCTGGACCTGCCGGTGCTGCTGGTGGTCCAGCCCAGAGGGGCCAGCCTGACGCTGGCGGCCCAGATCAACGGGCTGAAACAGTTCCGCACCCCCAGCCATCTGGCGGGCATCCTGTTCAATGACTGCGCCCCCCATTTATATGCTCTGCTGGCTCCCATGCTGGAACGGGAGACCGGCCTGCCGGTGCTGGGCTATCTGCCCCACCTGCCGGATGCCGCCCTTGAAAGCCGCCACTTAGGGCTGAAAACTGCCGGGGAGATCGCGGACTTACAGCAGAAGATCAGCCGGATGGCCGATGCGCTGGTGATGGATTGGGAAAAGCTTTTTGCCCTGACCGAAGGCGCAGCGCCTTTGGTGCACACCGATAGGTTCCCCCTTGCGGGAGAGCTGCCGCCCCAGGGGGCAGAGAAACAGCGCCCCCGCGTTCCCATTGCCGTTGCAAGGGACGAGGCGTTTTGCTTCACCTACGCCGAAACGCTGGAAGCACTGGAGCGGGCGGGGGCGGAGCTCTGCTGGTTCAGCCCCCTGCAGGACTCCGCCCTGCCGGAGCAGATCGGCGGACTCTACCTGCCCGGCGGCTACCCGGAGCTGTATGCCGGGCAGTTGAGCGCGAACCGCTCCATGCTGGCCTCTGTGCGCCGGGCTGTGGAGCGCGGCCTGCCCACAGTGGCCGAGTGCGGGGGCTTTCTCTATCTGGGCCAGAGCCTGGAGGATGCCAGCGGGGAACGCTGGCCCATGGCAGGCGTTCTGCCGGGGCAGGGCTTCCGGGTGGGGAGGCTGGTGCGGTTCGGATACGCGGCATTGACTGCCCGCGCCGACAGTATGCTGTTCCGCGCCGGGGAGCGTCTGCCCGTGCACGAGTTCCACCACTGGGATTCCACAGACAACGGCACCGGCTTTACCGCCGCAAAGCCCAACGGGAAGCAATGGGACTGCGGCTTTGCAAATGAGCATTTCTATGCGGGCTTCCCGCATTTGTATTGGGCGGGCACGGCCCTGCCCCGGCGGTTCGTGGATGCCGCCGCACACTATCATCAAGAGGAACAGGACCAATGACAGAGCTTGAACTGAAACAGCTTCTTTCCAGGATCACCCGGCCGGACGAGACCGCACGCACCGCCGCCCACGCTCACTGGGCCAGCCTGGCCAAGCCGCTGGGCGGGCTGGGCAGGCTGGAGACCATGCTGGAGGATGCCGCCGCCCTGACCGGCACGGCAGAGCTGGCGTTTTCCCGCCGGGCCGTGCTGGTGCTCTGCGCCGACAACGGCGTGGTGGCGCAGGGCGTGAGCCAGACGGACCAGAGCGTGACCCGGGCCGTGGCCGAGAACCTTGCCGCCCGGCGCACCAGTGTCTGCCAGATGGCAAAAACGGCCCGCTGTGAAGTGGTGCCTGTGGACCTTGGCATAGCCGGGGAGCCGGTGCCCGGGGTGCAGAACTGCCGCATTGCCGCCGGGACGGCGGATTTCACCACCGGCCCTGCCATGACCCGCCAGCAGGCGGTGGATGCCATTGCGGCGGGCATGGGGCTTGTCCGGGCGCAGAAGGCGGCAGGGGTGCAGCTGCTGGCCACGGGGGAGATGGGCATTGGCAACACCACCACCTCCAGCGCCGTGGCCGCGGTTCTGCTGGGTCAGTCCGTGGAGCGGATGACAGGCCGGGGCGCGGGCCTTTCGGATGCAGGGCTTGCCCGCAAGCTGGATGCCATCCGGCGGGGCATTGCGCGGAATCGGCCCGATGCCGCTGACCCTCTGGACGTGCTTTCCAAGCTGGGCGGGTTCGATATCGCCGGGCTGTGCGGTGTTTTTCTGGGCGGTGCGCTGGAAGGACTGCCCGTGCTGATGGATGGCTTCATCAGCGGGGTGGCGGCTCTGTGCGCGGTGCGGCTCTGCCCCGCCGCGGAAAAGGCCGTGTTTGCCAGCCACTGCTCCACCGAACCGGCAGCAAGGCTGGTGCTGGAAGCGCTGGGCAAAGCGCCCCTGCTCACCGCCGGGCTCCATCTTGGCGAGGGCACCGGAGCGGTGGCAAGCATCCCGCTGTGGGATATGGCACTGGCCGTTTACCGCGATTGCTATTCCTTCACGGAGGGCGGCATCACGCCGTACACCCCCCAATGCTGACGCTGGTATTGGGCGGTTCCGCCAGCGGCAAGAGCGGGTATGCCGAGAGCCTGGTGATGAAAACCGCGCTCCCACGCTATTACATCGCCACCATGCAGGTGTGGGATGCCGAGTGTGCCGCCCGGGTGGAAAAGCACCGGAAGATGCGGGCGGCAAAGCAGTTTGAGACCATGGAGTGTCCCCTGCATCTGGAGAACATCCGTCTGCCTGCCCGGGGAACTGCGCTGTTGGAGGATCTGGGCAACCTGACCGCCAACGAGCTCTACGACCCCGCCGGGGCGGGAGAAAATGCGGCTTCGGCCATTTTGGAAGGATTGGACCAATTGGCCGGACAATGCGCGCACCTTATCGTGGTCTCCAACGAGGTGTTCAGCGGCGGTGCCGACTACGCAGGCGACACCGGGCGCTACCTGAAAGCGCTGGCGCAGGCGAACAATGCCCTTGCCGCCCGGGCTGACCATGTGGTGCGGGTGGTGTGCGGCATCCCGGTCTATTATAAAGGAGTGGAAAAATGATTGGATTGCAGACCATTGCAGTGGCCTTTGCCATGTTTTCGGCCCTGCCGGTGCCGCAGTTCGCGTGGAACCAGAAAAACATGCGGTATGCCATGTGCGCCTTCCCGCTCATCGGGGTGGTCATTGGCGGGCTGTGGTGCCTGTGCGGCGCTCTGCCCCTGCCGATACCCGCAAAAGCGGCGGGGTTCTGCCTGATCCCGGTCTGGGTCACGGGCGGCATCCACCTGGATGGCTATGCCGACACCTGCGATGCCCTTTCCAGCTATGGCGACCGGGAAAAGAAGCTGGAGATCCTCAAAGACCCCCACTGCGGTGCCTTTGCGGTGATCCGGCTGTGCAGTTATTTTGCGGCCTACCTTGCCCTTTGCGCCTGCGTGGACTTCACGCCCCGGGTGGGCCTGTGCTGGACACTGGCCCTTGTGCTGGAACGGGCCCTCTCGGGCCTGGCCGTGGCATCGTTCCCGATGGCAAAGAACACCGGCCTTGCCCACACCTTTGCCACGGCGGCGGATCAGACCACCGTCCGCCGGGTGCTGATGGTGCTGGCCGCTCTGCTCAGCGCCGCCCTGCTGGCACTGGGCGGCTGGGCGCTGGTGCTGGCGGCGTTGCTGGTGTTTGCACGCTATCATGTTGTTTCGGGTAAGCAGTTTGGCGGCATCACCGGCGATCTGGCCGGGTGGTTTTTGCAGAAAGCCGAGCTGTGGATGCTGGCGGCGCTGTGTGCCTGCCAGTGGGGAGGACTGTTATGATCTTTATCACCGGGCCGCTGTACAGCGGCAAGCGCACCTTTGCCCAGCGCCTGCCCGGCACCCGCATTGCGGAGGTGCAGGCCCTGGCCGCAGAGGCCGAGGATCTGGAAAAGCTTGCGGAGGAGCTCTCCGCTTATGATATCGTGATGGCCACCGAGGTGGGCGGCGGCGTGGTGCCCATGGACGCAGGGGAGCGGTCCGCCCGGGAAGCCGCCGGGCGGCTGGCCTGCCTGCTGGCGGCCCGGGCCGGGTGCGTGGTGCAGATGTTCTGCGGCATCCCCACAGTATTGAAAGGAGAACTGCCCCCATGCTGATCTATCTTCTGCGCCATGGCCTGACGGCCTACAACGCCGAAAAGCGCTATCAGGGCCAGCGGGATATCCCCCTGAGCCCTGCGGGCCGCGCCCAGCTGCGGCAGGCGGACCTCCGGCCGGAAACGGTCTATATCACCCCGCTCTGCCGCACCCGGCAGACCGCGGAGGTGCTCTTCCCGGGTGCAAGGCTCGTGGAGGTGAAAGACCTGCAGGAGATGTGCTTCGGCAGCTTTGAGGGCCGCAATTTCATTGAGATGGAGCACGACCCGGATTATCTGGCCTGGGTGAACGCCAACTGCGAAAGCCCCTGCCCGGACGGCGAGACCAAGGCTGTCTTTTCGGAGCGGGTGTGCAGGGCCTTTGCCACACTGGTGGACAGGGCCCTTGCCGATGGGGAAGAGACACTGGTCATTCTGGCCCACGGCGGCACCCAGATGGCTGCCATGGAGCGCTACGCCCTGCCCCATGCGGATTATTACCATTGGTGCGCCCCCAATGCGGGCGGTTACGTTCTGGATGCAGGAGATTGGGCGGAGCAGCGGGTGCTGCACCTGCTGAAAACTGTGCAGTACACAAAGGAGGATGCCCAATGATCGAATACGCAGTACTCGGCGGTTTTGTGCTGGACTGCCTCTTCGGCGACCCGGCCTGGCTGCCCCACCCGGTGGTGTACATGGGCAAGGCCATCTCGGCGCTGGAAAAGCGCCTGCGGGCCCGCCTGCCCAAAACGCCTCAGGGGGAACTGCTGGGCGGTGCCATTGTGGCCTTCTGCCTGCCGGTGGGCACCTTTCTGCTGACGAGCCTTGTCTGCCTGGGAGCTGCCCGCATCAGCCCGTGGCTGGGGCTGGCCGTCCAGATGTTCTGGTGCGGGCAGGCACTGGCCGCAAAGGGGCTGGCGCAGGAGAGCACCAATGTTTACCGGGAGCTGGTCAAGCCCGACCTGCCTGCTGCCCGCAGGGCGGTCAGCCGTATCGTGGGGCGGGACACCCAGGATCTGACACTGGAGGGGGTGACCAGAGCCGCTGTGGAGACGGTGGCCGAAAACGCCAGCGACGGCGTGATCGCGCCCCTGCTCTATATGCTCATCGGCGGAGCACCGCTGGCCCTGACCTACAAGGCCATCAACACGATGGACAGTATGCTGGGCTACAAAAACGAAAAATACCTCTACTTTGGCCGCATCCCGGCCAAGCTGGACGATGCGGCAAATTACCTTCCCAGCCGCCTTGCCGCCCTGCTGTGGATGGCTGCCGCGGCCTTTACGCACAATGACGCAAAAGGGGCGTGGAAGATCTGGCGGCGGGACCGCCGGAACCACGCCAGCCCCAACAGCGCCCAGACCGAGAGCGCCTGCGCCGGTGCGCTGGGGGTGCAGCTGGCCGGGCCCGCCTATTACTTTGGCGAATACTACGCCAAGCCCACCATCGGCGATCCGCTGCGCCCCATTGAACCGGAGGATATCCTGCGTGCCAACCGGATGATGTACGTGGCAAGCGCCTTTGCACTGGCGTGGGGCGTGGCAATACGGGCTGTTTTGTAATCACCCTCGCCCTCTCAGTCATGCTTTGCATGACAGCTCCCCCAAAGGGAAGAGCCGGGAACGGGTATCCATAACCATCCAGGAAAAGGAGAACGAAGATGCAACTAGTACATGGCGGCGATTGGGCCGGTTACCGGGCCGAGTTCGGACGGGACGCGCTGGATTTTTCGGCCAACGTCAGCCCGCTGGGCCTGCCGGAAGGGGTGGCCCGGGCCATCACGGCGGCATTGCCCACGGCGGACCGCTACCCCGACCCCCTGTGCCGGGAACTGCGGGCAAAGCTGGCGCTCCATGAGGGCGTGCCGGCGGAGCAGATCCTCTGCGGCAATGGGGCAGCCGACCTCATCTTCCGGCTGGTCTGGGCCAGAAAGCCCCGCCGGGCGCTGGTCACCGCACCCACCTTTGCGGAGTATGCCACTGCTTTGAAAAGTGTCGGCTGCATGGTGGAACGCTTCTTTTTGCGGGAGCAGGAGGACTTTGCGGTCACGGATGCGTTCTGTGCGGCCATCCGCCCGGGGGTGGATATGGTGTTCCTCTGCCAGCCCAACAACCCCACCGGCCAGCTGACGGCCCTGCCGCTGGTGGAGCAGATCCTCCACCGCTGCGCGGCGTGCGGCACCCTGCTGGTGGTGGACGAATGCTTCCTTGATTTCCTGCCCGACCATGCCCTGCACACGGCAAAAGGTCTGCTGGGGGAGGGGAATCTGGTCATCCTGAAAGCCTTCACCAAGCTTTACGGTATGGCGGGCGTGCGGCTGGGCTATGCCCTGAGTGCCGACACGGCGCTGCTGGAACAGATGCAGGCCTGCGGCCAGCCCTGGGGTGTTTCCAGTCTGGCGCAGGCGGCGGGCCTTGCCGCGCTGGAGGAGACGGCGTATGTGGAAAAGGTCCGGGCCCTCATTGCCGAACAGCGGCCCCGCCTGACGGCCGGGCTGCGGGCGCTGGGCCTGCGGGTGCTGGATGGCAGGGCAAATTACCTGCTGTTTCAGGCCCCGGAGACGCTGGGAGAAGCCCTGCGGCAAAGGGGCGCTGTTCTGCGCAGCTGTGCGAACTACCCCGGGCTGGGCTCCGGCTGGTACCGCACCGCCGTGCGCACCGGGCCTGAAAACGAACAGCTTTTGAAACTTCTTGCGGAGGTGCTGGAATGAGCAAGGCAAAGTGCATCATGGTGCAGGGAACCATGAGCGGTGCAGGCAAAAGCCTGCTGTGCGCCGCCCTCTGCCGCATTTTTGCGCAGGACGGTTACCGCGTGGCTCCCTTCAAGAGCCAGAACATGGCGCTGAACAGCTTTGTCACCCGGGATGGGCTGGAAATGGGCCGGGCACAGGTGGTGCAGGCGCAGGCCGCAGGCATCGAGCCGGATGTGCGGATGAACCCCATCCTGCTCAAGCCCAGCAGTGACGTGGGCAGTCAGGTCATCGTGAACGGCGAGGTGCGGGGCCAGATGCCCGCCGCCGCCTACTTCAAAATGAAAAGAGCGCTCATCCCGGAGATCCTCTCGGCCTACAACAGTCTGGCCGAAACTGTGGACATCATCGTCATTGAGGGGGCCGGAAGCCCGGCGGAGATCAACCTGAAGGCAGACGATATCGTCAACATGGGTCTTGCCCGGCTGGTGGATGCCCCCGTTCTGCTGGCGGGAGACATCGACCGGGGCGGTGTGTTCGCCCAGCTGTACGGCACGGTGGCGCTGCTGGAGCCGGAGGAGCGCGCCCGCATCAAGGGGCTGCTCATCAATAAATTCCGCGGCGATGTGGAGATCCTGCGCCCCGGCCTTGCTATGCTGGAAGAAAAAACGCAGCTGCCGGTGCTGGGGGTCGTGCCCTACCTGAAGGTGGACATTGAGGACGAGGATTCTCTTTCCACCCGGCTGGATGCGGGCAAAACGGTCCACCCGCTGGATGCGGCCATCCTCCGCCTGCCGCACATCTCCAACTTTACCGATTTCATGCCGCTGGAGCAGCACCCGCTGCTGGGTGTGCGGTATGTGCAGAATACCCGCCAGCTGGGCACACCGGATCTCGTCATCCTGCCCGGCACCAAGAACACAGTGGATGACCTGCTCTGGCTGCGGCAGTCCGGGCTGGAAGCAGCCCTGTTGAAGCTGGCGGCCAACGGAACGCCGGTGCTGGGGGTCTGCGGCGGGTATCAGATGTTGGGCGAGACGCTGGCCGACCCCGAAGGCACGGAGAGCGGTACGGCGCAGACCGTGCGGGGGCTGGGGCTGCTGCCCACCCACACGGTCTTTACCGGCCAGAAGCACCGCACCCAGGACACTGCCGCCGTGACCGCCGCCCCCTTTGCGGGCGCGGTCCTGACCGGATATCAGATCCACACCGGCCGCACCGAGGTGCAGGGTGTGCCCTTCTGCACACTGGCAGACGGCACACCCGAGGGCTGCGTGCAGGACAATGTGTTCGGCACCTACCTGCACGGCCTGTTTGATACCGGTGAACTCACCGAGAAGCTGGTGGCCCTGCTCTGCCGGCGCAAGGGCATTGCGCCGGACAGCGCGGCCCTCATCCCGATGGAGCAGTACCGCCAGCAGCAGTTTGACCTGCTGGCCGATGGCGTGCGCGGCGCGCTGGATCTGGATGCCGTTTACGCGGCCATGGGGTTGGAGAACCCACGGAGGAATGCACAATGATCCCACAACATCATCTGCCCGCCGACATTGAGCGGACAAGCCTTTCCATCATCACGGCAGAGCTGGAAGCGCAGGGTCTGACCCCGCCGCCCGAGACTGCCGCTGTGGTCAAGCGGGTCATCCACACCACCGCCGACTTTGACTATGCGAAAAATCTGCGCTTTACGCCGGGGGCTGTGGCGGCAGGTGTGGCCGCCCTGCGGGCCGGGACCCCCATCATCACCGATACCAACATGGCGCTTTCGGGCATTTCCAAGCCTGCCCTTGCCCGGCTGGGCGGCAGTGCCCTCTGCTACATGGCGGACCCCGAGGTGGCGCGGATCGCAGCCGAGACCGGTACCACCCGGGCAGTGGCCTCCATGCACCGCGCGGCGCAGGAGCACCCCGGGGCCATCCTTGCGGTGGGCAATGCCCCCACCGCCCTGCTGACCATTGTGGAGGAGATCGAGGCCGGGCTGCGGCCTGCCCTGGTCATCGCCGTGCCGGTGGGCTTTGTGAATGTGGTGGAAAGCAAGGAAGCGCTGTTTGCCGCCTGTGCAGCCCACGGCGGCCAGGGCTTCCACGCCCAGCGTGCGGCCCACGATCAGGGTGTCCGCCATGTTGTAAAACTGCTGGAACAGGTTGCCGATCAGCAGGGGAATGGTAAACAGGAAAATCAATTTGGCGGGATTGCCGCTTGTCAGGGTCTTGGTCATCCGGAACGCCCGCATGGAACGCCTCTTCCATGTTTTTTCCAAGACTGTTTTGCGGCATGTTCCTGTTTTTTATACGATAAGTATCAGGCAGGGGATGAAAGCCGCTGCGGAGGCGCTCCTCCGGCGGGATGCCGCGGATGGCGGAATGGTTGCGTAAATCAATGATTTATGCTTTGACAAGAAGGGCATCGTGAAGTATATTATTTGTCCCTCGCGTGATTCGGCGCAACCTGAACAATGGGGATCGGAGGGGTAGAAAGCGTCGAAGTCCCTAAAAACCGCTTTTCCTGCCGCAAGGAAAGCCACCTACAT
>OHRO01000322.1_pt1 | contig 14078 bp, 8 predicted proteins | sample 1578461 | NCBI WGS metagenome assembly OHRO01 (sample SAMEA3879545, study PRJEB24766) | human gut metagenome | biome: human-associated habitat; feature: feces | place: USA | collected 1985/1987
CCTGTGCGCCGCGTGTATTCGACCGCTACCTCGATCCTTCGTCGGTCGAGATGTTCGCCCGCATGGGTGTACTCTCGAAGGTGGAGCTCGAAGCCCGAACCGAAGTGAAGTGGGAAACCTATACCAAAAAGATTCAGATCGAAGGTCGCGTGTTGGGCGACCTGACGATGAACCACATCGTGCCGATCGCTTCGCGTTACGAAGCTCTGCTGCTGGATAAGGTCTATAAGATTTCGCAAATCGGACAGGGGCTCGACGCTTCGGCCGATGTCGAACTCATCAAACGTATTCAGCAGCATACGGCTCTGATCCAGCAACTGACCCACGATATGATCGAAGCCCGCAAGGTGGCCAACAAGATCGAGGATCAGCGGGAGAAGGCGCTCGCGTACCACGATACGGTGGCGGTCTATTTCGACCAGATCCGCAAACACGTGGATCGCCTGGAGGAGATCGTGGACGACCAGATGTGGCCGCTGCCCAAGTACCGGGAGCTGCTGTTCCTGCGGTAGTTGCTTCGGCTTGCCGCTTCTGCGGGCGGAAACGATAATCGGGATAATCCGGCGGATTTGCCGGATTATTTTTTAACTTTGTATGCCTCGAAAACTTCGGGGCAGAATCAATGTAGGGATTTATGTATCGCAACCTGAGTGAATTTATCGCCCGCCTGGAGCGGGAAGGCGAATTGCAGCGCGTGAGCGTGCCGGTGGATCCGGTGTATGAGATCGCCGAGATTACCGACCGCATGTCCAAGCAGCCGGACGGCGGCAAGGCGCTGTTGTTCGAGCAGACGGGGACGCCGTTTCCCGTGCTGACCAATATGATGGGTTCCGATCGTCGGATGGCGATGGCGCTCGGCGTGGAGTCGCTCGACGAACTGACGCGACGGCTCGATGATTTGTTGCAGCAGGCCGTCACGCCGAAAAATTCGCTCCTGGATAAACTGCGGATGTTGCCTTTGCTGGCCGAGATGTCGCGCTGGCTGCCGCGTACCTCGTCGTCGCGGGGCGAATGTCAGCAGGTCGTGCTGCAGGGGGAGGAGGCGTCGCTCGATGCGCTGCCGGTGCTCAAGTGCTGGCCGTGCGACGGCGGACGCTTCGTGACGCTGCCGCTGGTGCATACCCTCGATCCCGAAACGGGAATCCGCAACGTGGGCATGTACCGGCTGCAACTGTTCGACGCCCGCACGACGGGCATGCACTGGCACCTGCACAAGACCGGAGCCCGTCATTACGAAGGTTACAGGCGTGCCGGGCGGCGGATGCCCGTGTCGGTAGCGTTGGGCGGCGATCCGGCTTATACGTATGCTGCGACGGCTCCGATGCCGGACAACATGGACGAATACCTGCTGGCGGGGTTCCTGCGCCGGCGCCCGGTGAAACTGGTGAAATGTATCACCAACGATATTTATGTGCCGGCCGACTGCGATTTCGTGATCGAAGGGTATGTCGATCCGTCGGAGCCGAAGACGGTGGAAGGGCCTTTCGGCGACCATACGGGTTTTTACTCGCTGACCGATGAATATCCCCGCTTCCATGTGACGGCCGTCACGCGGCGGCGCGATGCCGTTTATCCTGCGACGCTGGTGGGCATTCCTCCGCAGGAGGACGCCTATATCGCCAAGGCCACCGAGAAAATTTTCCTGGCTCCGATCCGGCTGGCCGTACAGCCTGAAGTGAAGGAGCTGACGATGCCTGTTTTCGGTACGGCGCACAATTTGGCCGTAGTGTCGATCGACAGACGCTACCGGGGACAAGCCCATAAAGTAGCGCAGGGACTCTGGGGGGCCGGGCAGATGATGTTCAATAAATACCTCGTCATTACGGGCGAGGATTGCGACGTGCATGATCCGGACCGGTTGGCCGCCTTGTTGCGCCGGGCCGAGTTCCCGCGCGATTTGATTGTAAGCGAGGGAGTTTACGACGTACTCGACCATGCGACTGTGACATCCGGGTTCGGCGGTAAACTGGCGTTCGACCTGACGGAGATCGATCCGTCCGCTCCGGCGGAGGCCGTTCGGGTGCCGGAGCGGTTCGAGCTGACACCCGGTCTGGTCGAGGTCGCGGACGGACTTGCCGGGAAGTGGGGAGCCTTGCTGCTCTTTGCCGATGATGCGGTGGAACAGAAGCCGGATCTGGCCGCTTTCCTTGCCCGAAATCCGTGCCGAGGGATTCGCTATGCCGTTCTTTTCGACGGACACGCCCGGACGATGCGCCCGGACGAGCTGCTGTGGCTCGCCGCAGCCAATACCGATCCCCGGCGGGATGTGGAGTGCCGCGACGGTGTGCTGTGCGTGGATGCCCGGAGCAAGCGGCCCGGAATTGCGGGCAACCCTTCGCGTTTTCCCAATGTGGTGACTTCGCTGCCCGAGGTCGTTCGGAAGGTGGACGAACGTTGGGCGGAGTATGGTTTGGGTGAGCGGCTCGAGTCGCCTTCCGACCGTTACCGGGCGTTGTTGTTGTCCGACAAAGCTGCGTGGTAGAGGATGGTCGGACTTTTCCAGACGCGTGAGCGCCGGGCGCTCGTGGTGTTTCTCCTGCTGGCGGGAGTGTTCGTTGCCGGGCTGCTCCTGGCCGAACGGCGGAAGAGCGCGGTATCCGCCGACCGGGTGGAGGCAGAGATGGAAGCGACGGTTGCGGCGGACTCCGTGAGGCTGTTCGAGTTCGATCCCAATACGGTGGAGTATGCCGATCTGCGGCGGCTGGGACTCTCGTCCCGCATGGCGGTCAGCCTGCTGAAGTACCGCGCAGCGGGCAAAGTGTTTCGGATCCCCGAGGATGTGGCTACCTGCTACGGCATGACCGATTCGGTCTATTTTATTCTGGAACCCTATATTCGGATCGGACGCGAGTATGCGCTGACACCTTCTCCGCGTCGGGAATATCGGGAGTATGTCCCGCAGGAGCCGAGGAGGATCGTGCCCCGCGAACGATTCAGGATCGATACGGTGTCCGCATCCTATCTCGCGTCGCTCGGTTTTTCCGTCCGTCAGGCCGAGGCCATTGTCCGTTATCGGGATCTTTACGAAGGTCTTCGGGACGAAGCGGGTTTTCGGGCTTGCTATATGATCGCTGATTCGGTGGCCGATCTTTTGCTCCCCTATGTAATTTTTCCGAAACCGGAGCCCGTTCGCTCCGGATTGATCGAGCTCAACGGGGCCGATTCGGCGACCTTACGCTCGGTAGTCGGGATCGGTGAGAAGAGCGTCATGGCCATTATTCGATACAGGGAGCGGCTCGGCGGATTTTACAGCGTGGATCAGTTGGCCGAGGTTCCGCAGGTCACGGAGTCCAATTTCGAGCGGATCGTGAAACAAATTTACTGCGATAGTTTCAAAATTCGAAAAATTGATATTAACTTTGCACCTCCGAGTACGCTCAAGGGGCATCCTTATTTGCCGCCCGCCGTATTTAGGAAGTTATTTAGTAAAAGACAATTGAAAGGAGGTTGGAGTACCGTCGAAGAGTTGGTTGAAGAGCACATATTAACCCCGCGTGAGGCCGAGCGATTGGCCCCGTATCTTCGGTTTACGGTACGAGAAGCCTCGAAAGACATACCGAACGGGGAGTCGGCGTCGTCCGGATGGAGTCCCGCCCCGATACAAGACACGATCCATTAGAAATTAGAGTAAAAAACAATAAAAAAAGCAACGAATTATGATTATCATGCCGGTAAAAGAGGGCGAGAACATCGAGAAGGCCCTCAAGAAATTCAAACGTAAATACGAGCGTACGGGTGTTCTGAAGGAGCTTCGTCGTCGCCAGTATTTCACCAAACCTTCGGTTGCGAAGCGTATCGCCATGCAGCATGCCATTTACGTAGAGAAGCTGCACCGCGACGAGGAATAGGAAGATTTTTCCATATCTTAATCCTGATAATAGACAAGAATTTTTTATCTTGTCTATTATTTTTTTGTTGTTTTACAGCGGGTTGCTCTCTGTTTTTCCTGCAAAACTAAATTTTTTAGTTTGAAAACTATAAAAAATAGTTGTATGTGAAATTTTTTTAGTTATCTTTGTTTCAGAAGATTTTTGTGCAGGAGCCGGCAATGCGGAGCTGTGCTGCCGTTTGTGCAGGTCCTGTTTCGTTCGACTTTAACCGACATCGACTATGGAAAAGCTGACACCCAGAGAAGAGGAGCTGATGCGTTGTTTCTGGACGCGGGGCCCGTTATTCGTGCGCGAACTGGTTGCGCTCTGGCCCGAACCGAAACCTCATTTCAATACGTTATCGACGATGGTGCGTGGCCTCGAGGCGAAAGGGTACGTCGGACACAAGGCCTATGGCGGCACCTACCAGTATTATCCGCTCGTCAGCGAGGAGGAGTTCAGCCGCAAGACGCTGAAGGGCGTGGTGAGCAAGTATTTCGACAATTCCTACCTCGGGGTGGTTTCGTCGCTCGTACGGGAAGAGAAAATCTCCGTGGACGATCTGCGCGACCTGATCCGGCAAATTGAAAGTCAAACCGAAAAACGATAGTCCTATGCCGACCTTTCTGCTTTACAGTCTGAAGGCTGCGGGATGCCTGGCGGTCTTCTACCTGTTTTACAAGTTGTTGTTGAGCCGCGATACGCTGCATCGGATGAACAGGGTGTTGTTGTGCGGAGTGTTGCTGCTGTCGTTTTTGCTGCCTTTGTGTGTAATTACCGTCGAGAAGGAGTTGCCCGGGGTATCCGCCGCCGGGATCGACGTGATTCCGGAAAATTATTTCCGGCGGGACATGGTATTCGAAAACCGAATCCCCGACGATACCCGGGACCTGATGATAATAGAGGAGCCGGAGCCTGCTCCCGAACCGTTCGACTGGGGCGTTTTGCTCGGAATCATCTATTTTGCAGGGATGTTTGCGACGTTGGGATGGACCGTATGCAACATCGTGCGGGTTGTGCGAATGACGCGCCGCGGCCAGCGCATACCGCTTGGAAACGGGAGCGTTTTGGTGTTGTCGGACCGGATTCGAGCTCCGTTCAGTTGGATGAGATACGTGGTGATGTCCGAGGAGGATTATGCCTGCGGCGGAGGGACGATCCTCGTGCATGAACAGGCGCATCAGCGGTTGGGCCATTCGTGGGACCTGCTGCTGGTCGATTTGCTGGGGTGTTTGCAGTGGTTCAACCCCGCGATGTGGCTGTTGCGTGTGGAACTGCGTGCTGTGCACGAGTACGAGGCCGACGAGCAGGTGCTCCGCTGCGGGGTCGATGCGAAAGATTATCAGATGCTGTTGATAAAAAAGGCCGTTGGCGGGAGGTGGTACTCAATTGCCAACAGCCTTAATCATAGTAACCTTAAAAACCGAATTACCATGATGTTGCGTAAAAGATCATCGAGGTGGGCCAGGGCCAAGGCGCTCTATGTCCTGCCGCTTGCGTGCCTGGCGCTCGGCGCTTTCGCACAGACCTCCTATGTTCTTCCGGAGGACAAAACTACGAAAAATTCCGGAAACGGTGAAATGCCTCTTCCTGCTGGTGCGGACGGCCTCACAGTCGGTACACCGGAAGGGGGAATGCCACCGGTCGAAGGCTCCATGGCCGAATTGCTCGCTAATCTCGAGCGTACCGCTCTCGAAAAGCAAACGGCAGAATCGGGGGCGCACACCTTTACCGGACGCGTATTTGGCCGGGACGATAAGCCTTGGGCCGGTTATGAGTTTATTTGCAGCGGCGGCCGGCGGGTTGTGACCGATGCGGAGGGCCGCTTTACGATCGTTACGGAGAAGCCGATCGTTTGTTACCTTGTCGGAGGGGAGACGGATCAGAAAGTAAAATCAGTCGGTAGCCGCTTCGGAATTCCGATGGGGACGGACATTGCCTTGGAATTTCATTTGAAAGAGTCGCTTGCTCTGACCCACCTGCCCGTATCCGATGAACCGGTAGTGTATGCGGTTTATGGCGATCCGGCAGATTTTCGCTTCGATCCGGAACATCCGCCTCTGATAATGGACGGGGGCGAGGAATTGTCGGCTGAAACGCTGGATACCTATTTGGGGTTGCCGGAACAGAAGATGATTGGTGCTTGGATGGTCAAAGGGCCGGAGGCACTGAAGGGATACGGTACGCGGGCGGCGAACGGAGTGTTGTCGATTAGGGTTCAGACCTATCCTTATACGGAGTCTTGGAGTCCGGCCGATCCGTCCTTGTGGGATCCGGAGGATTTGGAGCTTTATCTGGTGTGGGAAGGGGATGAGTTGCCCGAACAGTTTGTCGCCCGCCGCGATGCGTACATGAAAGAGGAGTTTGCCAAGTTGCTGACTGCTGATGCCGGGAAACTCGAACGACTCGGGTATAAATCGGTCGATGGTGCGGAAGAGTGGGTGACTGTCGAGGTGAGCGATGGGGCTGCCCTCATTCCTTTTTGGATTGATCTGTCGGACGAGGGCTTGTATCTGCTTGACGGTGAGGAGATTGATTACAGACAGTTGGGCGCGATATCCCCGTCGAGTATCGCCACGGCTACCCAAATGACCTCCGGCGAGGCACGCAGACGCTACGGCGATCGGGGTCGTTACGGTGCGATCGTCTATACGAGTCGTCCGGAGTCGGAACGTGTGACAATCGAAGAGAAACAGAAGCCTTCCGATTTGTATCACTATATTACGGGCGATTTTGAACCGACGGGTGTGCCCGATACTTACCGGGTGCGGCGGATCGAGTTTAGCCATTCGATGCCGTTCGAATTCCGGCCATTGGTACTGTGGAATGGCAAGGTGTCGAATATCTATCTTTTTACTACTCCCGGTATCGTTCACGAGATAGAAACCGTTCGGATCGTAACCGAGCCGGACGAAGCGACGGTCGCCAGATACGGCGTATCGGCCCGGAACGGGGTGATCGAGGTCGTTTCCAAAACGGCTTCGCGTGAGGATGATTTCGAGGTGACCGTTTATGATAAATACAACAATCCGATGCGTTATCTGAAGGGTAGTTTCCGATCGGTGGATGGTAAAAATACCTATAAGGTGAGCGGATTGAAATTGCGGAACGTGCAGGGAGTACGTCCCGGAATGTTGCCGTTGGTAGCTGTGGACGGGCGTGTGGGGTCCATCACCGATCTGGAGAAGATTCCTGCCCGCAAGATCGAAACCATACAGATTTTTTCCTGGGAGGATGTATTCCGTGACCCGGCATTAGTCGAGCGTTACGGGGATGCCGCCCGTGTCGGAGCGATTCTTGTGACGACTCGTGATGCTGCGAAACAGGCCGAAAAAGAGGCCCGGAAGTCCGGTGCAGGTGAATCTGTCGTCGCATCCGTACCGGAGGGACCGTCGTTCGGTACGGTTCAGACCGGTAATACTCCGGTGGACGGGCAGGGCAAGGTGCGGATTTCCGAAGTTGCTGCACCGAACGATTCGTTCGTGGTTTCCGGTCACGATTTGAGTTCGATGCTCTTCCTGCTCGATGGCAGAAGGGTCGCAGCTGCCGAGGTAAAGGCTTTGAATGAAGCGGAAATCGAATCGATGTCGGTCTTGAAGGACGAATGGGCTGTCGGACGTTACGGCGAGGCGGCGGCGGATGGCGTGGTTTATGTGACGACGACTGAAGGTGCCCGGCAGTTCGACCGTCTGGAGTGTAGTTTCGAGCGTGGAAACTCTTTCCAGGAAGGTCCCGGTCTTTATCGGATCAAGGATACGGGAAACGGATTTACGATCCGTCCGCTCAATGGAGCCCGACCGCTTGTGTTGATCAACGGCCGGCAGGTCGATGATGACTATTTGAAGTCGATCGATGCGGGGAAGGTTCTGTGGGTTCGGATTCTGCAACCCGGGTTCGAATTGCTGGACCGTTATGGCGAGCGGGCGCGGGACGGTGTGATCGAGTTTACGACGAATGAATCCGGAGAACGTACGACTTTGGCGGTTTATTCGTCGAATGCGTCGGGCAAAACGCCTAATAAGATGACAGTTGTCAGGGAGCCTTCCGGCGCCTCCTCGGGGCGCACTTCTGTGTCAAAGTCGATTTCCGTGTCTAAATCGATTGCCACGTCGGCGCAGCCTTTGGAGGAAACCGTTACGTTGACCTATACGACCGGAGCGGATTCGGATTCGGTTTCAGTTGTTGATAACGGTCGTTCTCTGAAGCAGGTCGGTTTAATAGTATTGGATGGCGAGGAAATTTCTGCCGATCGCCTTTCGCAACTGGATCCCTCCCGAATCGACGCGATGACGGTATTGAAAGGAGAGCAGGGGGTCGAACGTTATGGCGAGAAGGGAGCGGAAGGGGTGATCGAGATCACGACGAAAAAAAATCGGAGCGGCGTGGCCGGCGAATGAATATAGAGAAGTTCCAATTCATAAGTGTTATTGTTCCGTCAGGGAAGCATCCTGCAGCCGCACTTAGTTGCGGGATGTTTTTTATAAAAATAGGAGCGTCCTGACGGGGACGCTCCTATTTTTATCTCCGGTCGTGGCGAACGGATTCTTTTCATACCATACGAAAAGAACATTCGTTCGGAGGGTGAATCCTTTAGTGAATCCGTCCTTCTTTGGCCTCGATGCACTCGGTTGCGTGAGGCACTTTCATCAGCCGCTCCTTGGGGATCAGCTTGCCGGTGGTTTTGCAGATGCCGTATGTCTTGTTCTCGATGCGTACGAGTGCCATTTCGAGGTTGCGGATGAATTTCATTTGATGGGCTGCCAAGCGGCCGCTCTCCTCTTTGGAGAGCGTAGTGGCTCCCTCCTCCAGCACCTTGAACGTCGGCGAGGTATCCTCCGTATCGTTCGATGCGGTGTGGGTTATCGTGGCGCGCAGGAGTTCGTAATCCGCACGTGCTGTTTCCAGTTTTTTGAGAATGAGCTGTTTGAACTCTTCCAATTCGGCGTCACTGTATCGGGTTTTTTCTGCTTCTGCCATAGTTTCAATATTTTATTTGTAATAATGTTATACTAAATTAAACAATATTCCCGTTACTTCCAAATTTTTTGCCGGAAACGTGCAGGTTCTCCTTTTTTGGTCAAATTTTGGTCACCGCGATACGGACCGGTTGCTCATCTACCTCCGACTCCACGACGAATTCGCCGCTGGGAGAAGGCACTCCTTCGATTTCGACAGCCAGCGTCTGCGAGGCGATGTAGTCGGCGAAGGATTTGAGCGCGGGAAGGACGAACTCCTGCTGTTCGATCTCCACACGGATTTTGTCCGTCACCTCGAAGCCCGAATCCTTGCGGATGTTCTGGATACGGTTGATCAACTCGCGGGCGATACCTTCGGCACGCAGGTCGTCGGTGATCGTGATATCGAGGGCTACGGTCAGCTTGCCCTCCGTAGCTACGAGCCAGCCCGGCATATCTTCCGAGGTGATTTCGAAATCGGCAGGGGTGACGGTGATTTTTTCGCCGTCCACGTCCAGCAGGGTTTCCGCCGATGCTTCGATCGCGGCTATCTGATCCTGTGAGAACCCGGCTACGAGAGCTGCGATCTGCTTCATCTGTTTGCCGTATTTGGGACCGAGGGTCTTGAAGTTGGGCTTGATGCGCTTGGTGATGAGTCCCGTCGTATTTTCGATCAGTTCTATTTCCTTGACATTCACTTCGCTCATAATGAGCCCCTTGACGGCTTCGATGCGGCGTGCGGTGTCGGCGTCGAGGACCGGAATGAGTATCTTCGTGAGCGGCTGGCGGACTTTGATGTTCACCTTGCGGCGCAGGGCCAGTACCATCGACGAAACCTGTTGGGCCATAGACATCATCTGCTCCAATTCACCGTCGATGAGCGAGGAGTCGCAGACGGGGAAGGTCGAAAGATGTACCGACTCGTCCGTGTGGCGACCGCTTACGGCGTTCAGATCGCGGAAGATACGGTCGGAGATGAACGGCGCGAACGGTGCGGAGAGCATCGAAACGGTTTCCAGACAGGTGTAGAGCGTCTGGTAGGCTGCCAGTTTGTCGCGTGTCAGACCGCCGCCCCAGAACCGCTTGCGGTTGAGGCGCACGTACCAGTTCGACAGGTTTTCGCATACGAATTCCTGGATCATACGGGCCGCCGGCGTCGGATCGTAATTCTCGAGCGATTCGGTGACGTTCCGGACCAGCGTATTGAGCAGGGAGATGATCCAGCGGTCGATCTCCGGGCGTTCGCTCATCGGAACTTCCGGCTCCTGTCCCGTAAAACCGTCCACATTGGCGTAGAGGGCGAAGAACGAGTAGGTATTGTAGAGCGTGCCGAAGAACTTGCGGCGCACTTCGTCCACGCCGTCCCGGTCGAACTTGAGGTTGTCCCAGGGCTGCGAGTTGGAGATCATGTACCAACGCGTCGCGTCGGCGCCGTAGGTCGAAAGTATTTCGAAGGGATCCACGGCATTACCTAGGCGCTTGGACATTTTGTTGCCGTTCTTGTCGAGCACCAGGCCGTTCGAAATGATGTTCTTGAAGGCCACCGAGTCGAAGAGCATCGTGGCGATGGCATGCAGCGTGAAGAACCATCCGCGCGTCTGATCGACGCCTTCGGCGATGAAATCGGCCGGATAGACGCTCTTGAAGTAGTCGCCGCCGTGCTCGAAGGGGTAGTGTAGCTGGGCATAAGGCATGGCGCCCGAGTCGAACCACACGTCGATCAGATCGCTTTCGCGCTTCATCGGCTCGCCCTTCGACGAGACCAGCACGATGCCGTCCACATAAGGACGGTGCAGGTCGATATTCTTGGTCGAATAGTTCTCCGCCGACATGTCGCCGACCTTGAAATTTTTGTAGGGATTCTCCTTCATGAAGCCTGCGGCGACCGACTTTTCGATTTCGCCCGTCAGCTCTTCGATCGAGCCGATGCACTTCAGCTCCGAGTAGTCCTCCGTAGCCCATACCGGCAGCGGGGTTCCCCAGAAGCGCGAACGCGAGAGGTTCCAGTCCACCAGTCCTTCGAGCCACTTGCCGAAGCGTCCCGTTCCGGTCGATTCCGGCTTCCAGCGGATCGTCTTGTTGAGTTCGATCATCCGGTCGCGCAGCGCCGTAGTTCGGATGAACCAGGAGTCGAGCGGGTAGTAGAGCACCGGTTTGTCCGTACGCCAGCAGTGGGGGTAGGAGTGGGTGTGCTTTTCGATCTTGAAAACCTTGTTCTCGGCCTTGAGCATCACTGAGAGATCGACGTCGAGCGTCGGCGCGTCGGCGGCGAGCGAATCGTCGTAGGCGTTTTTCACGTAACGGCCCGCCCATTGGGAATAGGCCGCTGTATCGACGTTGTCGCGTATGAAGGTCGGGTCGAGCTCTTCGAGCAGGAAGAACCGTCCCTTGCGATCGACCATCGGCTGATTCTTGCCCGCCTTATCGACCATAAACAGCGGGGCGATGCCTGCGGCGCGGGCCACGCGGTCGTCGTCCGCACCGAACGTCGGGGCGATATGCACGATACCCGTACCGTCGGAGGTGGTCACGTAGTCGCCCAGGATGACGCGGAACGCATCGCCCGCAGGCTTCACCCAGGGGATGAGCTGTTCGTAGCGGATGCCTTCGAAGTCCGGACCCTTGTAGGTGACCGGAGAGATTTCGAACTTGCCCTCCATCTTGGGGGTAAAATACGACCCCAGCAGTTCTTTGGCCAGGATGACAGTCTGGGGGGCATCCGTATAGGGATTGCGGCATTTGACGCGCACGTATTCGATTTCGGGGCCTACGGCCAGCGCGGTATTCGACGGCAGTGTCCAGGGCGTGGTGGTCCAAGCCAGGAAGTAGAGATCGCCTTCGGCTCCGTCGAAGAGTTTTTCGCTCCGCTCGTCGCGGATGATTTTGAACTGCGCCGTGCAGGTGGTATCCTTCACGTCGCGGTAGCAGCCCGGCTGGTTCAGCTCGTGGGTCGAAAGTCCCGTGCCGGCGGCCGGCGAGTAGGGCTGGATGGTGTAACCTTTGTAGAGTAGCCCCTTGTCGAAGAGCTGTTTCAGAAGCCACCAGAGGGTTTCGATGTATTTGTTGTCGTAAGTGATGTAGGGGTCGTCCATATTGACCCAATAACCCATTTTGCGCGTGAGTTCTTCCCACAGGCCCGTGTACTCCATCACCGCCTCGCGGCAGGCGCGGTTGTACTCCTCTATGGAGATTGTGCGCCCGATGTCCTCCTTGGTGATGCCGAGTTTCTTTTCGACGCCTAACTCTACAGGCAGTCCGTGCGTGTCCCATCCGGCCTTGCGGTGAACGAGGTAACCTTGCTGCGTCTTGTAACGGCAGAAGATATCCTTGATCGTGCGGGCCATGACGTGATGGATGCCCGGCGTGCCGTTGGCTGAGGGAGGTCCTTCGTAAAAGACGAAGGTGGGATGACCCTCGCGGGTGGAGATGCTTTTGTGGAACGTGTCCTGTGCGTCCCACTCTTTCAGTACGTCGGCGGCCAACCCCGGCAGATCGAGGCCTTTATATTCTTTGAACTTCATATCCTGTTGTTTTCAATCGTCGTTTTCATGGGCTGGCAGAATCCGATCCGGCCCGATTCCGCCGGACAGCCCCGAATGCGGAGCTGTTACCTGTCTTTGTCGTATTCGGCAGCGCCGGAATTCGCTGTGTGCCGCCTGTTTCGTGCGGGAAGCCGGCGGCGGATTTTACCAACATGCAAAGTTACGAAAAAATATGAATAAATAAATCCCCGGAAACAGTTTTTTATCGAGGGGCAACGAGTTGTGGAGGAAGCCGTTGCACGATTTCCTCGAAAGATTTTTGGAAGTAGTGGATTTATTCGTCGGTTGCGGTGCGGATAACGCGGGCCGGGTTGCCGGCAGCGACCGAATCGTCGGGAATGTCATGCGTGACCACGCTGCCGGCGCCGATGACGCAGCGGCAGCCTATCTTGACGCCCGGACAGACGATCACGCCGCCGCCCAGCCAGCAGTCGTCGCCGATTTCGATGCCCGCTCCCTTTTCTTTGCCCGTAGCCCGTTCCGCAGCGTTCATCGGATGCACGGCCGTCAGAAGTTGTACGCCGGGACCTATCAGGCAGCGTTGTCCCAGGCGAATCGGCCCGAGGTCGAGAAAAACGCAGTTGAAATTGACGTAGGACCCTTTGCCGATGGAGATGTTGTAACCGTAATCGCAGTAGAAAGGGGCGCGGATCATGGCTTCGACCCCCGGACAGAGTTCCCGGAGCGTCGCCAGATAGGTCGCGTCCTTGTCTTTGAGTGTGACGTTGAGCCGATGGGTGAGGTGGCGGGCCCTGGTGCGGTCCTGTTCGAGTTCCGCGTCGTTGGGATGAAACCACTCTCCGGCCAGCATTTTCTCCTTTTCGGTCATGGGAATCGGCTTTTAATCGAAGCTCTGCATCTCGATCAGCTTGGCGTAGATGCCGTTTTTAGCCATCAACTCCGGGTGAGTGCCTTGCTCGGCGATCCGACCCCGTTCGATGACGATGATTTTGTCGGCGTTGTGGATGGTCGAAAGGCGGTGGGCGATTACGATCGAAGTGCGGCCTTGCAACAGGGAGTTAAGTGCGTCCTGGACGAGCTTTTCGCTTTCGGTGTCGAGGGCCGAAGTCGCCTCGTCGAGAATCAGGATGTCCGCGCCGCGGTACAGCACCTTGACGATCTCCAGCGTCTGCTTCTGGCTGACGCTCATCTCGTAGACCTTCTGGTCGAGGTCAAGGGCGAACTCGTACTTTTCGCAGATGGCGCGGGCCTTGTCGTGGACCTTTTTCAGGTCGAACTTCTCGCCGCTGCGCAGATAGGCCAGGGAGTCGCCGTTCCGGACCCGGGCCCGGTCCGAAAGTCCGCACAGCTCCAGGTTCTCCCGGATCAGCTTCAGGGCGGCGGCGCTTTTGTCCACAAAAACCACCTCCGACGCGCCCCGGCTCAGGGCTTCGATGCCCAGCTGGCCGGTGCCGCCGAACAGGTCCAGCACGGTCTGGCCGGGCTTCGAGCTGTTCTTGATGAGCCTGCCGCAGAGCACCACCGGCTTCATGGTGGGGTGCTCGGCATTGCGGGGCGGCTTATCGCAGCGGAGGACGCTGCTTGGCGTCTGGGTGAGCAGGGCCTGCGCCTTGATGGCCCAGTCCAGCAGCTGGTCCTTCTTCATGTGCCGCAGGTCGTCCGGCTTCGCGTCGTCGATGACGGTGGTCTGGCTGCGGTCGTTGATGAAGTAGTGGTTGGCCCCGGGCTTCCAGCCGTACAGGCAGGGCTCG
>OHRO01000330.1_pt1 | contig 13868 bp, 9 predicted proteins | sample 1578461 | NCBI WGS metagenome assembly OHRO01 (sample SAMEA3879545, study PRJEB24766) | human gut metagenome | biome: human-associated habitat; feature: feces | place: USA | collected 1985/1987
CATGTGGTGAGTAACAGCAAATTTGTCTCAGTGGGAGTCAGGTCTCCGGATGAGATAAACGCGCTGCGAATTTACTATTTTTAAGGAGGTTCCTGTCTTATGTGTACAGCAGCAACTTACAAGACAAAAGGCTTTTATTTTGGAAGGACCTTAGACTACGAATTTTCCTACGGCGAGGAGATCACGATCACTCCCCGCAATTACCCGATCCCGTTCCGCCATATGGGTACACTTACATCCCACTATGCCATCATCGGCATGGCGCACGTTGCAGACAATTATCCTCTGTATTATGATGCCATGAACGAAAGGGGACTCGGCATGGCAGGACTTAACTTTGTCGGAAACGCCGCCTATGCAGAGCCGACGGATGGAATGCAGAATGTTGCCCAGTTTGAATTTATCCCCTGGATCTTAAGCCGGTGCGCAACTATTCCGGAGGTCCGCGAAGCGCTTGCCCGCATGAATCTTGTCGGAACACCTTTTAGTCCGCAGATGCCTGCCGCAAGCCTCCACTGGATCATTGCGGATAAAAACGAGGCGATCGTTGTGGAATCCATGGCCGATGGACTCCATGTCCATGATGATCCTGCCGGTGTTCTCACAAACAATCCGCCCTTCGATCTGCAGATGTTCCATTTAAATAACTATCTCGGGCTTTCCCCGCGCCAGCCGGAAAATCATTTTTCTCCGGAGCTTCCGCTTGCCACCTACAGCCGCGGCATGGGTGCTCTCGGTCTTCCGGGGGATCTCTCTTCCCAGTCCCGCTTTGCCCGCGTGGCATTCACCCGCGCAAACTCGATCTCCGGTGACAGCGAAGAAGAAAGCGTCAGCCAATTCTTCCATATCTTAGGCTCTGTGGACCAGCAGCGCGGCTGCTGTGAGGTTGCAGAAGGAAAATATGAGATCACGATCTACACCTCCTGCTGCAGTGCCGAGACTGGAACCTACTACTATACGACCTACGAAAACCACCAGATCACCGCGGTGGATATGAAAAAAGAAGCGCTTGATTCCGATGCCCTGATCCGCTACCCGATGATCTTAAAAGGCGAGATCCGGAGACAGAATTGACGGAAACGTCTGAACGGTTCCGTTACAATAAGTTCAAAATATATTTTCAGGAGGAATTTCCTATGAATCCCTATGCTCTGATCGATCTGCACTGCGATACACTCACAGACTGTACTTATTCAAATCCGGAGCCGGACACGACAATTGCAAACTGTACTCATAAAGGTCCGACCGCGGACACACTTGATGATCCGGACCGTGTGCTCTCCCTGACCGCGATCCCGTCTGACGTTCACTGGGCACAGTTTTATGCCATCTTCATCCCGGATCAGCACCGTGGACAGGCTGCCATCGATTACTACGAAACAAACCGTGACAATTTTAACCGCCAGATGGAAAAATTTCATGACCGCATCTCCCCCTGCCGTTCCGCTTCCGATATGCATGCTGCATGGGAGGCAGGAAAGACGGCCGCTTTTCTGACCATCGAGGGCGGAGCAGCTCTCGCCGGTGATATCACCCGCGTAAAAAAACTGGCAGATGACGGAGTCCGCTGCATGACACTTACCTGGAACGGCGAAAATGAGATTGGTTCCGGACACACCACCACTCACGGAATGACAGATTTCGGACGGCAGGCAGTCCATGAAATGGAAGACCGCGGGATCCTCGTTGATGTCTCCCATTTAAACGACACCGGCTACGCCGACCTCTTTGAGACCGCCCGTCGCCCGTTCGTAGCGACCCACTCCAACGCGCGCGCCATCTGTTCCCACAAGCGGAACCTGACGGATGATATGATCCGTGAGATGGTCCGCCGGAACTGCCTCATTGGTCTGAACTACTGCAAGAGTTTCATTACCGATGGAGGCATCGGCGATTCTCCCGACGACCTCTACCGCCACATCGAGCACTTTTTCAGCCTCGGTGCCTATGAAAACATCGCCCTCGGCTCCGACTTCGACGGTGCGACACTTCCTACATACCTGAACACTCCGGCAAAGGCCGCTGATCTCTACGAATATTTCCTGGAAAAGGGAATGTCAAAGGAGCTGGCGGAGGGCATTATGTTCCGGAACGCAGAAGAATTTTTCAGAAAAAATCTGTAATTTACATCTGTCTTCGCGCGAGTGCACGTCGTTGACACGTCAGTGCCTTTTGTGTAGCAGGGAATTCCCCGAAACTTCCTGTTACACAAGAAGACGGCTCACCGCATATCTCTATGCAGCGAGCCGCCTTCTTTATTTTTTCATGCTCCGGCTGTGCCTTACAAAGTCTGGCACGCGCCACTTGCATCAAATGAATATTCTTTTCCGTTTATTCGTCGGATTCCGATAATCATTTTCCCACATTCTGATCCGGCACGGCTTTCCATATAATACCAGCGTCCGCCGTCATACAGCCAGCCCATATGCATAAAACCATCCGCATCAAAGTAGTACCAGCTGCCGTCGATCTGCCTCCATCCATCATGTGCCGGTCCCCCGTCCACCATGTACTGCCACTTCCATCCGGTCTGCTTCCATGCACTCTCTTTCTCTGTGCCAATCTCTCCGGACGGCTTTGTAAGCTTAGCGAAGTTTCCGTCAACGACTGCCTCGTACTCGGCCATCATTTCCCATACATCATCCACATCATAGTCCGACGTATCGGCTGCTCCGTCTCCTGCTGCCGCCCATTCACTGACCGCAATGTTATAATATTTCGACTCATTCTGCCGCGGGATCGCCCGGACCTTCACGGTCACGTTTTTCTTGGATACTGCATTGAGGTACGCACTGACGTCTTTCCAGTTCTTATCGGTCGTCTCTTCTTTTTTATGAAGCCGTCCGTCGGAATCATTCCACTGGATGCAGACTCTGTACTTTTCCGCACTGGAAAATGCCTCCCAGCGTGCCACACCGTTTACGATCTCCGCCGTCACATAGCCCTCTTCCTCCGTTGCCAACGCACGGAGCGATACAAAAATCGTTCCGGTGCTGCTGGCACTGATCTCACTTCCGACTCCGATCGATGTGTGTTTCGTCCTTTTCCGCACTGTTTTCAGATCACCGTTTTTTTTCGTGTAACTGATCACCACCTCATAATCACCGGCATATGGAACCTCTGACCATGACACCTTCCGGTTTTCATAATCAACCGTGATTTCTTCCGGCTGCGGCAGACGATAAAACGGATAGACCAGCAGTCTGCCCCAGGCCTGCGTGTTATCCACAGACACCGCATCTACATATGTCTGCCGGATTCCGGTTCCCCGGATCTTCAGATCATCATCAAAGATCTCATCATCCGCATGCAGTTCAAAATGGACCGTGTACGGAATCGTCGGATCTGCGTCCCTAAGCTCCTCTGTATCGATCTTTAAGTCCATCATGCCTTCATCCTCATCCTCGATCTCAAGAGGCGGAAGAAAGGCGCGGCCGGCATCATGATCCGTGATACTGTCCGTATCGATCCGAAGCTCCACACTTTTCACCATCGCAAACGCAGGTGTTGTCATGATCATGACGGCAGCTCCCGTCATAAAAAGCCCTCTTCGAAGCAACTTCTTTTTCATAGTCCCTTTCATTCCTTTCCAAACAATCCGGCTATCAGCTCTGCCACTCTGTGGAACACATTGATGATCCTCTGCCAAAGCGTGATCCCCTCTGCGTCCACCTCAGAATCCAGGCTCTTTGCGCTGTCCTTGATCGTGATCTCATCCGAACGGCAGATGATCTGCACGGATTTCGGCTCCGGATTCTTTTCACTGGTCAGAGACACCTTTTCCGCATAAGGATCCATATTCAGAAAATTGTGTTCCGCTTCCTTTTCATCCAGCTCATCGTTAATGGATTTTCTGAGATCTGCACCGGAATTCTTCAGATTTTCCGTATTTTTTACGATCTTTCGTGTATTGTCAACTGCCAGCTGACCGGTCCGCAGCGCATTATCTCCGGCAACGCTGAAATTTTGACTTGCAGCACGAAGCGTATTGTTGATGGTCTGCATGGTTCCCGCAAGATCATCGGAGGTCTTTTGGATCTGTACCAGAACATGATCGAGATTGGTAAGTGCTCCCTGCATATCCTCGTAATACCGGTTCATGATCCCGATCAGGGTATCCAGATCTCCTGCCAGCTCATTGACGCTGTTCACGACACGGGCTGTCTGGAACGTCAACGCCCCGGCATCGGAAGAAAGTCTGCTGATGCTCGCAAGCACCGCATCGATCTGTGCCGTCACCGCATTCTTAAAAACGCCCGGCACATTCCCGATATTGCCCCCCATCTCGTTTAACGCTTTCTTTAAGGCTGCTAACTCCTTTGCGATCTCCTCGGCATTCCCTGTCGGGTCATCTGCAAGCTCCTCTAAGGACTGGGTGATCTCCTCGATCGCCTCCCGCAGCTCCTCGTCCATTTCGATGCGGTCTGCATTTGCCGGTGTCGCATATCCATTGATGCTGTCCCTGATCAGGGCGCCGAGCTTCTTCGCCGCTGCTGCGGAATCTGCTGCATTTTTCTGGATCTCCTTCATCGCATCTTCCAGACCTGCCCGCTTGATCTCCTCCATCAGATCCAGCGTTGTCCACCGATTCACCCCATTCAGATCGGAACCAAACTCCTTCAGCCGTGAGCTTAAGGTTTTCATCTTGCTCATGGTGTCTAAAAGATCCTGATCGGTATCGTTCAAGGTTTTATTGACCTCATAGACCATGGTCTTCGCTGTGTTCAGTGAACCGGACAGTGGTGCCAGATTCTCGGAAAGATCCCACAGATCCTGAATCGCTGTGTCATTTTTGTCAAAGATCTCCTCTCTGCTTGCATCCACCGTTGCTTTTCCGGCACGGAGTTCTGCTAACATCTGATTGGTGAGGGAAAGCTGATCGGAAACATCCGTCACATTGTCCATCAGTGCCTCCATATCATCCATCATGGCGTTGGTATTTGTCCGGAATTTGTCCTTTAATTCCTTAAGATCCTTAAGATCCTTTAAATCGCTCACGGTTCCCGGACTCATGATCATCATGACTCCCACCGTCTCAAAGCTGTCTGTTCCGATCCGCACCTCGAAATGACCGTCTTTTCCCGGCAGACACTCATAGATCACCACCGTCATATCACCGATGGAGCTCGTCTGGGAGTCCGGCGCATCCACGGAATAGCACTTGCTGAGATCAACCGGAACTGCGATCAGCAGCATGAAGTTATTTCTCATGTATTCCGATACCTGCTTGTTTGCCGTCGCATCAATATCGATCTCCACCAGACCGGAAGCTCCTGCCAGATCTTTGGCTTCCACCGCCCGGCCATTCAGTTTGTAGCCAAGGTCAAAGCTCCACGGAGACTGGACCGCGGAATTGTCCAGCGTTCCCTGAAAGAACAGTCTGCCGCCGTTTTCCGGTGCTTTTAAAACGACCTCCCCGTTTTCAGACTTCGGATCTTCATCATTTCCCAAACACACGACCTCCGTATAGGTTCCGTAGTCGGTGTAGGTTTCCTGCTTATTAAACTCGATCCCCTTTACCACATTTGCGTCACTGATCGCGCCGTAATGATCCAGGTTCAGATATAAGGTCTCATCGACATGAACCGAAGGAGCGGCCGCCAGTACCTGAAGCGGCGGCATTACCGTCAGCGCCATGCTGTTAAAAATCAGGGCCGCAGCCGTTGCCCGCCTGATCCATTTAATTTTTTTCATGTTGTTCTCCTCTCTGTCGGAAGCCCAAAAGCTTTCTTCTCCTGTTTCTCGCGTTCATTGCCGCAAGCTTTACCTTTGCCCTTCTCCGTTCCCTCTTCATCTGGGGCGGGACCGTGATAAACCGGTCTACCATCTTTAACAGGATCGGCATCAATCCGCTTACAAAGATCAGGGAAAAGATCGCTCCGCGTCCGACCAGGTGTCCGACCTCACTGATCGCCGGCACACTCGAAATAAAGTAGATCGCATATCCACAGATCACAAGAATCAGTCCGGAGGTCAGAAGAGACGGCATCGAGTTCTGCGACATCAGCCTTGCCGCTTCTTTTTTCCCGTTCCCGCTCTTTCGTAACTGGAGATACGTATCCGTTGACAGGATCGCATAGTCAATGGTGGACCCCAGCTGGATACAGGATACGACCGCGTAGGCGATAAAAATCAATGTTGCTCCCGAAAAATACGGGAATGACATATTCAGATAAATTGCCATCATGATCGGGATCATCGCGACGATCGGCATCAGAAGTGACCGGAATGCGATCGCAACAACCACATAAATACACAGCATTGCCAGATTATTTGTCCTCTGATAGTCCGGGATCAGGATGTCCTCCATGTCCTTCGTTGTCGGGGTATTTCCTGTAATATATGCTTCCCCCGGATAATATCTCCGTATGATTCCGGATACCTCATCCGAATATTGATAAGCACTCGGGCTCTCCGGCTTCGTTTTTATGTAGATTAAGAGCCTTGCGTATCCGTCTTTATGGAACTGCTCCGTGATCGAGGACGGCAGGATCTTTTCCGGCACGCCCTTTGGAACAAATTCCGTATATCCCATTACTTTTTTGACGTATTCTTTTTCCTTCAGCTCCTCGACCAGCGCTTCCTCTGTTTTTAAGGAACCCGTCGGGAAGATCGCGACCAGAAGATTCGATCTTCCGAAGATCTCCTCCACCTCTCTCGTCTCATCATAAATGGTGGTACCGGGACCTGCTCCTGTCGCGTCCGATCCGTACATGAACGAGTTCATGCCCTGAGCCGCATAGATGAATCCGGCCGACAGGATACTGATGATCAGCAGATACGGACTGATATGGTTCAATACAACGGAAACCTTCTCAAATTTCGGCATGAAGGGCTTATGTCTGGTCCGGTCGATCCTGTCTGACCAGGACAGAAGCAGTGATGGCATAAGCAGGATCACCATTGCCAGAGAACAGAGGATTCCCTTCGCAAGCACGATTCCAAGATCCACTCCCATTTTAAAGTTCATAAGCACAAGGACCACAAAGCCGAAAAACGTGGTCATGGACGAGGAGAGTACGGTTTTTAACGTATTGTTCAGTCCCCGCTTTAAGGCAGGGATCTTATCCAGCCCTTCTTCCCTCTCCCTCTCATATGCATGCAGAAAGAATACCGAATAGTCCATGGAGGTTGCCATCTGCAGAACATCCGCGACATTGTTCGTAACATAGGAGATCCTTCCAAGAATGATATTGGATCCTTTGTTAATCGCGATCGCAGCTCCGATCACCGTCAGGAACAATACCGGCTCAAAGTACGAGGTTGTCGTAAAGAGCAGGATTAAAAATACCAGTACTACAACGATCGCCATGATCATGGTCATCTGGGCTTTTACATGTTCCTCCGTAAATTTATTTGTTGGGGACATGCCGACCAGATTGCCTTTTTCCCCGCAGAGCTTTTCGATCGACGCGATCGCGCGGTGCGTCCGCTTGCTGGTATCGCCCTCCACAAAGGTGATATCCATGACTGCGTTGCCGTCTTTATAATAATCGTCGATGTTGTCATAGCGGATAAATGAGGAGGATACATAGATCGGGTTCAACGTATCACACCACAATACCTGATCGACCCCGTCGATCTTTTCAATCTCTGTTTTGTATTGCTTCGCTTCATAGATCGTCACATTCTTTAGCATCAACCGGCCGGTACCTGGATATCCAAAGGTTTCTTCCATTTTATTGATGGCGATCTTGGAATCTACCGTATCCGGAAGATACGATGTAAGGTCATAGTTTACTTCCACAAAGGGGAACAGGATCAGATTGATGACGATCAGGATCAGGATCAGATCCCGGATCCCTTTGTTGTGGTCAACAATAAAGCCTGCCACTCCTTCATGCTTTTTTTCTCCTGCGGGCTTCAACCCGCGCTTCTTTTTTTCTGCCTTTCCCGCATCTGTCATCATGTATTACCTCAATCTTCTCTGATTATAGCTGTTTTCGTTCCGGCATCAGAAGGAACAGGCATCGCTCTGTCTTCTCCGCGATCTCATCCGATGGCTGCGACCAGCCCTTTGCGATCCACTCTTTCAGGATCGCAATGCATCCGCCCGCAAGAAAGCCGCCCCGGCTCTCTGCCTCTTCCCCATCTCTTCCACACTCGATTTCCATCTTCCATGCCAGTTTTCTTCGGATGAGTTGCCAGAGGGCGATCATAAATTCCGGATCCCTCTCCTCTGCGAAAACAATCTCCAGAAGCTCGGCATGACTTTTGCACACTTCATAAAGCTCTTTTACCGGTCTCTGCTCCGTATCAGTCTGACCTGCATCCCATTGATCAAAGATCTCATGGATCTCCTCTAAAAAATCCTGTTCGGATTCCTGAAGAATGTCCTCGACATCTTCGTAATAACGGTAAAATGTCCCTCTGTTGATGTCTGCGCATTCTGCCAGCTCCTTCACCCGGATCTCCCTCAGATCCTTTTTGCGGAGCAGCCGGTACAGACTGCTTTGGATCGCCTGCTTTGTCTTTCGGATCCTGCGATCTTCCGTTTTACCCTCACGATTTTCCATACATGGCTTACTGCCTTTTTTCTCTGTTTGTTTTGCGCCGATCAACCTCTCATCCCCTCCCTGTGTAATTTGCAAATTGCAGCAGAATGTTTGTAATCAAACATTTTTTACCACTTCTGCCTTATATCATAAGGATTTGACCTTCTACATGCAATTTACAAAAGGATGGCTCTGTCTGTGTTTATGACACTTCAGCTTCCCTGTCATAATTTTGCAGACGCAAAAAGAGCGTATGAAAAATGAAGCTTCATTCTTCACACGCTCTTCGCATCCGATCCTGTTCCGTTTCAGGATCATTTTTTAAATTTTTTCAAGGCTCCCTCAATTCCGCCTTCTACCAGAATGCAGGCATCCGAAAAGCAGTCCAGATCCTTTGCCTTCATCCCATTGCTGACCCAGTCCAGAAACAGACCGACAAATACTCTGGAATACGCCCTGCAGATAAAGTTCTGCTTCTCAACCGACATATTCGCGATTCCCGGATTTCTCTGCAGAAGGTCTGCGACGACCGGACAGGACTGTCTTTCCATGAACAGCTCATAATATCTGCGATTCTCCGAATTGTATGCATTGATAATCAGCGGCTGCACCGACATAAAAAACTCAAAGATCTGCCACAGCTCTTCCTTCCAGTCTCTCTCCGAAAGCTCATGCGCTTTCCGGTAGATCCCCAGCCGATACTCCAGCGTCCAGTCCATCAGTGCATAAATATCCGCAAAATGATAATAGAAGGTCTGTCTCCGGATATCACATAGCTCTACGATCTCCCGCACGGTAATATCGTCGATCGCCTTCTTTGCCAACAACGTCGTCAACGCCGTCGAAATATCTACCTTTGTCCGATCCTTCATTGCTTTTTCTCCCCCCAGTAATACGAAAAGCGGGCAAAAATCCATTCCCGATCGGCTGCGCCGATGAGATTTCTGCCTTCAAATCTATGGCTCTATTACGGTCAGCGCAGCAAGTGCGCGGACCTGCTGATTAATTATCAGTATACCTTCTTTCTCTTTGGCACTCAATTGACAACTTGGGGGATTTGTCAAAAAATCAACCTCAGACGATCTTCATCTCTTTCAAACTTCGCACTCCGATTCCAGCTTCATCTCCAATCGTCAAATAGCCATCCTTCAGCACATGACATGTATCTGCCATATCCGGCTGGGTCGCATAGCAGGTGATATCATTGGACATCGTAGATGTCGGAAGGGACGATGCAAGATGAAGACAGACAGCTCCATTGATCTGTGTATCGTATGTACTGGTCGCTACACAGCGGATTCCTGCGGATGCCGCAATTTCTGAAATCGTAACAGCATTCTGGATCCCGCCGGTTTTGACAAGCTTCAGAACAAACACATCGGCCGCCCGCTCATATGCATACCGGACTGCATCCTGAATCGTATTGATCGCTTCGTCAACTCCGATCACAACACCGGTATCCCGTTTCAGCTGCTTTGTCCCATTAAAATCATGTTTATCAAGCAACTGTTCATACACTTCCAAATCCAGATCACAGGTCTTTCGAATAAACTTATAGGCATCCGAATAGCTGTATCCCGCATTGGCATCCACGCGAAGTTTCATTTCATATCCAACAGCATCCCTGACTGCGCAGACCCGGCGGATATCTTCTTCAACATCCGTACCAATCTTCATTTTTATGCTGTGATACCCTTGTTCCCGATACTGGACTGCCTTTTCCACCGCCTCATCAATTCCCATGATTCCAAGATGGCGGTTGATCATAACCTTCTCCCGCAGCTTCCCACCGAACATCTGGTAAAGAGGAATCTTCCGTTCTTTCGCCGCAAGATCATAAAAAGCAGCCTCCAATGCCATCTTGGCCGCTGCATGCCCCGGGAGCTTATGATTCCATCGATTTCTGGCTTCCCACAGATTTGCCGCGTCTACTCCTATGATTTCCGATATAAGTTCCTTCTCAAGTACATACTGTACAAATTCCGGTGTTTCGCCGGTAAATTTCGGGAGCGGAGTCGCCTCGCCCCAGCCACAGATCCCGTTTTCATCTGTAAGCTTTACGATCACGTGACCTTTTACCTGTGCCGGACGTCCATAAGCCGTTGCCAATACGACTGTTTTTCTGTGCAGCAAAAACACCTCTGCTGATACAACTTTTCCCATAGGTCAAATCTTCTTCCTCTAATTCTGTCTCCTTATACAGGAAAAAGCAGGTTTCCCTGCTATTTCCGTTATCGTTCAGTGTCTTTTTTCATACCTGCTGTCAGATCCGCTCTGCCTGTTCCTGAATCTCCCTAAGTCCCATGCAAAGCCGGTTCTTCATTCGCAGATACTCGCTTCCCGCCATTACATAAACATCTAACGGCGTATTTTCCTTTGTGATTCCCTTGCAGCGTCCAATCGCTCCAAAGATCCCAAATCCATCACCATAATCATGCAGATACGGTGCTTTTCTGCAGTAAACGATATGGAGCAGCTTTCCCACTGTCTCTTTCAGGAAAAGATCACTGTCCTCCATGCTTTCCGCGCGCTCGGCCGCCTTTTCCAACGCCTCTTTCGTTCTGTTCCATTCAGCGCAGATCTCCGTCGTGTCAAACTCCGGTGCCAATCCGGACAATGTCTTCTTTAATCTGCCATCCAAATCTTCTAAAAAGACTGGAATATTTACAGGAATCATCTTTGCGCTCTGAATATCATCCAGCATTTCCATGTTGATCTTTGCATCACGCATCATGATCTTCTCGTCGAGTTTATCGATCGTATCTTTCGGGGTATGCCACCACGGTCCGCCGCTTGGGCAGTCTGACAGACGTTTTTCCGGAAGCGGTTCATATTTTAACATGATTGTGATCGGCACATAGGCCCCCCAGAAAGACTGATCTGCTCCACGAATCATCGGAGTATACGCATTGGGTCTCTTTCCCGTGTACTTTTCGATCAGATCTGCTGTATAGGAAATACCCTCAGAACCTGCTGTCCGTGCTACGATCTGCTCTGAGTTTTTGCACCCGGTCAGATCCAGATTCACATGCGCCACACAGTTCTTTCTGAGATCTGCGTAATGGCTGTCGCAATACCATGTGGATCCGGAGAATCTTCCATCTGAATGACCAGACCACCATGCGATCCGTACTCCACGCTTTAATTCTGACCGATGTGCATAAAGCACTCTCGCATACTCCAAAAGGATCGCATCGCTGACCGCGTTATCTGTAATTCCCTCATACCAGGAGTCGTAGTGACCGGAAACAAGCACAAAACTGTCACTCTTTCCCTTGATATCAACAACCACCATGGAACTTCTGCGGATCTTTGTCCCCATTTCAATCGTGACTTCAGCATTCATTTCTCCTGCTGCCATCTTTTCGATCAGCGCTTCTCCGTCCGCGCGTCTGATTCCCGCTGACGGAAGAAATTTCATATATGCAGCCTCGTCAAAATCCGGTGTTCCCCAGATCGTCCCAATATTGCTGTGATGAATATAGTCACCTTTTGTTGCACAGATATGCAGTACTGCTTTAGCTCCTGCCTCCATTGCCCTTCTCACAAAAACGCCCTTGGATTCCCACGTCAGAACGATTTTGTCGCGAAATGACTCAAAACGATCTTTTTCCTGATTCTTTGTGAGTCCTTTTTCCTTGCTGAGAGAGTCATAATACAATGTTCCCTGAAGGCTGTCTGCTTCTGCACTGTAAACATCTCCGACTAACGGATATTCCACTCCGTCAACTTTCGCGAACGCCCGCACCGGGATGCTGAAAAAGCCATCATACTCACAATGCTCAAACGGAATCCCATACTCCGAGAGTTTTTCTTCCAGATAAGAAACTGCTGCCTCTCCCTCTGCTGTTCCGCTGTAACGGAATAGATGATTGAATGTTCCAATCGTCTCCAACATATTTTTACTGTTTAATTCTTCAAGAAGACTTTCCCTTAATTGTCCCATCTTAACCTCCGATGCCTATTAGAACGGTCCATAATGGATCATCTGTGCAACGATCATTGCAATACATGCAAGAACGACCCAGCTTGCAAATACTTTCTTCATGAATTTCATCCATGCGCCATAGGATACACCTGCTGCCATAAGGTTTGCCATCAGTGCTGAGGACATTGGAATGATATAGTTTCCAAGTCCGTCACCAAAGTTGAACGCAAGGACAACGGTCTGTCTTGTCATTCCGATAAGGTCTGCAACCGGAACCATAAGCGGCATAACGGCAGCGGCCTGTCCGGAGCCGGACGGAATAAATACGTTGATCAGAACGTTCGCGATAAACATCATCGGTCCCTGGATAAATGCCGGGCATGCCATCAGAACATTCGCGATCGCACGTACAATTGTATCGATGATCTTTCCATCAGAAAGTACTTTGGAAATTGCTGTCGCAATACCAATCATGATAGCTGCTGTCATCATCTTTGCTGCGCCCTTGCTAAAGTGTCTTGCAATCTCACTCGGCATCATACCGCCGACAATTCCACCGGCAACTGCAAGCCATACAAACGCAACTGCTGTCTCCGTATTGCCCCAGCCAAGTTTAATGCCGCCGTAAACCTGAACAAGAACACTTACAAAAAATACGATCAGTACAAGAATCTGGCGTACTGTGATCGTTGCTTTTTTATCTACGCTTGTATCCAGTCCTTGTTTTCTTGCATTTTCTTCTAAGTCATATACAAGACTGTTTTTCGGATCTTTTTTTACCTTCATCGCATACGTAACGATAAAGTATGCATTCAGTGCAAGGAATACTGCACAGAGCACTAAACGATAGCCGATTCCGGAGAAAATCGGAAGATCTGCGAATCCCTGCGCGATCGCTGTTGTTGCCGGAGCTACCGGTCCAATACTCTGGCTTCCACCTGCCGCAAGAACAACAATAGCCACCGCAACCAGCGCATCATATCCGCACATACGACAGAACAGAACAAGTACCGGAATAAATCCAATCATACCGACTGGATTTTGACGCATACCGTAAATACCAAATACGATGATCGTTCCGATCAGCAGCAGCTTCTCACTGCTTTTATACTTGTGGATCATGATATTGATCGCTGCGTCAAACGCGCCTGTCGCAAGAATTACTTCGATGGAAGCCGCGCTGAAGATCGTCATCCAGATCAGACTTGAGCCCGCCAATGCTTTCACTATGTAGTTCGGAATTTTAAAGAAACTTACCGGACATTGTTCAACCCATGTGAAAGAGGTCGCGTCAACGATCATTTTTCCTGTTGCCTCATTCTTCACCCTGGCGAATTCTCCTGCCGGGATGATATATGTCATAGCTGTTGCAACAATGACAAGCATTACCAGAATAACAAACACGTGAGGAATTTGAAATTTTTTCTTCTGACTCATACATACAA
>OHRO01000347.1_pt1 | contig 13518 bp, 8 predicted proteins | sample 1578461 | NCBI WGS metagenome assembly OHRO01 (sample SAMEA3879545, study PRJEB24766) | human gut metagenome | biome: human-associated habitat; feature: feces | place: USA | collected 1985/1987
CCCGGAGCAGCCTCGGCCACTGTTCGGAGCAACATCGGGAAAGTAACCACTTCGCCTGTCGGTCTTTCAAAACGGTAAGAGTTGACGTTCTGCCCCAACAGGGTGACTTCCTTATAGCCTTTCGCCACGAGGTCTGCTACTTCATTCAGGATGCTTTCTACGTCACGGCTGCGCTCGCGTCCACGAGTATAGGGCACGATACAATAGGTGCAGAAGTTATTGCAGCCACGCATGATGGATACAAAACCCGAAATATGATTGCCGCAGATACGCGACGGAATCACATCCCGATAAGTCTCGGTAGTAGATAGTTCCACATTGATTGCTTTTTCACCGGTTTCTACGGCCGCAATCAGGTCGGGCAACGTCAGGTAAGCATCCGGCCCCACAACGAGGTCTACATGATGATTCGTTATCAGATCATCCTTTACCCGTTCGGCCATACAGCCCAGTACACCTACAATCAGATGCTTTTTCTTTTTCTTCAGCGAGTGGAAAAACTCCAGGCGATTCAGAATCTTCTGCTCCGCATTGTCGCGGATGGAGCAGGTGTTCATAAACACTGCATCGGCTTCCTCCAGGGTGTCGGCCACCGAATATCCCGCCATCTGCATGACGGATGCAATCACTTCACTGTCGGCCACATTCATCTGGCAGCCGTAGGTTTCGATAAACAACTTCTTGTTGTCATCAGCAGTTGCGGATTTAAAGTCCGCTCCCGTTAATTCGTTCATATTCAAATCTTATTTAAAAATTCGACTGCAAAGATACGGCTTCGGTTTTTAATAAGTGGTGAATTGATACAAAAATAACGCAAAAACTTATAGTCTGGCGGGCTAACTTGTAATTAATGTTAAGAGAATAAACATTTTTAGGCGATATGCTTGGCATATTTAAATTTATTTTTCACATTTGTGCAATGAAAGAAACATTAGATTTTTTCATAGTTAAGGTTTAGGTTAAAAAAATTAAGGGGAGCTGTGAAGCTGCCCTTTTTTCATAACTAAATGTTAGCTCAAACCAGATAAAATGCCTACCTTTGGCGGACAACTATTTAGAAGTGAAGCAAAATGGAAGATTTTTTGAAATTTCTCTTGATAGCAGGTGTCATTCTCGTGGGAATATTCAAAGAGGTGAATAAAAATAGCAAATCGAAGAAAGCTAAAAATAACCGCCCCGTCCCGCCGACACCCTCTCCCGTCGAAGTAGCTCCCGACGCCACTCCTATGCCCGAAGCCTGGGGCAGACCCAGGTCGCTGGAAGAACTGTTTCAGCCGATTCCCGCAGAGCAGCGGACGCGCAAACCGAAAGTAAGGCAGCAAGAGTCGAAACCGAAAAAGAAAAAAGAAGAAGTATCCGTTGCCGCCTCTATCGCCAACAGTGCCGCACAGGATGAACGAAACAGCCGGCAAGGTGCCCACTATAACACTTCCCACGATTCACATGACAACAAAGAAGACTTCACCATTCATTCTGCTGAAGAAGCCCGGCGCGCTATTATCTGGGGAGAAATCCTTCAACGGAAGTATTGACAAGTGTCAGGTGTAAAGTATTAAATATCAACTGTGTCAGGTATTAAACATTGAGCATTACGATTCGAGTATCAGGTTCCGCCCTGAATGTCAACATATTGAGCGAATTATTAACCAATTAAATATCAACTGTATTTAACACGAAATTGTACTATTTATGTCATTCAATCGTATTTCAGCAGCAGAAGCTGCAAGCCTTATCAAACATGGCTACAATATCGGCCTGAGCGGATTTACTCCCGCCGGAACGGCCAAGGCTGTCACAGCCGAGCTAGCAAAAATAGCTGAAGCAGAACATGCCAAGGGAAACCCTTTTCAGGTAGGTATCTTTACAGGTGCATCGACCGGTGAATCTTGTGACGGCGTACTGGCACGTGCCAAAGCCATTCGTTACCGTGCTCCTTACACTACCAATTCCGATTTCCGCAAAGCTGTCAACAACGGAGAAATTGCCTACAACGACATACACCTCTCACAAATGGCACAGGAAGTGCGTTACGGCTTCATGGGGAAAGTGAACGTAGCCATTATCGAAGCCTGCGAACTGACTCCGGACGGCAAAATCTATCTGACGGCTGCCGGCGGTATCTCTCCGACTATCTGCCGTTTGGCAGACCAGATCATCGTTGAGCTGAACAGCGCGCACAGCAAATCCTGCATGGGATTGCACGATGTGTACGAACCACTCGACCCGCCTTACCGCTGCGAAATACCTATCTACAAGCCGAGCGACCGCATCGGACTGCCTTACATCCAAGTGGATCCGAAGAAAATCGTAGGCGTGGTAGAGACTAACTGGCCGGACGAAGCGCGCTCTTTCGCCGCTGCCGACCCGTTGACCGACAAAATCGGACAGAATGTTGCCGACTTCCTTGCCGCAGACATGAAACGCGGTATCATCCCGTCGACCTTCCTGCCGTTGCAGTCGGGCGTAGGAAACATCGCCAACGCCGTACTCGGTGCGCTGGGACGTGACAAAACGATTCCCGCATTCGAAATGTACACTGAAGTTATTCAGAACTCCGTGATCGGTTTGATTCGTGAAGGACGTATCAAATTCGGCAGCGCCTGCTCGCTGACTGTCACCAACGACTGTCTGGAAGGTATCTACAATGACATGGATTTCTTCCGCGACAAACTGGTGCTCCGCCCGTCGGAAATCTCAAACAACCCGGAAGTAGTACGCCGTCTCGGTGTTATTTCTATCAATACCGCAATCGAAGTCGACCTGTACGGCAACGTAAACTCAACTCATATCGGCGGTACGAAGATGATGAACGGTATCGGCGGTTCGGGCGACTTTACACGCAATGCTTACATCTCTATCTTTACCTGCCCGTCAGTAGCTAAGGAAGGTAAGATCAGCGCTATCGTGCCAATGGTTTCCCACCTCGACCACAGCGAACACTCCGTGAATATCGTTATCACCGAACAAGGTGTTGCCGACCTTCGTGGCAAGAGCCCGAAAGAACGTGCACAGGCCATTATCGAAAACTGTGCACATCCCGACTACAAACAGTTACTTTGGGATTACCTCAAACTGGCCGGCGGCAAGGCACAGACTCCGCACGCTATTCAGGCTGCACTGGGCATGCACGCAGAACTTGCCAAGAGCGGTGATATGAAGAACACTAACTGGGCCGAATACGCCCGATAATATTCCGATTTTCTATTCACCTAAGTCTGAATATAAAAAGAATATGAAAAAGATAGCTGTACACAGTCTGCTTCTCCTTATTATATTAGGGAGCGGCAGACTGCAAGCAGTAGCCGGTCCTGCTGATAAAATCCGGAAAAATATCGAATGCTATTTCAACGACTATCTCCGTGGAGAAACGCCTTTATATGAAAAGCACCAGTCATTCAGTCTTCTCAAAGTATCGGCCTACCGCCAATTGGTATGGGAAGCTTGGAAAACAGCCAACGATGAGCTGGACGAAGAAAAGCTAATCGCCCTGGATACATTATCCGCTTCCAGCAAGGGAAAATGGCACCTCCCCAAAGAACTGGAACCCAACGCTATCATGCCCTATTATTGGGGGAGCAAGGGCGCGGAAAAACCCGCAGACGGTTATCCGATGTATCTCTACATACACGGTTCCGGTCCCAAACAGGCGGAATGGAAAACCGGCCTGAACATCTGTTCGCGTTTTGACGACGCTCCTTCCGTCTACTTTATCCCGCAAATCCCCAACGAAGGAGGTTACTATCGCTGGTGGCAGAAAGCCAAGCAATACGCTTGGGAGAAACTGTTCCGCCAGGCACTAGTATCCGGGCACGTCAATCCGGATAAACTGTTTATCTTCGGAATATCCGAAGGTGGATACGGCAGCCAGCGTCTTGCCTCTTTCTACGCCGACTACCTGGCCGGGGCAGGTCCCATGGCAGGCGGAGAACCTTTGAAGAACGCCCCTGCCGAAAACTGCGCTCACATCGCCTTCTCCCTGCGGACCGGTGCCGACGACCGCGGCTTCTACCGGAACATCCTCACCGGCTACGTGAAGGAGGAATTTGAACGGCTGCAAGGTCTGCATCCCGGACTATACAAGCATCACATAGAGCTAATCCCCGGCAAAGGACATTCTATCGACTATCGTCCCACCACTCCGTGGCTGAAACAGTATACCCGCAACCCTTATCCGAAATATGTCTACTGGGAAGACTTTGAAATGGACGGCTTGCACCGCAAAGGATTCTACAATCTCTTTGTCAAAGAGCGCCCGAATGACGATATCAATGCCCGTACCCGCTACGAAATGAGCATTACGGACAACCACATCACACTGAATGTGGATAATGTCGTTTATGAGACCGTTCAGAAAGATCCGAGGTGGGGCATTGAAATGAAGTTCAGGAAGAATTACACGCCTGCCGCCAAAGGGAAAGTGATTATTTATCTCTGTGATGAGCTGGTTGACTTGAAGAAGGAAATCACTGTTACAGTGAATGGGAAACAGGCTTTTCAGGGAAAGGTAAAGCCGGACCTGAAGAATATGGTGAACAGTTGTGCCGCATTCTTTGATCCGCAGCGCATCTATCCTGCCGCCATTGAGGTGACATTATAAGCCGATAGGCAGAGAGAACGCCTAACGCCCGATAATCACCTCGCACACCTTATCCTGGAAGGCTCTGGCCTTTGCAGCCGAAAGCACATTCTGGTTCATTATGGCAAAGGCCACTTCATGTCCGTTCTTCATCTTCAGATAGCCTGCAAGTGTATTGATAGCTGTGAACGAGCCCGTCTTGGCATGAACATTCCGGAATGTGGCTGCGCTTTTCATCCTGTTTTTCAACGTACCGTCTATGCCGCCTACGGGAAGAGACTTGTATAGCATACGGAACACTTCTGTCCGGGAATATGCATATTTCAGGAAGTCAACCAACAGGGCGGGGGAGAGGTAGTTGTAATTGGAGAGTCCGCAACCGTCCGCAATCTTATACTCTTTCGGGTTGTGTCCCAGCTGGCGGATGAGCTGCATGATCTCGACGATTCCGTCTTCGGCAGCCACCTGCTTCTTCCCTGTCGCCTGCGCGCCAAGGCGGCAGAGGAATGCTTCGGCATTCAGGTTATCGCTCTCTTTCATTAGTTGGTTCAAGACTTCCTGCACGGAAGTATTCCAACAGGCTATCCGTTCCACTTGCACACTGTCACGGGGTAATTCGGCGAATCCGTATGATTGGGGAGCCGTAATACCTTTCCCCCGAAGACGCTCGAGGAAAGTGTGCATAAAGAAAGCGGAAGAATCATAGATGTTTATATCATCCTTTCTAATGGAGGTAACATTGCCCGAAACAACCAGATTATTTCCATTCCTCAACCAATCTCTTGAGAAGGAGAACTTTCCGGCAGAGGAAGTACGTGTCTTTGTCCGGTTCGTCAGGGTATAATAGGAGGAAACCGGTTTACAGGATATGCTTGCCGTATCTCCCTGCACAGCGGAAGGAAACACGGAAATCTGTACCGTGCCTTTACAAAACATCAACGGAGACAAGTAAGGCTGATAACCTGCAGGAGTATCGTCCCAAGCCCAGCCATGCCCCCAATAGAGCGAGTCTTTCATCGAAACGTCGCCATACACCTGCCCGTTAATCACGGAGAAAGGAAAGGTCATCACTTCCTCTATCAACGAATCCATTGCCTGACTGTCAAATTCGGGGTCAAATCCCCCTACTACATACAGGTTGCCTTGCAGTGTATCGTGCTCTATCACACCATCGTGCCATACTTCCGTGCGGAAAGGCTCATCCGCATCAGGACGGGAGAGAGTGGTAATGGCCGTCAACAGTTTCATGGTAGAGGCAGGCCGGGAGAGCTTGTCTGCACGGTAGCTATACAACGGCTTTTTCGCCGTCAGGTCATAAACGGATATGCCAACTTCGGACGCTTCGGGAAGCATCTTTTTGATAAGTGAATCTATTTGGGAGAAATCCCGCTGTCCCCACAACGGCAACAGACAGACGGACAACGCAACTAATAAAAGAACTTTTTTCATACAATACAGGTTATGAATCGAATCACACCCGCAAATATAGCACTTCCCAACTGAATAAGTCTAAAATCTGACAAAAAACAAAAGAGGGTATCTGAAAGCTGGGGTGACAGGTGGATGCACAATGCTGATAATAATAGACTTACGCATTCACCTACCACCTCCCCCTACGGGTACTCCTCCTTCCCGAAGGAGGAGAATGGAGTTACTACCGACTTTTCACGGTTACTTTAGTTCAAAGTGAATCTTGCTGTTTTCACATCCCGGCTGTTGGTGCCGATCATCACTTCGAAATCTCCCGGCTCCGCTACCAGTTGCAGGTCATAATTGTAATATCGCAACATTTCCGGAGCAATCTTGAAACGGACAATCTTCATTTCACCCGGTTCGAGAAATATCTTCTGAAAACCTTTCAGCTCTTTCACCGGACGGGTACTGCTGCCGACGACGTCGCGGATATAAAGCTGCACTACCTCCGAACCGGGCCATGTGCCCGTGTTGGTGACTGTCACTGCTGCGGTCAGCGAGCCGTTCATGTCCATGCTGGAATGGCTCAAGTCGATATCGCTGTAAGAGAAAGTGGTATAAGAAAGTCCGTAACCGAACGGATAGAGTGGCTCGTTATCCACATCGAGATAGTTGCTGCGGAACTTCTCGAACCATTTACCCTGTCCCAACGGGCGTCCGGTGTTCTTATGTGCATAATAAAGAGGGATCTGTCCGACGTTCTTCGGGAAAGTCATCGTCAGTTTGCCGCCCGGGTTGACATAACCGAAGAGGGCGTCGCCGATAGCGTAGGCCGCTTCGCTACCTCCGAACCATACATTCAGAATAGCGGGCACGTGTTCCTGTTCCCAGTTTAGCGTAAGCGGACGACCGGTGAATAACACCAGTACTACCGGCTTTCCGGTTTTCAGTAATTCTTTCAACAGGTTTTGTTGTACGTCGGGGAGGTTCAGGTTGGTGCGGCTGCTGCTTTCCCCGCTCATTTCTGACGATTCGCCCAAGGCTGCGATGATGATGTCCGAGCGGCGGGCTACATTCAAGGCTTCGTCCAGCAATTGCTGGTCGGTCCGGTTGTCGCGGTTCAGTGAACGGCCGAACATGGTGGCGCGTTCTTCGTAGGCGGCGTCACTAATCAGGTTGCTGCCTTTGGCATACATGATATTCGCTTTTCCGGCAGTCATCTCTTTCAAGCCTTCCACCAGTGATGGGCAACGGTCGAGCACGGCGGCTACGCTCCATGTTCCGGGCATATTGGCACGGCTGTTGGCTAGCGGGCCTATCACGGCGATGTTGCCTTTAGGATTAAAAGGCAGCAGAGGGTTGCCGTTCGGATTTCCGTCGGGGCTGTCGTTTTTGAGCAGGACGAAACTTTCTGCCGCAATTCTGCGGGCAGCGTCGCGGTGTGCCTTCGTAAAGATGTCACGTGCCGGACGTTTCGGGTCGCAATATTTATACGGGTTGTCGAACAACCCCAGTTTGTATTTCGCTACCAGGATGCGGCGGCAGGCGGTGTTCAATGTTTCCATAGAAACCTTGCCTTCCTGAATGGATTTTTTCAGAGTACCAACAAAACCTTCGCTGACCATATCCATATCCACTCCGGCGTTGATGGCACGTGCCGTTACCGTCTGGAGGTCGCCGATACCGTGGTCTATCATTTCGGAAATACCGGTATAGTCGGTGACTACAAATCCGTTGAATCCCCACTGACCGCGCAGGATGTCCGTCATTAACCATTTGTTGGCAGTGGCCGGAATGCCGTCCACCTCGTTGAATGATGCCATGACACTGCCTACGCCTGCTTCAACGGCGGCTTCGTAAGGCAGCATATAGTCGTTGAACATCCGTTGGCGGCTCATGTCCACCGTATTGTAGTCACGTCCGGCTTCACTTGCTCCGTACAGGGCGAAGTGCTTTACGCAAGCCATGATTTCGTCATTGCGTTTCATATCTTTGCCCTGATAGCCGCGCACCATGGCTTCGGCAATCATAGCTCCCAGAAACGGGTCTTCACCGTTACCTTCGGATACACGTCCCCAACGCGGGTCGCGCGAAATATCCACCATTGGACTGAACGTCCATGAGATACCGTCGGCGCTGGCTTCTACGGCTGCAATGCGGGCGGATTCTTCGATAGCCGCCATATCCCATGTACAGGAGAGTCCGAGAGGGATAGGGAACATCGTTTCGTATCCATGGATCACGTCCATGCCGAACAACAACGGAATGCCGAGGCGTGACTCTTCCACAGCCTGTTTCTGTACCTCACGTATTTTCTCCACCCCTTTCAGGTTGAACAGTCCTCCCACTTCGCCTTTCTTGATTTTGCCGGCGATGTCGCTACTCTTGGCTTGTCCGGTAGTAATCTCTCCCGTGACGGGAAGGTTCAACTGACCGATCTTTTCTTCGGTGGTCATTTTTTTCATCAATGCGTCGATGAAACGATCCATGTCTTGTGGCGACTTCTGAGCGGATGCGGTCAGGAGTCCTGTCGCAAAGAACAGGATTAATAAACTTAGTTTCTTGTATATCATATTATTATATTCTATTTTGTTTTATTGGTAATCGGGATTTTGCACCAGTACCCCTTTGGACTTGTCTATTTCAGTCTGAGGCAATGGAAGTAAAGCGTTCTTGTCCTGATAATTCTTGCCGGCAGCTTGCAATACTTCTTTTGCAATGCCCCAGCGGACGAGGTCGTAGAAACGGTCGAACTCAAGTCCCAGTTCCACACGGCGTTCGTGGCGGATAGCTTCACGCAGTTCTCCCTGGTCGGTAGTGGTCACTTTGGGAAGAATGTTGGTGTTGGTGCCTCTGGCACGTGCACGTACTTGTTCCAGGTAGTCGATTGCCTCACCGGAGATACCCTTCTCGTTGGCGGATTCGGCTCCCATGAGCAAGACATCTGCATAACGGATCAGGCGGATGTTCACCCAATATCCTTTATTGGTATATTCTTTACGCAGGGCAGGGTCGGTATAGGCTTTCTTGTTGAAGTAAGCACCTATTGCCGGAGAGACGGGAGATTCGCCGTAAGGCTCATTGGTATTTTCCGGAGTAATCGGTTCGCTGTCCGATCTGCGGAAGTAAAGCAGAGTGGCGTTCTTGCGCGGGTCGCCCGGTTCGTAGGCTTGCGCCATAAGTTCGGTTGCCATGTGCCAGCCCCAGCCCAAGTCCCATTGATCCGCTCCGCGCACACCTTGCACTTCGCAGAATTGGCTGCCGATAATATCGCTTTGAGGAAGGGCGGCAGTAGCGGTACATTGCAGTTCGAAGATAGAACCGCCGCTATTTTCGCCATCGTCGGTGAAGATTTCATTATACGGAGTTCTTAGGTTGTAGAGCCCTTTCTTGATGACGTCGGTGGAGGCAGTGTACATATTGTTCCAGTCGTTACGCATCATATATGTACGTGCGTGCAAAGAACGGGCGGCTCCCCATGTCAGTCGTCCCAGGTACTCGGTACTCCATGTTTCCGGCAGTGACTCCTCGGCGGTTTTCAGGTCGGCATCAATCTGCTCGTAGATTTTATCGACGGTGGTTTTCGGAATGTTGGCTTCCGAAGCGTCGTTGATCTTGTAAGTCACCAGAGGGACTTCGCCGAATGCCCTTACCAGGTTGAAGTAGCAATAGGCACGGAAGAAAGAGGCTTCACCTTTGTTGATGATGTCTTCGGCTTCGGTCTGTCCGGCAGTTTCTTTCTCGGCAATGGCGTCGAGGATGTCGTTACACTGATAGATAACGGCGTAGTTCTTTCCCCAATAAGCACCTAGCAGACCATTGGAGGCCGTGTATTTGAAGTCGTCATACATCTCGGCTACATCCGACCCGTCACTGGCAATACTTCCCTTTTCTTCGTCTTCGGAACGGAGACAGTGGATAGCGAGGGCGGTAGTGCCTGCAGTGATATCGTAGCTACGCATCATCGTGTAGACATTGTAGATTTTACCGTTGACCAACGCATTGGGATTATCGTCTTCTGTAAACTGTCCTTGCGGACTGCGGTCCAGAAAGTCACTGCAACTGCCCAAAGCGAGTGCGGCCGCAGCAATAAAGGTTGAAAATATATATTTATCTAGTTTCATACAATTATAGTTTTAAAGATTAAAGTTGCTGAAGTTTCGCAAGGGGCCTGCATGCTTTCTCCTCTTTCGCCCCTACGCTACTATCTTGCCATTAGAATGTCAGGTTGATACCGAACGTATAGACTGCCGGTACGGGATAGCTTCCGTTATCTACGCCGAATGCGGTGGCGGTTCCTCCCAATTCCGGGGTATATCCGGTGTTATGCTTCCATGTTTTCAAGTTTTGTATGTTGACATACACTTTCAGGGCTTGCAGGCGGATTTTGGCAAGCAGGCTCTTGTCGAATGCATAGGCAAGTTGTACGTTACGGATACGGAAGAAGTTGCCGCTTTCGATGTAATAATCCGAATTCAGGTAGTTGATAGAGTGCTTGGAGTTCAGCAACGGTTGGGTATTGGAAGTACCTTCCCCGTGCCAACGGTCCAGCCGTTGTTCGAGGTAGTTGAACTGGGCGAAGTTATAGTTATCCCACGTGCGGAATATCTTGTTACCGCCTTGTCCCATCATATCTACTGCCAACTCCCAGTTTTTATAACCTACTCCGAGAGTGATGCCATAAGTAACATTAGGAGTTGGGTCACCAATCATGGTACGGTCGGCGGTGGTGATTTCACCATCACCGTTTACATCCACGAATTTTAAATCTCCCGGAGTGACTGTTGCCAAAGTATTCTTCGGCGAACTGTTGATTTCTTCCTGGGTCTGGTAAATGCCTTCCACTTTGTAGCCGTAAAAGTAGCCGATAGGGTATCCTGCCATGGTGTAACTCTGGCTCTTATCTCCTGCAATGATTGAATAGCCTTCTTGTACCAGGCTCAACACTTTATTTTTGATAGTTGTCAGGTTACCGCCGATGTTATAGCCCCAATCACCGATCTGGTCGCGCCAGTTAAGGGCAAGTTCCACACCCTTATTCTCGATGGAACCTAAGTTACCTATACCTGGAACTGTGCCTGAGATGCCCGGAACTTCGGCAAGCAAGTTCTTAGTCGTTTTCTTATAATACACACCTTCAAAGTGCAGGCGGTTACGGAAGAAGTTGGCTTCTGCGCCAACTTCCCATGCTTCTACCTTCTCCCAACGTAAGTTAGGATTAGGCAGGTAAGAAAGTTGATAGCCTGGATAGATGGCAGACGGAGTACCGAATACGGCAGAGTAGGCATTGCTCAACAGAGGTTCTGCCGGATAAGGCTTGTCCAGATTTTGGTTACCCAGTGTGCCCCAGGAACCTTTCAACTTTAACATATCCAGCCAGGTGATGCCCTTCATGAATTCTTCCTCACTCATCAGCCAGCCGGCACCTACTGAGTAGAAATTCTGCCATTGGTTTCCCGTATAGGAAAAAGCGGAAGAACCGTCACGACGGAAAGAACCGTTGAACAGGTATCTGCCTTTATAGTTGTAGAGGATGCGTCCCAGCATAGATACCGTACTACGTTCCCATTGTGTACTGTTGTTGGTGGCTGTACCGGCATCACCGATGCTTACGTACCACTTGTCGGGATTATTGGGGATTACCAGGCCTACGCCTTGTGTGCGGGCTGCACCAAGCAGCTCCAGTTCATTGTAATAGGTAGTGAAGCCTGCTGTAGCCGTCAGACTGTGCTCACCCCAAGTATTCTGGTAAGTCAGCAAGTAATCGCTCTGCACTTTTGTTTCTGTCTGTTTCTCCTGGCTTACTCCGGTTTTCCCGTCACCAAGGGTTTCTATTTTGCCTTCTACACTGTTGTCAAATACCTTGATGATAGGGGTATATTTGCGGGTGCTGTTTGAACTGTAGTCCATGGAGTACACCACCTTGAATTGGAAATGTTTCAAGAAGTCCCATTCTCCATACACGTTGCCGGATGTACGATAGTTTTCAGCCTTTGTTGTGTTGGCCTTTAATTCCACGTCTACCATCGGATTGTTCATCTGTGCCTTCTGGAACCCCGGAAGGGTGGTATACAGCCCGTATTCTTCATTGAACACATGAGCTACCGGGGCTGCCCGCAAGGCAGTGGCAACGCTTTTGGTGTCTGCCGGTAACATACGTGCACCGTTGAACTGGAAGCCTACCTTGAAGTTATCTGTCACTTTATAGTCATTGCTGACGTTCAGCGTAATCTTGCTGTACTTTTCTTTCTTGATGTTGCCTTGTTCATAGGCATAGCCGGCTCCAAGGTAGAAGCTGTGCTTGGCTGAAGCGCCGGTAATGCTGATGTTGTTGTTGGTAATGAAACCTGTCTGGAAGATTTCGTCCTGCCAGTTGGTATTACCTGTCCAATCGGTAAAATTAAATTCCGGATTGCCTTCGTTCTTCAATTGTTCGTTGTATAACGTCTTGAAGCCATCTGCATCTACCATGGCAATCTTGTCCGTGATGGCTTTGAAACCGAATGAGCCGTTGATATTTACACGCGTCTGGCCTTCTCTGGCTTTCTTCGTAGTGATAATGATGACGCCATTGGCACCGCGTACACCGAAAATGGCAAGTGAGGACGGGTCTTTCAAGATTTCCATGGACTCGATATCCTGTGGGTTCAGGAAGTTAATGTTATCATTGAACAGGCCGTCGACTACATACAGGGGCTTGTAACCATTGATGGAGTTTGTACCGCGTACACGGATTTCCGGTTCGGCACCTGCCTTACCGGAGTTGATTACCTGTACACCTGCCACTTTACCTTGTAGGGCGGATACAGGATTGACAACCGGCTTATTGGCTATTTCATCACCTTTGATATTTGTAATGGAGCCCGTCAGGTCACGTTTCTTGGCACTACCGTAACCGATGACTACAGTCTCTGCCAGCATTTGCGAGTCGTCTTTCATCTGGACATCAATTACTGACTGGCTGCCAACTCTGATAGCTTGTTTCTGCATTCCCACATAGGAAAATTCCAACGTGTTTTCCGGGGTTACCTGGATAGAGTATTTACCGTCTATATTGGTAATGACGCCATTTGAGGTGCCTTGCACCAATACGGATGCTCCGATCAGGGGTTCTCCCAATACATCGGTAACAGTACCCGTCACAGTCTTTGTCTGAGAAAAGGCTGGCATGGTTGCTTGCAACAAACATACCGTCAAAAATAGATTTTTCAGCCACGAGATACTCTTTAAGATAGGTTTAGGTTCTTTTTTCATTGCATAATTTATTTAAGTGGATAACTTACTTGAATTATGCATGGAACAAACAAAAAACAAAAAAGATGTCATTCAATAGTTAAAAAGAACTCATTTAAATTTTGAGCAGGTTGCAGGTTAAGTTTTTTGCGTAAACGATACCGGTTGTTTTCTACTGCACGAATGGAAAGGTTCATCAAGGATGCGATATCCTTGGTGTCCATGTTCAGTTTAAGGCAGGCACATAGGCGCAGGTCGTTGTTTGTGAGCAGTGGGTATGCTTCTTTTAGTGCTTT
>OHRO01000353.1_pt1 | contig 13404 bp, 10 predicted proteins | sample 1578461 | NCBI WGS metagenome assembly OHRO01 (sample SAMEA3879545, study PRJEB24766) | human gut metagenome | biome: human-associated habitat; feature: feces | place: USA | collected 1985/1987
TCACCTCCCTGGGATTCATCCCCTTGAATTCATCTACTGTTCTGGTCAGTATATGAGCCAGTATAATTTTATGCCCCAACAGATTTTTGACTTTCGCATCATATTGTGCCTTTTGATTTGTCGCTATTACAGCTCTTTTCAGTGTATTATGCATAAGGTCTTATCCTTTCTACAAGACCTTCTCCGAAATTCTCTCCCGAAATATATTATATCTTACGAAAACTATTGCCACAACTACTATTTTCACTTCCGCAATCTCTTCCGATACCCTGCCGGTGTCTCCCCGTAGGCCCTCTGGAAGGCATCGTTAAATGCTCTGGCATCGCCAAAGCCTACATTCATGGCAATCTCGTAGACTTTTTTGTCAGTGTCCAGAAGCAGTGTGACTGCATGTTTCAGGCGGATCTGATTGACATAGTCCTTGAAATTTTTGCCGGTGCTTTTATGTGCATTTATCCACAGAGCATAACTTTAGCACAGAAAACACCATTCTGACAGGCAAACGTACTTGCACCACCGCTTTTTTCTGCAATATGTTGGATTGACTGGATGCCGACGCCGTTTCCCTTTCGTTTGGAGGATTGAAACACACCGTTCTTCTCCCTGATTTCGCCGTCATAGGCATTCTCAACTTCGATCAGAAGCAGACGCCCGGCATGCAGGTATGCAGTGATTTTAATCTGCCGTCTGTCTGGTGCAGTGCGGATACTGGCTTCGAGCGCATTTTCCAACAAGTTGGACAAGACCAGACACATGTTGATCTCATCGATTGGAAGAGTCTGCGGCAGATCAAGCTTTGCACAAAAGGGAATGTCTTCGCGCTTTGCCAGGGCACAATAATAGCCGATGACGCTATCTGCTGCGCGGTTTTCGCAGAAGTGTATACCGAGATCCGGGATGCGGGAAATGGTTTTTTCAAGGTAGCTTTTCAATCCCTCCAGATCGCCGGTCTCAGCCAGTACGGAAATTTGATTCAGTTGATGGCGCATATCATGCCGCGCCTGCCGCACTTCTTCGATGGCGGTTTTGAGATTCTCATAGCGTTGCTGCTGCAGGAAAAGAAGCTGGTTTTCCTGCTGTAATCTCGCGTTGCGGTTGAGACTGGTGGCCATTAGCAGGAAAATTGCGTTGAACCAGAGCAAAAGCAAAAGAAGTGCAATACTTATCACAATATAGCCCTGTAATACACGACCGGTCCTAAGCGTCGTCTGATAGCGCGGGATCATAAAAAGGTTCAAAAAAATGAACACCAGCGGCAAAACCCAGAACACATACCACGTTTGCGCAAAATTATCGTCCTCGACCATCACACGAACTGCATGGGTTGACGGATAGAGCGCTGTCAGCACCAAAATCCAGCAAACAACATTATAAAATACACAGGCTGCAAGGCAGAACCATGGTTCGTCCTGTGGCAGTTGCATATGCAGAGCAATCGCAGCGCTGATAGCCCGGGACAAGCTGTTGATGCATGCAAACACTGCGCAGACAGTCAGTGCAATTGTTCCGGATTTCCAGAGGGAGATTTGGAGTGTTCCGGTATATAGCCCAATTGCAAGCAATGTGATCCCTGCCAGGGCAGACGCAGTGGAAACATGAAGCTGATAGCAGACGATCCCACCACCGATACATAATCCTGCAATCAGTGGGAGAATCCGGGCGGCAAGCTTTCCGGGAGACTGCTTCAGATAGGATTTTACAGGGAAATATGCAAGTAAAAGACCGGGGAGTACAACGGACAACTCCAGGATCGGACGCAGAATATCTTTCATCTCATACACCCCCTTGCAGCAGAAATTCCATAAATGCCTGCCTGGCAGGCTTCAAAAGTTCCTGGTTGACATATACGCGGCTGCCGTCGGTCATGCAGAAAGCAGCGGCCTGAAAATCAGCGGCATGTTCTAAATTGACAATCACACCGCGGCTGCAGACAAAAAAGCGTGGATCTTTTTTCAGCGGCTCGGTAAATGCCTTAAAGCTTTGCCGCGTGGCAAGCGTTTTTCCGGCAGTTGTGCGAATGTTGATCATATGAGCAAAATGCTCGGCATAGATAATGTCCCTATAGCGAAGGCGAACATCGCTGCCACTGACTTTCACCATCAGAATCGGCTCAGGACGCGGAAGTTTAGCGAGCATTTCAGTAAGCAGACCGGCAAGTTCTCCCTCGGAAAAGGGCTTCACGAGATAGTGGAATGCCCGCACCTGAAATCCCTCCAGTGCATGGTCGGTAGATGTTGTGGTGAAGATCAGAAAGCAGTCTGCATCCGTCTTCCGAAGTTCCTTTGCGGCATCCATGCCGCTTAATCCTTTCATGTAAATGTCCAGAAATGCCACAGTAAAGTGCCGTTCTTTTTCTGCTGCGAGAAAGCTCTCGCTGTTATCAAATTCTAAGATCTCCGTCTCTACACCGTACAAGCTCAGCTGTCGCTCAAGCCGCATTTTCAACAGCGCACGTTCGGTCTCGATATCATCCACTATTGCTATTCTCATATCGGACTGACTCCTTTGTAAAAAATTCCAACTAAATTATATCATACCTGTCCAACACCGGCACAATGAAAAACTCAGATTTCGTGACGGAATTGAGGGTTTCGTGCCAAATGGCTTGAAAAGCGTTTGCATATCCGTATACTGACAAGCAGAAAGCATCAATGACGGCAGAAAGGAGGGAGTGCCGTGTACCACATTGCCGTGCTGACAAGTAGTGAAACACAGGAAGCCTTTTATATAGAGCAGCTTTCACGGTTCTGCTTTGAATGCGGTCTGTTTCCCAAAATGGACTGTTACCGTGGACAGGAGTTGTTCTTTGATGTGGCGCGTATAAATGCGCCAACCTGCACTGTGATCGCACTTCCGGGGGTAGCAGGGTTGAATGCGGTGGAGCATCTGCGGACGCTTTTTCCCGAAATGCGCATCATCTGGTGCAGCGATCTGGATTTTTCCCTGCATGCGTTTCGGCTGCGTGTAGACTATTTTCTGTTAGAGCCAATAACAGAAGAAGCGTTTCAGCAGGGACTTTCTACATGGTTAGATGGGAAAAAAACGTCTGCCTTATTCCGAGCGGATCACAACAAACATAACAATGAGGAGGATTATTGATGAAAAAGAGAAAAAAGATTTATTCTGTATTTAGCTTTCTTCTGGCGGGAACACTGTGCCTGTCTATGGCGGCCTGCGGTGGAACGCCCACACCGGCAGAGGACGAAACAACATCTTCTGCACCGTTATCCGGTGCACTGCCCGTGAAGGCTTTACAACCCAAACACGTGGATGAAAACCCTTATATGGCAAAAAGTGATGCAAACATCCATCACGACGGCTACAACACCGACTCAACGGATGAAATTCTGCCGCTCGGCATCTATCCGGAAATCAATGTTTCCTTTGAGACAACGAACCCGAACGCCTCACCCGCGATTTACTTTGACAACTACGGTCACGCGGTCGTGCCACTGCTCGGCGGCATCGCCATCCGTGATCTGAATGCAACAGAGACGAAGACGCTCGGCTATTTTTCACCGATGCAACATGATGGCGGCGGTTACGTCATCCAGAGTTCCTACACATTCCTTGACTCTAAAAACCGTGTCGTCTGCCCGACGAGCAACAACCATGTACTGATACTGCGTACGACAGAGGAAGATGGCAGCGTCATTCCGGAATTTGAAAAGGTTCTGGATATCGATATCAAGGCAGCTGCTGAGACCGCGCTCGGCAAAGAGCTGACACAGAATCTTCTGTCCGTGGTCTTTGACTACGACGGAAACCTTTGGTTCGCCACCGGCGGCTTCCGAATCTATCCCGAGCGGCAGCAGCAGGGTGTTCTCGGCTACATTGCCCACACAGCGATAGAATCGATTCTGAATGGCGAACAAACCGATCTTTCAAAGGCTGTCTTTGTTTACGGGCTGCCCCTTGGCGAGGGCGCAGAAAACGGCATTGCTGCCTCCAAAGACGGTGCGGTCATTCTGACGAACCAGAACTGCTATCTGTTGCGCGCAGAAGAAGGTGTGAACGTTGTGTGGTGCACGCCATATGAGAGTGTCGGTGCGAAGGTCAGTCATGATGGCGATAAGACTACCGGCGGCGGCCTTGCCTGGGGTGGCGGCTGCTCGCCCACACTGACACCAAACCTTGTACTGTTCACCGACAACGCAGACCCCGTTAAGCTTCTTGCGCTCGACATGAAGACCGGAGAGGTCGTAGCCAGCATGCCTGTTTTGGATGATCTGCCCGATGGGTATCAGGTGGCGGTTGAGAACTCTGCAATCGTTTATGACGACGGTGAAGGCACCGTCAGCACGATCGTCTGCAACTGGTTCGGCGCTGGTAACGCAGGTCTTGCCGACCCTGACAATGACTCTTCGATTCAGAGCTACGCCAACATTTATGACCAGAACTGGCTGATGAAGGGTAATGTTATGATTGCCCCGGGCGTTGAGCGGGTGGACACCCTAAAAACCGCCGATGGCTATGAAATGAAGAGCGTCTGGAGCCGGAACGATTTGCGCGACACGGCGATCATGAAGCTCTCCACTGCAACAGGCTATATCTACGGTTACGTACAGGATTTGGATACCGGCATGTGGCAGTACATTATTTTGGACTTTGCAACAGGCGAAACCGTCTTCACGATGGATGTGTCCAACAAATACGGCTACAATAATATGGCCATCGGCATGTACACCGGCAGCAACGGAAATACGCTCTACTGCCCGACAGGCTATCTGGAACTGCTGCGTTTGCAGGATCGCTTTGTGTACCTGCCAGAGCTTCCGTACCGTGAGGTTGATCTTGATCAGGCGGCAAGAAATGTTCTTTCGCAGGATCAGTTTGAGCAGGATGGCGGTGAAGGTACTGTTGCAAGCTGGCACAACACCGCGACCATCTGCAACGTGCATCCCAACACCATGGTAGCCTTCCGCATGAACAACCTGTCCGGCAGTGCCTCCGATCTGACGCTCTACGCCTATGGTGCAGACGGCAAGCTGGAAAAGGTTGGCTCTGAACTGTGGTCGCTCACAGACGAGACCGGAGCAAATGTGACGGAGCTGACAGACGGCGTGCTCTATGAACTGCGCGTGACCGTCTCCGACGGCGGTGATTTCGACCTGAGCGAAACAGAAAAAGAAATCAAGCTATCCGTTGTACTTGGAAAGTAAATCTGTTTTAAAGACAGCTGTCATTTACCGGCTTTTGATCTGGCGTAAGCTTAGATCGTAGATGCGATGATCTGCATCCTGCCCTGTAACTCTACCTTACCGTAGCCGTCAGGCAGGATCAGGTGATCGCCCTTTTTTAAATGGGTGCCGTTCAAGGTACCTTCTCCCTCTACCACACTCATGAGGACAAAGGGCTTATCCTGCCAGGTCTCCACGCGATGCTCCACGTCGATACGATATACCGTGTAGTAAGGGCAGCGGATCAGCTGCTGGATGGCATCGTCCTTTTTCTCCGTGTGTACCACGCTGTTCTCTGCGGATTTGGCAGGAACGGTAATGACATCAATACTCTGGGTGATGTGCAACTGTCTGGGCTTACCGTTACTCAGTCTGTCATAATCATACACACGGTAGGTAATATCGCTGCTCTGCTGTGTCTCAAGAAGCAGTGTACCGCCCTTAATGGCATGTACGGTACCGGGATCGATCTGGATGAAATCTCCGGGCTTAATAGGAATCTCACGAATAAATTCTTTCCACTTGCCCTCATGAATCATCTGTTCCAGCTCTTCTTTTGTCTTCGCATTATGTCCAACCACCAAAGTCGCATTTTCCTTGCAATCCAGGATAAACCAGCACTCTGTTTTGCCCAAAGAACCGTTCTCGTGAACTTTCGCATAGGCATCATCCGGATGCACCTGAATGCTTAAATCGTCCTTTGCATCAATGATCTTGATCAGTAACGGAAAACGATCCATTCCCGTATTGCCGAACAATTCCGGATGCTTCTCCCACAGCTCGGACAGCTTCATTCCCTGGTAAGCTCCGCTTGCCACGGTGCCGTCTCCGTTGGGATGGGCGCTGATGCCCCAACACTCGCCGATGTCATCTCCCTCGATGGGATAACCGAATTCTCTGTTTAACCGGGTACCGCCCCAGATATTGTGGGTGCACACCGGTGATAAAAAAATAATATCTTTGTTCATGACCGTCTATCCTTTCCCATGATACTTACTGTTTGCCACACTGCATCTTGTTGTCTGTTCTAACGTTTTACCATAAGATGTTCAGTTTACGCAGAATGTCCTTCTGCTATTATGTAGCACATTTTTTCTAATCTGTCTACCCAGCTTCCGTACTTTATTTATTCCGCTTCTGTTTTTTCTCTCACCCCGGATGCAATCACTGACACCAGATAAAATCCTGCCTTATCATTATCATGAGTCTCCGTAATCTCGATTCTCACCCGGTGTTCCCCATAGGGCAGATGCTCTGCGATCGTTGTCAGTTCCATCTTATCGCCCCAGGTCTCGTCAAAGCTTCCGTCCAGAGTATACGCCTTCTCCGCATCACCGTCTACCACTGCGGTGGCCATCGGTGCAGGTCCGTCCTTCACCCGGCGGTACTGTACGGAAACTCCGGTTCCACAGAACGAAAATTCCAGATAGTTTCCCTTCTCAGAGGCTTCCCAGCCGTTACGGAAGATATCGGTGATCGTCCGCTGCGGTGTCATATCCTCTTCAAATCCATCCTTTTTTGGTGTGGAGTTAAAATACTGCAATCTGTCACAATGTTCATAAGCATTCTCTGTCAAAGCCGTCTTGAAGCTTTCCTTCTGTTCCTCTGACTTATCATGCATCACCTTTTCCAGGAAATTCGTAATCACGGATGCCATCAGTTCATGCCCCAGATCATTGGGATGCAGGAAATCCGCTGTGATCTTCTCCGCAGGCAGTCTCCCCGCTGCCACTGCCGGATAGATGCTGTTCTGCATACTGATGCACGGCAGATCATAGTGTCTTCCGATCTGTGCATGGTAATAAGCCGCACTCTTGCCGGTGTCGTAATAGACACTGTGCAGAAGCACCATTGCCGGGTGACTGCTGCTGCCATAGATCTGGCGTACCAGCCCTTCATATGTCTCACGGTAATGCGGCATGCTCTCATCATTCACAGAGAATTCCACAAATACCAGATCCGGAAGCCTTCTAAGCAGATTTTCCCGTACTCTCGCTGCGCCGAACTGGGAATCGGTAGCTCCGATTCCGGCATTCACATAGGCAAATTCCGTATTCGGATAGATCTTCCGAAGCCAGGCAACCGTTCTTGCCGCATAACACTTTCCCGGATCCGTAGCGGAAAATCCCTGGGTAATGGAACCGTAAGCCGCTCACCTTTGGCTGCACGGTTCATAAAACCTTTCAGTCTGGTCAGGTTGCCCCGGTTCAGGATTCCGGCTTCTTTATCAATGATGTTCCCCGCACTCTTGCGGTTCTCATAGATGCTGTTTTCCAGAGTGCAATAACGTTTCGCCTTGTTTTTCAGAGTCTTGCCGATGCGGAAAATTTCCTCCGGGCGGTATCCTCTGGACTCCAGATAATAAATGCCGCTGTACAGGTTGATCGATACATCGGGGTATTTATCTCCGATCATAGCTTCGAACATGATCATAATATGACCGATTTTCTCCCAAGCAGCTTCCACATGATTGTCCAACAGCAATAGGAACTCATCCTTTTTCACATGGCACACCATTTCCTGTCCCTTCAGGTGCTTTTGAATGTGCGTCCCCAGATGGTACAGAAGGCTGTTTTTCACTTCCTCACTCATCTTCGCGGAAATCTCATCGTAATCCCGGATGCCCAGAAATACCTCTGCATACTGACTGTCCTGCCATGGAAGAATCTGCCCCATCTTCCCGGAAAAGCTCTCCGGAGTCTCGGTTCCGGGAATCGTCAATTCCTGATTTTCCTGTTCTTTTTCCAGACCTTTCTCCGCAAATTTTTCACGATTCAGATAGCTTTCCATCATACGGGTCATGGTAGACAGAATCTCGCATTCCGCTTCTGTCCACTGATGTTCCTCCTGACTGCTCTGAATCAAAGTGATCATGGACAGTTTGTTCTCCGCATAAATCGGGATCATCAGACCATCATGGTGCATATAGAAGCTGTGCTCTTTGAAATAATTCTCCAGTTCCGGCCAGATTCCGGTATAGAAATCCAATGCGATCGGTTCGCTTCTTTTGCTCCACTCATCATAGATTTCCGCTTTCTGATTCTCATAGCGAATCAGTCCGAAGTATTGCAACTGGAACCGAATCCCCAGTTCGAAAAAGATTTTCTTGAAAGCCTCCTTGATGTTTTGCTCCGAGGACATCATGCGGAACGCATAATCAAAAATCTCACGCTCGATAAAAATATTTTTCTTACCGGCATCCTCTCTCTTCGTCTCTCTTTCGTTTCCTTTTCGACCGGAAGTGTAGTCTGCATAATTATAGTTCTTATCATATACACTGAATGCATTTTTGCCGCTATGTTTTACCCGATACAGTGCCTGATCCGCCTTCTGATATAGATCTTCATAAGTCGCTGCATCTGCGGGATACTTGGAGATTCCCATGCTCAGTGTCACACGGCGTCCGGACAGCTGGATCCGGTCTGCCATCTGGGAAATCCGTTCTGCCGTTTCCATCGCATGCTGTCCCGCATTTTCTCCACGGCAGAATACACAGAATTCATCACCGCCGATACGACCGGCATAATCTTCCAGACCGGTGCTGATCAACAGGATATTGGCAATCTTGATCAATACTTCGTCCCCATATAAATGGCCGTAAGTATCATTGATTGACTTAAAGTCATCAATATCAATAATCAAAAATGCACCCTCGTCATGTGCATCTGCCCGGCGGATATGTTTTTCCACCAGTTTCCGCATCTTCGCCTTATTGTACAGATCCGTCAGAGAATCTCTCTCTGCTTTCTGCTCCAACAGTTCCTGATTTTTCTTCTCTTCCGTGATGTCCATTGTCTTACCCATGATCTTGTAGGGTTTATGATCCTTGTCATAGACCGGAATCCCGACATAACGGAACCAGACAAAGACAGACTCATCACTGACCTGACGGACCTCATAGCTGATATGCTCGTCGCCCCGGTCCATTGCGGCGCAGAATTCATCAAAATTCGCCCAGTCATCCGGATGTACAAATCCCCATTTGTGCATCTGCTCCTGATAATTTTCGATGACCATATTTGTTGTGCTCCATTTTCCCCCTAGTTTTCTCGAAAGCACATATCTTTTTGCTGCAATTTCATACTCCCACAGCGCACAGTCGGAATTGTCCTCGGTAATCTTCCTCCTGATACGTTCTTCTGCCAGTTCTCTTTCCAGTTCTTCGATTCTGGCATATAATTCCTCTTTTTCCATCATACGCTGTCTCCAAAACCGCAAAGGACCCGCTCACCGCGGGCCCTTTGATTCTATCTTCTGCCTTCTTCTGTATCGCTTGTTGTGACCACGCTGTGTTCTTTGATATAGTCAACCACTTCATCGATGGTCGTAAACGCCAGTCCTACATAGCTGTCTGCCGCGCCATAGTAAATGGCGATCCTGCCGCTCTCGGAATCATGGATGGTTGCGCAGGGGAAGCATACATTCGGTACGAATCCTCTCTCTTCATACCACTCCTCCGGTGTCAGCAGGAAGTTCTCACAACGATATTTTACAATGGAAGGGTTGTCAATATCCAGGATCGCTCCGCCGATGGAATAGACATAACCGTTACAGGTTCCGCTCACACCATGATAGAACAACAGCCACCCTTCAGAAGTCTCAATGGGTGCTGCGCCTCCACCGATCTTCAAGGACTCCCACCATTCGGAAGACTTGCCCATCACATGTCTGTGTTTGCCCCAGTATACCATATCCGGGCTCTCACTGACAAAGATGTCTCCGAAAGGAGTGTGTCCACTGTCGGAAGGACGGGACAACATCATGAAATTACCGTGTACTTTTCTGGGGAACAGTACCGCATTACGGTTGAACGGCAGGAACGGATTTTCAATTCTTACAAAAGTCTTGAAATCTGTCGTCTTTGCAATACCGATCGCTGCACCGTAAAAGTCCTGACACCAGATGATGTAATAGGTATCTTCCACTTTCACCAGTCTGGGATCGTAAGCGTAGATCGGCATAAAAGGCTTGCCCTCTTCATCTACAAACGGAATCTTATTCTTCTCAAAATCCCAGTGGATTGCATCTTTGCTGCGACCCAGGTAGATATAAGGAATACCGTTGACCTGTTCCCCACGGAACACGCCGATGAATTCATCACCGTAAGGCATTACGGCACTGTTGAAGATTCTGGCTACTCCTTCTACCGGATTTCTGCCAATGATAGGGTTCTCGCTGTATCTCCATACCGGAGCTCCGGTATGTCCTTTGGGTTTATCCTGCCAGGGTACATTGGGTACGGGCTGGCTGATCATCTTTACTTTACTCATGTATCGTCCCTCATTTCTATTTTTTACCTACAGATTGTTTCATGCTACGCACTCTCACAATCCTACTTGCTATTCGCATATCGTGGGATATTTATCTTGCTTCCTGTTTTAAGAATGATTCATTTCTGCGGATGAGTTCACATCTCTGTGCCACACACTCCACGCTTCTTCCTGGATCGGAAGGGGTGTTGAATACATAATCCACAAGCTTATCTATGGTAGTAGTTGCCACATGCATGCGGGTATCGCTGGATGCGTAGTAGATAAAGACTTCCCCCTTCTCATTCGCGATAGCACCGTTGGTAAATACTACGTTTGAAACATCTCCCACTCTCTCTTCCCCTCTGGGACCGATCAGCAGGCCCGAAGGCTCTGCGATCACTTTTGCAGGATCTTTCAGATCCGTTGCAAAAGCATAAATGACGTAACGTAAACCGGCTGCGGTATTACGTACTCCATGTGCGATATGTATCCAACCTCTGTCTGTTTTGATGGGGGTAGCGCCCGCACCGTTTTTGGCCTCGGTAATGGTGTGATATTTCCGCAGACTGGTCATGCGCTCTTCGTCGATCACTGCATGAGTGATATCGTCACACAGTCCGAAACCAATTCCTCCGCCACTTCCGGTCTCGATGAAATCATCCATCGGTCTGGTGTAGAAAGCATACTTGCCATCCACGAATTCCGGATGCAGCACTACATTTCTCTGCTGGGGAGAACGAAGGGTCTTTAAATTCTCCAGTCTCTCCCAGTGCTTTAAGTCTTTGGTTCTTACAATGCCTGCAGCCGCTACTGCTGCGGACAGATCATTTACGGAAGTATCCTTGCTTTCGGAACAGAACACACCGTAGATGTAACCATCTTCATGTTTGGTGAGACGCATGTCATAGACATTGGTCTCTTCCGGGCAGGTGTCATCTAACAAGATGGGATAATCCCAGAAACGGAATCCATCGACACCGTTGTCACTCTCCGCCACGCCGAAGAAGGACTTTCTGTCATTTCCCTCGATACGGGCTATCAGATAATACTTACCGTTTAATTCAATCGCTCCGGAATTCATGACTGCATTGATACCCAGACGCTCCATGAAATAGGGGTTTGTCTTGGGATTGAGATCATATCTCCAGGTCAGGGGAATATGTTCTCTGGTCAGAACCGGATATTCATAACGGTCATAAATACCGTTGTAGAAATCAGACTTTACATTTTTCCGGGAAAGCAGCTTCTCCTGCTTCTCTTTTTCTATGTAATAACGCTCTAACATATTAGGTATCCTCTCTTAAAATAAATCAATTATTCTGGAATACGTTGCAGGACCTCCATGCACATCCTGCCGTTATGGTAGGGGCATTTCCATGGCTCCACGATGGGGCGGCCGGGATAGGGATTTCCTTCCGGATCCACTTCCCAGAACCACTCGGAACCGGGTCTCTTATCGATCACATGATCGCGGATAAATGCCCATTCCTTCTCGGCAGCTTCCAGATATTCCGTTTTCTCCGGCTCTTTCTCATAGCCGTTTAAGAAACCGATCACGGTCTCCGCCTGTACCCACCAGACTCTGTGTACATTCACGACACCTCTGTCACATTCATTTGCCAGAGAGTGACCGTCAAATGCCACTTTGTAAATCTGTGCGGTCAGATCTTTGGTGATCTTATACATCCGCTGCGTCAGTTCCGGATCATCCAGCACCTGACAGCCTCTGTCGATCAGCCATGCCGTCTCGATATCGTGACCGTAGGAATGCAGATCCAGAATGGTATTGTAATTCTTGTCGAAAAATACTTCCTGTCTGTGGAGCTTCGGATTATAGACCTTTTCAGCGAACAGATCCATGATCCAAAGCAGGCGTCTGCGCACCTTTTCATCACCGGATACCCGGTACAGCTCCGTATAGGCTTCAAATACATGCAACAGTGTGTTCATAGTCTTGTCAGCCAGGACACCGTTCTCCGATAATTTTTCGTTGGATTCCGGCTTGAAATCTCTGGTGAATGCTTCCAGATATCCCACCTCATCCATACAGGTGGTCTCGATCAGGGTAAAAAGCTTTTTCGCCAGTTCCAGGGCTTCTGTATCACCGCTTGCCTCATAGTAAGAGGACAGCGCATAGATGCAGAATGCCTGATTGTAGGTATGTTTTGTGGTATCCTTCGGGGTTCCGTCATAGTTTAAGGACCAGTAGATACCGCCATATTCTTTGTCCAGACAATGGTCTTTCAGGAAAGCGTAGCCGTGCTTTGCTTCCTCCAACAGACTCTCGTCCTTCAACAGTGTATATGCGTTGGAAAAAAACCAGGTGGTCCTGCTGTTCAGGATACAGCCTTTTTCTGCTTTTTTATCCAGATTCAGATCGTAGTCCAGAAAACCGTAATAACCGCCGAACTCGTCATCCCGCATTCCTTTCCAGAAAGGAATGATTCCTTCGGTCAGATGCTTTTTGATCTCTTCTCTCATTTTCTTTGTTTCCGCATTTTTCATGTTCCACACGCTCCTTTGTATTTAACCTTTGACGGCGCCGGAGGTGATTCCACTGTAGATCTGTTTCTGACAGAGCAGGAATACGATCAGGGCAGGCAGCAGAGACATCAGTACACCTGCACAGATCAGATTGTATTTGCTTCCAAGAGGTCCGGTGAAGGTATACAGGGAGGTCGCAACCACACCGAGAGTCCTCTTGTCCTGCAGATACAGACTGGCGCAATAATATTCATTATACACGCCTACGCCCTTTAATACCATGGATGTCACGATGGCAGGCTTCAGAAGCGGAAGAATGATCTTCCAGTAAATGGTAAAGTAGGAAGCTCCGTCAATAAATGCGGATTCATCCAACGATACCGAAATGTTCTCCATGAACTGGATAAAGATGTAGATGGAGATAACATCCGTACCCATACTCATAATGATATAACCGTACAGATGGTTGATAAATCCAAGGTTACTCA
>OHRO01000363.1_pt1 | contig 13309 bp, 8 predicted proteins | sample 1578461 | NCBI WGS metagenome assembly OHRO01 (sample SAMEA3879545, study PRJEB24766) | human gut metagenome | biome: human-associated habitat; feature: feces | place: USA | collected 1985/1987
CGAAGGCTTCCAGCGCGGGGGCCGGGCGGGTATAGCGGTCAAGGCCCTCCACCAGCGCATCCACACCCTGCAGCTTCAGGGCTGAGCCAAACCAGCAAGGAAACACATGCCGCCGGGCAATGGCGGGGATGAGGTCGGTATCGGTCAGGATTCCCCGGTCCAGCATCGTCTCCATCAGCCGCTCATCGCAGAGAGCCAGCGCCTCGTCCCGGTCGGCCTGCTCTGCCCCAAAATCCACAAAGCCATCCCCCAGCCGACGGTTCAGCTGGGTCAGGAGCGCTTCCCTGCCCGGGCCGGGCAGGTCCATCTTGTTCACGAACACAAAGGTGGGGATGCGGTACCGCCGCAGCAGCCGCCAGAGCGTCTCGGTATGGCTCTGCACGCCGTCGGTGCCGCTGATGACCAGCACCGCATAATCCAGCACCTGCAGTGTCCGCTCGGTCTCCGTGGAAAAATCCACATGGCCCGGGGTGTCCAGCAGGGTAAAATCGGTATTGCCCGCCGTGAAGAGGGCCTGCTTGGAGAAAATGGTAATGCCGCGCGCCTTTTCCAGTGCGTCGGTGTCCAGAAAGGCATCCTTATGGTCCACCCGGCCCAGCTTGCGGATGGTGCCGGTGCCGTAGAGCAGGGCTTCGGAAAGGGTGGTCTTGCCGCTGTCCACATGGGCCAGAATGCCGATGACCAGCTGCTTGTGCTCTTGTTCCATGCCGCGGCCCCCTTACAGTGCGCTGGCGATCAGCGCAGCAGCGACCAGCGGCAGGCCCAGCACCAGATTGGAGAGCAGGCTGCAATAGGTGCGCTCCTCGGGTTCCAGCTCCTCAAAAGAGACGATTTTCTCATCCGCATAGTCGATGATGGAGCGGGTGGAGTGGATCTTTTTCTGCCGCTTGCCCATCCCCTTGAATTCCTCCAGCAGATGGTGGATGGTCACGCCATCCAGCCGCAGGTAGTCCACCCAGGCCCAGATGAGCAGCACCACGCCGCACAGAAAGCCCGGGGCCTCCCAGATGGTAAACGTGCCATCGCTGACATAGCGCTGCCACAGCAGCATCAGCACGGCCACAATGGAGGTGCGGGTCACGGTCTTATATAAAATGGGGTGGAACATGTAGCGTTTGTACATCGAGGTCAGTTTCTTCATGGTGCGCTCCTTATTGATACAGATACATTTTATTTTATCATGTTTTTGTGAAAAAAGATAGCTGTTTTGTGCGCACAGCGTGAACAGTTTCTTTCTTCTGCCTGTTCTTCACAGATATACAGTTCTTTCCATTTTATAGTAATTTTTTCCACATTCTTTTTCCATGAAAGTGTTTGTCACCGTTTTGTTTCCAATTCTATGCTGTGGCGGATTGACTTCTTTTCAGTAAAGTGCTAAAATATACCGTGGTGCGACTTTTGTCTTTCCTGTGCACTTTTTGGAAAGGCAGACAGCCTCACTGCGTTTAGGAAAAGGAAAAACGCGCGGCTCTGTCCGCGCAAGATCTGGGAGGATCATCCAATGAGCTTCAATTTTGATCGCCGCACCTTCCTGAAGGGTGCAGGTGCTGTGGGTGCCGCCAGCCTGCTGGCAGCCTGCGGCGAAAAGTCCAACAACACCGGCAATGGTGCTGCCGCCAGCGGCGCTGCTGCCCCCAACTCCACCGGCGCTACCCCCCTGAAGGAATTCATCTCCTTTGAGAGCGGCAACCGTGAGCTGGAAAGCTGGAACATGCTGTACACCCAGAAGGCTGAAGATGCCAACGTGGTCACCAACCTGTGGGACGGCCTGCTGAGCTTTGACCGCTACGGCAAGGTGGTGCCCGCCATCGCTTCCAGCTGGGAGCACAATGAGGATGCCACTGTCTGGACCTTCCACCTGCGGGACGACGTGGACTGGGTGGATTGCAACGGTGAGGTGAAGGCTCACCTGACCAGCAAGGACTTCCTGGTTGGTTTTGAATGGGTGATGAACGCCATCAAGAACGAAGCCAACAACACCTCCATGCCCAACGATACCATTGTGGGTGCTTACGAGTACTACGAGCTGACCAAAGAAGCCGGTGACGCTGCTGCTGACATGACCTACGAGGACATGCTGGCTGCCGGTGTGGGCATCGAAGCTCCGGATGATTACACTCTGGTGTTCACCTGCCCCAACGCCTGCCCTTACTTTGATACCGTTGCCGCCTACAACAGCTTCTACCCCGTGGCCCCTGCTCTGATCGAGGAGCTGGGTGTCGATGGCTTCCGGAGCTGCGACAACACCACCATGTGGTACAACGGACCCTATGTGGTGGAGGAGTACATCCAGGGCAACACCAAGAGCTACATCCCCAACCCCAACTACTACGATGCTGCCAACGTCAGCCGCTTTGAGCGCTTCACTGTCACCATGATCAGCGACGGTTCCATCAGCCTGCAGCTGTATCAGAGCCGCGAGCTGGACGAGGTGGACCTGGGCGAGAGCAACATCACCACCATTCAGTCCGATCCTTCCAACGAGTACAATCAGCAGCTGTGCGAGAAGCGTGCCAAGAAGTTCAGCTACTGCTTCATCTTCAACTACGACAAGAAGAACACCGACGGCACCCCCGATGAGAACTGGAACAAGGCCATTGCCAACAAGGCCTTCCGTCAGTGCTTCTCCAAGGGCATGGTGCTGAACAAGTTCTTCGCCCGTTACAACCCCATCAATCCCCTGAAGTGCGAGAACGATTTCTTCACCATGAAGGGCCTGTGCTACACCTCTGACGGCACCGACTACACCAACCTGGTGGCCAAGGAGATGGGTCTGGACGGCGAGGCTTACGATGGCAAGACCATGAAGCGCCTGCGCGCCAACAACGGCGACATCACCGAGCTGAAGAAGCAGGCCATGGAAGAGCTGAGCGCCATTGGTGTCACCTTCCCTGTTCACTGCTCCTACTATATTCTGGCTGGCTCCACCTCCGCTCTGGACAGCGCAACCGTGCTGAAGCAGTGCTTCACCGACAGCTTCGGCGATGACTTCATCGTGCTGGATATCAACACCTTCGTGTCCTCCACCATGAAGGAAGTCGTGGCACCCAAGCTGCAGAGCTTCACCCACATGGGCTGGGGCGCTGACTTCGGCGATCCCATCAACTTCCTGACCCAGATCATCGTTCACGACGACAATGCTTACTACAGCTGCAACATGACCAACATCGCAGGCATTGTGAACAATGGCCCCGCCAGCTACCAGAAGGATCTGGTTGCCGCCTACGAGAAGTTCACCGATCTGGTGAACGAGGGCCGTGCCATCGTTGACGACACTGATGCGCGCTACGCCGCATTTGCCAAGGCCGAGGCTTACTTCCTGGACGAGAACCTGATCTTCCCCACCGTCTACGATATCACCTGGTGCCTGACCCACGTCAACGAGTACAGCAAGATCAACGCAATGTATGGTCCCTGCAACTACAAGGCTGTGAATTGGGAGACCAGCGAGGAGGCTTACACCACCGAACAGTACGATGCGTTTGCCGCCGCATTCGATGCAGCCACGCAGGCCTGATCGAGTGAACCCATAGCAAAAAGCAGAACCGGACGTTTTTGAAGCGTCCGGTTCTTTTTTTCCCTGACAGCACAAAACCCCGCCGCGCGGGAAAGCTCCCAGCGCGGCGGGGTCATTGTGTTAAAATACAGGAAAGCGGTTCAGCTTACAGCTGGCTTTCATACTCCTTGCGGTAGCCTTCCAGCTCACGCTGGTTGCCATACACGAAGTGGCCGTTTGCAATCTCTTCCCAGACCGGCTTATCCACACTGTAATCGTGGATCGAGGGGTCATAGACCAGCAGCTTCTTGTGCTTTTCGAGGCTGGGGTCAGGGATGGGAACCGCGCTCAGCAGGGCTTTGGTGTAGGGATGCAGCGGATGGAGGAACAGCTCCTCCGCCTCAGCCAGCTCCACGATACGGCCCTTGCTGATAACAGCGATACGATCCGAGATGAACCGGACCACCGACAGGTCATGTGCAATGAACAGGTAGGTCAGGCCGCGGCTCTTCTTCATCTCGTTCAGCAGGTTCAGCACCTGTGCACGGATGGAGACATCCAGTGCAGAGATGGGCTCATCGGCCACGATGAACTCCGGCTCCATGACCAGCGCACGGGCGATGCCGATACGCTGACGCTGGCCGCCCGAGAACTCGTGGGGGAAGCGGGAGGCGAACTCCGGCAGCAGGCCGACCTCGTGCAGAGCGTTCATGACCTTTTCGTGCAGGTCATTCTGGTCCTTGTACAGGTGGTGGTTCAACAGACCCTCAGCCACGATGTACTCGACCTTGGCGCGCTCGTTCAGCGAAGCCATGGGGTCCTGGAAGATCATCTGGATCTTACGGATGACCTCTTTGTCCAGTTCCTTGGAGATCTTGCCGTTGATCTTCTGGCCCTTGAAGAAGATGTCGCCGCTGGAAGTCGGGTTGATGCGGCAGATGGCACGGCCAATGGTGGTCTTGCCGGAGCCGGACTCGCCGACCAGCGAGAAGGTCTCGCCCTTATAGATGTCAAAGTTGACATGATCGACAGCAACAAATTTCTTCTTACCGGAGCCAAAGGTGATCTGAAGGTCTTTCAGCTCAATCAGCTTTTCGCGTTCAGCCATTTAAGTTGGCGCCTCCCATCTTTCCCATTTTCTCACGCAGGTTCTGGATGGAGTGCGGCCGCTCGATCTTGGGAGCGCGCGGGTCCAGATACCAGGTCTTTGCGGCGTGGGTCTCGGACACCTGGAAGAACGGAGGCTCTTGCACAAAGTCGATTGCCAGCGCATGCTTGTTGCGGGGCGCAAATGCGTCACCCTTGATCTCATTGAACAGGTTCGGGGGAGTACCATCCACGCTGGGCAGGGCCTCACCCTTGGTGCCCAGCTGCGGCAGAGCCTGCAGCAGAGCCCAGGTGTAGGGGTGCCATGCGTCGTAGAAGATCTCCTCGACAGTGCCGTATTCCACGATCTGGCCGGCATACATCACGGCCACACGGTCTGCCACGTTTGCCACAACGCCCAGGTCATGGGTGATGTAGATAACGGACATGCCCAGCTCCTTCTGCAGGTCACGGATGAGCTGCAGGATCTGTGCCTGAATGGTCACGTCCAGTGCAGTGGTGGGCTCGTCGCAGATCAGGATCTGCGGGCGGCAGGCCGCTGCAATGGCAATGACGACACGCTGACGCATACCGCCGGAGAACTCGTGGGGGTACTGCTCGTACCGACGCTTGGGGTCGGGGATACCCACCTTGCCCAGCATCTCGATGGCAGCCTTTTTGGCTTCCTCACCCTTCAGACCCTGGTGGTGCTCAATGCTCTCCTGGATCTGCTTGCCGATCTTCTTCAGCGGGTTCAGGCTGGTCATAGGGTCCTGCATGACCATGGCGATCTTCTTGCCACGGACACCCAGCCAATCCTTCTCGGTGAACTTGGTCATATCGCGGCCTTCGAACATGATGGAGCCGCCGGTGATCTTACCGTTGGCATCCAGCATACCCACAAAGGTCTTGGTGAATACGGACTTGCCCGAACCGGACTCGCCCACAATGGCAAGGGTCTCGCCTTCGTACAGGTCCAGCGAGCACTTGCGGATGGCGTTCAGCTTGCGGCCGCGCAGGCTGAAAGTGATCTCCACGTCTTTGGCAGAGATAATCGGTTGTCTATCCATTTACGTCTCTCTCCAATCTATCAAACGTGGTTGCGCGGATCAGCCGCATCCGACAAAGCGTTGCCCATGATATAGAAAGAAATGGAAATGATGGACACGATGGATGCAGGGAAAACCAGCAGGTACGGATAATCCAGGAAGAAGCCGCGCACCTTACTCAGGATCAGGCCCAGAGAAGGCGTGTCGATGCCCAGGCCCAGGCCCAGGTAAGACAGCGTGGATTCCAGATTGATGGTGCCCGGGATGGACAGTGCCATACGCAGGATGATAACGGAGACCAGATACGGCAGGATGTTCTTGGTCAGCACGCGCCACAGCGGGGTGCCCAGGCAGCGGGACGCGAGGTTGTACTCGCGGTCACGGAACATGAACACCATGTTGCGGACACGGCGTGCCATAGAAAGCCAGTTGATGGCGATCATGGAGATGGCCATGATCCAGAAGCTCTGGCCCACCATCAGGGCGATCAGGGTCATATAGATGATATAGGGCACGTTGTCGATCAGGTTGTACAGCTCCGTGAAGAAGCGGTCCAGACTGCGCACATAGCCCCAGATCAGGCCGAAGATCACACCCACGATGCTCTCGCCCACGGCGACCACCAGAGCCAGACGGATGGACACCTGGGTGGCGTACCACACCTGGCACCAGTAGTCACGGCCCAGGTTGTCGGTACCGAACCAGTACTCACTGTTGGGCCTGATGAAAGCCTTGCTGGAATCAGAGATCAGGCTGGTGTAGTGATACTTGCCGATGCTCAGCGCAACGAAGGAGAACACCGTCAGCGCCAGGAACAGGATCAGGCAGAAGACAGCAACCTTCTGCTTGAGGAAGTTCTGGATGACAGAACCCCAATAGGAATAGTTGGAGTAGCCGATGCGTTCAGCTTCTTCCGGGGAATAATCCACAAAGTAGAACAGTTCTTCGGGCTTCTTGCCCTCAAAATCCGATGCCTTAGCCATCAGCGAGCCTCCTCCTTTCCGGTCAGAGTAATACGGGGGTCAACCACCATCATCAGCACATCGCCCAGGAACACGCCCACGATGCCCAGCACAGCGTAGAGGATGACCAGCGTCTGCACAACGTTCAGGTCATAGCGCTGGATGGCATCCGTCAGCAGGGGGCCCATGCCGGGAACGGAGAAGAACCGTTCCATCAGCAGGGAGCCGCCCACCGTCAGCAGGATGGACTGGGGGATATACTGCACCATGGGAACCATGGCGTTGCGCAGAACATGCTTAAACATGATCTCGCGGGAGCTCAGGCCCTTGACACGGGCCAGCTTGATATAGTCGCGGGTCAGCTCATCCACCATGTAGCGGCGGGTCCACAGGGCGTAGCCTGCAATGGATGCCAGCGAAAGGCAGGTGATGGGCAGCACACTGGAAGCACTCACATTGCGGGTGGAATACAGCGTGGGGAATCCCAGGTACTTGGAACCAAAGACCAGCACCAGAGAATACGACACTAGCGACGGGACCGCGTTGACGAACACGGTGTAGGCCGTGCCGATCCAGTCGAATACCTTGTCCTTGAATGCCGCCTGCAGGATGCCCATCAGCACACCGACCACCAGAGAGATGGCGGATGCCGTGAGGCCCAGACGCATGGAGACACCAAACTTTTTACCAATGACCTTGACCACCGTGGCACCGTTCTGGATGCGGCGGGAAGTGCCGAAATCCAGATGCAGCAGGTTGTTGTAGAACTTGACCAGCTGGGTGGGGATGGGATCAGTCAGGCCAGCTGCTTCCAGAGCGGCGGTCTTCTGCTGATCGGTAAACTTCATGAGCTGTTCCTCAGTGAAGTAGTAGTCCGTCGGCAGGCAGCGCATCATCAGGAAAACTGCTGTTGCGATCAGAAAGATTGTGACAAGCGACTGGAGCAGCCGCTTAACCGTGTATTTTAACATGTTATCGAACCCTTAACTTTTATTTCTACCCTTTCGGGCGGGGAAACGGGGAACTTAAGCCTTGGTAGCTGCGTCGAATGCAGCGGCGAACTCCTCGTACTGCTCGGTGGTGTAAGCCTCTTCGCTGGTCTCCCAGTTCACAGCCTTGTAGTTGCAGGGACCATACATAGCGTTGATCTTGCTGTACTCGTTGGCGTGGGTCAGAGTCCAGGAAACATCGAAGTAGCAGGGGCAGGCCAGAACGTTGTTCAGCATGCTGGCCTCAGCCTTTGCGAAGGCAGCGTAGCGGGCATCGGTATCATCAACGATGGCCTTTGCGGTGTTGACCAGATCGGTGAACTCCTCGTAGCAGGCCACCAGATCCTTCTGCCAGTCAGCGGGGCCGGCCTCCACGATCTTGGCGATGTTGGAGTAGTACCAGCTGTAGTAGGCGTTGTCGTCGTGCAGGATCTCCTGACCAACGAAGTTGACGGGATCGCCGTAGTCAGCGCCCCAGCCGTTAATGACGAAGCTCTGCAGCTGAGGATTACGGACTTCCTGGGTGATGGAGGAGACGTAAGTCTTGATGTCCAGCACGATGAAGTCATCGCCGAAGCTGTCGGTGAAGCACTGCTTCAGCACGGTTGCGTTGTCCAGAGCGGAGGTGGAACCGGCGATGATGTAGTAAGCAGCGTGGACGGGGAAGGTGACACCGATGGCGCTCAGCTCGTCCATAGCCTGCTTCTTCAGGTCAGCGATGTCGCCGTTGTTGGCACGCAGGCGGATCATGGTCTTGCCGTCGTAAGCCTCGCCGTCGAAACCCATCTCCTTGGCAACCAGGGTGGAGTACTCCTGGCCCTGGGTGTTGTAGCAGACACCGGGCATGGTGTAGCAGTCGTTCTCGCACTTCAGGGGGTTGATCTTGTTGGTACGTGCATACCAGTTGGTCAGCTCCAGGCCCTTGTAGAAGCACTGACGGAAGGCGGTGTTGGCGATGGCCTTGTTCCAGTTCACATCGGGGGTGCCGTCGGCGTTGTTCTTCTGGTAGTTGAAGTGCATGGCGTAGGCAGTGGGACGGGCGCGCTTCTCACAGAGCTGGCTGTTGTACTCGTTGTTGGGGTCGGAGGTGATGGTGGTGATGGTGCTCTCGTTCAGGTCCATCTCGTCCAGCTCGCGGTTCTGGTAGAGCTGGAATGCGATGGCCTGATCGGAGATCATGGTCACGGTCATACGCTCGAAGCGGCTGACGTTGGCAGCATTGTAGTAGTGGGGGTTGGGGATATAGCTCTTGGTGTTGCCCTGGATATACTCCTCGACGATATAGGGGCCGCAGTACCACATATTGGTGTTGTCGCAGCCACGGAAGGTCTCGATGCCCAGCTCGTCGATCAGCGCCTGAGAGGCGGGGTAGAAGCTGGTGTAGGAGGCCACGGTATCAAAGTAGGGGCAGGGGTCCTTGCAGGTGAACACCAGAGTGTAGTCGTCGGGAGCCTCGATGCCCACGCCTGCGTCCAGCATATCCTGATAGTGCAGGTCGGCGGCAGCAGCACCCATATCCTTGGTCTTCTCGTAGTACTCCTCAGCGCCCACGATGTACAGGGTGGGCATGGAGGTGTTGTTGGCCTCGTTCTTGGAGGCGTTCAGCACCCACTCCAGACCGACCAGAAAATCGGTGGCGGTGATGTGCTCCTTCACCTCGCCGTTGCAGTCCACCCAGTCCACATCGTCGCGCAGGTGGAAGGTCCAGACGGTGGAGTCGTCGTTGTGCTCCCAGCTGGATGCGATGGCGGGGGCTGCCTTGCCGTAGCAGTCGAAGCTCAGCAGGCCGTCCCAGCAGTTGGTGATGACGTTCAGGTCGGAAGCGGACTGGCTGTACAGGAAGTTCCAGGTCTCCAGCTCACGTTTAGAGGTCTCGAAGGAGACGTAATCGGTGATGGCGTCGGCTGCGGGTGCAGCTGCGCCGGAGGCAGCACCGGAGGTGCTGGCAGCAGTGCTGCTGGAAGAACCACCGCAAGCGGCCAGGATGCTTGCAGCGCCCACGACGCCGGAAGCCTTGAGGAAGCTGCGGCGGCTGATGGAATGAGACTCAAAATTTGCGTTCATTGTGTTTTCCTCCCAATTATTTTTTCGTGTCTCGGCTCTATGGCGCAGGGTACCTTGCCCTGCCGATTTCCCACTCCTACGAGATTATCTGCCCCCTCTGTATTACCAGAGAATACAAAAGAGCGCAGAAACAGACCACTCTGTCTGTGCCTGTGCTCCTCCCGTAAAATCCTTAACACGACATATATTGTACCATCGAAATAAATAGTTGTCAATGGAATGTAAATTGCCTTTTCTTCCAAAAGAAAGCCGTACTCTGCATGGAGATAAAATAAATTTACTTTACTGTGATGAAGAGTGACGAAAATAAGATAAACAGGCCCAAAAACAAAAGAACGGGAGCTGTTCTTAATCCAAGAACAGCTCCCGTGTGTGGGATACGGGCCGGAAGCAGGAACTCCCGGCGGAAAAGTTAAGAAAAAGTTAAGATTTTGCGGCGTCGAAAGCCTTGGCAAATTCCTCGTATTGAGCGGTGGTGTAGGCGTCCTCGCTGGTCTCCCAGTTGACGTACTTGAGGTTGCAGGGGCCGAACATGGCGTTGATCTTGGTGTACTCGTTGACGTGGGTCAGGCACCAGCGGACATCGTAGTAGCAGGGGACAGCCAGCGAGTTGTTGATCATGTAGGCCTCGGCCTTTGCGAAGGCCTCATAGCGGGCGTCGGTGTCGTCCACGATGGCGTTGGCCGCGCTGACCAGGTCGGTGAACTGCTCGAACTCGTCTACCAGCTCCTGCTGGTAATCGGCGGGATCCTCCGCCACCAGCTGAATGTTGGAGTAGTTGACGGCGTAGTAGGCGTTGGAGTCGTGCAGGATCTCCTGCCCCACAAAGTTGACGGGGTCGCCGAAGTCTGCGCCCCAGCCGTTGATGACGAAGCCGTGGAGCTTGGGGATGCGGACTTCCTTTGCAAGGCTGGAAACGTAGGTGCCGAGGTCCAGCTGGATGAAGTCGTCGCCGAAGCTGTCGATGAAGCACTGCTTCAGAACAGTGGCGTTGTCCTGAGCCACGGTGTTGCCGGCCACGAAGAAGAAGGGCGCCTTGACCGGGAAGGTGACACCGATGGCGGTCAGCTCATCCATGGCCTGCTTCTTGAGGGCGGCGATGGAGTCGGCGGTGGACTTGCGCAGATGGACCATGGTCTTGCCGTCATACTTCTCGCCGTCGATGCCCAGCTCCTTGGCCACCAGATCAACATAATCGGTGCCTTTGGAGTTGTAGCAGACGCCCTTCATGGTGTAGTAGTTGTTCTCACACTTGAGGGGGTTGATCTTGTTGAAGCGTGCGTAGTAGGGAATGAGGTTCAGGCCCTCCTGGAAGCAGCGGCGGAATGCCCGGTTGGCCACGGCCTTGTTCCAGTTCTCGTTGGGGGTGCCGTCGGTGTTGAGGCAGTAGAAGTTGAAATGGAAGTCGTAGGCGTACTTGGTGGGGCGCTTCTCACAGAGCTGGTCGTTGTAGGCGTTGGAGGTGTCGGAGGTGATGGTGGTCAGGGTGCTCTCGCTCAGCTCCAGCTCGTCCAGCTCACGGTTCTGATACAGCTGGTAGCCGACGGTCAAATCGGTGATCATGCTCAGGGACACGCGCTCGAAGCGGCTGCACTCGTCAGCTGCATAATAGTGGGGGTTCGGGATGAACCGCTTGGAGTTGTCGGAGACGAATTCCTCGATGAGGTAGGGGCCGCAGCACCACTGCTGGGTGTAGTCCACGCCGCGGAAGCCCTCGACGCCCAGCTTTTCCACCAGAGCCGGGGGTGCCGGATAGCAGCAGACGTAGGAAGCCACGGTGTCGAAGTAGGGGCAGGGGTTCAGGCAGGTAAAGACGACGGTGTAGTCGTCCGGTGCGTCGATGCCGACGCCGGCGGCCAGCATATCGTCGTAGGTCAGGGCCGCGGCGGCTGCGTCGTCCATCGCATAGGTCTTGTCGTAGTAACCGGCTGCGCCCACGACGGTGGTGGAGGGCATGGAGGTGTTGGCGGCCTGATTCTTCTTTGCATTCAGCACCCACTCGAAGCCCACGAGGAAGTCTTTGCTGGTCAGGTGGTCCTGCACCTCGCCGTTCATGTCCACCCAGTCCACATCGTCACGGAGGTGGAAGGTCCAGACAGTGGAGTCCTCGTTGTGCTCCCAGCTCTTGGCCAGAGCCGGCACCGGCTTGCCGTAGTTGTCGAAGCTGATAAGACCGTCGATGATGTTGGTCGTCACGTTGAAGTCGATGGCCTGCTGGCTGTAGAGGATATTCCAGCTCTCGATCTCACGGCCGGAAGTCTCGTAAGTAAACAGCTCGCTCAGGCCCTTGCCGGAAGCAGCTGCACCGGAAGAAGCCGACGAAGCACTGGCTGCGGTGCCGGAAGAAGAGCCGCCGCAGCCAGCCAGCAGACCGGCTGCGCCAACAGCGCCGGCACCCTTGAGGAAGCTGCGGCGGGTGATGGTGTAAGACTCAAAATCGTGGTACATATTCTTTCCCTCCTGTAATGACTGGTACGGCTCTGCGTTCCCCAAATCCCTATCCTGTCCATACTGCTTTACCTTCCCACAAGGTCCGGGAGCCGTCTTCATAACCATTGTATACCGTCTGAACGGTCTTTTTGCTCACATACTGCGTTGCTCTCCCTTGCAATCCGTCAGGATCGCTGCGGAAAATCGCCTTGTCTGTGGGCAAAAATCCTCGCCTATCCGGCGCACTCTGGCCATGAACCCGGCTTCAAAAGGGTACAAAAAGGGCGCAGAGACAGATTTTATTGATCTGTTTCTGCGCCCTTGCAGAACCCGTATCGATTGCAAATATTCTATCATCCCACAGGCGGGAAGTCAAGAAAAACAACTCGGACACGGATTGAATCTTATTGATTCAGCTAACACATAAAAGTGAAAAGATTTCATGTGACGGCTGAAATGGAATGACTTTTGTGTCTACTTAGCCCTGAATCGCAGCGTTGAAAGCCTTGGCAAACTGCTCGTACTGGACGGTGGTGTAGGCTTCCTCGGAAGTCTCCCAGTTGACAGCCTTGTAGTTGCAGCCGCCGTACATGGCGTAGATCTTGCTGTACTCGTTGGCGTGGGTCAGGGACCATGTGATGTCGTAGTAGGCGGGGCTGACCAGCACGTTCTCCAGCAGATAGGCCTCAGCCTTGGCGAAGGCCTCGTAGCGGGCGTCGGTGTCGTTGACGATGGCGTTGGCGGCATTGACCAGATCGGTGTACTGCTCGAAAGCATCCATCAGGTCCTTCTGGTAGTCGGCAGGAGCCTCAGCCACCCGGGCGATGTTGGAGTAGTAGTGTGAGTAGAAAGCATTGTCGTCGTGGAGGGTCTCCTGACCGAGGAAGTTGACGGGATCGCCGAAGTCGGCGCTCCAGCCGTTGATGACAAAGCTCTGGAGCTGAGGAGTGCGGACCTCCTGAGTCAGGCTGGAAACGTAGGTCTGGACGTCCAGCTTGATGAAGTCGTCGCCGAAGCTGTCGGAGAAGCACTGCTTGAGGATGGTGGCGTTGTCCAGTGCAGAGGTGCTGCTGGCGATGATGAAGTAGGTGGCCTTGACGGGGAAGGTGACGCCGATGGCGCTCAGCTCCTCCATGGCCTGCTTCTTCAGGGCGGAGATGTCGCCGCCGTTGGCACGCAGGCGGATCATGGTCTTGCCGTCGTAAGCCTGACCGTCGAAGCCCATCTCCTTGG
>OHRO01000367.1_pt1 | contig 13224 bp, 9 predicted proteins | sample 1578461 | NCBI WGS metagenome assembly OHRO01 (sample SAMEA3879545, study PRJEB24766) | human gut metagenome | biome: human-associated habitat; feature: feces | place: USA | collected 1985/1987
GCCACATGCTTCACAGAAAAAACTCCTGTCTTTGTAGCTATTATATCCGGTTGTCCCACCATTTTCAGTACGTAATGTTGCACGATAAGTCATCCTAATATAGGAAAAGGACAGAGGATATCCTCTGCCCTTTTCTAGGCTGTTTCTATGCTGTTTCTTCAGGAATGGTCCCGGAACATAATGCATTCCTTCACTGTTTCCAACAGCTTCTTTTCATCCATCGGCTGTTGATAATGTCTTCCGCAAAGGCATTGGCGCTCATGGCAATGATGGGGACATTTCCGGCATCCGACCGTTTCATGGACCGGATCCTGCGGGTGGCATCCCAGCCATTTAGCTTCGGCATCATAATGTCCATGAAGATCACATCGTAATATCCCAGCTCAGATTTTTGAACTTTTGTACCGCCTCTTCTCCGTCTGCAGCGCACTCTACGTGGATCCCGTAATCCTCCAGCATGAATTTTGCGATCTCCATGTTGAGTTCATTGTCCTCTGCTAACAGCGCCCGCAGACCTTCCACCGGGATTTCCTCATAGTTTACGTTCTTCTCCTTCTCCACCGGTTCCCCGATTTTGAACGGAAGTGTCATGGTCACAGTAGTTCCGACGCCTTTTTTACTCTCTATGGCAATGTCTCCATCCAGCCTGTCCACGATTTTCTTTGCAATGGCAAGTCCCAGTCCTGTGCCTTCGTACCTGGATCTGCTGGTCTCATTCTCCTGCGTGAACGGTTCAAAAGCATGTTCCAGAAAGGTTTCACTCATGCCGATACCAGTATCGGCACAGCCGAATTCATAGACTACCCGCTCCTCGTCCGCATATTTTTCTGCACACCAGACACGCACACTGCCGCCCGGTCCGGTAAATTTAACCGCATTATCAGAAATATTGGTCAGCAGTCTCTCCACATAGATCGGATTCCCTGCCAGATCCATATGGCGGATATCACTCTGTTCCCAGTCAACAATATATTCCACATTCTTTTCTGCCGCCTGCTTCTGCTTGCCGAGGTTAACCCGGTTCAGCAGTTCTGCCAGATTAAACGGAATCTCCTGTTCCACTACACCTCCCGACTCCAGTTTGTTCATATCCAGAATATCATTCACGATAGAGACCAGATACTTCGATGAAGTCATGATCTGTTCCCGGCACTTTCTCTGTACCTCCAGATCATCCGGATAACGGTTTGCCAGATTCAGCGTGCCGATAATGCCATTCATGGGTGTCCGGATATCATGACTCATATTTGACAGGAAACGGGCCTTCAAAGCTGCTGCCTTCCTGGCTTCCTCCACCTGATACATCAGTTCATGTTCCCACTTCTTGGTATCGCTGATGCTGCGGATCAGGCAGAGCACATGGGTCAGTACACCGTTTTCGTCTCTCTTTTTTTCCACAAAACGGAGTCTGTGCCAGTCGCCATCCTTCATCCGGTATTCTAGGACTAACGTCTCTTCATTCTTCATGCGTTCCGGCAGGGTCTTCAGATCCACAAATTTGAAAAATGCCTCCTGATACTCCTCCGCCACGTATTGTCTGCATACCTTTTCATTGCTTTCCGACAGCTTTCCCGATTTCGTGAACTTCAGATGCTCGGTATCCCGGTTATTGATCTCTTCGAAATAATCTGCCTGAATATCGATCCGTGAAATATACTGGTAAGTTCTGGCGATGGAGGAAATGATCTCGTTACTCAGCTTCACTTTCTCCAATGTGTCCTGTAACTGCTTCTGGATTGCTTTTTCTTTGTACAGAATGCTGTCTATATTCCGGCAATAATTTATTCAGGATGTCATTTTCGTTCTGCTCATAGTTTAAAGACATCGTTTTCCCCTTCTACGGCACAATAAAAGCCGTCTGCCAAAAATGTGCACTGACAGACGGCTCACGATAAACATACTCCCCTACACTCAGGAATCTGCTGCAACCGGCTGTCATAGTCTGATTTTTCTCTATGTTCAGACCTTAGACCCATCTGGCTTTGTGTCCCCGTTTTTCAGCGGGTTTACTAAATAGATATTATTTTTATTACATTTTCTCCGGAGCTTCGAATCCCAGCATATCAATACAGGTCTCCAGGATATCTCTGGTCAGCACTAAAAGTGCTACCAGTCCCTGCTTACGCTCCTCATTCTCTTCACCTAAGATCTTGGTCTCATGGTAGAAGTGGTTGAACGCATTGGCAAGATCGTAAATATAGGCACATACCTTATGGGGTGCCAGTTCTTCTCCAGCGGTAGCGATCATGGTATTGAACTGTGCCAGTTCCATGGCAAGCTCTTTCTCGGACGCATTACCGGGCTGCTGTAATTTTACAGCGGTCAGGTCTCCGCCCTGCTCCTTGTATTTATTCAAAATAGACTTGATTCGCACAATGGTATACAGGATGTAGGGGCCGGTATCTCCCTCGAAGGAGGTGAAACGGTCGATATCAAAAACATAATCCTTGGATGCCTGATTGGACAGATCACCGTATTTTAACGCGGAGATAGCTACCACGTCCGCTACCTTTCTCGCCTCGGCATCTTCCATATCGCGGCCTTCCTTGATCTTTTTGTACATCTCATCCTGGGTATCCTTGATCAGGTTCTCGAGACGCATAACACCGCCCTGTCTGGTCTTGAAGGGTTTGCCATCCTTGCCGTTCATGGTACCGAAGCCCAAGAACTTCAGCTCGGTCTCGGGTTCTACCAATTTCGTCTTGCGGGCACAGCGGAATACCTGCTCGAAGTACAATTCCTGACGCTTGTCCACCACGTAGATCAGCTCGTCGGGATGATACAGCTTCATACGCTCCATAATAGTAGCCAGGTCTGTGGTATTGTACAGAGAGGCCCCGTCGGACTTTAAGATCATGCAGGGAGGGATCTCCTTGGTGTCGGTATCTTCCTTGACATCCACTACCAACGCACCCTCACTTAAGTGTGCATAGCCGTTGTCCTTCATATAAGCGACCATCTCCGGGATGATGTCATGGACATCGCTCTCTCCCTTCCACAGATCGAATTCTACGTTTAATTTGGAATAATTCTTCTTCAGGTCGTTCACAGACACATTGATAATGTGCTTCCACAGAGCACGATATCCTCTGACACCGCTCTGTAATTTGAAGGTTGCTTCCATGGCCTTTGCCTTGTACTCGGGATCTTCCTTGGACTTGGCGCTGGCTGCGGGATAGATTTCCTCCAGTTCACTGATGGTAAACGGAGCTTCCTCGGGATATTCCCCGGCGTAGTTCTCATCAAAATATACCAGTTCCGGCTGTCTCTCCTGTAAACCGGTGATGACCAGACCCATCTGTAATCCCCAGTCACCCAGATGCACATCACCGATAACCTCATGTCCCACATAGCGGCTGATGCGTTTTACGCTCTCACCGATCACTGCGGAACGTAAATGTCCCACATGCAGAGGTTTTGCCACGTTGGGGCCGCCGTAGTCGATAATGATCTTCTTGGGATGTTCGGGCTTCTCCAGACCGAATTTTTCATTTGCCTCCATGCCCTGTAAATAGGTGAGCAAAAATGCCTCACTGACCTTCAGGTTCAGGAATCCGGGGGCTACTGCCACCACTTCGGAAAATACCTTGCTGTCTTTTAACTGCTCTGCCACGTCGTTTGCGATCATGATGGGGGCTTTTTTATACAGCTTGGCTCCCGCCATGGCGCCGTTACACTGATATTCGCACAGGTCAGGACGGTTGGAAAGCATTACTTTTCCTAAGCTTCCGTCATAGCCTGCTGCGGTAAATGCCTGCTGCATTTCCTCTGTCAGCATTTCTAAAAATTTCTTCATGTCAGTCAATCCTCATACCTTTCAGTAATCTGCCGGTATTCCGTTACTTCCTGTAATGTACCGGAATATCTTGTGCAGTCACAATTTCTATCTCTCACGCTTCTGCGCTGTTTTCAATATTTCTACTATATCCTAAAATTCCTCATCCCGCAAGACGCAATTACGCATTTGCGATCTGTGCTTCCCGCTCCGCCTTGGAAAAGGCACAACCGCAGTAATTCTGCCGGTACAGCTCATACTCCGCGGACAATTCGATGGATCTCTTATAACCGTTCTTTTTCTTGAAATCCGAAGGCAGCCAGGAAATCGCATATTCCCCGGAAATTGCCTGCCCGATCTCATTGATCTTCGCCGCATTTTTCAAGGGGCTGATAGTCAGGGTCGTGGCAAAATAGTCATATCCGCCGGCCTGTGCCAGTTCCGCGGTCTTACGCAGTCGCAGATCGAAGCAGCGGAAACACCGCTCTCCTCCTTCGGGACAGTTCTCGTACCCCTTCGACATCTCATAAAAACGCTCCGGTTCATAATCTCCCTCCACGATGTCGATGGGCCATCCTTTTTCTTCTTTATTATAAGCGGCGATCAGGCGCTTCTGCTCCGCCACACGCTTCTGATATTCTTCCGAAAACGAAATATTGGGATTATAATAAAATACCGTAATCAAAAAATAACGGCACAGATATTCCAGACAATAACTGCTGCAGGGTGCGCAGCAGCTATGCAGAAACAGGCGGGGCGGCCGGTAATCCGGCGCTGCCTCGCCCTTCTCCTGTAAGGTATTTAAAATTTTCTCTAATTCTTTCTGATAATTTACCTGGTTCATACGATTCTCTTTCCGGCAATACTCTCGCAGTGCCCATTGCCTGCGCTCATTATAGCATACTTCACCGGACAATCCGCAATATTTTTTACGCAAATCATCCACTATGCCGGACAGATCATCCATTTTCACAAGGCACATTCACACAATTACAACAGATAAAATCCGGCGCTGCCCCCGGGCACGGTAACCTTTCCACCTGCAAATGTTGCTTCGCCGCCGAAGGTATACAGAGCTTCCTTCACCGCACAGTCTCCGTCAAAGCTGACCTCTCTGTCCGCCGGATTGATGATAACAAGGATCTTCTCCTTGTCGTCGCTGCGCAGATACGCCAGAGGATACTGCTTTTCCTCCGCATAGACGAACTCGATCTCTCCACGGCTCTGCAATGCGCTGTGCGCCTGACGGATATCGATCAGTTTCCGGATCTCATGGTACAGGGAATCCGGATCTGCCATCTGCGCCTCTACCGTGGGACGGTCTGCGGACTCATCCTGTTTGACATAGAGCTTTTCCTTCGGTGCCGCACTGAAACCGGCGTTGGTGGTATGATCCCACTGCATGGGCGAGCGGGAACCGGTACGTCCGTAACCGCCCTCTACAGAATGCAGATTTTCCACATAGCGCATACCGATCTCATCGCCATAATATAAGAAAGGTGCACCGGGCATGGACAGGAGGAATGCAAATGCCACCTTTAACTCCTCCCCATGAATGCTTCTCGCCAGACGATCCATATCGTGGTTGCCGGAGGGAATACAGATCAGACCTTTGCGCTGTGCCTTTTCATAATTTTCCTTGTATTTCTCTACGAAGGCTGCCACATCCCCTTTACCTCTTCCGGAGAAGAAAGGCTCCTCGCAGCGGAACAGATCGTTATAATGAGACGGTCCGAAATGAAGTAAAAAGTCCATATGGAAGCCGCCCTGCAGGGACTTGTCCGGTTCTCCCCATTCGGATACCAGCACTGCCTCTGGGAACTCCGCATCCAGGAACGCTCTTACCTTTCTCCACAGAGCAATGTTTCCCTTGCCGTCCTCATCGTTTTTCACCAGAGAACCTGCCATATCCACACGGAAGCCGTCACAGCCCATGCCGATCCAGAACCGCATGACATTTTCCATCTCTGCAAGCGTTGCCTTAGGCCCCGGATCATCGGGATCCTGCTGCCAGTCCTGCGTCTTTTTATAAAATCCGTAATTGAGTGCCGGCTGGTGTGCGAAAAAGTTCACGATCACTGAGCCCTCTCTCTCGGAGATACCGCACAGGCTTCCCATGTTCTCCAGCTGTCCCCAGGTGCTGTCGGTCCAGATATAACGATCGGTAAATTCATTACGATCCGCCTTGCAGGACTCCTTGAACCAGGGATGTGCCACGGAGGTATGTCCCGGCACCAGGTCTAACAGGATATGCATGTCCCGCTTGTGTACTTCGTGAAACAGACGCTTCAGATCCGCATTGGTGCCGTATCTGGGCGCTGCCTGATAGTAGTCCGCCACATCATAGCCAGCGTCTCCGAAGGGTGATGCAAAACAGGGATTCATCCAGATCGCATTGCATCCCAGTTCCTTAATATAATCCAGTTTTTCTATGATACCCTGAAAATCACCGATACCGTCACCATTGGTATCCAGAAAAGACTGGGGATAAATTTCATAAAAGATTGCATTATCAAGCCACTTTGCCATAGTGTACTCCTTCCTGTATGCTTTATTTTTATTGTAAAAACGTTTTCCGTTACTTTCTTTTAACATACCACGGAATGGCTACTTGTACAACCGCGAAAAAACATCTATAATAAAGTAGCTTGATGCCCCGATATGAGCATAAAAGGGAAGCGTAAGCTTCACGATATGCGAATAGCGGACAGGGTGCTATGTGCCAGTGGCACATGTTTAGCACGGATCGAAGCGGAGCGTAGAAGTGAGAGTGCGTAGCACAAAACAATCCGCAGGCATCCAACTAGGATAAAATAAGAACGAGGTCTATCATGTTAACACAGAAAGTAAGCACCATCGATGAACTCCTGCAGTTCGTCAGTACGTTACGCCAAAAGCACGGCGTCCGTCTCTGGTTCCGCGGGGAAGAGAATGCGGATCTGACTCTGATCCCTTCCATCCAACGAAGCCAGAAAAGACTGGACTCCGAACGCTATATTGCCAATGATTTCTATATCCGGGCGAGACAGATCCTGGACAATCCTCCCGACAAACATAATTACGCCGGCTGGGTCTCCCTGATGCAGCACTACGGTCTGCCCACGAGAATGTTAGACTGGACCCAGTCTCCCCTGATCGCCGTATTTTTCGCCACGGAGACTTACCGGGAGACTCCGGACACCGATGCCTGTGTCTGGGTACTGACACCGGGGCTGTTGAACGAGAAGGAAGGATTCGGCAACTGCATCTATCCCATTGATGCAGACACTACACAGGAAATGCTGCTGCCCGCCTTCAAACACAACCACCACAATCCGGAATTGAAAAACAAGATCCTGGCTTGCAGCTCCACAGAGAATAACCTCCGCATGTACTCCCAATACTCCAACTTCACCGTACATAACTCTCTGGAACGTCTGGAAGATATCTGCGATGAAAATATGCTGTATAAGATCATTATCCCCTCCGGACGGAAACAATACTTTATTGAAAGCCTGCGGGTATTCGGCATCTCCGAGAGCTTCGTATACCCCGACCTGGATCATATATCCAGCGATTTGAAGGACTCATATGGGATTTAGGGTCATTTGCTACAAATCGCTGTAGGATTTTGAAAGATTCCTATGGGATTTAATAATCATGCTACCTACGGATTGTTCCGCACTACGTGCTCTCACAATCCTGCCCAATATTCGCATATCGTGGGATTGACATCCCACTTTTATGCTCATATCGGGTCGGGTCCCAAGTTTTTTCGCGCACCTATGAGCAAGCTCATGTGGGCTTAAACCTTTTGACCCTTGTATCATATATATTAAGAAAGGAAATATACACATGAAAATCGTATTACAGCATCTGACCAAGAAATTCCCCGCCCGCGGTTCTGTCCGCGGCAGGAAGAACCGTGAGGATGTCATTGCCGTGAATGACTTCGACTTCGAGATCCCCGACGGCAAGCTGATCGGACTCTTAGGTCCATCCGGCTGTGGCAAAAGTACTGCCCTGAATCTGATCTGCGGTCTGCTGAAGCCCACTGAGGGCAAGATCTTTTTCGGCGAAGATGATGTCACCGGACTTCCGCCCGAGAACCGCGGTGTCGGCATGGTGTTCCAGAACTATGCCCTCTACCCCCACCTCACTGTGGAGAAAAATATTCAGTTCCCCTTAGAGAATCTGAAGGGTGCCGACAAGCTTTCCAAAGAAGAGATGAGCAAGCGCGTGTTGGAAGTAGCAAAGCTGGTACAGATCGACCACCTGTTGGAGCGCAAGCCCAACGAGCTCTCCGGCGGTCAGCAGCAGCGTGTTGCCATCGCCAGAGCCTTAGTCAAGCTGCCTCGCGTTCTTCTTTTGGACGAGCCCCTCTCCAATCTGGATGCCAGACTCCGTCTCCAGACCAGAGAAGAGATCCGCCGGATCCAGCAGGAGACGCAGATCACCACCATCTTCGTTACCCACGATCAGGACGAAGCCATGAGCATCTCCGATATGATCGTCGTGATGAAGGACGGTATCGTACAGCAGATCGGCAAACCCCAGAACGTATACGACGATCCCGTGAACCTGTTCGTTGCGAAGTTCCTCGGCACACCTCCCATCAATGTCTTTGACGGTGAAGTGAAGAGCGGACAGTTATACATCGGCTCCGAAGCTGTTCTGCCTGCTCCCGGGGTAGCGGATCAGACTGTGCATGTCGGCATTCGTCCGGAAGGTTTTGTATTAAAAGAGGACGGACCGCTCTCCTGCGATCTGGTGCGTCTGGAGGTCATGGGCCGGGATGTGAGCATTGTTTCCACCCATGAAAAGTCCCAGAACGCTACCATCCGTTCCATCATTGATGCCGACGAAGGGAAATCTCTTCCCACCGGAAAAGTGCATTTCGCCTTAAAACCCGCAAAAGTATTCCTCTTTTGCACCGACACCGAAGAACGCATCCGCTTTTAATATTTTATCCGATTCTGTAGTCCGGCGCTATTCATGGGCTGCAGAAAGAATTGAGGTTTCTTATGGAAAAACAAAATCTGAAAGCCTGGCTCTATCTATTGCCGGCATTCCTGTTTCTGGGTGCTTTTATGATCTATCCTCTGATCGACGTATTCGTGTACTCCTTTGAAGAGGGTTACAATTCCGCATCCCAAACCTTTTACGGCGTAGGAATGTACAATTACTCCTATGTGCTCCACGATCCGTACTTTTTACAGGCATTGAAAAATACCTTCATTCTGGTCATCATCACCGTTCCGGTCTCCACCGGACTGGCGCTTTTGATCTCCGCTGCCTTAAGCTCCATTAAACCGCTGCGGGATCTGTTCCAGACCATATTTTTCCTGCCCTATGTGACCAATACTCTGGCGGTCGGTCTGGTCTTCATGATTCTTTTCAAAAAGACCCCTTACTCCGACGGTCTTATCAATCTGCTGATCCAGTTTTTCGGCGGCAGCTCCGTAGATTTCATCGACGGACCCTACTGGGCGAAAATGTTCGTGCTGTGCTTTTACACCATCTGGATCGTTATGCCTTTTAAGATTCTGATCCTGACCAGTGCTCTCGCCAGTGTGAACCCCATGTACTACAATGCGGCAAGAGTGGACGGCACTTCCCGTTTCCGGATGTTCACCAAGATCACACTGCCCATGATCTCCCCCATGGTATTCTACCTGATCATCACCGGCTTTATCGGCGCATTCAAAGCCTACAGTGATGCCGTGGCGCTGTTCGGCACGAACTTAAATGCCGCAGAGATGAATACCATTGTCGGCTACGTCTACGATATGCTCTACGGTGACAGCGGCGGCTATCCTTCCTATGCTTCCGCAGCGGCGATCCTGCTGTTTGCCATCGTCCTGACCATCACCTGCATCAATCTGCTGGTCAGCAAAAAGCATGTCCACTATGTATAAGAAAGGAGGTCTTTGTGATGTCTGATGTTACATCTGATTATGAAAAAATCGAGAAACGCACCCGGATCCGCGGCAATATCCGCAATGGGATCGTCTACCTTTTTCTGTGTCTGTGGGCACTGATCGTACTGTTCCCTTTTTACTGGATGGTACTGACCTCCGTAAAAAGCTACGGCTCCTATAATGCAGAATATATTCCGAAGTTTTTCACCCTGTCTCCCACTTCGCAGAACTACGTGGACGCTTTTACCACTGTTTCTCTGGGAAAATACCTGTGGAACACTTTGTTTTTCACCGTGGTCACCACTGCCATCATGCTGGTGGTCATCACCCTGGCAGCCTTCGCTTTTGCAAGGTTGAACTTTGCCGGAAAAGATCTGATCTTTACGTTATTTTTATCTCTGATGATGATTCCCAATGAACTGGTGGTCATTACGAATTTCACCACCATCACGAATCTGGATCTGCGCAATACCTTCACCGGTCTGATCCTGCCTTCCGTGACCAGCGTATTTTATATCTATCTGCTGCGGGAGAATTTTGCACAGATTCCGGACGAGCTGTATTATGCCGCCAAGGTAGACGGTACTTCCGATCTGCGATATCTGCGCAAGGTCATGGTGCCCATCTGCAAACCCACGCTGATCACCATCGTGATCCTAAAGGTTATTGAATGCTGGAACTCCTATGTGTGGCCCAGACTGATCACCGATGATCCGGATTACTATCTGGTATCCAACGGCATCCAGGAGATCCGTGAGAATGGTTTCGGCAGAGAGAACATCCCCGCCATGATGGCTGCGGTGGTCGTGATTTCCGTCCCTCTGGTGGTGTTGTTCCTCGTATTCCGTAAAAAAGTCATGGCAGGCGTTGCCAGAGGAGGTACCAAAGGATGAGTCGATTCAGCAAAAAACTGGCATTATTATGTGCCGTGGGCACTCTGTCTCTGTCCCTGACCGGCTGCCATGGTTCGAAAGGCCTGCCGGAATTCACCGTTCCGGAGGAATTCGATACTTCCAGGAACTATGAGATCACCTTCTGGGCGAAAAATGATACCAACAAAACCCAGACGGAAATCTACAAGAAAGCCATTGCGGATTTTGAAGCCCTGTATCCCAATATCACGGTGAACCTGAATCTATACACGGATTACGGCAAAATTTACAACGATGTCATTACCAATATTTCCACCAATACGACACCCAATGTCTGTATCACCTACCCGGATCACATTGCCACCTACCTCACCGGGCAGAATACTGTAGTTCCTCTGGATGACCTGTTTGCCGATGAAAAATACGGTCTGGGCGGCACAGATCTTGCCTATGACGGTCCTGCCAGAGAAGAAGTCATTCCTCAGTTTTTGAATGAATGCTCCATCGACGGTCATTACTATGCCGTTCCTTACATGCGTTCCACCGAGGCCTGCTACGTGAATAAGACCTACGTGGAAAATCTTGGATATACTCTGCCGGATGTACTGACCTGGGACTTCATCTGGGAAGTCTCCGAGGCTGCCACAGCCCAAAATGTGGACGGCACCTATGTGGTCAACGGGCAGAATGTACTGATCCCATTTATCTACAAGTCCACCGACAACATGATGATCCAGATGTTAAAGCAAAAGAATGCGGGATATTCCACGGCTGACGGCAGCATTGAACTTTTCAACGATACTACCACGGATCTCCTGTATGGTATTGCCGGACATGTAAAAAGCGGTGCCTTTTCCACCTTCAAGATCTCCGGTTATCCTGCGAACTTCCTGAATGCCGGGCAATGTATTTTTGCCATTGATTCCACCGCCGGAGCCACCTGGATGGGTACGGACGCTCCGCTGTCGGATATCAGCGAGGACTCTCTGGTGCAGTTTGAGACCGCCGTGCGGATGATTCCCCAGTTTGACCCGGAGCATCCCGAAATGATCTCTCAGGGTCCTTCCGTCTGCGTCTTCAATAAATCAGACTCCCAGGAAGTACTGGCATCCTGGCTGTTTGCCCAGTATCTGCTCACCAACGATGTGCAGATTGCTTATTCCGAGACAGAAGGCTATGTACCTGTAACCTCTAAGGCACAGAACTCCGCAGAGTATCAGGAGTATCTGTCCGAATGCGGTGCGGATAACAGTACGCATTATGCGGTGAAAATTGAGGCTTCCAAACTGTTGCTTGACAACGTAGACAACACCTTCGTCACACCGGTATTTAACGGTTCCGCATCCTTACGTGATGCCTCCGGACAGTTGATTGAAAACGTGGTGAAGTCCACCCGCAGAAAAGAGACTGTGGATGATACCTACATGCAAAAGCTTTACAGCGATGTAGAAAGCCTGTACCGTCTCGGTCAGGGAAGTGATGCCTCCTTCGGCAAAAAGGAACTGGGTGCCATGCCCCGGGCTTCCGTGATCCTGTTAAGCACACTTGTAGTCACCTGGGTTCTGATCCTCCTGTATGTAGGGCGGGAATATTTAAAAAACAGAAAGAAGTAATTTTTCAGCCCCATTCGTAAGATAATATCTGGTGGTATTATCCTGCGCATGGGGCTCTTTTTGCAAAAAATCTTGATTTATCTTGCATTTCAGGTATAATGGAACTGTTCGGTGTCTGAATGCGCCGGATAAATTGAGGAGATGTCTGTGTATCTGCACAGACCCATATGCGCCACAAGCGCAGGAATGGAGGATTATTATGAAAAAGAAGACACTTGCATTAACCATGGCTATGGCTCTGGTTCTGTCTCTCGCTGCATGTGGAAACAGCAATGCAGACGTTGCTGCTGAATCTACCGCTGCTGCCACCACCGAGGCTGCTACTACCGAAGCCGCTACTACCGAAGCTGCTGCTACGGAAGCTTCTACCGAGGCTACTGAAGCTGTTGCTGATGAGAAGTCCGAGGGTGTTATGACCTACGAAGAGTACATGGCTGCTGATCTCGATTCCGAAGTTGTGATCGAGGCTTATGTTCAGGCTAAACAGTCCTGGTGGGAAGATAAGGCTACCCTGTACACCCAGGATCAGGATGGTGCTTACTTCATCTACAATTCCGTATGTTCCGAAGAGGATTATGCTAAGCTGGTACCCGGTACCAAGATCAAAGTAACCGGTTATAAGACCGAGTGGTCCGGTGAAGTAGAGATCGCTGAAGGTGCTACCTTCGAGATCGAAGAGGGCAGCTACATCGCTCCCGTTACCGATGTGACCGATCTGTTAGGCACCGATGATCTGATCAACTACCAGAACCAGTTCGTAGCTTTCAAGGGTATGACTGTAGAAGCTGCAGGTCAGGATGCTGACGGCAACGATGTTGCTTTCCTGTACAACTGGGATGGTTCCGGTGAAGACGGTAACGACCTGTACTTCAACGTATCCCTGAACGGTCAGACCTATACCTTCACCGTTGAGTCTTATCTGTGCGACAACACCACCGATGTTTACAACGCAGTAAAGAACTTAAAGATCGGTGACACCATCGATATGGAAGGTTTCCTGTACTGGTACGAAGGTGTGAACCCTCACATCACTTCCGTGACTGTGAAGTAATTTCATCTGGTGA
>OHRO01000373.1_pt1 | contig 13133 bp, 10 predicted proteins | sample 1578461 | NCBI WGS metagenome assembly OHRO01 (sample SAMEA3879545, study PRJEB24766) | human gut metagenome | biome: human-associated habitat; feature: feces | place: USA | collected 1985/1987
TTTTGGCGTTGAAGCTGTCGAGATAGGGTTTGTGCTGGAAGTAGTTTGCGTCGAGCGTGCCGTCGGCCAGCGCCTGGTTCGGCAGGACATAGTCGTCATAGGTGACGATCTTGAGCTCGTAGCCCTCGTCGGCAAGCACCTGCTTGACCTGCTCGAGGATCTCGGCGTGCGGGGTGGCGCTGGCGCCGACGGTGATGACCTTGTCGTCGCCGCTGGCGGTGTTGTCGTTGTTGGCCTTGCCGCCGCAGGCGCTCAGAGACACGAGCGAGAACGCCAGCACGAGGGCGAGGATGAGGGAAGTGATCTTTTTCATTTCAGGTTCTCCTTTATGTTATATTTTTTTGGAATTTGTGTGGGAACGGATGATCGGGTGTGCGGTTCGGCGGGGGATACATTCGTCCGCGCCGGATGTTTTCGCGCAGCAGTGCGGGATAATGCAAACGCATGGGCGGCACCTCCCGTCAGCTGTGCGCGCGCCGGTCGGTGCGGCGGGCGATGTACATGCCGAACTCCTGCAGGATCTGCACGATGAGGATGGTCAGTGCTACGCACAGCCAGACGATCTGATCGTCGTACTTCTGGTAGCCGTAGGTGATGGCGATCTGACCGAGGCCGCCACCGCCGATCGTGCCGGCCATGGCGGAGTAGCCGAGGATGGTCACGGTGGAGATGACGGCGCCGGTGATGAGCGCGGGCTTGGCCTCCGGGATGATGACCTTGCAGATGATGCGCAGCGTGGATGCGCCCATGGACTGCGCGGCCTCGATGACGCCGGCATTGACTTCCTTTGCGGCGGACTCGACCATGCGCGCCACATACGGGGCGGCGGCGATGACGAGCGTCACGATCACGGCGCGGTTGCCGAGGCTCGTGCCGACGACGAACTTTGCCACCGGCAGCATGGCCACCATGAGGATGATGAACGGGATGCTGCGCAGGGCGTTGACGATGATGCCGAGCGTGCGGTTGAGCCAGCCGATGGGATGGATGCCGTCGCGGTCGGTCATGCGCAGGATGAGCCCGACCGGCAGGCCGATGAGATAGGCGAAGAACGTGGAGATGAGCGTCATGTAAACGGTCTCCCATATGCCGAGCTGCAGGATGCCGTTTTGCCAGAGCTTGATGAGCAATTCAGACATGGCTTAAACCTCCTGAAGATAAGAGATGTGGTTGTGCTCGAGCCAGCGCAGCACGTTGTGGAACTGCTGCGGATCGCTGGGCAGGTCGATGACCATGTGGCCGTAGATGCTGCCCTCGACGATGCGGGTGTCGGCGAAGAGGATGTTCACCGGCACGTTGCACTCGAGCGTGATGCGCGAGATGACCGGCTCGTTGGAGCTGCTGCCGTCAAAGACGAGGCGCAGCCGCTTGCCGGTGCACGGCGGGAGGTTCTCGGTCGGACTCTTGGGAAGGATGAGCGCCTTGGCGATGTCGGATTTCGGGTGGGTGAACACATCGCTGACGTTGCCGATCTCGGCGATGCAGCTCTGGTCGATGACGGCCACACGCTGACAGATCTGCTCGATGACGCGCATCTCATGCGTGATGACGACGATCGTCACGCCGAGCGTCTGGTTGATCTGCTTGAGCAGACGGAGGATCGACTGCGTGGTGTTCGGGTCGAGGGCGCTGGTGGCCTCGTCGCACAGGAGGTATTTCGGCCGCGTCGCCAGGGCGCGGGCGATGGCCACGCGCTGCTTCTGGCCGCCGGAGAGCTGCGAGGGATAGGCCTTTGCGCGGTCGGACAATCCGACGAGCTCGAGCAGCTCCTCGGCGCGCGCCTGCGCCTTGTCGCGCTTGACGCCCGCGATCTCGAGCGGGAAGCAGATGTTGCGCAGCACCGTGCGCTGCTCAAGCAGGTTGAAGCTCTGGAAGATCATGCCGATGTCCTGCCGCGCCTTGAGCAGATCGCGTCGGCTGAGCTGCGTCATGTCGCGCCCGTCGATGCGCACCGTGCCGGAGGTCGGCCGTTCGAGGAGATTGATGCAGCGCACGAGCGTGCTCTTGCCGGCACCGCTCAGGCCGATGATGCCGAAGATCTCCCCGTCCTCGATGCGCAGGTCCACATCCCGCAGCGCGTGGATGTCGCCGGTCGGAGAGGGGTAGGTCTTGTTGAGATGTTCGATTTCGATCATGATAGCTTTTCCCCCGAAAATGATTTTTTTGGCAGCAAAAGAAAAAACAGAGGCCGGAAGACTCGTTGTCTTCCGGCCTCTGTGGATACGGCTTGGAATTTGGATCAGCCGTTATTGGAAGCGAACACAAGACGAGTCATATTTCTGAGCACGACGAAACATGCACATGCAGCCGGGCATGTACATCATCATAGCCATCATCATGTTGTTCGTCTGAGCAAACTTCATAATACAACGCGTCTCCTTTCGTTCAAAATCACGGTTTCCTGTGGAAACGAGCGCAGTATAACGCAGTTTCCTGCGCTTGTCAACCCCAAAATCCACAAAAGCGGTATGAAATATGCATTAGAAAAAATGAACGTATCCATTCTAAAATTCGATCGTTTGCGGTGCTATATCGGGATCGTGGCTGCACAGCGACGCCACGCACGCGGGATCGCGGCTCATGCTGCCGATCCAGTTGAGCGCTTTTTTTGCGCGCACGCTGTTTTCGCAGATGCCGGGCACCGTGCCATCCGCCCACGAGCGGGGACTTGCCGCGCCGTCGGCGTTGAGCAGCACATAGCGCTCGCCGTTTCGGATGAGCGCTGCAAACATCCCCTCCGTGTGACCCGCGATGTGCACGAGATGCACCGAGTCGTCACCGAAGAGGTCATAGGAACGGCTCTCCGGCCCGATGTGGTTCACGCGGTACCAGAAGCGCTCCGGCGGCTCGTCGATCCATAGCCTGCGCGAGGTGTAGCGCAGGTTGACGCGGCACGACCAGAAGTATTCCTCCTCCGGCACGAGCAGGCGCTTTGCGCCCCGCACCTCGCTGATGCCGGCGATATGATCCGGGTCGAGGTGGGAAAAGAGCACGTAGTCCAGATCCCGCGGCCGGATGCCGCGCGCGGCCAGCTGCTCGCCGATCGACTGTCCCGGCGCGACGACGCTGTGCACGAGCGTGTACCACCCGCGGCCGAACATGCGCAGCTGCGCTGCGCGATCCTCCACCCCGGTCGGGCTCACTGTGCGCGGCAGACCGGCGTCGACCAGAAACAGCCCCTTCGGGTGCTCCACGAGATACGCCGACACCGGCAGCCAGATGCGTGCATCCGCTTTTGTGCGCCGTGCGTCGGCCTTCGCCGGCCAGCGCCACTGGCCGCTCGCCGGGAGATCCGGCGCGACGCCGATCCTCCCGCAGTGCAGAACATGGACCCGGATCCGAGCCATTTGCGCTCACCTCTGCAAATATACGAAAATTAACCATATGGTCAGCAAAAACATAACACTGATTGTGTAAAATGTCAACCCCGACGGGCAGAACGGCGGTGTCTTTGCTGCATTTTACGGTAAAATGCACATTTGTCTATTGAATTGTGTGCGTGAGATGTGTTACAATCCTTGTGTATGAATTCACAAATCAGGGAATGCAACGGAAATTATTCAAGGGGAAGAAAGGAGCCTGAAAATGGCAAGAGAACTGATCCTGAAACTAGGAAAAAAGATCACCGACCGTGTGGACGTCAAGCTCGGCATGACCCAGCTCGACGAGACTTCGCCCGAGTATTATGGTCTGGCCAGCGTCGTCACCGACGAGATGGCGGAGCTTGCACTCGCGATGAAGGTGCGCGTCCCGACCACGCCGGCCGAGATCGGCAAGAAGGTCGGCAAAGACCCCGTCTACGTGGAGCAGCTGTTTGACCAGATGTCCATGATCGGCCTGCTCGAGTACAACTGGGAGAACGCCGATCACCACAAGCAGTGGACGCTGCCGATCTTCGTGCCCGGCTCTGCGGAGCTGATGAACATGAACCTCCAGCAGGTGGAGGAGCATCCGGAGATCGCGCAGTTTTTCGAGCGCATGTCGTTTCTGCCGCTGACGAAGATCACCTGCATGGTGCCTCCCGGAGGCGCCGGCGTCGGCATGCACGTCATCCCGGTCGAGAAGGCCATCCCGGCCACGAATGAGTCGGTCGATGTGGAGCACATCTCTCACTGGCTGAAGAAGTACGAGGGGCACATCGGCGTCGGCTACTGCTCCTGCCGCAATGCGATGCGCATTGAGGGACAGGGCTGCGGCGAGTTGCAGGATGAGATGTGCATCGCCGTCGGTCAGTTTTGTGACTACTGTCTCGAGACCGGCAAGGGCCGCAGCATCACCTATGATGAGGCGATGGAGATCCTCCAGCGCGCCGAGGACAACGGCTATGTCCACCAGATCACGAATATCGACGGTGAGGATAAGATCTTCGCCATCTGCAACTGCGCGCTCGGCTCCTGCTTCGCGCTGAGAACGAGCCAGCTGTTCAACACGCCCAATATGTCCGCCTCCGCTTACCGCGCCCATGTCGACGCCGAGAAGTGCGTCGCCTGCGGCAAGTGCGCCGAGGTCTGCCCGGCCGGTGCCGCCAAGCTCGGCCAGAAGCTGTGCACCAAGACCGGACCCGTGGTCTATCCGAAGCAGCCGCTGCCGGACGACAACCACTGGGGCGAGCATATGTGGAGCCCGAACTATAAGGACGACAACCAGAAGCAGTGCCACGAGTCCGGTACCGCTCCCTGCAAGACCGCCTGCCCGGCGCACATCGCCGTTCAGGGCTACATCAATCTGGCCGCGCAGGGCCGCTATCTGGATGCGCTCAAGCTCATCAAGCAGGATAACCCGTTCCCGGCCGTTTGCGGCAGCATCTGCAACCGCCGCTGCGAGGACGCCTGCACCCGCGGCAACGTCGACCGCGCCGTCGCCATCGACGAGATCAAGAAGTTTGTCGCCGAGCAGGAGCTGCAGGCCGACAAGCGCTACATCCCGAAGGTCATCACCCACCGCGGCATCGCCGATCCGTACCCGGAGAAGATCGCCATCATCGGCGCCGGCCCGGCCGGCCTGTCCTGCGCCTACTATCTGGCGAACATGGGCTATGAGAACGTCACCGTGTTCGATAAAAACGAGGTCCCCGGCGGTATGCTGACCCTCGGCATCCCGAGCTTCCGTCTCGAAAAGGACGTGGTCAATGCCGAGATCGAGGTGCTCAAGGAGATGGGCGTCCACTTCCAGTGCGGCGTCGAGATCGGCAAGGATCTTACCATCGATCAGCTGCGTGAGCAGGGCTACAAGGGCTTCTATCTGGCCATCGGTGCACAGAAGAGCGCGCCCATCGGCATCCCGGGCGAAGAGCTCTCCGGCGTGTACGGCGGCGTGGACTTCCTGCGCAAGGTCAACCTCGGCAAGAAGCCGCGCATCGGCAAGAAGTGCGCCGTCATCGGCGGCGGCAATGTCGCCATGGACGTCTGCCGAACGGCCATCCGCCTCGGCGCGCAGGATACCTACGTCATCTACCGCCGCAGCCAGGCTGAGATGCCGGCGGACGCGGAGGAAGTCGCGGAAGCCATGGAAGAGGGCGTGCAGTTCCGCTTCCTGAGCGCTCCGGCCGAGATCCTCGGCGAGAACGGCAAGGTCAAGGCTATCAAGGTCGAGATCATGGAGCTGGGCGAGCCCGACGAGAAGGGCCGCCGCCGTCCGATCGAAGTGCCGGGCAGCGAGTTTGAGATGGCCTGCGACTCCGTCATCATGGCGCTGGGCACCTCCCCCAACCCGCTGCTGCGCAAGGCGACGCCGGACCTCGAGTACAGCGATCGCGGCGGCATCGTCGTCAAGGACGACACCGTGACGACCATGAAGGACGGCGTGTTCGCCGGCGGCGACGCCGTCATGGGCGCGCGCACCGTCGTGGAAGCCGTGGCCATCGCCAAAAAGGTGGCCGCGTCCATGGACGCCTACATGAAGGCCCTGCCCGCCGACAACACTCCCGACCCCTACGCCGGTATTCCGGTGTTCTCCACCCCGCCTTCTGACGTTCTGGCCAAGCAGGGCGTCTAAATCCTGATCTTCAAGGATGCTGTGCAAAAGCGCGGCAGCCTTTTCTTTTTGTAACATTTCTGTTTCTTTGCCAATCTTAGCCGCTCTTTTGTTGACGGACTTTTGTCTGTTTTTGTATACTTAATAAGGATATATCTCTCAATTCCAACGCCCGGCGGCACTGCTTCCGGGCGGGAAAGGCTGGTGGACATCATTATCAAATCATCCCTCCCCAAGCTTCGGGAGAAGCTGCTGGAGGCACTGCAGGCCGTCCTGCCCATCGCGGCCATCATGCTGGTGCTCTGTTTCAGCATCGCCCCCGTTTCCCCGAGCATCCTGCTCTGCTTTCTGCTGGGCGCGGCCATGATCATCGTCGGCATCATGTTCTTCACCCTGGGTGCCGAGATGAGCATGACCCCCATGGGCGAGCGGGTCGGCTCCATGCTCACCCGGAGCCGGAACCTCTTTCTCATCATCGGCGTGGGTTTCCTGCTGGGCTTCCTTATCACCATCTCAGAGCCTGACTTACAGGTGCTTGCCAATCAGGTCCCCTCCATCCCCAACATGACCCTCATCCTCTCGGTGGCTGTGGGCGTGGGCATCTTCCTCGTCATGGCCTTCCTGCGTATGCTGCTGGGCATTCCGCTGCCCCGGCTGCTGGTCATCTTTTACGCTGCCATCTTCCTTCTGGCCGCATTTGTGCCGAAAGAGTTTCTGGCCGTGGCCTTCGACTCCGGCGGCGTCACCACCGGCCCCATGACCGTCCCCTTCATCATGGCGCTGGGCGTCGGTGTGTCGGCCATCCGTTCCGACCGCCACGCAGCGGACGACAGCTTCGGCCTCGTAGCCCTCTGCTCCGTGGGCCCCATCCTCGCCGTCCTCATCCTCGGCATCGTCTTCAATGCCAGCGAGAGCAGCTACCTGCCGCCGGTCATCCCCGAAGTGGGCGACTCGGTGGAGCTGTGGCAGCTGTTCAGCGAGGGCCTGCCCACCTATCTGCACGAGATCGCCACTTCCCTGCTGCCCATCGTCGTGATGTTCGGCATCTTCCAGCTCGCCGCCCTCCACATCGACCGGCGGACGCTGGGCCGCATCGGCGTAGGCCTCGTCTATACTTACATCGGCCTCGTGCTCTTCCTCGCCGGCGCGAACATCGGCTTCATGCCCGCCGGCAACTACCTCGGTCAGGTCCTGGGCGGCCAGAGCAGCCGGTGGCTGCTCATCCCCATCGGGATGCTCATCGGCTACTTCATCGTCCGGGCCGAGCCTGCGGTCTATGTCCTCAACAAACAGGTCGAAGAGGTCACCGACGGTGCCATCTCCGCCGGGACGATGGGCGCGGCCCTCTCGGCCGGCGTCGCCCTCTCGGTGGGCCTTGCGATGGTGCGCGTCCTCACCGGCATCTCGATTCTGTGGTTCCTCATCCCGGGCTATCTCTTCGCCATCAGCATCTCCTTTGTGGTGCCGAAGCTCTACACCGCCATCGCCTTTGACGCCGGCGGCGTGGCCTCCGGCCCCATGACGGCCACCTTCCTGCTGCCGCTGGCGCAGGGTGCCTGCATCGCCGTAGGCGGCAACATCGTCACTGACGCCTTCGGCGTGGTGGCCATGGTCGCCATGACGCCCCTCATCACCGTCCAGCTCATGGGCCTTGTGGCCCAGCTCAAGACCCGCAAGGCCCGCAGCGCCCAGCCCCTGCTGGATCCTGCCGCCCTGCTGGCCGAACTGCCGGACGACGCCATCATCGAACTGTAAGGAGGCTTTGCCGTGAATACGCTTTACTGGCTGGTCACCATCACCGACCGCCCCACGACAGACGCCTTTCTGAAGCTGTATAAAAGCTTCGGCGTCGATGTCAGCCTCCGCACTGTGGGTGCCGGCACTGCCGTTCAGGAGACGCTTTCCACCCTCGGGCTGGAAAAGACCGAAAAAGCTGTGCTCTTTGCCATCATCACAGCGGACAGCTGGCCCCGCATCCAGAAAGCCCTGCGCCGCCAGATGCGCATTGATGTGCCAGGTACCGGCATCGCATTCATCGTCCCGGTAAGCAGCATCGGCGGCAAGCGCGCCCTGCTGTTCCTCACCGAACACCAGACCCTTGAGCTGAAGGAGGAAAGCACCTTGAAAGATACCCGTTACGACCTGCTGCTGGTCATCGCCAATCAGGGCTACACCGGCTCTATCATGGACGCGGCCCGGGCCGCAGGAGCCGGCGGCGGCACCGTCATCCATGCCAAAGGCACCGGCATGGAGGGTGCAGCCAAGTTCATGGGCATCGACCTCGTGAACGAAAAAGAGCTGGTGCTCATCGTCAGCCGCACTTCCGAGAAGAACGCCATCATGAAAGCCATCATGGACAACGCCGACAAAAAGGCCGGCTCCATCGTCTTCTCGCTGCCCGTCACCGACACCGCCGGCCTGCGCCTGCTGGACGAAGAGTAAAAAATCAAACTTTCATCTGTCAAATGAACAAAAATCCACGCTCCGGCAGGCCGCCGGGCGTGGATTTTTTTGCCGTTTTCCGGTATGATAGAAGAGATATGGGAGGAAACGCTATGAATCAGAATCCGCACTGGAAGCAGCTTATCTGGAACTGGGCTTCCATCATCTTCGGCAACGCGCTCTACTCGCTGACCGTTGCGCTGTTCCTCGAGCCGGCAGACCTCATCACCGGCGGCGCGACCGGCATCGCACTGGCCATCGGGCGATTGACGGGCCTGTCCGTCTCGGGGCTGCTGCTCTTCATCAACCTCGCCATGCTGGTCTGGGGCTGGGTGGTCCTGGGCCGGGCCTTCGCCCTCAATACGCTGGCCAGCAGTGTTCTCAGCCCCGCCTTCCTCGCCCTGTTCGAGGGGATGGCGAATGGCCGGGTGCTGACGGAGGACATCTTCCTCTGCACCGTCTTTGCGGGCCTCGGCATCGGCGTCTCGCTGGGCATCGTCATCCGCTCCGGTGCATCCACCGGCGGCCTCGACATCCCGCCGCTGGTGCTCAACAAATGGTTCAAGCTGCCGGTGTCGGCCACCATGCTGGCCTTCGACATCATGATCCTGCTGATGCAGGCTGTGTTCAGCCCGATGCCGCAGGTGCTGTACGGCATTGTGATGGTGCTCATCCACACCGTCGTCATGGATAAGATGCTGATGCTGGGTGCCAGCCGCACCGAGGTGAAGATCATCAGCAGCCAGTCCGACGCCATCTGTGCCGCCATCCTCGAGCAGCTGGACCGGGGCGTGACCATCCTCCACGGCGAGGGCGGCTACACCCACGAGTCCAGCGCCGTGCTGCTGAGCATCGTGTCCAACCGGGAACTGCCCCGGCTGGAAAAGCTGGCTCACAGCATCGACCCCACCTGCTTCCTCATCGTGAGCCATGTCACCGAGGTCAGCGGCCGGGGCTTCTCGATGGATAAGGATTATTTGTAAGAAAAAACCTCTCCGTCATCGCTTCGGCTTTGACTGAGAGGTTTATTTTATAACAGCGGCGCAATAACTTTCAGTAAAATCCCTGCCAGATGGAGCAGCACGTCGCCCTCCCAGATGCTCTCCCGGGTGGGCCCGACATCGCGGCAGAACTCCAGCGTCTTCTGGAAATCCTTCTCGATGGCGGGGATGCAGGCGGTATCCTTCATCCAGACCGCATTCTCGAAGTGGTGGTAGAGGCTGCGGTAGTCGAGGTTTATGGTGCCCACCACGGCCTCGCTGTCGTCCACCACAAAGACCTTCGCGTGGACAAAGCCGGGCAGCCACTCGCTGATCTTGACGCCCGAGTCCAGCAGAGACTTGTAGTGCGTCTTCGCCAGCGCATAGGCGAACTTCTTGTCCGGCACATGGGGCAGGATGAGGTGGACGTCCACGCCCCGCTCTGCCGCGAACCTGAGGGCCGTTTCCAGCTCACCGTCGAGGATGAGGTAGGGCGTCATGATGTGGATGTAGCGCTTGGCGCGGTTGAGCAGGTCGATATAGACCATCTCCCCCACCCGCTCACCGTCCAGCGGGCAGTCGCCGTAAGGGGCCGCGAACCCCTTCGCCGGGACGGAGTGGGGCGGCACGGAGAGGAACTTCTCGAACTCCGGCTCCCGGAGGATGCTCCACATCTCGAGGAAGAGGATGGTCAGCGGTCGGACAGCCTCGCCTTCCAGCATGACGGCGGCGTCCTTCCAGCGGCCATACTTCTCGATGTGGTTGATGTACTCGTCGGCGAGGTTCACGCCGCCGGTAAAGCCCACCTTGCCGTCAATGACGAGAATTTTCCGGTGGTCGCGGTAATTATAATGGGTCGAGACAAAGGGCTGCACCGGCGAGAACACCCGGCACTGGATGCCCAGCTTTTCGAGGCGGCTGGGGTAATCCCGGGGCAGGGTGGTGAACTCACAGGTGCCGTCGTACATCACCCGGACGTCCACGCCCTCAGCGGCCTTGCGGGCCAGCACTTCGAGGATCCTGCCCCACATGAGGCCCTCGTCGATGATGAAGTACTCGAGGAAGATGTACTTCTCGGCCTTTTCCAGTTGGCGCAGCAGCTCTTCGAACTTGGCCTCGCCGCCGGGGAAGTAGGTGACTTCCGTGTTCCTGTAGACCGAGAAGCCGCCGCCCTTTCCGTGGAGATACCGCGCCAGCGAGGCCGCGCCGGGGTCGGCTTCGGCCAGCTCCTGGGCCGCAGCCAGCGGCTGGGGCTGTAAGCCCCGGGCCTCCTCCGTGAGGTGGGTCACCCGCTTTTTCAGGGCGTTGTGGCCGATGTTGCTCTTGACGTAGAAAAACAGCGGCACACCCACGACCGGCAGGATGGCGATGGTGACCATCCATGTGATTTTAGCGCTGTTATCCATCTCGCTGTTGAGGATGTAGACCACCATGAAGGCCGACATGGCCACACTGCCGCCGAAGTAATGGGGCAGCAGTCCGCCGAACCACCGGAACACGCTCCACAGCACACCGACCTGCAGCAGCATGAGCAGCAGCACCAGCCCGAAGCGGCTGAAAATCGCGTGGACGATGCCCTTCTGACCCTTTTTCAGGAGCCGGAGGCCGCCGTCCTCGAACTGCTGCATCCTGTCTTTCATGTTCTGCTGAAATTCTTCTTTTTTCATGCTTCTCCTTTCGGGCGGAGGGTGACGGCGAACAGCCCCTGGGCCGCGTGGCAGTCCTCCACCAGCTGCTTCGGCTGCGGGCAGACGCCGTGGTCATGCCACGGGTCGTTGAACCAGTAGTTTTCGTCATCGTAGCCCACCAGCAGCAGGCAGTGCTCGTTGCACTTCCATGCAAAGTCGGTGCCATCGGCCAGAAGCCAGTGGTCACGCTTTTCCGGCACGGGCCGGAAATCCAGTGTCGCCCAGAACACCACCGGCATCCCGGCGTCGATATAAGAGCAAAGCTCTGCCGCCGTCTTGCCGCTCTCGTCCACGACTTCGAACCTGTCGGCTGCGCCCTCGTGCTCCAGAGCGCTGTTCAGGGCCTTGACGATACAGGGCGAATAGCAGCCGTAGCCGGTATGGTCGTGGGGGTCGCCGGGGTAGACCTGCCACGGGTCAGGGCCGTAGAGTTTTCCGTCCTGCTCCCAGTATGAGGCGTGGGGCAGGTCGCGGGCGATGAAGGTATCCGGGTCGATGTCGATGCCCACGGCCTGGAGCAGCATGACGCTGCTGATGCTCTCGCAGCCGTTGACCCAGCGCTCAGTCTGGTCGATGTACGGGGCAGGAACGATTTTTTTCATCAAAATGCCTCCCAGCAGAGCTTCGGCCCTGTCAAAACAGAGCGAAGTGTGTTATTATGTAGGATAAGGATATTATACCCTACTCTGGGGATTTTTTCTACAACAATCGGCACGCGGAGGTTTTTGGAACATGAACAATCTGATCATCGGCATCGCAGGCGGCTCCGGCAGCGGCAAGACCACACTGGCCTGTCGGCTCAAGGCTCTTTTCGGGGAGGACGAGGTGCGCCTCATCTCCCACGACAGCTACTACAAGCGCCACGACGAGCTGCCCTTTGAAGAGCGCTGCAAGCTGAACTACGACCACCCGGACGCCTTCGACAACGCCCTGCTCATCTACCACTTACAGGAGCTGAAGGCTGGCCGCGCCATCGACTGCCCGGTGTACGACTACGCCGATCACAACCGCAGCAACGAGGTCCAGCACATCGAACCGGCCCCCGTCCTCATCGTGGAAGGCATCCTTCCCTTCGTAGAGCCGGAGCTGTGCGCCATGTTCGACTACAAGATCTTCGTGGACACCGACGCTGACGAGCGCATCCTGCGCCGTCTGGTGCGGGACGTCAAGGAGCGCGGCCGCTCCCTCGACAGCGTCATCAACCAGTACCTCACCACCGTCAAACCCATGCATGAGGCTTTCGTTGAGCCCAGCAAGCGGAACGCGGACATCATCGTCCCCAACGGCGGCGAGAACACCACCGCCATCGAGATGCTGGCCCACCACATCCGCAGCCTCATCGAGAAGACAAATATGCTCTAAAAGCTTCTGATACAGCAAAAACCGGAGTCCCCGCGGAGACTCCGGTTTTTGCTGTATCAGCTGTTAATCCTTGATGGAAGTGCGCACCAGTGCGCGCTTGAGGCGGGCCTGTGCCATCTCGTACTCGCGGCGGTCGAGGTTTTTGCGGCCAGGATCTCTTCGGCGCGCTTTTTTGCGGCCTCGGCGCGGGTGTGGTCGATCTGCTCAGCCCACTCCCATGTGGTGGCTACCAGACGCACCTCACCGTCCAGCACGGTGAGCATCCCGCCCATGCAGGCGGCACGGCGGCGGCTGCCCTCGGCATCAACGATGTGGGCCTCGCCCATGCCCAGCGCGGTGCAGTAGTCGCCGTGCTTGGCCAGAATGGCAAGGTCACCGTCGATGGCGCGGCAGACCACACGCTCGGCCTGCCCCTCAAAGGCACAGCCGTCCGGTGTGACCACCGTCAGATGAAAGGTCGTCATGGTTTACCCCTTCTTCGCCTTAGCGAACACATCGTCGATGGTGCCTGCGAACAGGAAGGCGCTCTCGGGCAGGTCGTCGCACTCGCCGTTCAGGATCATGCGGAAGCCGCGCAGCGTCTCTTTCAGCGGGACGTACTGGCCGGGCATACCGGTGAACTGCTCTGCAACGTGGAAGCTCTGGCTCAGGAAGCGCTGCACCTTGCGGGCGCGGCTGACGGTCAGCT
>OHRO01000394.1_pt1 | contig 12885 bp, 14 predicted proteins | sample 1578461 | NCBI WGS metagenome assembly OHRO01 (sample SAMEA3879545, study PRJEB24766) | human gut metagenome | biome: human-associated habitat; feature: feces | place: USA | collected 1985/1987
ACTCCACTCTCCCCGCAACGAGTTAAGGGCTGCTCGCCCTTAACAATTCCAAAGATGAGGTCGAAGCCCAAAAATGCTAGCCGCTTCGCTAAACGCATTTTTTTGTGCTTCTCCCATTTACGGCTCCGCCGAAGATTTCACCTATCTGCTGGACTTTACGCCCTGCGAGGGCCTAACACCAGCTGCGAAGCAGCAAATCGGAGAAACGAGAAAAAAGCGTTAAGCGCAGCGACTAGCTTTTTTCCGTTTCGACAACTCCTTCGGGGTCTGAAAGGGGCGAGCAGCCCCTTTCTCGTGGATCCAGCGCGTCGAAATCGCTGGTGGTTTTCTGGTTCTCTTTTGACATCAAAAGAGAACAATCAGCCTTAATGAAAAAGCGCTCTGCCCCGCGCACAGGCGCGAGAACCAGCTCTGGTTCTCTTTTGGTGCGCAAAAGAGAACTTAACTTCATGAAAGAAGCCGTAAAAAGAAGAACAAGGACTTACAAATCCACTACGCTTCCGACTTCCGCCGGCGTCGCCGGCACCGGTCCGAGGCGGACTGCGTCGGCATCCCGGCGCACCACGAACTCCACCGGCTGACCAGCGGCAAAGGCGGGGCGATAGCTCAGCTCCAGCGTCTCCCAATCCTCCGGGACAGCACAGAAGCAGTGGAGCATCGCGCCCCGCCCGGCGGCGAGGTTGAGCGTAAAGGCCGAGGCATCGGCAGCGTTCTCCGCGTAGAGCGGTGCCGCAAAGCTGCCGCAGGGGACGCTCTCGCCCCCGCAGCGGGCGGTCACGCCGCTGTCCAGACTGTAAAGCTCCTTCAGAGTCGAGACATTCCGGCTGTGGAGGTAGCTTGCGCCCACCGGCAGGGTGCGGGCCGAGAGGTTCTCCACCGAGAGGTAGACCAACACGCCGCCCAGCCCGGGTGCAGGCGCATAGCCCAGCAGCTCCACCGCCGCTTTGCCGTCCAGCAGGGCAGGCTGGCCCATCACACGGGGCTGTGCCGCAGCCGCCGAAACGCCTGTGAGCAGGGCAGCAGCCAGACTGACCGCGCCCGAACCGGCGCATTTCAGGAACGACCGGCGGGAAAGAGACTGAGACATCGGGGACTCCTCCTTGCAGCGAGAAAAATCATTCACTTTATAGAGTATCGGTTTCTCCGCCCCCTGTCAAGGGTTTGAACGCGTTCTGCCGCAGGTTTTGCGTTTTCTTTGCCGATTTTGTACCAAAAGAGCACAAAAATGCCGCCCGGCGGCAAAAATCGCAGGGCGGCAGAGCGTTCTTTCTTATTCGAACGCTTCGTTCTCCTCGGCTTCCGCCTGACCCCGCAGGGTGTCGGCATAACCGAAGGGTACGATGTCGATGGCCTCCACCAGACGGTCGCGCATCCAGAGCTGAACATCGGTCTGGACGGTGTAGCCGCAGCCGGGGTCGGCCATCCACTGCTCGGGGTGGCGGGAGGGGAGGGCGCGCTGGCTCAGCATGCTCATGATGACGCCGCCGTGGGTCACGCAGGCGGCCTCGGTGACGTCCATCCGGATCATATACTCGAACAGCTTGAGCAGCGTCTCCGAGCAGCGGGCGTGGAACTGCTCCGTGGGCTCTGCCCCCTCCGGCACAAAGCCGGAGCCCGGGGTGATCCACTTCTTGAAGTCCTCGTTCTTCACCAGCTCCTTGACGGGATGGTTCTCAAAGACGCCGAAGCCGGCCTCCCGCAGGTCATGCACCGAGAACTGGTGGGCCGCGTTCGGGAACAGGATGTTGGCCGTCTCCACGGCGCGCATGAGCGGGGAAGAGAAGACGGTGTCCACCTGCGGATACTCGAACCGCTCCTTCAGCTCGGCCAGCTGGGCGCGGCCCTCGTCACACAGGGGGATGTCCGTGCCGCTGCCGATGTAAAGGCCCTGTAAGTTGCCGGAAGTCAGGCCGTGGCGGATGAGATGGAGCTTAAAGGTTTTCATGCAAAAACACCTCTTATGAGCTATCTATTCCTGTGCTGATTCGCACAAATCTTGCTTTTCTGCTGATTTTTCCGGCACCATCAGACACTAAATATATGCCGGCAAGGTTTATTTTAACATAGATATGGTAGAAAGAGCAACCCCTTTGACAAAAACACCGAAATTCCGGCGGAAAAACCGTCACTTTTTCGCTTTACAAGTCGTTTTCCATTGTGTATAATCAACGTGCTGTAAACCAAAAATCAAGGAAGTCCTATTTTTATCTGAGGAGCCAAACATCATGGAATTCAATCGCATCATCAAACTGCTGCGCAAGGAGCGCGGCATCACCCAGAAACAGGCGGCAGAGGATCTGGGCGTTTCGCAGGCCCTGCTTTCCCACTACGAAAAAGGCATCCGGGAGTGCGGCCTGGATTTTGTGGTACGGGTGGCAGACTATTACAATGTCTCCTGCGACTATCTGCTGGGCCGTTCGGCAGAGCGCAACGGCATGATGCTCTCGGCAGAGGACATCCCCAACCCCGACAAGATGAAGGACAACATCTACCACGGCAGCGTCCTGCCCACGATGAACAAAAAGCTCATCTCCAACAGCCTGAACGTGCTCTACGCCAAGATAGGCGATTGCCACAGCAAGGCCCTGACCACCGAGGTGAGCGCCTACCTGATGACCGCCGTGGCCAAGATGTTCCGTCTGCTCTACTCCGCCGAGTCCCACAATGCCTCCAGCATGTTCAGCGTGGACGCCCGGCGCTGGCCCGGCTACTCCGACGCTGTGATGCACTCGGCTCAGGCCAATGTGGAGGCCCTGCTGGCCGGCGAAGCGCTGCCCGGCGGCGAGGGCGTGGCCGACCCGTCCTGCCTCGCCATGACCACCGAGAGCCTGACCCGGGAATACCCGCTGTATACTCCCAGCCTGCTCAATCTGGTCAAGACCAGCGAGACCCGCGCCCGGGAGCTGACCGGAGAGGACCGCACTTAAGTCTCTGTGAAACTAGTGTAAATTCTGCCGTTTTTTGCTTGCATCTGCGTGCAAAAGATGTTATAAACAAAGCAGAGCATTTTCATCGTACTTCATCATAAAGCGAATTCAAGGAGGGACACATCCATGTCCAATAAAATTTCCCGCCGCACCTTCCTCAAGTGTACCGGTGCCTCCGCAGCGGCTCTGGGCGCTGCTGCCATGCTGGGCGGCTGCGGCTCCAGCACCAGCAACGCCATCGAAGTCAAGGTCGGCGACAAGGTCAGCAACTGGAACAATCTGGGCGTCCAGCTCACCAGCGTCTTTACCATGGCCAACACCCCCGACCTGCCCAATCACGAGTATGTCGCTGTGCTCGTCACCGCTGTGAACCGCTCCGGCGCGACTACCTTCAACATCGGCGCACAGAACCTCGCCGAACTGGATGCCGCCTATCCGCTGAACGATGAGGCCACCAAGCTCGATGTCGCCCGTCAGTACTTCCACGCTCTGGCCGCCTCCACCACCGATTTCACCGCTGTCTGCGACGGCGCTGAGGCCGAGGTCGGCGCTTACATCCAGCTCTATAATGCCGCCGCTCAGAGCTTCTCCGAATCCACCAATCTGCCCCCGCAGGGCGCAGGCTACATCCAGCTGATCTGCTGCGTCCCCACCGGCTGGCAGAAGTTGAGCGTCACCTTCACCCCGACCTTCGCGGCAAACAAGAGCCTCACCTTCTCTCTGAACTCTTCTGACCTGACGCAGGCCTGAGGCATTTTTCCGAGACGAAATTCCGTCATAAAGGGCAGAGCTTCCCCACAAAATTTTTGTGAAAAGCATTGACATCTGCTGATTTTTCGCCTATTGTATAGGCAAGACGCCCTTCGGGGCAGTACAATGATTTCTGTGTTTCTACATAAAGGAGGAACGATCATGTCCTTAGAATTCAACCGCCGCTCTTTCCTGAAGTACAGCGCCGCCGCTGCCGTGGCTGTGGCTGGTTCCAGCCTGCTCGTTGGCTGTGGTGAGGATGAGTACCAGAAGACCGGTAAAATCGGCAGCACCCTGAAGCTGATGGGTACCTTCAAGACCTATAAGAGCACCGATACCGCTAATGCTGGTAAGGCACCTGCTTTCGCTCCTAACGGTAGCGGTTCCGACACTGGCACTTTTACCTGCACTGTCAACATCAAGTGCACCACCAAAAAGGTTCCTCTGTATGTGACCAATGAGTGCTTTGAGCTTACCGTGACCCGCGGTACGACCGAGAAGAACTATGCTAAGCAGTATATCACGATTACCGATCCGGAATTTGATCTGAAAGAGAGCGAGGAGGCAAAGGACTTCAAGCTCACCATCAATAATGTCACCATTAAAGAGGGCGACAAGGTCGACCTGAAGTACTGGCCCCGCATTCAGGCCAGCAGCGGCAACAGCGGCTACACCCGTGCTTTCTGCACTTGGAAGATGACCGCCACGAAGGATAGCTCTGGCAAGATCATCCTCGAGTGATCTCTTTTCTGCACTCCGCGCCCAAGGCTCACGCCTTGGGCGTTTTTATTTGCACCTCTCCGTCATTCTGCCAAAACGCAAGCAAGGATTTTTAGTGGTTTTGTGTCTTGTGCATAAGGCACTTTTCCTGCTACAATAAGAGCATCCCAACCGGGGGAGCGCAGCGGCCGGACAGATGTGCCGCCGCGCGGTTTTGTTTTTCGGGATGGGCGTCCTGCCTGATTTCATAAGAACAGGAGTGTGCAGTTATGATCAATATGGTAAAGCTTCCCACCAACAAGAGCAGTCTGTTCCTGCGTGTGGCAAAGGGCCACTTCGCCACCAGCCACAGCCACATCAACTACTACATCGACGTCACCACCCAGAAAGCCCGCCTCTCGGAGGCGAAGGCTGTCGCCAAGGAGCTGGTGGCCGCCTATCAGCACAGCACCATCGTGGACACCGTGCTCTGTCTGGACGGCACACAGGTCATCGGCACCTGTCTGGCCAACGAGCTGACCAAAGACGGCTTTGCCAACATGAATGCCCACCAGACCATCTACGTCATCACCCCCGAGTACACCAGCGGCAGCCAGATCATCCTCCGCGACAATCTCGCCCCGATGGTCAGGGGCAAGCACGTCCTCATCCTGTCGGCCTCCATCACCACCGGCTACACCGTGCAGGCGGCCATCGAGGCGGTCAACTACTACGGCGGCACCGTGGCGGGCCTGTCGGCCATCTTCGCCACCACCCACGAGTGTCTGGGCATCCCGGTCACCTCCATCTTCGACCCCTCCAGCCTGCCCGACTACGCCAGCTTCGACAGCCGCGACTGCCCCATGTGCAAGGCCGGCCAGCACATCGACGCGCTGGTGAACAGCTTCGGCTATTCGGCCCTCTGAATCTGAAATTATCCTCCCTCTTTCTCCCCGCCGCGCAGCTGCATGGCGGGGAGTTCTTTTATATATCGCAGTGAATCCACTGATATTTTTCTTGACATTTTCGCCGCCTTTGCATATACTAAAGATGAAAAAGATTGGAGGCATGTATTATGGCAGACATTTCGAGCGCGCTGCGCAGCACCATTCCCATCTCTCTGTTCAACCGCGGCATGGCCGGAAAGGTCTTTGAAGATGTCCGCCGTCAGGGCGCGAAGGTCGTCATGAAGAACAATTCCCCTGAGTGCGTCCTTCTCTCGCCGGAAGAATATCTCCGCCTCATTGACGAAGTAAACGACGCAAAGCTTGCTGCCCTTGCCGCCCAGCGGATGCAGGGCTTCGACCCCGCAGATGCCATTTCCGCCGAGGAGGTCTATCGGCAGAACGGCATTACCAAAGCTGCGCTTGACAGCATGGATGAGGTCGAATTTGAATGAATTGGACTCTGAAATTCCTGCCGGAGGCCCAAAAGGACTTCGAACAGCTCGCCGGAAATCAGAAGCTTCTGGTCGCAAAAGCTCTGGACAAGGTCGTGCAAAATCCCGTTTCCATCTACGAGGGCGGTTACGGCAAACCGCTTGGCAGCAAAAGCGGCACCGACCTCTCCGGCCTGCTGAAGATCAAGCTTCGTGATGCCGGGCTGCGCATCGTCTACAAGCTCGTCCGTACCGAAACGTCCATGCTGGTCATCGTGATCGGCGCCCGGGCCGACGATGCCGTTTACAAAATCGCCGAAAAGCGTGCTCACAAGCACGAACTATAAAAGGCTCTGCCCCTTTTTCGGGCAGAGCCTTTTGCTTATCTTCACTTTTTCTTCGGGAACACGAAGGAATCATGCTTGTATGCTATCAGCAGCTCTATGGTCATGAAGCACCAGATGACCGGCTCGCAGAGGATGACCGCGTTATACCCAAAGCGGGGGATGAAGAGCAGGACGAAGACGATCTTGCCCAGAAACTCGATGACGCTGGACAGCAGGGGCAGCACCTTCTCGCCCATGCTCTGCAGAGCGTAGCGGGTGGAGAGCAGCATTCCCAGCACGGCGTAAAAGGGTGCGTTCCAGACCAGATACCGCGCGCCGTTTTCCAGCACCACCGGCTCCGAAGAGCCGGACACCAGCTTTACCATCCACTCCGCACCTGCCGCCATGAGCAGGACAGCAGCCACAGCCGCCACGACACTGTAGAGATAGATGTCCCGCATTCCGCGGCGGACGCGGTCGGGATGGTTCGCGCCGTAGTTCTGGGAGACGTAGGTCGAGCAGGCAGAGGCCATCGCCGACAGGGGCATATCCGTGAACGCGAAGAGCTTCCGGGCCGCGGTGTGGCCCGCGATGACCAGCGTACCGAGGCCGTTGATGCCGTACTGCAAAACGACAGAGCCCGCCGAGACGATGCTGCTCATGAGGCCCATGGAGATGCTCTGGCTGAACAGCTCCCAATAGAGGCGGCTCTCCACATGGAAGTGCTTTTTCCCGGGCAGGAGCAGCCGGGCGCTGCGGAAGACATAGAGGATGCAGAGCGCCACCGACACGCCCTGAGAGATGACCGTCGCCACACCGGCACCGGCCACGCCCATGCCCAGCACGGCGATGAACCAGAGGTCGAGGATGACGTTGAGCACCGACGAGAGGATGAGGAAGACCAGCGGCATAAAGCTGTTGCCGATGGCCCGCAGCAGGCCGGCGCAGAGGTTATAGGCAAACATGACGATGACGCCGAGGTCGATGATGATGATATAGCCGTAGGCGTCCTCTAAAATTTCCGCCGGGGTGTCCAGCAGCTCCAGCAGCGGATACAGGCCCGCCGCGCCTGCCAGCGTGATGACCGCCGACGCGATGATGCCGATGACGATGGAGCCCGCCACGGTCTGTTTGAGCTGGTCCTCGTCTCCGGCCCCGTAGGCGCGTGCTGCGACGATAGCGAGGCCGTTGCCGATACCGATGCCGAATCCGACCAGAAGCTCGTAGATGGCCCCGCAGGCGCCAATGGCGGCAAGGGCGGTATCGCCCAGCACATTGCCGACGATCATGGTGTCCACGGTATTATAGAGCTGCTGGAAGAGGCACGACACCAGGATGGGCAGCATAAAGACGAACAGGCTCTTGAAGATGGGGCCGTTCATCAAATCGACGTTCCGGTTGAAGAATGATTTTTTTGCGGGAGACTGGGTCATAGGCTTCTCCTTTTTGCCCACAAAAGGGAGCTGTTGCACACAACAGCTCCCTTTAAGCATTTTATCTGATTTTACAGCTCCTGCGTCTCGAAGCCGTTGACGGTCAGCACTTCCACACTCTTGAAGCCTGCGGCCTTGACGGCGGCGGCAGCCTCGTCGAAGCCGAAGGTCAGGCTGTCCACATCGTGGGCGTCGGAGGTGATGATGACCTTGCCGCCCATCTTCTGCCACTCGCCCAGCAGCCACGGGCCGGGGTAGAAGTCCTTGCGGTAGCCGCGGTAGACGCCGCCGGTGTTCACTTCCAGCAGGCAGCCGTGCTCTTTGGCAGCATTCAGCGCCTTGAGGGCTGCGGCCTTATAGCGGGGCGACTCCTCGTCGAAGAACTCACCGGCAGCGTTCAGCTTCTTGATGAGGTCGATGTGGGCGAGGATGTCGGGGCCCATGGCGGCCACCTTCTCCACCTCGGCGAAGTATGCCTCCACAGCGGCCAGAGGGTCGCCGTCGAAGTCGTCGTAGATGCAGTCGTGGAGGTCCTGGGGACGGAAGTCGATCTCGTAGTATTTGCCGGTGTTCTTGCCGTAGAGGTGGTGCGCAGAGCCGATCCAGTAGTCGTAGCCGGTGCGCTTGTCCTCGCTCAGCAGGTCCCACTCGATGCCGCAGAGGATGTCCACCTTGCCCTTGTACTCGGTCTTGAGCTTGGCGATGGTGGCCTTGTACTGGGCCGTGCGGCTGGGGCTCATGCAGTATTCACGGTCGCGCTGGGTATAGCTATGGCCCGTGAAGCCCAGTGTGGTCAGCCCCTTCGCACACGCAGCGGAGGCCATCTCCTGCAAGGTGTTTTTGCCGTCGCACATCGTCGAGTGACAATGGACACTGGACTTCTTATAATCTGCCATAGTGAATCACTGCATCCTTTCCTGTTTGACCTTGTGGTCGATAACGTGTCGTTTTTCCAGCTCGCGGGTGATGTCCTCCACCGTGATGCCGGCCTGCACCATCAGCACCAGCACATGGTATGCCAGATCGCTGATCTCGTAGACCGTCTCGGCCTTGTCTTCCTTTTCGCCCGCGATGATGACCTCAGTACACTCCTCGCCCACCTTCTTGAGGATCTTTTCTTTGCCCTTCTCGAAGAGATATGTGGTGTAGCTGCCCTCTTTGGGGCTGGTCTTGCGGCCCTTGATGAGGTCATACAGCCCCTGCCAGCTGAACTGCTTCAGCTCCGGGGAAACATACACTTCGTTGAAAAAGCAGCTCTCGGCACCGGTGTGGCAGGCGGGGCCGCTCTTGACGACCTCCACCACCAGCGCGTCGGCGTCGCAGTCGGCGGTGATGGACACCACCCGCTGGACGTTGCCGCTGGTCTCGCCCTTGCGCCAGATCTCCTGACGGCTGCGGCTCCAGAACACCGTCCGGCCCTCCGCGATGGTCAGCGCCAGCGTCTCGGCGTTCATGTAGGCGAGGGTCAGCACCTCTTTGGTGTAGTGGTCCTGCACGATGGCGGGGATGAGGCCCTTTTCGTCAAATTTCAGGTCCATAATGTTTCTCCTTCCCCGCAGGGGGGACAGCTATAGTTTAGCGTATTCGGCGGGCAAACGCAAGGGCTCAGAGCCGCATTTCCACGCCATTTTCGTTTAAGTATTCCTTTAGCTCCCGGATGGTGAGCAGCTTCTGGTGAAAGATGCCCGCCCCGGCCCCTGCGCCCCGCCTTTTCCCGGGCGCTTTTGTCTTATGATAAGGTTATTTTACTTTATCCAGATAAAGTTATAAAGTGTGAAAGTGACCGTGTTTTCATTTTTATGATACGATTTTTCTGTGCGTTTGTACAGAAAGGCGAAATGATTTCACGAAAGCCCGCTTTGAGATGATGGGAGCGCAAAAAAGGAGCCGCCGCACAGCGTTTTCCGTGCAGCGGCTCCTCGCCGTTTTATTCTCAGCCCAGCAGTTCCAGCACGCCGCTCTTGGGACGTGCGCCGACGGCCTGACGAACCAGCTTACCGTTCTCGAACAGCAGCAGGGCGGGGATGCTCATGACGCCGAACTCGGCAGCCAGCTCGGGCTGCTCGTCCACATTGACCTTGCCCACCTTGACGTCGGTGCGCTCCTCGGCCACCTCGTCCACGACGGGGCTCAGCATCCGACAGGGGCCGCACCAGGCGGCCCAGAAATCGAGCAGGACGGGCTGAGCGCTCTTCAGCACCTCGGTCTCAAAGTTTTCTTTCGTGATGGTGATGACTGCCATATCGTTTCCCTCCATAAAGAGCGTTTTTTCATCTGACAGGGACAGTATACCCCAAACTCCGGCGTTTTTCCGTGAGCAAGTCACATAAAAAGCCCGGGGCAAAGTCTTCGCCGAGGTGTACGCCGAGAGGGAAAAGCTGATAAAAGCTCTGTGAGATGAAAAAACGCCGCCGTGCAATGCACAGCGGCGTTCGTTATTTCGGAGAAAGAGCTTACCTGCCCAGCATTTCCTTTGCGGTCTTGCAGATGGTGGCAGCGTCCAGACCGTACTCCTTCAGCAGGTCCCAGGCGGGGCCGGAGCAGCCGAACCTGTCCTGCACGCCGACGCGGCGGACAGGGGTGGGCAGCTTCTCGCTGAGCAGGGAGCAGACAGCCTCGCCCAGACCGCCGATGACGTTGTGCTCCTCGGCGGTGACGATCGCACCCGTCTCCTGCGCGCAGCGCAGGATGAGCTCACGGTCGATGGGCTTGATGGAGTACATGTCCACCACGCGCACGGACACGCCGCGCTCGGCCATCTGCTCGGCCGCCTCGAGCGCCTTGTGCACAAGGATGCCGCAGGCGATGACGGTCACGTCCGTGCCGTCGCGCACGATCGCGCCCTTGCCGCACTCGAACTTCGTGTTCTCGTCATACAGATCCGGATACACGTCGCGCGACAGGCGCAGGTACATCGGGCCGTAGGTATCCACGGCGTACTTCGTCGCCCAGCGGGTGCTGGTCGCGTCCGACGGGACGAGCACGGTCATGTTCGGCAGCGAGCGCATGACAGCGATGTCCTCAGTGGCGTGATGCGTCGCGCCGTCGAGCGCGTCGGACATACCGCAATAGGCGCCGCCGAACTTCACGTTCAGGTTGCCGTAGCACACCTGCGCACGCGCCGAGATGAGACCCAGCGTCGTGAGAAAGACCGTAAACGTGTTCACGAACGGAATCTTGCCGGTCGTGGAGAGGCCCGCCGCCGTGGCGACCATATCCGACTCGGCAATGCCCATGTTGAAATGCCGCTCGGGATGCGCCTTGGCGAAAATGCCGCTCTTGGTAGAGCCGGACAGGTCGGCATCGAGCACGACGATATTCTCATTGGTATCGCCGAGCTCGGCGAGCACAGTGCCGTATACTTCACGAATGGATTTTCCCATCAGACGTTCCCTCCCAGTTCCTGCATTGCCTGCGCGAATTCCGCGTCCGGAATGGCCTTGCCGTGCCAAGCGGCCTTGCCCTCCATAAAGGACACGCCCTTGCCCTTGACCGTGTCGGCCAGGATCACGGTCGGCACGCCCTTGCAGGCGGCGGCAGCGTCGAGCGCGGCATCCAGCGCGGTCAGATCGTGCCCGTCGCAGCGCAGCACGTTCCAGCCGAAGGCGCGCCACTTGCCGGGCAGGTCGCGCAGCGGCATGATCTCATCGGTCGTGCCGTCGAGCTGCACCTTGTTCCAGTCGACGATGGCGGTGAGATTGTCGAGGCCGAACTTCACGGCCGAGGCAGCCGCCTCCCAGACGGCGCCCTCATCGAGCTCGCCGTCGCCGAGCACGGCGTACACGCGCGCGTCGGACTGATTGAGCTTCAGGCCGAGGGCGATGCCCTGCGCCGCGGCAAGGCCGATGCCCAGCGGGCCGGACGGCATGTCCACGCCCGGCGTGCGCATGCACGGGTGACCCTGCAGCGGGCTGCCGGTCTGGCGCAGCGTGTTCATGCTCTCGATGGGCAGAAAGCCCTTGCCGATCAGGTTGCGGTAGAGCATGGGCGCAGCGTGCCCCTTGCAGAGCACAAGGCGGTCGCGATTCGGGTCGTCGGGGTGTGCGGCGTCGACATGCATCCGCTGCTGGTACAGCAGCGTGAGAATCTCACAGGCAGACAGGCTGCCGCCCGGGTGGCCGGACTGTGCGCCGTGAATGGCCGTGAGTACGTCGATCCGATACTGACGGCAGAGCTCCTGGAGCTCAGCCGTGCGTTCCGGTGTCAAAGACATGGTAATTGTCCTCCTGTTTTGTGTTACATTATTAAGATACAACGACCGTATTTTGATGTCAACGGCACGAACTGGTTTTTTCGTGCCTTTTCCCTTGTTAATTTAATAATCGTTGCTTTCGCGCGGAACAATGGCTATAATTGAAAAGGATATATTTTGTTGTCTGCATCCCGCAGACCCATTCAGGAGGCGAGGTCAATGGACCCCAACAAGACGCTGAACATGACCATGCTCTGCGATTTTTATGAGCTGACGATGGGCAACGGCTATCTCGACCACAATATGCAGGATCGCATCACCTACTTCGATGTATTCTTCCGCAGCGTGCCCGACGACGGCGGCTACGCCATCGCCGCCGGTCTGGAGCAGATCATCGACTACATTCAGAACCTGCACTTCACCGACGAGGACATTGCCTATCTGCGCGGCCGGAAGCTGTTTAGCGAGGCATTTCTCGACTATCTGAAAAACTTCCGCTTCACCGGCGACATTTGGGCCGTGCCGGAGGGTACGCCCGTGTTCCCGCGTGAGCCGCTCATCACGGTGCGCGCCCCGGCCATTCAGGCGCAGCTTGTGGAGACGTATCTGCTGCTGCAGATCAACCACCAGAGCCTGATCGCCACGAAGGCCAGCCGCATCTGCCGCGCCGCGCAGGGACGCACGGTGCTCGAGTTCGGCTCGCGCCGCGCGCAGGGCGCCGACGGGGCGATCCTCGGCGCGCGCGCCGCCTACATCGGCGGCTGTGCCGGCACCGCCTGCACGATCTCGGACGAGCTGTTCGGCGTGTATGCCGGCGGCACGATGGCACACTCCTGGGTGCAGATGTTCGACTCCGAGCTCGACGCCTTCCGCGCCTACTGCCAGACCTATCCCACCAACGCGACCCTGCTCGTGGACACCTACAACAGCCTGCAGTCCGGCGTGCCGAACGCCATCCGCGCCTTCAACGAGGTGCTCAAGCCCAAGGGCATCACCAAGTGCGGCATCCGACTGGATTCCGGCGACATGGCCTATCTGACCCGGAAGGCCCGGAAGATGCTGGACGAGGCGGGCTGGACGGAGTGCCAGATCTCCGTATCCAACTCTCTGGATGAGTACCTGATCCAGGATCTGCTGCTGCAGGATGCCAAGATCGACCTCTTCGGCGTGGGCGAGCGGA
>OHRO01000398.1_pt1 | contig 12764 bp, 10 predicted proteins | sample 1578461 | NCBI WGS metagenome assembly OHRO01 (sample SAMEA3879545, study PRJEB24766) | human gut metagenome | biome: human-associated habitat; feature: feces | place: USA | collected 1985/1987
GCCACCTCCGGCTCTGCCGCCGCCGACCTGTGCGCCGTGCTGGATGAGCCGCTGACCGTCCAGCCCATGCAGCGGGTGCTGGTGCCTACCGGCCTTGCCATCGAGCTGCCCGGCGCCCACGCTGTGGCGCTGGTCTACGCCCGCAGCGGCCTGTCCATCAAGCACGGCCTCTGCATGGCCAACGGCGTCGGCGTCGTGGACAGCGACTACCGCGGTGAGCTGAAAGTCCCGATGGTCAATCTGGGCGCGGAGGCTTATACCATCCAGCCGGACGGAGATCTGGAGCTGATCAACTTTGCACCAATCAATGGTATGAGAGGCTGCTATGTTTCTACGGATTATACGGATCAGTATCTGTTTGTAGCCGGTTATCATGACGGTAAGCTGACAGTACTCAGACTGAAAGAGGACGGTTCCATCGGCGAAATCACTGATGAAATCTACCACAAGGGTCTGGGCAGTATGGCAGAGCGGAATTTCCGTCCCCATATCAACTGTGCCCGCATGACACATGATAATAAGTATCTTCTGGTGGCAGATCAGGGTATGGATCATGTCAATGTATATCGTTTTGATGTGGAGAAGGGCAAGGTAAAGCTGGAGGATATCATCCGCAGTGAGATGGAATCTGCACCCCGTCATATCAAGATTTCCGAGGATGGCAAGTATATTTACATTCTCCATGAATTAAAGTGTTATATTGATGTATACGAATATGCGGACAATAATAACGACCCTACCTTTGAGAAGATCCAGACGGTAGAGCTGATCAAGCTGACCAGAGGCAACACCAACAGTGCCAGCGCCTTCAGTTTTTCATTGGATTACAATTATCTGCTCAGTTCCATTGCAGGGGATAATTCTGTTATCGTATTTGATGTAGACAAGAAGACAGGACTTTTGAAGAAGAACTTCCTGCTACCGATCAGCGGTGAGTATCCCAAGGATGCAGAGTTCTTCCCGGACAATAAGTTTCTGGTGTCTTTGAATCATGAAAGTAATACGATGACCTTCTTCCATATTGATCTGGAGCATGGAACGATGATCATGAATGGACCGGCAATGAAGGTCAATATGCCCAACTGTATTTTGTTCCATAAGTTGGGGTAGGTATTATTTTAGTAATAACCCCCCGCAGCCTCGGCTGGGGTAAGAAACGCGGCACGCTTTCGCTCTGTCGCAGAGCGTAACGGCACATAAGCGGTCAGAATACGCCCGCTAAGTGCTGACGTCTGCTTACGGCCTGCTTATTCTTACACCCATCCGGGGCTGCTTGCTTATTTTAATAACCTTGTGATATGAGATGGGATTTGGTAAAATAAGAACATATAGAAATTGGGAGGTAGGAGTATGGCACAGATCAGACCATTTAGGGCATATCGTCCCTGTCAGGGGATGGAGAAAAGGATTGCGGCGCTTCCTTATGATGTATATAACAGGGAGGAGGCGTGTGAAGTGGTGAAGAAGAATCCGGACTCTTTTCTGGCGGTTGATCGGGCGGAGACGCAGTTTGGCGAGGAAGTAGACACATATGCGGACTGTGTGTATGAGAAAGCGGATCAGCTGCTTCGGGAGAAAATTCAGGAAGGAAAATTTGTACAGGATCCGACGCCATGTTTCTATCTGTATGAACTGACCATGGACGGGAACAGCCAGACCGGTGTAGTGGCTTGTGCCTCTATTGACGATTACCGGAACAATGTGATCAAAAAGCATGAAAATACCAGAGCGGATAAGGAGGAAGACCGTATCCGCCATGTAGATACCTGCAGTATGCAGACGGGGCCCATTTTCCTGGCATATCGGGCGAAAGAGGAACTGCAGAACAAGATCGGAGAGATCAAAACACAGACACCGGTATACGATTTTGTCAGTGAGGACGGCATCGAACATCGTGTGTGGGTGATTTCGGAGGCTGCGGATGTGGCAATGATTGAAGAGGCGTTTGCAAAGATCCCGGCTATTTATATTGCGGACGGTCATCATCGTTGTGCCTCAGCGGTAAAGGTGGGATTAAAGCGCAGAGAGCAGCATCCGGATTATACGGGAGAAGAGGAATTCAATTATTTCCTGTCGGTGATTTTCCCGGATGAAGAACTGCAGATCCTGGATTATAACCGGGTGGTGAAGGATTTAAACGGTATGGATGTCGATGCGTTCCTGGCAGCCATCGAAGAACATTTTATGATAGAGAAAAAAGGACGTATTCCTTACCGGCCGGAGAAAAAAGGAGCTTTCGGTATGTTCCTGGAAGATGAGTGGTACTGTCTTACAGCGAAGAAGGAGATTCGGAGCGAAGATGCTGTGGAAGGACTGGATGTATCTCTTTTACAAAATCACCTGTTGAATCCTGTTCTGGGAATCGAAGATCCAAAGACCGATAAGCGGATCGATTTTGTGGGAGGTATCCGGGGACTTGCGGAACTGGAGCGGAGAGTACATACCGATATGAAGGTGGCATTTTCCATGTATCCTACTTCCATAGGGGAACTTTTTGCAGTGGCGGATGCGGGACGTCTGATGCCTCCGAAGTCCACCTGGTTCGAGCCGAAGCTGCGCAGCGGTCTGTTTCTGCATGAGATAGAGCGGTAATACCTACGACCGGATAAGCAAAATAGTGACAGAATAGAATGCAGCAGACTACACGCCGCAGAAAAGAGGGAATATGACAAACAAACTTTATAAACTGATGAACTGGGCAAAGATAGAAGAAATCACTTATTCTGAATGTGATAATCCCCATGAACTGTTAGGACCTCATAAGCAGGGAAGTAAAATGCTGGTACAGGCATTCTTCCCGGGAGCAGAAAAGGTGACGATCCACTGGAAGAAGACAGGACAGGTAGGCGAAGCTTTTCTGGCAGATGTCCCTATGGAACTGGCAGACGAAGAAGGATATTTCGCAGCCCTGATAAATGCCGGGAAGATGGCACCTTATGAATATGTGGTGGAATATGGAAAGACAGAAGAGCGTGAAGCCCACAGAATGATCTGCGGCGATGCTTACCGGCATGTTCCCCAGATCACGAAGGAAGATATGGATCGTTTTGCAGTCGGTGTTCATTACACCATTTATGAAAAACTGGGCGCACATCCCATGGAACTGGACGGAGAGAGTGGAACCTATTTTGCCGTCTGGGCACCGAACGCCATGCGCATCAGTGTAGTGGGGGATTTCAACGGATGGGACGGACGGATCCACCAGATGAGACGCCTGGGAGATTCCGGTATTTTCGAATTGTTCATTCCCGGCGCAGAAGCAGGAGACTGCTATAAATATGAATTGAAGATCAAAGGTGGACTGACTTATCTGAAAGCAGACCCTTACGGTAATGCCGCACAGAAGAGACCGGAGACAGCTTCTGTTATCACTGACCTGCGAGACTTTTCATGGGATGACAGTGAGTTCTTGAAAAAAAGGGAAAGCTACCAGTGTGGAAATGCTCCGGTCAGTGTGTATGAAATGTATCTGGGAAGTTTTGTGACGCCGGACGAGGGACAGGATTATGCGAACTATCGTGAGATCGCTCCGAAGGTCATTGATTATGTAAAAAAAATGGGATACACCCATGTAGAACTGATGCCGGTCATGGAGCATCCCTTAGATGCTTCCTGGGGATATCAGGTGATCGGTTATTATGCACCGACTGCCAGATACGGTACACCGGAGGACTTTATGTTCTTCGTGAATGCACTGCATAAGGCGGGAATCGGTGTGATCCTTGACTGGGTGCCTGCACATTTTCCGAGAGATTCTTATGGATTAGCTGCATTTGACGGTACCTGTCTTTATGAGCATCAGGATCCCAGACAGGGCAGTCATCCTCACTGGGGAACCCTGATCTACAATTACGGCCGTCCCCAGGTATCAAACTATTTGATCGCCAATGCACTGTTCTGGGTGGAGAAATATCATGCGGACGGTATCCGTATGGATGCGGTAGCCAGCATGCTTTATCTGGATTACGGCAGACAGGACGGAGAATGGATTCCCAATATGTACGGTGGCAACGAGAATCTGGAAGCCATTGAACTGATCAAACACTTAAATTCTATCCTGAAAAAGAGAGATCCCGGGGTATTATCCATCGCAGAGGAGAGTACGGCATTTCCCCTGATAACCGGTTCTCTGGAAGAGGGGGGACTTGGTTTTGATCTCAAGTGGAATATGGGCTTCATGAACGATTATCTGGATTATATCAAATACGATCCGTACTTTAGAAGCCACCATCACGGAGAACTTACCTTCAGCATGATCTATGCCTACAGCGAGAAATTCATGCTGGTATTTTCGCATGATGAAGTGGTACATGGGAAAGGAACCTTACTTGGCAAGATGCCCGGAGACAGAGCACAGAAGCTTGCCAACTTACGTCTGACCTACGGCTATATGATGACTCACCCCGGGAAAAAGCTCCTCTTCATGGGACAGGATCTGGCGGAAGAAAAAGAATGGAATGAAATGTGTCAGGTGGAATGGGCACTGCAAGAGCAGAAGGAAAATGCCGGAGTTCAGAGGCCGGTGAAGGATCTGAATGCATTATACAGAGAGAATAAGGCATTGTACGAATGTGACGATCAGGCGAAGGGATTCCAGTGGATGAACGAGATCTCTGCCAATGAATGTTATGTAAGCTTTGTGCGTAAAGGCGAAGCTGCGGAGGAGATGCTTTTGGTCGTAGCAAACTTCTCCGGTGTGCCCAGAGAGATCACTACAGGAGTTCCTTACGAGGGAAAATACAAGGAGATCCTGAACACGGATGCTGTCTGCTACGGTGGTACAGGTGTGGTCAATGACCGCATGAAACGGGCAGAGGATTTGGAATGGGATGATAAAAGTACGTCCGTCACCGTGAAACTTGCACCGTTGTCCTTAAGTATTCTGCAATTTATCCCTTACACAGAGGCGGAACTGGAAAAGGTGATCGAGAAGCGTATCCGTAAAAATACGCCCATTCGTAAGACAACAAACAAGACCGCAAAAAAGAAACAGGAGAAATAAGACAACATGGATCTGACAGATAACGTAATCCAAGAGGTACAGCAAAAGGAAGGACTGATCGCTTCTTTTCTGGATACTCTTCCAGAGAAAGCATTGAACTTAGGCATCCGTATCGGACTGGCACTGATATTTTTCTTCATTGGGGTACAACTGATCAAGCTGATCCGCAAGATCATCCGCAAGTCCATGAACAGGGCGGGAGCGGAAACGGGAGTGATCCAGTTTGTGGATTCTTTTGTGAAAGCTTCTTTATATATCATACTGATCCTGACCCTGGCATCCTCCTTCGGCGTTGATGCTGCCAGTATCGTGGCACTTCTTGGCTCAGCCGGAGTGGCAGTGGGACTGGCAGTGCAGGGAAGTCTGTCTAATCTGGCGGGCGGTGTGCTGATTTTATTATTGAAGCCGTTTAAGGTGGGAGATTACATTGTGGAAGGCTCCTCCGGTAAGGAAGGTACAGTAAAAGAGATCCAGATCTTCTATACAAAGCTGTTAACCTATGATAATCAGACGATTATTCTTCCAAACGGCAATCTGGCAAATAACACCATTGTGAATGTCACTGTTGCCGAATCCAGGCGATGTGATGTGAAGGTGTCTGTTGCTTACAGCGCAGATATTAAGAAGGCAAAGGAAGTTCTGACAAAGGTTCTCTCGGAAGATCCCGATACTATAAAGGAAAGAGAGCATTTTGTATTTGTAGATGAACTGGCAGACTCCGGAATCAACCTATGTGTACGTTGCTGGTTCAAAAATGAGGATTTCTGGCAGGGAAAATGGCGTATTACCGAACAGTGTAAGTATGCACTTGATAAAGCAGAAATTGAAATACCGTTCCCGCAGATGGATGTGCATATGCGTTAATTAAAAATAGATATTGAATTTTACAGACTATAATGATAATATTACCGTTGTGATTCAATGTTTTAATATTTACATTTTTAGGAGGAAAAAATTATGAAAAAGTTTCTGGCACTTGCACTTGCATCTGTCATGGCTGTTTCTCTGGTAGCATGCGGCAGCACCAATGCTGACACCAATGCAGAATCCAGTGCGGCAGCTACCACCACTGCAACAACTGCAGAGAGCAGCAGTGAAGAACCCGGTCTGAAGATCGCTATCGTATCCAGCCCCTCCGGTGTGGATGACGGTTCCTTCAATCAGGACAACTACAACGGTGTTCTGAAGTTCATTGAGGAGAATCCGAATGCAACCGTAACCCCCATCCGTGAGGAGACCGGTGACAGCGCAGCAGCTGTTCAGGCTGTAGCTGATGTTGTAGCTGATTATGATGTTATTGTATGCTGTGGTTTCCAGTTTGCAGGTATCGGCAATCTGGCACAGGAGAATCCGGATACCAAGTTCATCCTGATCGATTCCTGGCCTACCGTTGATGGTACCGAAGTAACCGCAGATCAGGTGATCGACAACGTATACGCTGCTTACTATGCTGAGCAGGAGAGCGGCTTCTATGCAGGTATGGCTGCAGCTCTGTCTACCACCACAGGTAAGGTAGCAGTAGTAAACGGTATTGCATATCCTTCCAACGTGAACTACCAGTATGGCTTCGAGTGCGGTGTTAAGTATGTGAACGGTACCGAAGGCATGAACGTAGAAGTAGTAGAGCTTCCTTCTTACGCAGGTACCGATGTTACCGGCGCTAACGTAGGCGGTAACTATGTTGGTAACTTCTCCGATGAAGCTACCGGTAAGGTACTGGGCAATGCTCTGATCGCTGAAGGCGTGGACATCCTGTTCGTAGCAGCAGGTGGTTCCGGTAACGGTATATTCACCGCTGCAAAGGAAGCTGAAGGCGTTAAGGTGATCGGTTGTGATGTTGACCAGTATGATGACGGTGCAAACGGTGACAGCAATATCGTTCTGACCAGTGGCCTGAAGGTAATGCATGATACTGTTTACAACGTACTGAACGAAGTAAAAGACGGTTCCTTCAAAGGTGCTAATGTGACTCTGACCGCAGCAGATGATGCTACCGGTTTCGTAAGTGAGGAAGGCAGATGCCAGCTCACCGCAGAGGCTATTGAGAAGATCAATGCAGCACAGGCTCTGTTAAAGGAAGGCAAGATCGTTCCTGCGGCAAACTTTAACGGTGTAACTCCGGAGACCTTTACCTGGTAGGAAGAATGGATTCACAAGAAGGTGATGGTGAGGAACTGTCACCTTCTTCTTGTTTAAACTGCTGTTTAGGCAGGAAAATGTACAGAAATGAGGATGAACATGTCGGAATATATTGTTGAGATGAAACACATCACCAAACGTTTTCCCGGGATCGTAGCCAATGACGATGTGACGATCCAGATCAAAAAGGGAGAGATCTTTGCCCTTCTGGGAGAAAATGGTGCAGGAAAATCCACCTTGATGAGTATGCTGTTCGGAATGTACGAACCGGATGAAGGAGAGATCTATATCCGGGGAAGCTGGAATCCCCCAATCATGCCACCAAATTAAACATCGGTATGGTACACCAGCATTTCAAACTGGTATCCAACTACACCATTGCTGAGAATATCGTAATGGGTATGGAGCCGGTGAAGAAGGTGCTGGGATGTATTCCGGTAGTGGATATGAAGAAGGCCAATCAGGATATCCGGAACCTTTCGGAAAAATACGGACTGGCAGTGAACCCCACCGATGTGATCAGCGACATTAATGTCTCTACACAGCAGAGAGTAGAGATCTTAAAGATGCTTTACAGAGAAGCGGAGATCCTCATTTTTGATGAACCCACAGCGGTTCTGACACCGCAGGAGATCGATTTCCTGTTGGATATTATCAAATCTCTGCGGGATGACGGCAAGACTATCATCCTGATCACACATAAACTGGAAGAAATCAAACGGATCGCGGACAGATGTGCCATCCTGAACCACGGACGTCTGATGGATGTCATGGATGTGGCTACCACGTCCACCAAAGTCATGGCCAACAAAATGGTAGGCCGTGAAGTGAATTTTGAGACAGAAAAAGAGCCTGCAAAACCGGGTAAGACCATACTCAGTATCGAGAAACTGAATGTTTACAATAAACAGGATTTCCAGGTGGTAAAGGATGTATCTCTGGAGGTACATTCCGGTGAGATCGTTGCGATCGCAGGTGTGGCAGGCAACGGACAGGTAGAAATCGCAGATGCTATTGCGGGACTGGTACCGGTGCGTTCCGGCAAGATCCTGTTAAACGGCAGAGACATTACGAACCTGTCTATCAGAGAACGAACGACCGAAGGAATTTCCTATATTCCCGAGGATAGGCAGAATTACGGACTGGTCATGGATTTTACCCTTTCGGAGAATCTGGCACTTCGTAATTATTACAAAGAGCCGTTCTGTCATAAGGGAGTACTGGATCAGAAGATTTTTGAAGACAACAGTGAAAAACTGATAGAAAAATACGATATCCGAAGCGGCCAGGGCAGCAAGACAGTGGTACGTTCCATGAGTGGTGGTAATCAGCAGAAAGCCATTATTGCCAGAGAAGTGGAACAGGATTCCTCCCTGATGATCTTTGTGCAGCCCACCCGTGGACTGGATATCGGTGCCATAGAGAATATCCACAAGCAGATCATTGCAGAGAGAGACAAGGGCAAGGCAATCCTTCTGATCTCTCTGGAATTGGATGAGATCATGAATTGTGCGGATACCATCGCAGTTATTTATAACGGAAGCATACAGAAGATCGCCAAAGCCAGTGAACTGACCACCAATGAAGTGGGAGAGTTCATGATGGGCGTAAAAAACAAGGAGAAGGAGGCATAAGACCATGAAAAAATTTACAAAATTATGGAATGCGGTAAAGATTCCTCTCCTTGCGATCCTTTGTAGTCTTGTGGCAGGTGGTGTGATCATCGCTGTGACCGGTTCCAATCCCTTTAAGGCTTATTACGCACTTCTACAGGGAGGCGGACTGGCACCCAAGTCCTCCTACGCCAGCTACAAGAGTATGCTGACGGACTTTATGAGTTATGTGAACTATTTTACCCCCATGATCTTCGCGGCACTGGCTGTGGCGGTAGCACTCCGCACCGGACTGTTTAATATCGGCGTCTCCGGACAGATGCTGGCAGCCGGATTTACCGCAAGCATCGTTGTGGGCTACAGCAGTCTGAACGCCGTGCTGGCAAAGCCGCTGGTAGTGATCATCGGCCTGATCGTCGGTGGTCTGGTGGGAGCACTGATCGGCTTCCTGAAATACCGGTTTAATATCAATGAGGTCGTTTCCTCTATTATGTTAAACTATACGTTCCAGTATGTGATCAGTTTCTTCATCAATACCTTTTTCGTGGATCCGGTCTCCAGACAGTCAAAGGAAATCTCCGCAGCTTCCAGACTGACACTGATGGATACCATGGTGGGCAATCTGAAAATGGATATTCCGCTGGGAATTATTCTGGCTCTGCTTACGGTGGTGGCTGTATGGTTCCTGTTAGAGAAGACAAAGTTTGGTTATGAACTGAAGGCTGTGGGCTATTCCCGCAGTGCTGCAAAATATGCAGGTATCAAGGTAGGCAGAAGCATGGTACTGTCCATGACGATTTCCGGTGCACTGGCCGGACTTGCCGGTGTGACTTATTATCTGGGCTATGTGGGATCCATTCAGCCAAAGGTATTGATCAGTACCGGATTTGATGCCATTGCGGTATCCCTGCTTGGTAACAACAATCCCTTCGGTATTGTATTTTCTACTATGCTGATCACCCTGATCAGCAAGGGAAGTACTTATATGAAATCTGCGGCCGGCGTGGATGCGGAGATTGCATCCGTTATCACCGGTATCATCCTTTTGTTCAGCGCATGTAATGCTTACATCAAGTGGAAAATGGAGCGAAACAGAAGAGAGAAAACCAACAAGACAAAGGAGGACAAATAAATGGATATTGTGATCATTGACGGTTTATCCTTTGCACTGCCTTTATTTATTATGGCCATCGGTGGCATCTACTGTGAGAAATCCGGTGTGACCATGCTGGCGGTAGAAGGCTTACAGGGTTTTGGCGCCTTTATCGGTGCATTCGTGGCGGTTGCCATTGCGGGAAACTTTGCCGGAGACTCTCCGGCGCCTTTCTACATTGCCATGGTTATGGCGGCTGTGGGCGGAAGTCTGTTTGCACTGATCCATGCCATGTTATGTCTGAAGTTCAAGGCCAATCAGGTTATCAGTGGTGTGGTAGTCAATATTCTGGCCATGGCGCTGACCGCATATTTAACGAAGCTGTTCAACAGAGTGGTATTTGGTGCTACGTCCGATAAGTTCGTACTGACTGTTTCTTCCAGAATTACCATCCCGGGAATCTCTAAGATTCCGGTACTGGGAGCGGTATTTACCAATCTGTATCCTTTTGAACTGGTGATTGTGGTAGTGGCTTTCGTGGCGTGGTTTGTGATGTATAAGACCCGCTTCGGCATGCATCTGCGTGCCTGCGGTGACAATCCCCATGCAGTGGATGCGGCCGGAAGACAGGTGGGACAGATCCGTCTTGCAGCCATTATGATCTGTGGTGCGTTGTCGGGACTGGGAGGTATCTGTTTCGCGTATTCCATTTCCGCAAACTTTTCCTCCAGTATTTATGTAGGTTACGGTTATCTGGCTATTGCGGCACTGATCTTCGGCAACTGGCGTATCCTGCCGACTCTGGGAGCGTGTCTGTTGTTCGGATTTGCCAGATCCGGTGGATACCGTCTGGTACAGGTACTGCAGATGCCCAGCAGTTATCAGGATCTGGTCATGATCCTGCCTTATGTACTGACTTTGCTGCTTCTGGTATTCTTCTCCAAACAGAACGGTGCACCGAGAGCACTGGGAGTGATCTACGACAAAGGTGCAAGATAAGCAGACATTTGCAGAACGCAGCTTTGCATGGCTCTGAAGAGTTACTACAAAAAAAAGAGAAAGCGAAAAGCTTTCTCTTTTTTAATACATATAAGCTGAAAATGGGACTCGAACCCACGACCCCTTCATTACGAGTGAAGTGCTCTACCAACTGAGCTATTTCAGCGGACTAGGTTATTATATATGTTCTTGGGAAATTTTGCAACTGTAAAATTTATTATTTTCGCAGAACGTTTCACAAAGCCGTAAATTATGTAGGAGACCGTAAGACGAAAACGCCTGCGGATCTCCGAAAGGTCAGTTGCGGTGCTTTTTGCTGTAATGTTCCAGAGACTGTGTCAGCAGATAGAGCAGCATGGCAATCACACATAGCAGTAAGATGGAACTGATTACCATATCCAGCTGGAAGACCTGGGAACCGTAGATGATCAGGTAGCCCAGTCCCCGTCTGGCGGCGAGAAATTCCCCGATGATAACACCTACCAGGGACAGCCCGATATTGACTTTGGTGGTACTGAGCAGGGTGGGAATGGATCCCGGCAGTACCACTTTGAAAAAGATATCCCTGCGGTTTCCACCCAGTGTGCGGATCAGAATCTCCTTTTCCGGATCTACCTGATGAAAGGCGGTGTAAAAGCTGATGATGGATCCGAATACTGCCACAGAGATTCCAGCAATGATGATGGTGTTGATCCCGGTTCCCAGCCAGACAATAAACAGAGGAGCCAGAGCGGATTTCGGAAGGCTGTTGAGCAGTACCAGATAAGGCTCTAAGATCTCCGACAGCTGCCTGGAAAACCACAGCAGAGTGGATAACAGAAGACTGACGAAAAATACCAGCAGGAAACTCAGGATCGTTTCTAACAGTGTGATACCGATATGCATCGGAAGGGACCGCTCTGTCCATAATTCGCCAAGGCACAGAATGACTCTGTGGGGACTGGAGAAAAAGAAACTGTCGATCCAGTCAAGATCTGCACTTACTTCCCACAGGAGTAAAAAGATTCCCAGAAGAAAAAAGCGCAGGAAGGAGACCTGTCTGTGATGGCTTTTGTGTTTTCGAAGATATTGTTCCTGAACGGTCAGAGGTTGTTTAGTTTGTGGTCTCATCCGTTAATTCCTCCCAGAGTTGTTTGAAATAATATGGAAATTCTGGCGCATTTCTGGCAGCCAGCGGTGATGCATCCGGAAGCGTGAGCCGGATGGGGAGAACGGCCTTGATCGTCGCCGGCCTCGCAGACAGTACATAGACCTTGTCGGCCAGACTGATGGCTTCCGACAGATCGTGAGTGACGATGATCATAGTCTTACCAGCCTGCCGGATCAGCCGGCAGATATCCGCGGATACCATGAGCCTGGTCTGGTAATCCAGGGCGCTGAAGGGTTCATCCAGAAGGAGCAGCTGGGGATCCAGGGCAAGGGTACGGATCAGGGCAGCACGCTGCTTCATGCCGCCGGACAATTCGCTGGGACGTTTATCCTGAAAGCTTTCCAGACCATAGTCGGACAGAAGCTGTTTCACATAGTCGGTACGCTCTTTGGTAAGAGCATGATGGATCTCCAGTCCCAGAGTGACATTCTGGTAGATGGTACGCCATTCGAAGAGATGATCGTGCTGCAGCATATAGCCGACACGGGGATAGTGAAGGGATCCGTCGGGATTGTTGACTACGATGGTGCCGGTCTCCGGAGCAAGCAGTCCCGCAATGATAGACAGCAGCGTGGACTTCCCGCAGCCGCTGGGACCTACTAAAGCGACAAATTCCCCTTCCTCCACCTGAAAGGAGACATCTTTTATGGCACCGGTCTCGCCCGCCAGATTATGATAGGAGTAACCTATGTTTTTTAATTCGATGAGAGCTCCCATAAAAAGGCATACTTCCTTAACTTGAATATTTATTGTTATAGTATGAATTTA
>OHRO01000405.1_pt1 | contig 12677 bp, 10 predicted proteins | sample 1578461 | NCBI WGS metagenome assembly OHRO01 (sample SAMEA3879545, study PRJEB24766) | human gut metagenome | biome: human-associated habitat; feature: feces | place: USA | collected 1985/1987
GTCCCCGCAAAGTGAACGGTTTCGCCAGAGGCTCCCCTACTAGGGGAGCTGTCGAACGGAGTGAGACTGAGAGGTTGTACGAAGGGAAGCCTGACCGACACGCCAGTGGCTCCCCCTTTGGGGGAGCTGGCGCGGAGCGCCTGAGAGGGCAAGGACGCTGCCAAACAGCTCTTGCACTGCGATCGTATCGCTCTGACGAAAAGCCTGCTTACCGCTGTGCAGCAGCTTTAAGGTTCTCGTTCATCTTATGCCGCACCACCAGCAGGCAGGCCAGATGCACCAGTGTGGTGAGGATCCAGCTGACGGGGTAGCTGAGGTAAAGCATCGTGGTGGTGTGGAACAGCCGGAAGATGGTGGCGATCCAGACGAGGCGGAGCAGGCAGCTGCCCACGAGGCTGACCACCATCGGCAGGACAGAGTAGCCCCGGCCGCGCAGACAGCTGGCCAGAACATCCATGCAGCCGCAGAGCAGATAGGTGGTGCAGATGATGTGCATACGGGCCAGACCGGCAGTCACCACGACCTCATCGGAGGAATAGAAGTGGAGCAGCGGTTCGCCCAGCAGGGAAGCACCGCCGCCCAGCACGAGGCCGGTGACGGTGGCGCAGAGCAGGCAGTTGCGCATGACGCGGTCGAGGTTGTCGTACCGGCGGGCACCCACGTTCTGGCTGGTAAAGGTCACGGCCGCCTGCGCAAAGGCATTCATGCCGGTGTAGATGAAGCCCTCGAGGTTGGATGCGGCAGAGTTTCCGGCCACGACCGTAGAGCCAAAGGAATTGATAGCCGACTGGATCACCACGTTGGACAGGCTGAACACGGTGCTCTGCAGACCGGCGGGCAGGCCGATCTGGATGATCTGCAGCAGGGCTTTCTTGTGGAAGCCCAGATGCCGCAGGTCAAGGTGCATGGCACCCTCTTCCTTGACCAGCAGCACCGTGACCATAATGGCGGATACCGTCTGGCTGAGGATGGTGGCCAGCGCAACACCCGCCACGCTCATCTGGAACACGATGACGAACAGCAGGTTCAGCACCACATTGATGACACCTGCCACCGCCAGACAGACCAGCGGGCGGCGGGTGTCGCCCACGGCACGCAGCAGGGAGGCGTTGAAGTTGTACAGCATGGTCATCGGCATTCCGATGAAGTAGATCTTCAGGTAAAGGGTGGCAAGGTCAATGACATCCTCGGGGCTGGACATCAGTTCCAGCAGGCCGTGGGCTGCAAAAAAGCCCACAAAAGCCATCAGTACGCCGCCCACAAGGCTCAGGGTAACAGCGGTCTGCACCGCTTCGTGCACGCCCTGGTCATCCTTTGCGCCATAGCAGCGGGCAGCCACAACGTTTGCACCCAGCGCAAGGCCGACAAACAGGTTGACCAGCAGGTTGATGAGCGCACCGTTGGAACCAACTGCTGCCAGCGCGGCGCTGCCGACGAACCGGCCCACCACGACCACATCGGCAGCATTGAACAGCAGCTGCAAAAAGCTGGATGCCGCCAGCGGCAGGGAAAACAGGATGATCTTTTTCAGCATCGGGCCGCTGGTCAGATCACCGGCCTGGGACATTTGTGCCATGAAAGCTCCGCCTCCTTTGAAACTTCTCTCATACTCTTGCACCAAAATTGAAGCGTAAAAAATGCGCCGTGCCGTTTTGCGGCACAACGCAATTTGTAAAGAATATCTATATTATAATACAGTTTTCTGTAAAATACAAGATGTTGCGCAGGGGAGATCCTGCCTTTCCGGGGCACTTCGATCAGGAATGATGGATCTGCAGCGTTTTCCAGTGCTCTTTCTTCTCATATTCTGTTGTCACACCGTCATCCCGGTACATCCGGTACTCAGCAGATTCGCCGTCGGGCAGGAAGCTCCACAGGGTCAGGCTGGCATCATCCAGCTCAGAGGTGCTGTTGGCGGGCTGTGCCACGGGAACGATGTGACCCGGACGGAGGAACAACAGCACTTCGTCCAGCGCACAGCGGATATAGTGGTGCCCGGCGGGCAGGATCTCTTCGTCGTAGTCGTCCACAGCCCGCAGGCGCAGGAGCTTCATGGATTCGGGCAGGTAGACATGCCGCCCGTGGGCATTCTGGACATAGACGGGAGCGGCCATCAGGCCCTCGCCCAGCAAAAGCTGATCTTCTACCTCCCGGGCATCAGGGTCATCCGGGTAGTCGAAGGCCAACGGCCGGAAGTAGCTGGTGTTTTCCAGCGCGGCCTTCATAAATTCGCTGTACAGGTAGGGCAGCAGGGCGTAGCGCAGACGGATCATATTGCGCACAGCGGGCAGCACCTCGGGGAAGCGGTAGTATTCCTGCATCCGGGTGCCAACTGCGGAGTGGTTGCGCATCAGCGGGGTGAGCAGACCGAACTCAAGCCAGCGCAGGGCAAGATCCGGTGTGGTATCGGAGGAGAAGCCGCAGAGGTCGGCACCGCTGTACAGGAAACCGCACATCTGGACACTGGGCATCATCTGGATGTTGGCCAGCAGCTGGGCCCAGCTGGAATTGTTGTCGCCCAGCCAGATGCCGCCGTAGCGGTGGCTGCCAATGAAGCTGGAGCGGCTGTAAAGCAGGGTGCGCTGGCCTGGGCGCAAGTCGGTAAAGGCTTCGCCAGCGGCGCGGGTCATGCTGCCGCCGTAGAGGTTGTGGACCTGATCGTGGCGCACCTTCCGGCCGTCTGCCTCGTGGTAGAAGCTGGCATAGTCTGCCGGGCTGTTCATCAGTCCCATGGCACCGCCTACCACGCGCGGGAAGAACTCCTCCTGCTCAATGTTGTCCTTCTCCCGCAGGGCGGCCATGTCGTTCAGAAAAGCGTGCAGCCGCTCGGGTGAGTAGAAGAGGGAGGGCTCATTCATATCGTTCCAAAAGCCCTCGATGCCGCAGTCGGTCAGGGCCTTGTATTTGTGGCCGAACCACTCCCGCACTTCAGGGCGCAGGAAGTCGGCAAAATAGGCCTTGCCGGGCCAGACTGCCGCCACAAAGGGGGTCCCGTCGGCCTTTTTGCAGAAGTATCCCTTTTCCAGCCCTTCGGTGCAGGTGGGGTCGTTGGGGTCGATACGCACGCCGGCATCGATGATGGGCACCAGCCGGATGCCCTGCGCTTTCAGGTCGGCGGAGAGCTTCGCAAGGTCAGGAAACCGTTCCTTGTTTACGGTAAAATCGGCATAGTCCTGCATGTAGTCGATGTCCATGCAGATCATATCCAGCGGCAGGTCGTGCTCCTTGTACTGGCGTGCAACCTCCCGCACGTCCTCCTCGGTCTTGTAGCCCCAGCGGCTCTGTGCCAGACCGAATGCCCACTTGGGTGGGATATAGCTGCGGCCGATGAGGGTGCGGAACTCCTTGCAGATCGCATTCTCGTTCCCGCCGGAGAGGAGATACAGATCATAGTCGGGAGTCTCGGTGTGGAAAGAGAATAGATCGTGGCGGGTATAGCCGATGTCGTAATACACCTTGCCCGGGAAATCCACGAACAGGCCAAAGCAGATGCTGCCATCCCGCACCAGTAGGAAATTGTGCGCACCATAGAAGGAAAGCTTGTCCTCGCTGTGGCGGGATTCGTCGGTGTTGTTGGTGATGTAGTGCCAGCCGCGCTTGTTGATGCCGCGGGGCATTTCCCCCAGACCGTAGACGGCAGCCTGCTCACTGAGGGTGAACCGCCAGCCGCTGTCGTCGGGAGTCAGAAAGGGAACGGGGCCGCTTTCCGCGGGAAGAGTCAGCACAACGCTCTGAGTGGGGAAAGGATGACCGAAAGAAAAACGTTGGATCACAGAAAAGACCTCCTGTTTCAGATAGAGTTGTTACTGTAATGATACGGCAGAAATCGTTCCGGAACAAGAGAGAAAACAGGATAAATAATGCAACAAAACAGGCGTTTTGTGGTCTGCGCAACAGCCAATACTTCTGTTGCGCCTGCCTGAGCCCCTCGGGCGTGAAACTGCACGGAATGGATTGCAAACTGTCGAAGGGCTTGCTATAATAAAAGGTACTCTGAAAAGGGAGGATCTTCCATGTATCGAAACGGCATCAAGCGGCTGCTGGCGGTCATTCTGTCCCTCTGCGGCATGATCGTGCTCTCGCCGCTGCTGCTCATCCTCTGCCTTGCCATCAAGATCGATTCCCCGGGACCGATCTTTTTCAGGCAGAAGCGGGTGGGCATCCACAAACAGCATTTCAATATCCTCAAGTTCCGCACCATGTGCATCGACACCCCCCACGATATGCCCACCCACATGCTCAAAGACCCGGATCAGTATATCACCCGGGTGGGGCACTTCCTGCGCAAGACCAGTCTGGACGAGCTGCCCCAGCTTTGGAACATCTTTGTGGGCGATATGGCAGTCATCGGCCCGCGCCCGGCGCTGTGGAACCAGTATGACCTGCTGGCCGAGCGGGACAAGTACGGTGCCAACGATGTCCGCCCCGGCCTGACCGGCTGGGCTCAGATCCATGGGCGGGATGAGCTGGAGATCGTGGACAAGGCCCGGCTGGACGGCTACTATGTGGAGCACCTGAGCTTTGGCATGGACGTAAAGTGCTTCTTTGGCACCATCAGGGCGGTGCTCGACCACGACGGTGTGGTCGAGGGCGGCACCGGCACTTTGCACGAAGAGGAAAACCACAAGAAGTAAGACTGGCCCGGGCAGAATACTTGATTTATCCCCTGAAAAGCGTATAATAAAACGGTATAAGACATCAAAGGAGGATTTCCATGAATCGCACCTACATCAACGAGGTACAAAAGGAAATTGGCAATACGGTCAAGGTACAGGGCTTTATTGAAAACCTGCGCAACAGCAAGTATATGGCCTTTATCGTACTGAAGGATATCACCGGCAAGCTGCAGATCACGGTTGAAAAAGAGGATCATCCTGATCTGGTGGACACCATCGATCAGCTGACCCCTGATTCTGTCATCACTGTCACCGGTAAGGTGGTCGAGAACGACTACGTCAAGATGGGCGGCATCGAGATGATCCCCGAGGCCATCGAGATCGAGAGCATCGCCGACGCGCTGCCCATCGTCCGCAAGGAGATCGCCGCCACCAAGAAGAAGAAGGCTGTGGAGCGTTCCAGCATCGACCAGCGCATCGACTACCGCTGGATCGACCTGCGCACCGATGAGAACCAGCTGATGTTCAAGGCACAGAGCTGCTTCGTCAACGCCATGCGTCAGTTCCTGCTCGAGCGCAGCTTCATCGAGATCCACACCCCGAAGCTCATCGCTGCCGCCAGCGAGAGCGGCTCTGAGGTGTTCAAGGTGGACTACTTCGACCGCAACGCCTATCTGGCCCAGAGCCCTCAGTTCTATAAGCAGATGGCCATGGCCGCCGGCTTCGAGCGCATCTTTGAGACCGGCCCCGTCTTCCGCGCGGAGAAGAGCTACACCAACAAGCACTCCACCGAGTTCTCCGGCTTTGACCTCGAGTTCAGCTACATCACCTCTTACAAGGATGTCATGAAGATGGAGGAAGAGCTTCTGACTGCCGGTCTGAAGGCCGTCAAGGAGCAGTACGGCGAGCAGATCAAGGAGCTGTTTGGTCTGGAAGTCGTCGTCCCCACCACGCCGTTCCCTGTGGTCAAGCTGGCCGACCTGTACAAGGGTCTGGAAGAGGAGTTCGGCTACACGGTCGATGAGAGCGAGAAGGGCGACCTGACCACTGAGGCCGAGCGCCTGAGCTACGACTGGGTCAAGAAGCACTACGGCCACGAGTTCCTGTTCATCACCGACTACTCCGCCGAGAAGCGCGCTTTCTACCACATGCGCGACGAGAACGGCGTGCCGCAGGGCTACGACCTCATCTGGCGCGGCGTGGAGATCACCACCGGCGCACAGCGTGAGCATCGCTACGACGTGCTGAAGAAGCAGGCAGAGGAGAAGGGCCTGGCCGATGACGTCAAGTTCTATCTGGAGTTCTTCCAGTACGGCTGCCCCCCGCACGGCGGCTTCGGTCTGGGCATCGACCGTCTGACCATGCTGCTCTGCGGCCAGTCCATCAAGGACGCCGAGTTCCTGTTCCGCGGCCCCAACCGTCTGACCCCGTAAGGACGGGGGTGTTCGTATGAACGCCGCGGACCATTATCTGACCCGTTATCTGGAAGCGAAGGATCTGGATCAGTACAACGCACTGCTCCGCTACACCTTTCAGGTCACGGAAGAAGAGCTGACTGCCACAGGCTGGAAGGACGACGAGATCAAACAGTCCAAGTTCCCGGTGCTGGAACGTGCCGATGTTCTGGGCTGCTTTGATGGAGACACGCTGGTGTCCCAGTTTGCCGTCTATCCGCTGAAAATGAACATCTACGATACGGTCTACCATGTGGGCTTTGTCACCAGTGTCTGCACCTACCCGGAGTACACCGGGCAGGGCATTATGAAGCACCTGATGATCAAGGGCCTGACCCAGATGCACGAGGAGGGCAAATCCTTCGCCCTGCTCTACCCGTACAGCATTCCGCTGTACCATCACCTGGGCTGGGAGATCGTTTCCAACAAGATCTCGTTCAACATCAAGGACCGGCAGATCCCCACCAAGGTCAAGGCCCCCGGCTATGTCCAGCGTGTCAGCTGGGATAACACCGAGTTCCATGAGCTGCACTCCCACTTTGCGTCCATCACCCACGGCTGTCTGTTCCGCAACAGTCTGGCCTGGGAGGAATACTGGCGCTGGGACGAGGACGATACCAATGTTGCGGTCTACTACAACGTCAAGGATAAGCCCTGCGGCTACATGGTCTACCTCATCAAAAATGACATCATGCACATCAAGGAGATGGTCTACCTCAACCGTGAGGCCCAGAAAGGCCTGTGGGAGTATATCCATGCCCATGATTCCATGATCGATGAGGTGCACGGCAGCACCTATTTCAGCGAACCCATCGCCTTTGAGATGGACGATGGCGACATCAAGGAGAGCATCCGCCCCTATGCCATGGGACGCATCATCGACGTGGAGGATTTCCTCGCCGATTACCCCTGTGACCCGGACGGCGGCACCCTGTGTATCGAGCTGGAGATCGAGGACTCGCTTCTGCCATGGAACGACCGGACGTTCAACGTTCGCTTTGCGGATGGGCACTGTACCATGACCCGTGAACCCGCCGAGTATCACCTGAAAATGGGCATCGGCACCTTTACCACCCTGTTGCTGGGCTACAAGACCGCAGAGCGTCTGTATGAGCTGGAGCGCATCGAGGGCAGGGAAGAGGCTGTGGAACGGCTGGATGACGTGCTCTTCCATAAGATCCCGTATATTTCGGATTACATCTGACAAAAGAAAACAACCCTCTCCGTCAAAGCCTTTTGCTTTGCCTGCTTCCCCCGAAAGGGCGAGGCGGCATTGCGAGGCAATGACGGAGAGGGTTGTTCTTTTTGACTCAGAGCAGCGTTGGCACCAGCTCGGCCAGCTTTTCAGCCAGCTGTGCGTGGCCCTTACGGGTCAGGTGCATGAAGTCGATCTGGTTGAACTCGCAGCCTTCAGCATCCAGGAAATGGACGTTGTTGCGCTCTGTGATGATCTTGTACCAGCCGGCAACGCCCTTGGACTTCTCCACACAGCCGTCGCCCATGACCTCATCGTGGAAGCCCTCCTTGATGCGCGGAGGAGCAACTACAAGAATGTTGGGTTCCTTGCCGCCCCAGCAATCCACGGTCTTGCACTTCTGGATCAGGCGCTCCATGCCCGCACCAATGCAGGCGGCGTTTGCGTTGAAGCGCTCTTTCACATCGTTGGTGCCCAGCATGATGATGAGCAGGTCGATGACTTCATGGCTCTTGAGCAGGGGATAGGCCACGCTCAGAGCATCCATGGACTCATGGATGGGATCTACAAAAACGGTGGTGCGGCCGGAAAGGCCCTCTTCGGTTACCAGATATTTGTCACCCAGAGCAGTCTGCAGGCGGCAGGTCCACCGCTCGTCCTCGTTGAAGCGGATGCCGCCGTCGGCGTTATCCTTGGGGTCGGCACAATAACCGTGGGTGTTGGAATCGCCCAGGCAGAGAATATGTGTTTTCATCTCAATACACTCCTTTGATCGTTCAGATGATCAGGCTTCGCCGTGCTGCTGGCGGAAGTAATAGACTGCGCCTACCATACCGGCATCATTGTGCAGCTGGGCGGCGCGGATCTCCAGCCCTTCGGCAAAGGCGGGCATAACGGAGGCCCTGACTTTGGCGGCAATGGGCTCGATGAGCAGCTTCTGCTGGGCGCTCACGCCGCCGCCGATGAGAATGAGCTGCGGGTTGAAGATGTGCACCATGCCTGCAAGGCCCTGTGCGATCTCATCCGTCCAGGCATCCAGCAGGGCCAGAACGGTCTCGTTGCCAGTCTCCGCGGCAGCAAAAATGGCGCGGCCGTCTTTCCAGGCCGGGTCCTTTTCCTGTGCGGCCCGTACCAGAGCCGTGGTGGCGGCGTAGCGCTCCCAGCAGCCGGTGGCACCGCAGGTGCAGGGGATACCGTCCAGTGCATGGGTGCGGTAGTGGCCCAGCTCACCGCCCAGTCCGCGGGCACCCTCCAAAAGGCGGCCGCCGGTCAGGATGCCGCCGCCCACGCCAGTGCCCAGGGTCACGCCGATGACATCGGTATAACCCTTTGCGCCGCCGACCCAGACCTCGCCCAGCGTCATGCAGTTGGCATCGTTGGCAACGGTGACGGGTAGGCCGAAGAGCCGTTCCAGTTCGGCCTGGATGGGGCTGTTGATGTAGTTGGGAAAGTTGCCGCAGGTACCGGCCACGATGCCTTTGCGGCTGTCGATCTGGCCGGTGGCAGAAACGCCCACACCTTCCAGTGTGTTCACATCAATGTTCTGGGTCTCCACAAAGGCTTTGGCGGCTTTGAGCACGGTGGCCAGCACCGGGGTCTGGTAGCCGTCAAAGTTGACGCTCTCCTCGGCCTTGGGGCCCACCGCGCCGGTCTCATCCACGATGCCCAGCTTGACGGCAGTGCCGCCGATATCGATCGCAAGATACTGTTTCATCTCAGTGTCTCCGTTTTACTTGTTCATGGCGTTGATGGCACCGGTGAAGCGGGCCGTGATCTCGGCAGGGCGGGTGATGGCACCGCCCACCACCAGTGCAAAAGCACCGGCTTCCAGTGCCTTGACGGCCTGCTCGGGGTAGTGGATGTGGCCCTCGGCAATGACTTTGGCGGGGCACTCGGTGGCCAGCTTGTGGACGAAATCAAAATCGATGTCATCAATGCCCTGGGTCTCAGGGGTGTAGCCGCGCATGGTGGTGCCCACAAAGTCGGCACCGGCCTCGGCGCAGGCCATGGCGTTCTCAAAGTTGTCGCAGTCGGCCATCACCAGCTGATCCGGGTACTTTGCCTTGATGGCGCGGATGAATTCAGCGGAGGTGGAGCCGTCCGGGCGGAGAGCTCCCGTGCCCTGCACCGCCAGAATATCCACGCCGCAGGCCACCAGCTCGTCTACTTCCTTCATGGTCACAGTGATGTACATGGGGGTGCCGGGGTAGTCCTTTTTGATGATGCCGATCACGGGCAGGTCCACGACCTCCTTGATCTGGGTGATGTCCCGCACGGTATTGGCACGGATGCCCACCGCGCCGCTCATGGCGGCAGCCTTGGCCATCAGGGGCATCACGCCGCCTTCCTTGGTGTACAGGGGCTCGTGCTCCAATGCCTGGCAGGAGACGATCAGCCCGCCCTTGATCTGAGCAAACAGTTTTTCCTTATCCATGATACTTATCCTCCATCTTGATCTTGACAACAGCTTTGCGGACACGATCGCAGCCGGGCATTTCCACGCCGGGGCGGTGCAGCTCACCGGGGAAGAAGAGGACGAACCGTCCCTCGCCCAGAGCGCCGAAAACGGCATCCTCGCTGTCCTTTTTGCCGATATCCGGCTGGTAGGGCTCCACCTCGGTGCCGGGGGCGGTCTCGTAGCCCCATCCCTCGCCGCCGGTCAGGTCAATCTGCAGATCGGCGTAGAGACGGTGATATTCGGCGTGGGAACCGGTGTGGGGTTTGAGATCGGCATCCATCACATTGATGAACACCTCGTCGCCGTCCACTTCGGTACGGCCCAGCGGCAGGGTATCCAGCGGGTGTGCGGCCAGAAACTCAATGGCCGTGTCGAGGTTTTTGTGGAACCCCTTGTACAGATGCAGTTGATCCAGGGTATCGCAGATCATACGCTTTCCCTCCAAAAAAAGAAGCGCCCGCCTCCCCTCTGAAAAGAGACGGAGAGGGGGCGCTTGTTCAGCTTACAGTTTTGCGATGGCGGCTTCGATCATGGCCTGTGCTTCGGCCACGATGGCCTCATCCTCGGGGATCAGGCTGGGCATGGGCTCACGCACGCCGCCCAGCTCCAGACCGTACATCCGGCGCAGGATCTCTTTCTGCACGGCGTACAGGTTGCCGTGGGCCTCACACATCTTGTAGATGATGCGGTCGGCCTCATACTGGAGGGCCTGTGCCTCCTTGACCTCGCCCTTGTTGATATGCTCGTTCATGGCCAGATACAGCTCAGGCATCACGGCGTAGGTGCCGCCGATGCCGCCGTCTGCGCCGATGACACGGCCGGAGACGAACTGCTCATCGGGGCCGTTAAAGACCACAAAGTTGCCTTCGCCGCGGGCAGCGATACCGGCATCCTTGAACATCTGGATGTCCTGGGTGGGCATGGAGCTGTTCTTGACAGCCACTACATTGGGATTCTTGAGCATCTCCTTCAGCAGGCTCATGGTCAGGCCGGTGCCAGCCAGCTGGGGAATGTTGTAGATGACGAATTCGGTATTGGGAGCAGCAGCGGACATGTCATTCCAGTATTTTGCAATGGCATACTCGGGCAGGTGGAAGTAGATGGGGGGGATGGAGGCGATGGCATCCACACCCACGCTCTCGGCATGGCGGGCCAGCTCCACGCTGTCGGCGGTGTTGTTGCAGCCAACGTGTGCAATGACGGTCAGCTTGCCTTTGGCTTCGCTCATCACTGCCTCCAGCACGGCCTTGCGCTCGTCTACATGCTGGTAGATGCACTCACCGGAGGAACCGCCGACATACACGCCCTTAACGCCCTTGGCGATCAGGTGGCGGGTGAGGGCCTTGACACCCTCAGTGGAAATATTGCCCTCTGCGTCGTAGCAGGCGTAGAAAGCGGGGATAACGCCCTGGTACTTAGTGATATCTTTCATGGTTTGTCTCCTTAAGCTCCTATATGCTTATTTGTTCTGTTCACTGCATCAGCGCCCTCTTGCGGTGCCCTGCATCCGCTTCGGCCCTTGGTGCGGGCCTTGCGTCTTGCAGACCGCTGCGCCAAAAATTGCTTCCTGAACATCAAGCTCCAACGCTTTTCGTTCGGTCAACGGGATCAGCGCCCTCTTGCGGTGCCCAGCGTCTGCTTCGGCCCTTGGGCGGGCCTCGCATCCTGCTGACCGCGGCGCCAAAAATCCCTCCCTGTTTCCGCTGCAGGCGGCGGTCGGGATTTTAGCCCTTAACGGCACCCATTGCGATGCCTTTGGTGAAGTACTTCTGGAAGATGAGGAAGATGATGATGATAGGCACAGCAGCCAGTGCAGCACCTGCCATGATCAAACCGAAGTCGGTGCTGTTTTCCGCCTGCAGCTTTGCAATGCCCAGAGAAATGGTCAGGTTGCTGGTGCTGGACAGCATGATCAACTGCATGAAGTAATCGTTCCAGCTGTTGATAAAGGTGAAGATGGCCAGAGCACCGATGCCCGGCTTGACCATGGGCAGCACGATGCTGATAAAGGTCTTGGCTTCACTTGCGCCGTCAATGCGGGCGGCCTCCAGCATTTCTGTGGGGATGCCCTCGCTGAACTGTTTCATCAGGAACACACCGAATGGCCAGCCGACGATGGGGAAGATGACGGCCCAGATGGTGTTGTAGAGGTTCAGGGCACTCATCTCACGCAGCAGGGGGATCAGAATGACCTGCTTGGGCAGAGCCATTGCGCACACGATCAGGGTGAACAGGAGCTGACGGCCCACAAAGCGCTTCTTGGCCAGTGCATAACCGGCCATGGCGGCGGTGATGCAGGTCAGGATCATGGAGACAACAGCCATGAACACGGTGTTGATCATCCAGCGCAGGGCAGCAGGAGCGGTGGGTCCGACCGAGAAGTAGATGGGATCGCCGTCGGCACTGAAGCGTGCACTGAAGGGGACGGCCAGCTGCCACAGGGGGGCGCTCTTTCCGGCAAACAGCTTCTGGTAGTTGGTCAGCACCCACTCATGGGGCCACCACTCGGGGGTGGTGGAGTTGATGGCCGCACCGGTTTTGAAGGAGCCGGTGATGATCCAGTACAGCGGGAACGCAAAGGTCACGGCCACGATGCTGATCAGGATCAGGGTCAGGATGGTATAGGCGCTGGCCTGCTTGAGCTTGCTGGGGTGACGCTTCAAGGGCTTTTGCTTTTTTGCGGTTGCAGCAGTTGCACTCATTGTTACGCACCTCCTCAATTATTCTGGTTGCCAACCTTGAACTGGATAGCAGACAGGATGGCAATGATGATGGCAAGCACAACACCCATGGCGTTGCCATAGCCGTAGCGGTACAGCTTGAACGCGGTGTAGTAAATGTAGTACATGATGGTATCGGTGCTGTGGTTGGGGCCGCCGGAAGTCAGCAGCTGGATCAGCGCAAAGCACTGGAAGGAGTTGATGGTGGTGATGACCAGGATGTACAGGGTGGTG
>OHRO01000408.1_pt1 | contig 12618 bp, 7 predicted proteins | sample 1578461 | NCBI WGS metagenome assembly OHRO01 (sample SAMEA3879545, study PRJEB24766) | human gut metagenome | biome: human-associated habitat; feature: feces | place: USA | collected 1985/1987
CAGTTTTTCTGCGTATGGTTCCAGCAAATAATCTATAAATGCCTGATTATCCAATTTCTTCGCTTTACCCAACCATTCCTTGGCCTGTTCTACATTATCCTTTATTTCATAATATAGTGCAATATTAAAAGCCGCTTTCATCTTTTGCTGGCCTTTTCTCTTCTCATAGGCTATCTTCCACTGACTATACGCTTCATCCCAATTGTTCTCACGAAGATATACACCGGCATCGCGCATTTCAATATTCCCGCCATCGTAATAAAAACGAGCCACCTCATCCCAATGTGGCAACAGATGTTCTACTGGAATAGAAGCGGCATATTCCGAAGCTTCTTTTACTATCTTCCGGTCAGAAAGAGCTGGTTCTATTTCCCAGGAAATGGTATCTTGCTTGGCAACTACAAACAAAGGTTTATCACGATTGGGAATATATACTCTAACAATCGGAGATATAATTCCATCTACAGCATCTATAGGCATAGGAAAATCCGGATAGAACAGTACGCCGGGCTTAGTCTGAATATGAATACGATCAAAAGACAATATCATATCCACTCCCAAGTCCTCGCTCAGTTTCCGTACTTCCTCTTTAGTCAGAATGACATTAACCCGTGGCACTTTATCCTGTGCCCGGAATACAGAATCACAGATAATGACCTGATCGAAATAATTCACATTGGCAATATTCTCTGCCAAAGCTTCGGATGCCACTTTACCATCGCCTTCCAACTCACTGCTCAGTATTTCATGATTATCTTTAGTTTTCAGTACAGGCATATTGTTTATCACAGCCACTTTTCTCACAGCATCCGGAAAACTGACATCGGCTGCCTGTAACTGGTCAAAAGATATGGTCTGCAAACTGCTGCAGGAAGCAAAAAGTGTCCCGGCAACTAGAATTATTAATGAGGCGGATCTTTTCATATTATCATTTTTTCTTAGGGAACAAAAATACGCTTATTTATGTAAGAAGTAAGTTAAAAGGAATAAAAAAAACGTCCGGGTAGTAAATTCTACCCGAACGTTTCTATAATAATCGTTATTTATCACGCATTTTGCCCGTGACAGTTCTTATATTTCTTACCGCTTCCGCAAGGACAAGGATCGTTACGACCCACTGTCTTTTCCGCACGAACCGGCTCACGCTTTACCTCGCGGGTGTCATGTTCGGCAGCAGCTTGCTGGTGAGGATCACTTAAATCCTGCTTTTCCTCTCTATACTGTTGACGAGGAGCCTGCGGTTCGGGAGCAGCTTCACGAACTTGTTCCGGTTCTTGAACCGGGATTTGTCCACGCATCAATACAGAAATGGTATTGTTATTGATCTTATTTACCATGTTGTCAAACAAATTGACAGATTCCAACTTAAAGATCAGCAGCGGATCTTTCTGCTCATAGCTAGCATTCTGTACAGAATGTTTCAGTTCATCCAGTTCACGCAGGTTTTCTTTCCATGCATCATCAATAGTATGAAGCAGAATCGCCTTCTCAAATGACTTCACAATCTCCTTGCCTTCTGTTTCATAAGCCGCCTTCAAGTTGACAGAGATATTATACAAGCGTTTGCCATCCGTAATAGGAATCATGATGTTTTCGTACATATGTCCTTGCATCTCATATACCTGTTTGATAACGGGATTGGCAATCTGGGCCATACGGTCTGTCTTGCGCTTGAAGTTGTTCATTGCCGCTTCAAAGGTTTTCTCAGCAAGATCTTCTTTTCTCATCTTGTTGTACTCCTCTTCTGTGAATGGTACTTCCATTGCCAATGTCTGCAATATTTCCATCTTCACATTATCAAAGTCGCCCAATTCTACAGCATAAGCGCAACGATCCCAAATCATATTCACGATATCCATACCGATACGCTCACCCATCAAGGCATGACGACGTTTGGTATAAACAGCCACACGCTGTTTGTTCATCACATCATCATATTCCAGCAAGCGTTTACGAATACCAAAGTTATTTTCTTCCACTTTCTTCTGAGCACGTTCAATGGAATTTGAAATCATCTTGTGTTCAATCATCTCACCTTCTTTGAAGCCAAGTTTATCCATTACACTGGCAATACGATCTGAAGAGAACAAACGCATCAAATCATCTTCCAATGATACAAAGAACACAGATGAACCCGGATCCCCTTGACGACCGGCACGACCACGCAACTGACGGTCCACGCGGCGACTTTCATGACGTTCCGTACCGATAATAGCCAAACCGCCCGCAGCTTTCACTTCCGGACTCAGCTTAATGTCGGTACCACGACCTGCCATGTTGGTAGCAATAGTCACGATACTCTTCTGACCTGCCTGTGCCACAATATCCGCCTCTCTTTGATGCAGTTTCGCATTCAACACATTATGCTCAATCTTGCGCATTGCAAGCATTTTGCTCAACATTTCAGAGATTTCCACCGAAGTGGTACCTACCAGAACAGGACGTCCTTCTTTTACCATTTCTTCAATCTCTTCGATGACAGCTTTATACTTCTCACGTTTTGTCTTATAAACGCGATCATTCATATCTTTACGGGCAATAGGACGATTCGTCGGAATAACAACGACATCCAATTTATAAATATCCCAAAGTTCTCCCGCTTCCGTTTCCGCTGTACCGGTCATACCCGACAATTTATGATACATACGGAAATAGTTCTGTAAAGTGATGGTAGCAAAGGTCTGGGTAGCAGCTTCCACCTTCACGCCTTCTTTGGCCTCAATAGCCTGATGCAAACCGTCAGAATAACGACGGCCTTCCATAATACGTCCTGTCTGTTCGTCAACAATCTTAACCTGTCCGTCGATTACAACATATTCGTCATCCTTTTCGAACATGGCATAAGCCTTCAGCAACTGGTTGATAGTGTGTACGCGTTCAGACTTGATAGCGTAATTTGTCATCAGTTCATCTTTCTTGGCCAGTTTTTCTTCTTCTGTCAAATCTGTCTCATTTTCCAAAGCAGACAATTGGGAAGTAATATCAGGCAAAACGAATAAAGTAGGATCTGCCGCATTTCCTGTAATCAGGTCGATACCTTTATCGGTCAAATCTACGCTGTTTTGCTTTTCATCAATTACGAAATACAATGGATCAGTGGCCTCAGGCATACGCTTGTTATTCTGTTCCATATAAATTTCCTCAGTCTTCAGCATACCTGCCTTAATACCTTGTTCACTTAGGAACTTGATTAACGGCTTATTTTTGGGCAGTGCCTTATGACTACGGAACAATGCCAAAAATCCCTCTTCCTGATCTTTCTTGTCATCCGATGCAATCAAGCGTTTGGCATCGGCCAAATATTGGGTAGCCAACTTTTTCTGAGCTTCAAACAGACGCTCTACCAAAGGACGGAGTTGCTCAAACAACTGATCCTCACCTTTAGGAACAGGACCAGAAATAATCAACGGAGTACGAGCATCGTCAATCAATACAGAGTCCACCTCATCGACAATAGCATAATTATGTTTACGCTGCACCAAGTCTTTTGGACTGACAGCCATATTGTCACGCAAGTAATCGAAACCGAATTCATTATTCGTACCGAAAGTGATATCGGCCATATAAGCTCTGCGGCGTGCATCAGAATTGGGCTGGTGTTTATCAATACAGTCCACACTCAATCCATGGAACTGATACAATGGCCCCATCCATTCCGAGTCACGTTTTGACAAGTAATCATTAACAGTAACTACATGTACGCCATTACCGGTCAGTGCATTCAAAAACACAGGCAAAGTGGCTACCAACGTCTTACCTTCACCAGTAGCCATTTCGGCAATCTTGCCTTTATGTAACACTACACCACCGAATAACTGCACATCGTAATGCACCATGCTCCATACCATGTCATTACCACCAGCAATCCAATGGTTCTGCCAAATCGCCTTATCGCCCTCAATACGCACAAAATCTTTTCCCTGAGCAGCCAGTTCACGGTCAAAATCGGTAGCGGTTACAACCAATTCCGGATTTTCAGAAAAACGGCGTGCAGTGTCTTTTACAATGGCAAAAGCCTGCGGAAGTACATCATCCAGTGCTTTTTCATATTTTTCCAGCACTTCTTTTTCCAGTTTGTCTATCTGCGCGAAGATGCCCTCACGATCTTCCAGTTCTGTAGTTTCGATAGTACCTTTCAATTCTTCTATCTTCTTTTGTTCCTCAGCAGCCGAATCAGAAATGTACTTCTTTAATTCTACTGTTTTTGCACGAAGCTCGTCATTGCTCAATTTGGCAATTTCCGGATAAACAGCCTTTATTTTATCAACCCATGGCTTGATTTCTTTCATGTCACGAGTGGCCTTATTTCCAAACAATTTGCCAATAAATTCATTAAATCCCATTGTATTTTTTGTTTTTATTATTTTCTAATTTGATTACTTTTGAAAGTGCAAAGTTACAATAAAATGCTGATTTATTTGCACTTCTCTCCTTAATATTATTTTCTGATGTCTGTCATTGGTGCCAGAACGGCTGCATTAGGAGCACGAATACGCATGTAATGGGCTACGGTGGGTGCTATATTGCCTATTTTTATAGGCGCATGGATTATTTCCGGTTTCATTCCGTTCCCAATGAAAATCAATGGAGCCGACGCATATGAATAGCGTTGCACCTGCGTATCAAGCGAATGTTCACGGAATACAGTCCAGCCTGGTAAGACTTCTATCCATAAATCTCCGGAACATATCGGGTTATAGTAATTCTTAATTTTATCAATGGTAGGAGTCCACGCTCCCAATTGCAAACGTTGTGAAGAATACACATCTTTCACTCCGCTGAACTGTACCAAGAATTCTGCCGCACGATTTAATATCTCGGATATATTCAGTTGTTTCTGCTCTATCAGCTTATGATTCAAGTATATTTGCTGCTCAAAATGCGCCTCCACCCATTGTCCTTCACCGTAAATAGCTGCCAAATAAAGGTTCAACAGAGCAGAACAACGTTCAATATGGAATTCTCCACCCGGTATTTTATATTGAGGAGAATCAACAGGATCAGCGTCAGCATATCCTGTAGAGGTTATAAAGAATAAAGTATTGTTCAAACCAACCTTCCGGTCTATCAATTCCAATAATTCAGCAATACTGTTGTCCAGACGTACATAGGTATCCTGCATTTCCATCGGGAGTTCTGCAGGAGCCTTATGATCATAATTCCCGGCATAATATGCCAGTGACAAAAAGTCCGGAACAGCATCCTTTCCAATGGAAGTATTACTAAAACAAGCATTAACCAAACGGTTTACCTCATCATTAGCATAAGGGCTTGTTTTCAATTTACGGTATTTATTTTTCCGCTCGTCATCGAAATTATGCTTGAACGTAACTTGTTTGTTCTCGCTAGTCAAATATTTATAGACAGTCACAGGCAAATAAGGCTCCCACGACATATTGCCGATACGGAAATCCAATCCTTCACGGTCATTATAAGTAGTCACCCATGCAGGAAATGTACCATAATATGTACTGCCACTCCATTTTCCTGTTTCATCATTCAACCAGAATGCACCTTTCGAAGCATGACCGGCAGCCAACACCGCCATTTCACGTGTAGGAGCGATAGAATAAACTTCAGCTATTCCTTGTGTGGCTATTACCAACTCATCTGTCAAAGTCGACACCTTCATTTTCTGCGGAGAAGTGGACTCTGAAGTGTAAATACCCATAAAATCAGCATCGTCCACACAATTAAGGACTCGCAGAGTACTGCGGTCCATCCAGTTATCCCCCACGATTCCGTTGGTATAAGGTGTAGTGCCAGAATAAATGGCCGCTACAGCTGATGACTTATCCACATTAATAAAGTCATATTCGGCATTCCGATAAATCCGTCCTTCTCTCCACAACCGCTTGAAACCACGTTCACCGTATAAAGCCGAAAAAGCCTCTATATAATCAGTCCGCAACTGGTCAATAGTCAATCCGACCACCAACCTGGGAACCGCAGGAATGTTCTGTGCCTGCAACCCTGTTAATGCGATAACAGTCAAAAGAGAAGTTAAGATGCGTCCTTTCATTTATTGTTTTGTCTGTAATATAATAAAACGTGGTTTGCAGAACATATCAACAAACACAGTGCCAAAGGTAATACCGTTACATTGAATTTTTGCTGTACAAACGGCATTATCATTATAAAAAGTGTTAAATACACTACATTTATTGTATGATAGAGGTCTTTTTTACCTTTTATAGCTCGACAAACCATGACCGGAAGGTAAAGTAAAGGGATAGGATTCAATAAAAGGATAAGCCAATTGGACCCTACCGTAGGATGAGTAGAAAAAAGGACCAGGAAAGTAATGACACACCCCGCTAACCCTTGTACACCAAAAAGAAGCAAATCCCAAATCCAGATTATTTTCCTGGTTTTAAACTGCAACCATCCTACAAAACAAGTAATTCCTATTAAAATAAAGACACACGCCAGGGGTGACAATGGAAAACCGTCACCAACATTCTCCGGTTCTGCATCCACCACCTTTTTTTCATGCAGAATCAAAGGACGCACGCTGTCACCTACTACTATAGTCGCTTTTTTTGCCGCTTCCAGCAAATAAAAAGGGGCGAACATCTGCTTACGCGCATCAATAGGCTTATCAGCTTCACTGCCCAAACACATATCAATGCCCAGCTCATCCCATTTGTGTCCTTTAGTATATTGATGGACAATATCCCGAAAAGAGAGCCCCTCCTTTCCTTCAGAATAAACAACCTTCCCTTCAATACACCTTTCTATTACATCACGCGCACGGGTAGTGCAATTATCATAGAAAAAGTTATAACGGTAAACCCTATTCTCCGGCAGATAATTCTCTTCCAGCAATCTTCTGAGCTCCTGTTTTTCCGAAATAGTCAAATTCAATGTCTGCTGATAAACCGAGGAACCACGCATAGCATAACTGCCTTCAAAATAAGGATAACGGGTTACGCCCAATTCATAATCAGTTTCTCCTTTGACAAAACGATAGATAAAATGGGGAGCATTAAAGCTGAACATACCATAATTAAACACCCAGTCCTCTCCACGTGCCTTATCCTCATAGCGCAATGCAGTATGCCCGAACAAAGCATATATTTCCGTACCGGGAGCACAAGTCATCAGACTTACCTTTATGTTATCTTCCTGACCTCTAACCGATTGACCCAAGAAAAAGAATAACAATATCAATGCTATAATTAATTTATTCATAAATTCCATTCTCTGTTTACCGATGCAAAAGTACACCTAAATATTAATTAATTCCTCACAAATACCATTTTTTATTGCTATTCCTATTTATTTTTTGCGTTACTTTGCAGCCGAAAAAGCAAAGTTGTGAATTTAATAATCGACATAGGAAACTCAGTAGCCAAATTGGCTATATTCGACAAAGGCGAGTTAGTTGAAGTATTTCGTGGCTCCAATCATTCTTTAGATTGCCTCCCGATGCTTTGCTCCCGATACCCGTTGAAACGAGGTATCATAGCTTCTGTCATAACACTAAGCAATACGATCCGGCACCAACTGGAAAGATTGCCTTTTAACATCATCGAATTAAGTCATGAAACCCCTGTTCCCGTCACTAATTTATATAAAACGCCTCAAACACTGGGCATGGACCGTTTAGCAGCTGTGGTCGCAGCAAACTGGCTGAAGCCTGGACACGATGTGCTGGTTATTGACGCAGGAACCTGTGTCACATACGATTTTATTGACGCTGACGGAGCCTATCATGGAGGCAATATTTCTCCAGGAATGCGTATGCGTTTCAAGGCATTGAACATATTCACCGACAAACTTCCCAAAGTAAGCGCTAAAGGAGAAGTTCCGATGTATGGACAATCTACAGAAACGGCTATCCGGGCAGGAGTCATTCGCGGAATGGAATTTGAAATGAGCGGCTATATCACCCATCTTCAAAAGAATTATCCGGAGCTTTTGGTTTTTTTAACGGGCGGAGATGAATTTTCTTTTGATACAAAATTAAAAAGTATCATCTTTGCAGATAGATTTTTAGTATTGAAAGGTTTAAACAGAATATTAAGCTATAATGATAAATTATAAAAGACTGATTAGTGCGTCAATATTACTCACAGTCACAGGGCTGGCCGTAGCCCAAACAAGCACAAATTCTCCCTATACACGCTACGGCTTTGGTCAGTTAGCTGATCAAAATTTTGGTAACAGTAAAGCAATGGGAGGAATAGCATACGGTTTGCGAAACGGCTACCAAATCAACGCATCTAATCCGGCATCTTATACAGCTATCGATTCATTGACATTCTTGTTCGATGCAGGAATGACTCTTCAAAATGCGAACTTCAAGGATGGTAATGTAAAAACCAATGCTAAAAACTCAAGTTTTGACTATTTGGCCATGCAATTCCGTCTATGGCAAAAAATGGGAATGACAGTTGGTTTTCTTCCATTTTCTACAGTAGGTTACAACATTTCCAAAACACATGATTTTGAGGATGTAGACAATAACGGAAAGTGGGCCGAATCTTATAATGGCGACGGAGGCTTTCACCAGGTTTTTGTAGGATTAGGTTATAAAGTATTTAATAATTTGTCTGTTGGTGCAAATTTTTCATATCTTTATGGAGACATTACCCATCAATCCATGACAGCTATTGGAGCGACAGATACACGTAGTATCAAATTAGACAAATTTTCCATCAGTGATTATAAATTGGATTTTGGTTTACAGTATACTTATAAGTTAAACAAGAAAAACACAATAAATGTAGGTGCCGTTTATACACTGGGACATACCTTGCACGGAGATGCATATAAATATCATCAGACAGGTACGGAAAGTAATGGTTCCATTTATGTACAGTCACAAACCGGCGATACTATTCCAAACCCGTTTAAAATGCCACATACATTTGGTGCAGGTCTTACTTATGTATATGACAACCGCCTGACGATTGGGGTTGACTATACTTTACAAAAATGGAATACAGCCGATCTGACTTGGAGCAAGTTCAACAAAGAAAGTGTGGAAATGAATAACCGCACAAAAATAGCTTTTGGTGCGGAATTCGTACCAAGTTATATCAGCCACAACTATCTGAAGCGTATCCGTTACCGTATGGGAGCTTATTATTCAACTCCTTATAATAAGGTAAGCTATACTGATCCGGACACAGGAGCAACCAGTTTTCAAGACGGTGCACGCGAATATGGCGTCAGTGTAGGTTTCGGACTTCCCATGTTCCAAAGTAAATCTATGCTGAACATTTCCGGACAATACATTAAAGTCAGTCCTAAATTTAAAGGATTAATGGAAGAGAACTATTTGAGAATCAATATCGGGCTCACTTTCAATGAACGTTGGTTCATGAAATGGAAAGTGGATTAATAAATGGAGAGAAGCAAATAAATAACAACAACTAAATTTATATACGATGAAAATGAAGATGGTAACAGCGCTGTTCGTTCTTTCCTTAGGTACAACAGCTTCTTTCGCTCAGACCGGAGCGTCAGACGGATCAAGATTCGGACATGGTGAAGACAGTATCCGATGCTTGAAAAATATCAGTATTTACACTGAGTATGTCAAAACTAACAATTTCAAGGACGCCTATACTCCTTGGATGAGCGTATTTACAGAAGCCCCCAAAGCTCAAGTAAGTACTTATACTAATGGTGCAAAAATTCTTCGTGCTTTAATAGCCGGTGAAAAAGATGCAGCTAAGCAAAAACAATACTTCAATGAACTGATGAAAGTTCACGACCAGCGTATCCAATATCTGGACGATTTGAACAAGTTGGTTAAAAGAGATGCTACAAAGGGTTCAATTATCGGAATGAAGGCACATGACTACTTCACAATGGGTGGACAGGACATGAATGAAGCATACAACATGTTCAAAGAAGCCATTGAACTTGAAAAAGAAAATTCCGACTATTTTGTATTACAAGAATTCATGGATGCTGCTGCCCGTAAAATGAAGAGTGATGAAGCATACAAAGAACAATTCATTCAGGATTACTTGTTTGCATCAGGAGTTGCTGATGGAGCTTTAAAAGCTGCCACAAAGGAAAATGACAAAAAATTATTGAAAGTGGCAAAAGACAATATCGATGCATTTTTCATTAACAGTGGTGTAGCGACTTGCGACAACCTACAAGCTATCTATGCTCCGAAAGTTGAACAAAACAAAACTAATTTGGATTATCTGAAGCAAGTTATTTCTGTAATGCAGATGCTAAACTGTACAGAACAGGAAGCTTACTTTGCTGCATCTGAAGCCGCACATGCCATCGAACCGACTGCCGAAACTGCTGTAGGTTGCGGATACATGTATTACAAGAAAGGTGATATGGACAAATGTATCGACTATTTTGATCAGGCTATCAACTTAGAACAAGACCCATTAAAGAAAGCCGACTATGCATACAAAACCGCTGCTATTTTATTCAGCAAAAAACAGTTGAGCAAGGCAAAACAATATGCACTGAAAGCGATCTCATTGGATGGAAACAATGGTAAGCCTTACATTTTAATTGCTAATATGTATGCATCAAGCCCTAACTGGAGTGATGAAGCCGCATTGAACAAGTGTACTTATTTTGCTGTTATCGACAAATTACAGAAAGCAAAAAGTGTAGATCCTAGTGTTGCTGAAGAAGCAAATAAACTAATTGGTACTTATGCAGCCCATACTCCTAAAGACGCAGACTTGTTCTTCCTCAGCTTGAAGAAAGGTGACTCTGTTACAATCGGTGGATGGATTGGTGAAACAACAACTATCAGATAATTATGTCGTCTGAAAAAAAACAAGAATCACACTTTATATTTCTAAACATAACAGTTGCCATTTGGGCAACTGTTATGTTTGTTTTATTCCCAGCATGCTCAGGAGGCGAAAAAAATCTGGCGGAAGCCATTACAGAAAGAGATTCATTGCCTAGCATGAAAACATTGGGGGTTACTACCCTTATATCCGATTCCGGTATTACCCGCTACAAAATTATCACAGAAGAATGGGAAATTTATGATAAAAAGAACCCTCCTTATTGGGCTTTTGAAAAAGGAGTTTATCTGGAAAAGTTTGATTCCCTATTCCATATTGATGCCAGCATAAAAGCCGATACAGCCTATTACTACGAGAAAAAGAAACTTTGGGAATTGAGAAGCAATGTGCATATCCGCAGCCAAAGAGGCGACAAATTTGACACAGACCTGCTCTTTTGGGATGAAAAACAGGAAAGGGTCTATTCTGACAAATTTATCCGCATTGAACAAGAAGACAAAATCATTACCGGTTATGGATTTGAATCCAACCAGCAAATGACAGAATATCAAATTTATAATAACACAGGTATTTTCACTGTAGAAGATACAGCACCAGCAGACAGTACAAAAGCTGTTGCAAATAGCACCAGAACTGATTCGATACGCTAATTCACTCACTATTATGGGTATTATTATACAAATTCTTATCACAATGGCTTTTTCCGCTTTTTTCTCCGGCATGGAAATAGCCTTTGTTTCATCCAATAAATTACGTTTTGAAATGGATCGTAACAGCCAAAGCATAAATTCACGTATACTTTCCATCTTCTTTCATAATCCGAACAATTTTATCTCTACCATGTTGGTAGGGAACAACATCGCTTTGGTCATTTACGGTATATTGATGGCACAAGTCATTGAACAAAACTTGCTGGCAGGATTGATAGACAACCCCTTTTTTATTAAACCTTATTTAAGATTAATCCCAATTTCACTCTGAATATTTTTGCAGTTCCCACTTACATTTGCTATGTCTTGCTCTATCCCATCAGCAAGTTTGCTTCGGGAATATCCAATATATTACTTTACATTATAGGCATTAAAACAAATAAAGAAGCCAATGAAAAAGCTTTTACCAAAGTCGATCTAGATTACTTTATTCAAAGCAGTATACAAGATGTTCAAAATGAACAAGACATAGACACCGAAGTCAAGATATTCCAAAATGCACTAGATTTTTCGAATATCAGAATTAGGGATTGTATGGTACCCAGAACCGAAATTGTTGCCATAGAATATGGAACTCCCATAGAAGAACTAAAAGCCCGCTTCATTGAAAGCGGAATCAGTAAAATCATTGTCTATAAAGAAAACATTGACAATATTATAGGTTATATCCATTCTTCTGAAATGTTTCGTGAACAGACCGACTGGACTAAGAGTGTCCGCCAACTACCTATTGCTCCCGAAACGATGGGAGCGCATAAGCTGATGAAACTATTCATGCAGCAAAAGAAATCCTTAGCTGTAGTAGTCGATGAATTCGGAGGTACATCCGGCATCGTGGCGCTAGAAGATTTAGTGGAAGAAATTTTCGGTGAAATAGAAGATGAGCATGACACGACTTCTTACATAGCCAAATCTGTCGGTGACAATGAATACATCCTTTCCGGACGTCTGGAAATAGAAAAAGCCAATGAATTGTTCTCACTTGACCTACCGGAAAATGATGATTACCAAACTATCGGTGGACTCATCCTGCACCAATACCAAAGCTTCCCCAAAATACATGAAGAGATCACTTTCGATAAATTCCATTTCAAAATAATTAAAGTAACAGCAACCAAAATTGAATTAGTAAAGTTGAAAGTAACCGAATAATAGAT
>OHRO01000409.1_pt1 | contig 12573 bp, 13 predicted proteins | sample 1578461 | NCBI WGS metagenome assembly OHRO01 (sample SAMEA3879545, study PRJEB24766) | human gut metagenome | biome: human-associated habitat; feature: feces | place: USA | collected 1985/1987
CATTTAGACAGGGGGATTTTACTGGACATCATGTTAAGATTTCGTTATAATGACTATAGGTTTGCCCTGCAGTGGGAAAATATTTTCAAAAATGTACAAAAATAAATGCTGAGAGCAGAAATCAACACAGGAGGACACAGTGTCAAGAAAAAAGAAACCCTACGACAGACAGGTGTTTCGGGCGATCACACTGATCATGCAATTTGGTATCAATATGTTGGTACCGATCTGCCTGATGTCCGCAGCCGGCATCTGGCTGGATAAACATTTCGGAACGGACTTCTGGATGATCCTGCTTTTCTGTATGGGAGCTGTGGCCGGAGGGCAGAATGTATACCGGATGGCCAGGACAATTTATGAAGACGGCGATGATAAACACACTAAAAAAGATAAATAGAACGGTTCTGGAGATGGATCTGGGGATCTTGTTCCTGGGAGTGTCAGCGCAGATCATAGGAGCATTTATTGCAAGGGATGAAGCAATGTATGCCAAAAGTCTGTGGTTTGGCATTCTGCTGGCGCTGGTCTCCACATATCATATGTACCGTTCCCTGGACCGGGCATTGGACCAGCCCGAGAAGACTGCTACGAAAATGATCATCCGTGCCTATATCTTACGATATGTCATGTTGATTTTTTTCCTGTTGGTGATGATGAAGACCGGAGTGATGAATCCTCTGATTTTCTTTTTCACCTATGTTATATGTATGAAAGTAACGGCATTTCTACAGCCGCTTACCCATAAATTATGCAATAAACTGTTCCACGAGACGGATCCGATACCCCAGGCGATGCCGGAGGAGACTGCGGAAGACAAAACTGCTCCGCAGACTGCGGAAGAAGCGGAAGCCCCGAAGGATGGAGAAGTGACAGAGGAACAACAGAATAAACAATAAGGAGGTGAAACAATGGAACATGGAATTCTGTTATCCGGTGCCGACAATATCGACTTCATGATACATGGCGTGTTTAAGTATTCCTTTTTCGGCCATGAGGTATGGATAACGACCACACATGTGTGTGTGCTGATCGTCATGTTGCTTATCATTGGTTTTGCCATTGCTGCCAACCGCCAGATGGCCAAAGCCAGAGAAGTGCCGGAAGGTTTTCAGAATGTGGTGGAGCTGATCGTGGAGAAGCTGGATGCCATGGTGGATGCTCCCATGGGCAAGGCCGCACCGAAGTTCTACAACTACATCGGAACGATCTTCATCTTCATTCTGGTGAGCAATATTTCCGGTCTGTTAGGCCTGCGTCCCCCCACAGCGGACTACGGCGTGACATTGCCTCTCGGTGTTCTGACCTTCCTGCTGATCCATTACAATCAGTTCAAGTACCAGAAGCCGAAGGAAATCTGGGAAGGCATGTGTTCCCCGCTGCCCCCCTGGCTGCCGATCTGGCTGCCCATTAACCTGATCAGTGAGATCGCAGTACCGATTTCCCTTTCATTACGTCTGTTCGCAAACGTATTGTCCGGAACGGTAATGATGGCACTGATCTACGGACTGTTGGGTGTGATCGCTACAGCGTGGCCCGCAGCACTGCATGTATACTTTGACCTGTTCTCCGGAGCCATCCAGACATACGTATTCTGTATGCTGACCATGACTTACATTGCCAATGCAAGAGGAGACGCTTAAAGCTGTACTGTTCAGGTATGGCTATCTGAAACTATGCTAGAAAGATTCTGATAAGAATCTCAATAATAGGAGGATTTACTATGGATTTTAATGAAAACTTTATCTTAGGCTGTTCTGCAATCGGTGCTGGTCTGGCAGTTATTGCCGGTATCGGACCCGGTGTAGGCCAGGGTATCGCAGCAGGACACGCTGCTGCAGCAGTAGGACGTAATCCCGGAGCAAAGTCCGAGATCACTTCTACCATGTTATTGGGACAGGCAGTTGCCGAGACCACCGGTCTGTACGGTCTGTTGATCGCTATGCTGCTGCTGTTCGTAAAGCCCTTACTTCCCTGATTAAACGAAAGGAATGCGGATGAAAATGATACTATTAACAGAAGGCGAGACCATGTCAAGACTGTTTGACCTGGACTGGCAGCTGCTGGCAGACTCCTGCCTGATGATCATTGCCATCTTCGTATTGTTCCTGGCACTCAGCTATTTTCTGTTCAATCCGGCCAGAAAGTTCTTAAATGATCGTAAAGAGAAGATCAGGGGAGAACTGGAAGAGGCAAAGGACAATCAGGAAAAGGCCGCAGAACTGAAGGCACAGTATGAGGCGAAGTTGAAGGACATCGACAAAGAGGCGGAGGACATCTTAAGTGATGCCAGAAGACGGGCTCTTCAGAACGAGGAGCGTATCGTCACACAGGCCAAGGAAGAGGCAGCCAGAATCCTGGCGAGAGCACAGGAAGAAGCCAGACTGGAAAAGCAGAAAATGTCCGATGAGATCAAACAGGAGATCGTATCCGTGGCATCTGTCATGGCAGGTAAGCTGGTAGGCGCTTCCATAGACACCACCAGACAGAACAGCCTGATCGAAGAGACGCTGAAGGAAATGGGTGAGGATACATGGCAAAATTAGTTTCCAAAGTCTATGGAGAAGCCCTTTTCGAAGCGGCAGTCGACCATGGAAATGCGATCCAGCTGATGAATGAGACCGCACAGCTTGAGAAAATATTGGAAGACAATCCGGATTTTGACAAGCTGATGAAACATCCCGGAATCCCCAAACAGGAAAAACTCTCCATGGTGGAACAGGTCTTCCGTGGCAGAGTCAGTGATGATCTGACAGAGTTTCTGAAGATCGTGGTGACCAAGGAACGTTACGGCTCATTAAAGGCAATCTTTGCTTATTTTACCGAACTGGTCAGAGAATCTGAAAAGATGGGAACCGCATATGTGGATACCGCAGTGGAGCTGACGGAGGCCCAGAAGCAGGCAGTGAAAAATAAGCTGCTGGCTACGACTTCCTATCAGACCTTTGATGTGTATTACCATGTGGATCCGACGCTGATCGGCGGAATGGTGATCCGGGTGGGTGACCGGGTGGTGGACAGCAGTATCCGGACCAAACTGGAAGATATGAAGAAACAATTATTAAATATTCAGCTGGGATGACCGGCTGAAAGAAAGGTGCGACAGATCCATGAATTTAAGACCAGAAGAAATTAGTTCCGTCATTAAGGAACAGATCGAAAGATATTCTTCCCAGCTGGATGTATCCGATGTCGGAACCGTCATTCAGGTAGCGGATGGTATCGCTCGTGTACATGGACTGGAAAATGCCATGCAGGGTGAGCTGTTACAGTTCCCCGGCGATGTATATGGCATGGTGCTGAATCTGGAAGAAGATAATGTCGGTGTCGTATTGTTGGGAAGTGCCAGCAATATCGAAGAGGGTGATATCGTCAAGACCACCGGACGTGTGGTAGAGGTTCCCGTAGGAGACGCATTGCTTGGACGAGTAGTGAACTCCTTAGGACAGCCTATTGATGGTAAAGGCCCCGTACAGACTGACAAATTCCGTAAGATTGAGCGTGTGGCAAGTGGTGTAATCACTCGTAAGAGCGTAGACACGCCGCTCCAGACAGGTATCAAGGCAATCGACTCCATGGTTCCCATCGGAAGAGGTCAGCGTGAGCTGATCATCGGTGACCGTCAGACCGGTAAGACCGCTATTGCGATCGACACGATCATCAACCAGAAGGGTCAGAATGTAAAATGTATCTATGTAGCTATCGGTCAGAAAGCATCTACCGTGGCTAATATCGTAAAAACACTGGAGGAGTTCGGTGCCATGGCTTATACCACCGTTGTGGTATCCACGGCAAGTGACCTGGCTCCCTTACAGTATATCGCTCCTTATTCCGGTTGTGCGATCGGTGAGGAGTGGATGGAGAACGGAGAAGACGTACTGGTGGTATATGATGACCTGAGCAAACATGCTACCGCATACCGTACACTCTCCCTGCTCCTTCGTCGTCCGCCCGGACGTGAAGCATATCCCGGTGACGTATTCTACCTGCATTCCAGACTGCTGGAGCGTGCAGTCCGCATGAGCGACGAATACGGCGGAGGTTCCCTGACGGCACTTCCCATCATCGAGACCCAGGCAGGCGATGTATCTGCATACATCCCTACCAACGTTATTTCCATTACCGATGGACAGATCTATCTGGAGACAGAAATGTTCAACTCCGGTTTCCGTCCTGCGGTAAATGCAGGTTTGTCCGTATCCCGTGTAGGTGGTGCCGCACAGATCAAGGCTATGAAGAAGATCGCAGCACCTATCCGTACCGAGCTTGCCCAGTACAGAGAGCTGGCTTCCTTCGCACAGTTCGGATCCGAACTGGATGCGGATACCAAGGAGAAGCTGGCACAGGGCGAACGGATCAAAGAAGTGCTGAAGCAGCCTCAGTACCAGCCCATGCCGGTACAATATCAGGTCATCATCATCTACGCAGTAACCAAGAGATTCCTGCTGGATGTGCCTGTAGAGGATATTACCAGATTTGAGAAGGAGTTCTTCGATTATCTGGATACGAAGCATCCCGAGATTCCTGCAGCCATCGCTGAGGAAAAGGTGATCTCCGATGCTACGAAAGAAAAGCTTGTGAAGGCACTGAATGATTTCAAGGCAGAGTTTCTGAAATAAGTGTGTCAGCCGTGATATACGGCAGAATGAGAGGTAACTATGGCATCAATGCGTGATATCAAGCGCCGTAAGACCAGCATTCAGGGCACACAGCAGATCACCAAGGCCATGAAGCTGGTATCTACGGTAAAGCTTCAGAGAGCCAGAGCAGGTGCAGAACGTTCTCAGACGTATTTTGACTGTATGTATGATACCGTAAACAATATCCTGTCCAGGGTAGGTCATCTGGAACATAAGTATCTCGTTCCGGGGGCTTCCCCCAAAAAGGCGGTCATTGTCATCACCTCCAACCGAGGTCTGGCAGGCGGTTACAACTCCAATGTGGCCAAGCTGATCACCGGACAGGAGGAGTGGAAGGCAGAAGACGTTGTGGTTTATGCCATCGGTAATAAGGGCCGGGAGATTCTGGAGAGAAAGGGATATACCGTGAAGGAATCCTATCCGGAGGTCATCGAAGAGCCCACATATGCCGAAGCAATGCTTCTGTCGGACAAACTGCTGACATCATTTGCAGCCGGAGAGATCGGCGAGATTTATCTGGCATACACACACTTCAAGAACACGGTGAGCCACGAGCCGAAGCTGTTGAAGCTTCTGCCCGTGGAATATGATGCAGAGGCGGGTGCATCCACAGAGGGTGCCGATGCGCTGATGAATTTCGAACCGGAAGATGTGGAAGCACTGGATATGATCATACCGAAATATATATCCAGTCTGATCTATGGTGCACTGATGGAAGCGGCAGCCAGTGAGAACGGTGCCCGTATGCAGGCCATGGATAATGCCACCAGCAATGCGGAGGATATGATCAGTGATCTGTCACTGAAGTACAACCGCGCAAGACAGGGAAGCATTACCCAGGAGCTTACAGAGATCATTGCAGGCGCAGAGGCGCTTTAATATTTATATTTTGCAGTTATGTCTCTGGAAGATACAAAGACTGCCAGAGAAAAACAGTGCAAAATGTGAGTTGATTATGAAATGCCCGCATAGCGGGCAGGAAAGAGGTAGAAATGGCAGGAGAGAATAAAGGAAGGATCACCCAGGTCATCGGTGCCGTACTGGATGTACGCTTCGATGAGGGCAAACTTCCCGAGATCAATGACGCGATCCGCATCCCTACCAGAGATGGAGGAGAACTGGTAGTGGAAGTCTCCCAGCATTTGGGTGATGACACTGTCAGATGTATTGCCATGGGTACTACCGACGGACTTGTGAGAGGAATGGAGGCTATCGCCACCGGATCTCCCATTTCCGTACCGGTAGGAGAGAATACCCTGGGCAGAATATTTAATGTACTGGGTCAGCCGATTGATAACAAGCCGGTACCGGCAGGAGTGTCTTACGAGCCTATCCACCGTGCCGCACCGACCTTCGCAGAGCAGTCTACGGACACAGAACTGCTGGAGACCGGTATTAAGGTCGTTGACCTGCTCTGCCCTTATCAGAAGGGTGGTAAGATCGGTCTGTTCGGTGGTGCCGGAGTAGGTAAGACCGTACTGATCCAGGAGCTGATCCGTAATATCGCAACCGAGCACGGCGGATATTCCGTATTCACCGGTGTAGGTGAGCGTACCCGTGAGGGTAACGACCTGTACCACGAGATGCAGGAGTCCGGCGTATTGGACAAGACCACCATGGTATTCGGACAGATGAACGAGCCCCCCGGAGCAAGAATGAGAGTCGGTCTGACCGGACTGACCATGGCAGAGTACTTCCGTGACAAGGGCGGAAAAGATGTGCTGTTGTTCATCGACAACATCTTCCGATTCACCCAGGCCGGAAGTGAGGTATCCGCACTGTTAGGCCGTATGCCTTCCGCAGTAGGATACCAGCCTACATTACAGACAGAGATGGGTGCGCTCCAGGAGCGTATCACATCCACCAAGAACGGTTCCATTACTTCCGTACAGGCAGTCTATGTGCCTGCGGATGACCTGACAGACCCGGCACCTGCGACCACGTTCGCACATCTGGATGCCACCACGGTTCTGTCCCGTTCTATTGTAGAATTGGGAATTTATCCCGCAGTGGATCCTCTTGAGTCCACATCCCGCATTCTGGATCCCAGAATCGTAGGTAAGGAGCATTATGAGACCGCCCGCGGTGTACAGGAGATCCTGCAGAGATATAAGGAATTACAGGATATTATTGCTATCCTCGGTATGGATGAGCTGTCCGAGGAAGACAAGCTGGTCGTATCCCGTGCCCGTAAGATCCAGAGATTCCTGTCCCAGCCTTTCTTCGTGGCAGGACAGTTCACCGGTCTGGAAGGAAAATATGTACCTATCAGCGAGACCATCCGTGGATTCCGTGAGATCCTGGACGGTAAGCATGATGATATTCCGGAGAGCTACTTCCTGAATGCCGGAAGCATTGATGATGTACTGGCAAAGGTTCATGCATAGCATGAGAGGGGAGTACAGATATGGCAGATAAAGAATTCACACTTCGTATCATAACCCCGGAAAGAGTATTCTATGAGGGAATTGTGGATATGGTAGAATTCAATACCACGGAAGGACAGATTGGTGTCCTTCCGGGCCACATTCCCCTGACGGTGATCGTGAAGCCGGGTATCCTGCATATTACGGAGAAGGACGGAGAGAAGGAAGCAGCATTGCATTCCGGATTCGCCGAGATCCTTCCCGAAGGAGTTACCATTCTGGCAGAGATTATCGAATGGCCGAATGAGATCGATGAAAACCGTGCGGAGGCAGCATTGCACCGTGCGGAAGAGAGACTGCGCAGCAAGACGCCGGAGACGGATATTGCCAGGGCAGAGACGGCATTGCAGAGAGCAATGGCGAGAATTCAGGTGCTGCGATAAGCTTCGCAGCACCTCTTTTTTCTTTTACGCATATGCTATAAAAAAGCATGAGGCATTTGGATATGGTATCAAGGCCTTTTTTTATGACACTTCCGGGATATCCGGGGAGAATGGATGAAAACGAGATCTTAAATGATCTGGAATATCTGCAGCAGACCTATCCCGGAGAGGTCAGACGCTGTCAGCGCAGAATTGCGGAAATATTGGATAAATACGACTATGAAGGAAGCATGATCTATGATGAATACCCGGACCGCCTGAGTCTGTTCCGGATAGCGGATATGATCAGCACGATCCTGGAACAGGAAGCGGAAAAAGTATCAAAGGATCTGATCCATGTGTTGGTGTGCAATGAGATCTACAAAAGGAGACACGGTGGACGACGGGGAATGATTGCGTTCTTATAGGAAAGCGTGCTATAATATGCGCAAAACATTTGAAAAACAGGATAAACCATGGAAGAACTGAAAATACTTTTACAGAAAATTTTGAATAAAGATCTGCAGCAGATCATCCTGAGCAACAGCCGTCATCCGGAACAGACCCAGAAGGTAAAGATCCGCCCGGTGCTGATCCGGGAGGAACTGTTGTTCCAGGAGACTGCTTACAGAGGAACTCAGGCGTTTCACGAGAATTTTACAGCAGAACAGCTGACGGACCGGATCTGCACCGCCTTACAGGAGCAGTTTCGGCAGGGAGAATTCTCAGCGAAGACCCTGCAGGCCACCGCTCTGGTCAGCAAAAAGGGCAAGCTGACACTGAAGGTGAAAAACAGTGGCAAGGCACCGCGGACGGAGGGGGCGGCTGCTTCTGAAGAGGAGGAACTGCAGGCACTGGCTCACAACCGTACCAAGCATTATATTTTAGAGGAAGGAAAACCGGTGGATTTCCTGGTAGGACTGGGCGTGCAGACCCCGGACGGCCGGGTGACCAGGGCGAGATTTGATAAATTCCGTCAGATCAACCGGTATCTGGAATTTATCGAGGATGTGATCGATGAACTGCCGAAAGACCGTACCATCCGCATTATTGATTTTGGCTGCGGCAAATCCTATCTTACCTTTGCAATGTACTATTATCTGCATGAATTACAGCATAGAGATATCCAGGTGACCGGACTGGATCTGAAGACCGATGTGATCCGGCACTGTAATGAACTGGCGGAAAAGCTGGGGTATGACAGATTAAAGTTCGAGAGGGGAGACATCAGTACCTACGAGGGCACAGATGTGGCGGACATGGTGGTGACCCTGCATGCCTGTGACCTTGCCACAGATTATGCGTTAGACAAGGCGGTAAAATGGGGGGCCAGAGTCATTCTGGCGGTTCCCTGTTGTCAGCATGAACTGAACCGGCAGATAAAATGTGATCCTTTAAAACCAGTGTTAAAATACGGCATCATCAAGGAGCGCGTGGCAGCACTGCTCACCGATGCTCTGAGAGCAAATCTGCTGGAACAACAGGGCTATGAGACCCAGATCCTGGAATTCATCGATATGGAACATACCCCGAAGAATCTGTTGATCCGGGCAGTGAAAAAGAACGGTATGCGCCCGAAGAAAAGCGCAGATATCGGTACTGTGGAGGAACTGCTCCATGTGGCACCGACACTGGAAAAATTGCTGAATAATGAATGAGTGAAGAATCAAGAATGAAGAAAACGATCATTAGAATTGCCGTGTGTGTTGTAGTATTTCTGGCATCAGCACTGATCATCGGCAGCATTATGAATCAGGGACATAACAATATGACCATGGAGATGGCTCCGGCCACTCTGCCTATGATCACCATGGAAAGCGGCGGTGTGGCATGCAATGAACTGCACGGAAATACCGTGGAGATGGATGTGGCTTACCAGAAGGACTGCATTACTCTGCTGGGGGAGGGCAGACAGGCGAATTTCACCGTGGATACGTTCGGAAGAGAAATTACGGGGATCTCGACAGAGGTTCGCAGCATCGACGGCAGCCGGCTGATCGAGAACAGTGAAGTCACCGGATGGAAGGCAAATGGGAAAAGCTTTTCCGTTTCCCTTACGTTAAAAGACCTGATCGACACGAATACACAATACAGTCTGACCCTGATCCTGGAACTGGAAGGGGAACAGAAGGTATATTATTATACGACTATTTTATGGAATGATGATGTGCATATTTCGGAAATCCTGGAATTTGCGACAGATTTCCACGGAAAATTATACGACAAGGAAATGGCCAAGGAACTGACGAAATATCTGGAACCGAATTCCAAGCTGACAGATAACGGCACTTTTCATAAAGTGAATATTCACAGCAGCTTTCAGCAGATCACCTGGGGCAGTCTGGAACCGGTCCAGGAGGACGCGGCTTCCATCCGGCTGACACAGATCAGTGGGAATGTGGCCTCTCTGCTGATGGATTTTGTGGTATCCACCGGAGAGGGCAAAAATAAGATCTACTACAATGTCGAAGAGTATTACAGAGTCAGATATACTTCGGAGAGAATGTATCTGCTGGATTATGAGCGTACCATGACACAGATCCCGGATACTACCCGGATGTATGCCAATGACAAGATCCTTCTGGGAATCACGGATGAAAATGTGGATATGATGGAGAGTGCGGATGGCAATACCGTGGTGTTCTCCGATATGGGGCAGTTACTCAGCTATAATGCGGCTACCAACGGACTGACAGTGATCTTCTCCTTCTATGGTAAAGATAATGCCGACCGGCGGACTCTGTATGACAATCATGGCATCAAGATCCTGGATGTAGACGAGGGCGGTAATGTGAAATTTGCCGTGTATGGTTACATGAATCGCGGAAGACATGAGGGGGAGACCGGCATTCAGATCATCAGCTATGACAATTCGCTGAATACGATCGAGGAAGAAGTCTATATCCCATATTCCAAGAGCTATGCGGTGCTGAAGGATGAGATGGAACAGCTGCTGTACCGGAACAGACAGCAGCATGTATATTTTTTCCTGGAAAACGGTGTCTATGATGTGGATCTGGAGAATCGCAGCGCTGAACAGCTGGTAAGTATAAGACAGGATGACAGCCTTCAGGTATCGGAGAACCATGAGATCATCGTATGGCAGGAAGGGGATGACATCAACCACAGCAACCAGCTGAATGTCCGGAATCTGAATACCGGAGAACAGACAGTGATCCGGGCGGAGGACGGTGAGGCTATCCGGCCGCTTGGCTTCATGGGAGAAGATATTATCTACGGCGTGGCCAGGGAGAGCGACATCCGGACAGAGAATTCCGGACAGATCTTTTACCCCATGTATAAGGTCTGCATCAGCAATTCTTCCGGAGATAATCTGAAGGAATACGGACAGGATGGCATCTACATCGTGGATTGCGCCATCGAGGGCAATCAGATCACCCTGTCGAGAATACAGCGTTCTGAGAACGGCAGCTATCAGGAGATCCTGGATGACCAGATCATGAACAATGTGGAAGAAGAGCCGGGACAGAATAAAGTAGTCACAGCGGATATTGATATTTATGAGAGATATGTGCAGATACAGACCAAGACAACCATTGATACCAAGACTATCAAGGTGCTGAATCCGAAGGAGGTCGTATTTGAGGGCGGAAGAGAACTGACACTGGATGCGGTCAGCGAAGTTTCCAGATATTATGTATACAATGCTTATGGGGTACAGGGCATTTACAGTACTCCCGGGAAAGCGGTGAAGGAAGCCTACGATTCCGCCGGGGTTGTTGCGAACGACCGAGGCATTACGGTATGGCTGAAGGGCAATCGTGTCAGCAGGAACCAGATCATGGCAATCAAGGAAGAAAGTGTCACGGACCAGAAGAACAGCCTGACGGTATGTCTGGACAATATCCTGCGGCATGCCGGAATCACCCGCAACACCGAATATGATCTGGCGCAGGGCAAGACGGCAATACAGATTCTGGAAGAAAATATGACAGGCGTACAGGTACTGGATCTGAGCGGCTGTAGTCTGGATGCGGTACTGTATTATGTGAATCAGGATATTCCGGTACTGGCGATCCTGGAGGATGGCGAGGCGGTGCTGGTGACCGGATTTAATGAATTCAACGTTGTCATCATGGAGCCGTCCACCGGAAAGTTGTACAAAAAGGGAATGAACGATGCTACAACATGGTTCGCGGAGAACGGCAATCATTTTATTTCCTATATGAAAATAGAAAATTAAATACAAGTGGACAGCAAAAGGCGCCCGGAACCTGTGAAAGGATCCGGACGCCTTTTTGGCGGGATGACCGCTTATTTCTGTACGTCAAAAATGTATTTGCGGTATTTCTGTAACACGGTGCGTAACAGCATGCCGAGCACTCCGCAGGAAATGATCTCACCGATACCCACAGTCAGCATGAAGTAAGGAATGCCGCCTTCTAAGTGGTAGACATATGCCAGTACGAAAGGAACGATAATGGTGTTGGCAATGATGGGAGGCAGGGGAGCCAGCCATTTGTTCTTATCCCGCAGCAGATAAGTGCCAAATGCACCAATCAGCGTTGCCAGGCTGCCGAAGATAATGTCGAGCAGCATGCAGCCGGTCATGGTATTGCTGATGATACATCCCAGGAAAAGTCCCGGTATGGCAGCAGGGGTAAATACGGGAAGAATCGTCAGGGCTTCCGAGAAGCGGACCTGAATGGCATAATTTGCCAGTCCCAGAGCGTTGGCTAACATGGTCAGCACAACATAGAGAGCAGCAATCACCGCTCCGTGTACGAGGTACAGTACTTTCTTGTTCATTTGTTTTCTCCTTTAGTTTTTATTTACGTGTGGAAGGTCCCGAACACACGAATGGATTTCCGAAAAGCCTTGATTTCAGGGCATTTCAGCCTTACCAGTATACCAGTATTCCGGAAAAAGTCAAGCCCGGGTACAAGGATTTTTGTAAATGGTGAATTTTATTGACGAAATCAAAAGAGAGTGTTAGGATAATAAAAGAAAAGAGTGCTACCGTACAGCAACGGTTCACCTAAGTTAATAGTTACTTATCAAAAAAGCAACTCAATCCTGGCGAGGGCGGTTGCTTTTTTGATGTTTATGTTTCCGTGCAGTCTGTACGATACTGATAAGCGTTACGATGATACTGATGATCGTAACAACAATACCGACAATGCCTAC
>OHRO01000419.1_pt1 | contig 12496 bp, 8 predicted proteins | sample 1578461 | NCBI WGS metagenome assembly OHRO01 (sample SAMEA3879545, study PRJEB24766) | human gut metagenome | biome: human-associated habitat; feature: feces | place: USA | collected 1985/1987
AAAACGGAGGCTCATCGGCCTCCGTTTTGTTTAAAATCCAATATTCAATAAACAAAAATTTTCAACTTTACAAAAAAATGCGGACAAAATGCGGACATATCAGCCAAAATAAAAACCTCAAATGATTGTTTATAAGTCATTTGAGGTTTTTTGAATAGTACCCGGAGCCGGGATCGAACCGGCACAACATTGCTGTCATTGGTGTTTGAGACCAACGCGTCTACCAATTCCGCCATCCGGGCTGCTAAATCGGTGATTTGCTCTGCAAAAGTAATGATTTATCGAGGAACTCCAAATTTTTTTCGCATTTTTCTGCGTCCTTACTGTCTGCCGAAGTGGACGAGGAGCCTGGCGGCCTTGGCCGGTCCGACGAGGGCCGAGAGTTCTTCGGCAGGGGCCGTGCGGATTTTCTCCACCGTACGGAAATGGCGCAACAGGAGCTCTATGGTCTTCGGGCCGACTCCTTCGATATTTTCCAGTTCACTGTGAATGAAACCTTTGCTTCGCTTCTGCCGGTGGAAGGTGATGCCGAAGCGATGGGCTTCGTCGCGGATGTGACACACCACTTTGAGCGGTTCACCCGTACGGCTCAAGTAGTAGGGCATCGGGTCCCCGGGGAAGAAGATCTCTTCGATCCGCTTGGCCAGGCCTACGATGGGGACTTGTTTTTCGATTCCCAGTTCGCACAGCACGGCATAGGCGCTGGAGAGCTGTCCTTTGCCGCCGTCCACGATAATCAGGTCGGGCAGTTCGGCTCCTTCGGCGATCAGGCGGCTGTAACGGCGGAAGACGATCTCGCGCATCGAGGCGAAGTCGTCTGCACCGATGACGGTTTTGATGTTGAAATGGCGGTACTCCTTGCGTGAAGGCTTGCCGTCCCGGAATACCACGCATGAAGCTACCGGGTTGGTCCCCTGCAGGTTGGAGTTGTCGAAGCATTCGATGTGGCGGGGCGGACGGTCCAGGTGCAGCTCCTTTTGCATGGCGGCCATCAGGCGTTCGGTATGCCGCTCGGGATTCTTGATCTCGAGGTTCTTGAGCTGTTCGGCGCGATAGATACGGGCGCTCTTGAGCGAGAACTCCAGCAGATCGAGTTTTTCGCCCCGTTTGGGAACGGTGAAGGTCACTCCGTCGAAAAGTTGCGCGGCCGAGGGGAGGTAGGGAACGATGACCTCTTTGGCCAGCGTTCCGGCGATCGTTTCGGCGATGTGCTGGATGGCCAGGGTCAGCATTTGGGCCGGATCGGTGTCGATGCCCGTGGTGAGCCGTATCGTATAGACGCCCACGACCGAACCGTGGCGGATGCGCAGGAAATTGCAGTAGGCCACATCGTCGTCCACCAGCAGGGAGAAGACGTCCACGTCCACGATGCGTGCGCTGACGATCACCGATTTGCTCGAATAGTTGTCCAGGGCGTCGAGGCGTGTCTTGTAGCGTTGTGCGACTTCGAATTTCAGGTTTCGGGCGGCTGCCTCCATCTCTTTTTCAAGATAGGTACGCACGGGGCGCAGGTCGCCTTTGAGAATCGAAACCGTCATATCGACCAGTGCGTCGTATTCTTCTTCGCTTTGCGCTCCCACGCAAGGTCCCTTGCAGTTGCCCAGGTGGTATTGCAGGCAGACCGAATAGCGCCCTTTGGCGATAGCCGCCGGCGAAAGGTTGAGCGAGCAGGTTCGCAGGGGAATCACCTCGCGGATAAACTCCAGGATACTGCGCTGGACTGTACGCGCGGGAACGGTTCGCGGCGCACGACGATCCAGGGATAGGTCTTGTCGTCCTTGAGCAGGATGTTGTAGCGCGGCTGGAGGGTCTTGATCAACGAGTTTTCGAGCAGCAGGGCGTCCGTTTCGGTATCGACGACGATGTGCCGGATCGCAGCGATCTGCCTCACGAGTACCTGTACCTTGGCGCTGTGTTCCTTGTTCTGCATGAAATACGAGCTGACCCGCTTGCGCAAGCTTTTGGCTTTGCCGACGTAGATGATCGCCCCGTTCTTGTCCAGAAACTGATATACGCCCGGTGACAGAGGCAGCAGGGCCACCTGTTCTTTCAACCCGTATTTTTTTACGTTGTCCATCTGTCGCAAAAGTAGCAAAATTTTAACAAAGACCTCTGCCGTGCGCTGAATCGGAGAATGAGCCGGAGTTTTTCGGCAGAAGTCGTCGATTGAACAGATTGTTCGTGGTTGAAAAGTATTTATATTTTGATTATTTGTCGAAAACATTATACCTTTGGGCCATTGTATTGAGCAAAATCTGCCTATGAAAAATTTTTTATCCCTGTTATGTATTCTTTCGCTCTGCTTCGGGTGCGACAAGGCGTATGATCTGAACAAGATCGAATCCGGCGATGTAACCATCGGCAACGACCAGAGCGAATGGATTATGCCGTTGGCGCAGATCACGGTCGGAATGGACGAGTTGCAGGACGGCAGTGCGGATATCCGCGCTATTTTCGACGAGGTCGATATCTGGTTGCCGACGACGCTCCCGGGCAATGCGGAGTGGGTCGATATCGTCCGTCTTTCGAGCGATGGAACTTATCTGGACGGAATGCTGGAGGCTCTTATCGACGAGATGCTCGTTCCCGGATCGAAAAAAATGGACGAAGTGGTCGATCTGATTTGGTCCAACGAAGGTTACCGCGAGCGTTTTACGGCGTTGATTCCGGCCGATAGCGAGGAACTTTTCAAGGCGGAATTCAAGGAGTTTTTCGGCGAGGACAACGAGGCTGGCGAAGCGTTGCGCGATACGATGGGCGAGCTGGCGCGGGAATTTCTTTCCCAGATTAAAATCAATACGATTACTTATAATGCGACGTTGGATGTCGACGATGATTTGATCGATATGCTTGCCGACAACCTCGATCCCGAGGGTACCGTCGATCCGGTCAATACGCTCGATTTGTACGGCGAGGTGCGGAGCAGTCTGCCGGTGAGCTTCGAAGTAGCTGCGGATTTTTCCGAAACGAACGTGGCTATCGCGCCTTTCCTGGTCGAACCCGACGAAGAGAATGACATCGCTCCCGTGCGGCTTTACAAGGATGATATCCGGAGTTTGTTCTCTTTCTTCGAACTGAATGTCGATTTTATGCCGCAGAAATATTATCCGCGCATCGGATTCAGCGACAGCCAGTCGATTCGTATGATGCTGCATTTGAAGAAACGCGGCGGTCTTAATCTGAACCTTTAATCCGGATTCCTCATATGAAAAAGATCATATATACTTTGATTGCGGCATTTGTCGCATGTACGGCCGTGGCACAGACGCCGAGTGCCTACTTTATGGAGGGTTCGACTTTCCGCAGCCAGCTTAACCCGGCTTTCGCTCCGCTGCGCGGCTATGTGAATATTCCCGTATTGGGCGGTGTGCAGGTCAACGTTTCCGGTAACCTCTCCGTCAGCGATATTTTTTATCCGGTGAACGGAAGTTTGGTAACGCTGTTCGACAAGAATGTTTCTGCGGCCGAGGCGTTGGGAAATCTGCGCTCGAAAAATATGCTCGGAACCGATGCCCGGATCAATATCGTCGGTTTCGGTGCATTCCGCAAGGATCATAAGACATTCTGGTCGTTCGATCTGAATATGCGTGTGGAGGCGGAGGCCAATATGCCCTATTCGTTGTTCGACTTTCTCAAGAACGGACGGAACGAGGCCGTTATCAACGATATCAAAGCCTCGACACAGGCTTATCTCGAGGCCGCTTTCAGTTACTCTTTTCCGCTGACGGATCAGATTTATCTCGGTGCTCGGGGTAAGTTTCTCGTCGGCGCGGGCCGTGCGCGGACGTCGATCGACCGGCTCGATATAAAATTGCAGGAGAATAGTTGGAATATCGACGCGGACGGTTCGTTCGAAATGTCGGGCCTTGAGATGAGCTCCATGCAGCGTCCCGACGGGTCGGAATATTATTCGTTCAACGATTTCGACGTCTCTTCCTACAAAGGGCCTGCGGGTTACGGTTTTGCCGTCGATCTGGGTGTGATGTACGACGTGATTCCCGATTTGCAGCTCTCTTTCGCCGTGAACGACCTGGGTTTCATTTCGTGGGGAAAGAAATACCTGGAGCGTGGGCAGATGACCAAATCCCAATCTTTTACCGGCGTGGAGATCATCGACGGTGAGGTTCACGATCCGGAGTTCGATTTCGGCGAGCTGGAGTTCGACCGGGTGCAGGCTTCCAAAGGCAAGACCGAGATGCTGCGCACCTCGATCAATCTGGGGGCCGAGTACGAGGTTTGGCGTCACAAGATCGGCCTGGGTCTGCTTTACAACGTACGTGTCTGGGATGTGAAGACGTTCCACAACCTGACCGCCTCGGTGAACTTCCACCCGATTCCCTGGTTTACGCTGACTACCAGTTATTCGTTTCTCAACGGCCAGGGGCACGCCCTCGGTGTGGCGATCAATGCCTGCCCCAGTTGGATCAACTTCTTCCTGGCGACCGATATGTTGATTTGCAGCCATACGCCGCAGTTCCTGCCCGTCACTTCGACTTCGATGAACGTGACGCTCGGCATCGGCGTTCCGATCGGGCGGCGCAGCCACCGCATTCCGGGAGAGTATCTCTACCGATAATAATATTGTATGATATTAGTTAAGAAGCCTGCATCGGTAGATGCAGGCTTCTTTGATGCGGTGTTTTCTCTTTTTACGATTCTTTGCCGTAACCGGTGTTTGCCGGTTTTCGATGGCGGAATCCCGAAGGGGTACGTCTTCGGGCCGGAGAACACGTGGGAACGGTAGGATTTGATTATGGGACCAAAGTCGGCACTCGTTTTACCGTCCGCAGCAAAGGTGATCGACCGGAACGTCGAACGGATCGGCGGGCAGCTCCTCCACGACTTGATGCGGATAGCACACGCCTGCCTTGAAAGCCCGGAAACCCGGCTGCGACAGGTATTTGTCGTAGAATCCCTTGCCGCGTCCCAGGCGCATGCCTGCGGCGGTGAACGCCACACCCGGCACGATGATAAAATCGATCTCCTCGGGGCGGCACAGCGCAGTGGCCTCCGGTTCCGAAATGCCGAACGAGCCGGAATCGTTCATCGAGGCGGGATCGTAATCGTAGAATCGCATTATGTCGCCTTCCACGCGGGGCAGCACGATCCGTTTGGAGCGGCTCCAGCGTTCGAGTGCCGGGGCGGTGAGGGGTTCGTCTTTGAGCGAAGCGAAAAGGGCCACCACTTTGGCGCGTGCGAAGGCCGGAAGCCTCTCCGCTTCGTTGAAAATACGTGCGGAAAGCTCTTCGCGCTGTTCCGAAGAAAGGGCCGTATTGAGCCCTTTCATCTGTTTCCGGATTTCCGTTTTGGTCATAAAATGCCTGATTTTAAGCGTAAATTTCGAATTGTTTTGTGTTGTTATTATGCAAACAATGACTATCTTTGCCGAAGCGCAAACAAATTTTTAACAAAAATAAACAAATTTCAAACATTATGGGCTGTTTTCTAACTAATTCTTCTCTTGGCAAGAAGTTGGTAATGAGCATTACCGGTTGTTTCCTCGTGCTCTTTATCCTCTTCCACATGTCGATGAACATCGTGGCGATCTTCTCGCCCGAGGCGTACAACACGGTCTGCGCATTCCTGGGTGCCAACTGGTATGCGTTGGTCGGAACGCTGGTGCTGGTCGCCGGTATCCTGATCCACTTCATTTATGCGCTGGTGCTGACCGTGAACAACTACAAGGCGCGCGGTTCGCAGCGTTATGCCGTTACCGTGAAGGAAGGTCTGGACCGGGAACTTTTTACCTTTGATCCGGCGGACGGCTCTTATTCCCTGTTAAAGGGCGGCGTGGAGCTTTTAAGGAATTACCGGATGGACAGCGCCGTGATCCTTGCGGCGGGATTCGGGTCAAGATTTGTTCCGCTGACGTTTGAGACACCGAAGGGACTTCTTGAGGTCTACGGCGAGCGCATGATCGAGCGCCAGATCAAACAGCTCCACGAGGCCGGTGTCACGGATATCACGATCGTTGTCGGTTATTTAAAGGAGAAGTTCGAATACCTGATCGATAAGTTCGGCGTGAAACTTCTCTATAACCCGGAATACCACAACAAGAATACGCTTACGACGCTCTACCGTGCCCGGGAGTGTTTTATCGGAAGAAACACCTATCTCCTCTCTTCCGACAACTGGATGCGCAGCAATATGTATCACACCTACGAGTGCGGTGCGTGGTACTCTTCTGTATTTATGAAGGGAGAAACTTCCGAGTGGTGTCTTGAGACGAGCAAAAAGGGACTTCTCACCGGTGTCAAGGTTGGCGGTGAGGACTCCTGGGTTATGTACGGACCGGTGTTCTTCTCGAAGGAGTTCTCGGAAAAATTCTTCCCGATCCTTGAGGAATACTACCATACCCCCGGAACAGAGCAGATGTACTGGGAACAGGTTCTCGCGGATCTCTTAAACGGTGAGGTCGACAGCCATCTTCCGGGCAAACACCATTTCCCGGTGCCGGAAATGTACATCAATAAACAGCCGGAGAATCAGGTTTACGAATTCGAGAATCTGGAAGAGCTCCGCCTGTTCGATGAGCGCTACAGGAACCACTCCGACAATATTGCTATGGAGCTGATCTCCAGGGTGCTCCAGGTTCCGGAGTCCGAGATCACAGGAATCAAGTGTCTGAAGACGGGCATGACGAATAAATCGTTCCTTTTTAAGGTCCATGATAAATCCTATATCTGCCGGATCCCGGGACCGGGGACGGAGCTTCTGATCAACCGGAAACAGGAAAAGGCGGTCTATGATGCGGTAAAGGATTACGGGATCACCGAGCATGTTGTATACATGAACGGGGAGACCGGTTATAAAATATCCGAATATTATGAAGGGGCCCGCAACAGCGATCCGCGCAACTGGGACGATGTGGCGCGGTGCATGGCGCTTGTGGAGAAGCTTCATGATTCCAAGCTCCATGTGGACCATTCTTTTGATATCCGGGAGCGGATCACCTTCTATGAGGCACTGTGCCGCGGATACGAGAAGAAGCTTTTTGAGGATTATCCGGAAGTAAAGTCCCATATGATGACACTGCTGGACCGCCTCGACCGTCTGAACCGTCCGAAGGTTCTGTCCCATATCGACAGTGTCTGCGATAATTTCCTGTTCCTGCCGAATGGGGATCTCCGCCTGATTGACTGGGAATATTCCGGCATGTGCGATCCGCTGATCGATGTGAGCATGTGCGCGATCTATTCTTATTATAATGATCTTGAGGTCGAGAAGCTGATCACAACATACCTGCACAGAGAACCGACGGCCGAGGAGCGGTTCGTTTACTACGCTTATATCGCACTCGGCGGATTCTTGTGGTGTTTGTGGGCGGTGTATAAGAGCAGTGTCGGCGAGGAGTTTGGCGATTATACGATCGTGATGTACCGGTATGCGAAGCGGTTTTATAAGAAGATCATCACCGCACCGGAATTTCTTGGAATCGGAGACGGCGGGACACTGAGATAACCGCACTGGCGGTCTGCGGCTTTCCTATTGCGGCAGTCAGAAGAACGCAGGTCAGGGAACTGGTCCTGAAAAGCCGAAGAATCGCCGCATTTTCAATCGAATTTTCGCAAGACGTATCTGTAATTTTATGCTATACTGAAAATACGCAGATAACGTCCATAGAGTCCCGGGATGGAGCTGTGACAGGAATACAGTTATCCCGGGATCTTTTTTATAGCTGATCGACGGTTTCGGAAGTACAGCGATGCCTGGTACCGGCAGTTACACCCGGCATCAGGTCTGTCAGCTTGCAAGATAAGAATTTTAATGTACAACTTTTAAAGGGGGATTTCCATGAGACAAAAGAAACGGGCGGCGGCGCTTCTTTTAAGTGCCGTCATGGCTTTTTCCGCAGTATCACCGGCGCTCCCGGCCTTGGCGGCCGCCTGGCAGAAGAACGCGTCCGGCTCCTATATCGGAAGCGACGGTTCCGTGCTCACCGGGATCCTGTCCCGGGGCGTCGATGTTTCCCAGTGGCAGCAAAATATCAACTGGTCCGCGGTTGCCGCTGATGATATCCAGTTTGCGATGATCGGTACCCGGTATAACAATGCGGTGGATCCGTATTTTGATGCGAATGTGCGCGGGGCAGCGGCGGCGGGGCTCCGCGTCGGTGTTTACCTTTATTCCTACGCAACGACTACGGCGATGGCGGAGTCCGATGCGGATTTTGTCCTGAATCTCATCAAGGATTATCCGATCTCCTATCCGGTGGTCCTCGATGTGGAAGCGCAGGAAATGAACGGGCTGACGCCGTCCCAGATCGCGGATATCATAAACGCGTTCTGTAAGAAGGTTGAGACAGCCGGATATTATCCGATGGTGTATACGAACGACTACTGGATCAGCAATAAGATCGATATGACGAAGGTCCACTATGATGTCTGGATCGCCCGCTATGACGCGAAGCCGGCTTATCAGGGAGCAGCGATGTGGCAGGCGTCGAACCAGGGAACGGTAAACGGCATCAGCGGAAACGTGGATATCAACTTTACCTTTAAGGATCTGAGCGGCAAGCTTCCGGCGAACCGCTGGCGTCTGATCGGGGATAAGTGGTATTATTACAAAAACTATGTAAAGCAGACCGGTTGGATCAACGATGGCCAGAGCTGGTATTATCTGAACGCGGACGGAACCCAGTTTAAGGGCTGGCTGCTCCTTGACAACCAGTATTATTATCTTCTCCCGACTACTGGCCAGATGAAGACCGGATGGCTGAAGGCGGAGGACGCGTGGTATTACTTAAACTCCGACGGCACAATGGCGAAGGACTGGATCCAGGTCGACGGAACGTACTATTATCTGTTGAACGGCGCGATGGTGACCGGATGGCTGCGGATCGGAAACGATTATTACTATATGCGCGGCAACGGCTCTATGGTGACCGGATGGCGGAAGATGGACGGGAAGTATTACTACTTTAACGGCAATGGAAAACTTGTCCGCGGATGGGCGGATATCGATGGAAAGCGGTATTTCCTCCAGCAGGACGGGACTATGGTGACCGGTTGGCAGACGATCGACGGACTGCTGTACTACTTTGATGCCAGCGGCGCGATGGCGGCCGGATGGACGAAGCTTGACGGTTACTGGTATTACTTCAATAATGAGGGAAAGCTGATGACCGGATGGATGCAGCTTGACGGAAAGTTCTACTATCTCCACACAGATGGGCGGATGGTCATCGGCTGGCAGAGCGACGGAACGAACAAGTATTATATGGACACCGTGTCCGGTGTGATGGCGGTGGGCTGGAAGCAGATCGATAAGAGCTGGTATTATTTCAATCAGGCCGGACATATGATCACGGGCTGGCTGAATGACGGCGGAAAATATTATTATCTGAATCCGGCAGATGGAAAGATGATCGCCAACGGATCGTTTGTTGTAAATAATGTAAACTATACCTTCAATCAGAGCGGTGTGTGCCTGAGCGAGACATCCGCGATCGACGGTGGTTCCGCGGGCAGTGTCTATACACCGGGAACAGGCGGAACTGTGGCAAACGGAAATTATATGGGTACTCCGGCGGCGGGGAATTCGCAGAACGGGATTACTACGGGTAATAGCGGAAGCGGAAATGCTGCGGCGGGATCCGCGCCGGGCGGTTCGACAACGACTACGGCCACTTCCACGACCCCTGGATCTTCCCAGACGAATACGGGGATGTCGGCTGGTAATTACCAGACCGGCGGACCGGGAACTTCCAACTCCAGCTCTGGCTCTGCATCAACTACAGCCCCAAGCGGCAATACAACCGGCAGCAACAATTATTATACAAACACCGGCAGCATGACCGGGCCGGGAAGCTCCAATACAAACTATAACTATAGTTCCGGTTCTTCCGGTACGACCGCGCCGGGAAGTTCAGGTTCTTCCTCCTCATCGTCGAATCTGACTGAATATCAGACGGGTGGGCCGAAGTAAGATGAAAAAAGCGCCATCTCATTGGTAAAAGTCCAGTGAGACGGCGCTTTTCTTATCTTCTATCTATCCTTCTCCAAGGTCTCTTACACCTCAAAGATCATATCCCCATAGCTCGGAATCGGCCAGTATTCTTTGTCTACGATCATTTCCAGCTGATCTGCCGGGTCACGCAGAGCCTGCATCGCCGGGATGATCTCGTCGTAGCAGAAGTGGGCACGTTTTTCCATGCTGTCGATGTGCTGATACTCTTCTACGAGATCCTCGAGCTTCGCGCGGGCAACCTTCATGTCGGAGAGAAGGTCGGAAACCTCGATGAGAAGCTCTGTCTGGACACTGTTATCAGCTTCCGGGCATGCAGCCTTCACGGCGCTTAAGGACTGAGCGAGAACGGTTGTGTAGCGGACAACAGCCGGGATCAGCTGCTTTCCTGCGATATTGATCATCGCCTTCGCCTCGATATTTACGGATTTCGCGTAAGACTCATACTCGATCTCCGCTCTTGCCACCAGCTCTTCCTTCGTGTATACACCAAAGTCACCGAACAGCTTGAACGCTTTCTCGGTAACGAGAGACGGGATCGCGTTTACCATGCACTTTAAGTTCGGGAGTCCGCGGCGCTCTGCCTCTTCTACCCATGCCTCGCTGTAGCCGTTGCCGTTGAAGATGATACGGCGGTGATCAGCGAGAAGCTTCTTGATCATATCATGGACAGCGAGATCAAAATCGTCTGCCTTTTCAAGCTCATCAGCCGCCTCTTTGAATGCCTCAGCGACGATGGTATTTAATACAACGTTTGCGGAGGAAACGGAGTCGGAAGAACCAACCATACGGAACTCGAACTTATTTCCGGTGAATGCGAACGGTGATGTACGGTTTCTGTCGGTTGCGTCCTTATCAAAGTCTGGAAGCGTGGTAACACCTGTCTTTAAAGTACCTCCGGTCTTGGAGTGGGTCGCGGAGCCTGTGGAGATCAGCTGGTCAATAACGTCCTCAAGCTGCTCGCCAACGAAGATGGAGATGATCGCAGGCGGTGCCTCCTGAGCGCCAAGGCGGAAGTCATTTCCCGGAACAGCCGCGGACTGGCGGAGCAGATCCGCATGGCGATCAACTGCTTTCATAATGCAGGCAAGAACCAGAAGGAACTGGATATTCTCATGCGGTGTTACACCCGGATCCAGCATATTGATGCCGGTGTCGGAAGCCAGAGACCAGTTGTTATGTTTACCGGAACCGTTGACGCCCTGGAACGGTTTCTCGTGAAGCAGGCACGCCATTCCGTGACGGTTTGCAACCTTTTTCATTGTCTCCATAACGATCTGGTTGTGGTCAACGGCAAGGTTTGCCTTTGTGTAGATCGTTGCCAGTTCGTGCTGTGCCGGAGCAACCTCGTTGTGCTGGGTCTTTGCGGTAACGCCCAGCTTCCAGAGCTCTTCATTTAACTCTTTCATATAGGAACCGATCCGCTCGCGGATAACGCCGTAGTAGTGGTCATCCATCTCCTGTCCCTTAGGCGGCATTGCGCCGAACAGGGTGCGTCCGGTGTAGATCAGGTCTTTTCTCTTTAAATATTTGTCGCGATCGATCAGGAAATACTCCTGCTCCGGTCCTACGGACGGAGTGACACGCTTTACTTCTGTGTGTCCGAAGAGGTGGAAGATTCTTGTCGCCTCTTTGTCGATGGCCTGCATAGAACGGAGAAGCGGGGTCTTTTTATCGAGGGCTTCGCCTCTGTAGGAGCAGAACGCGGTCGGGATACAGAGTGTTACACCAGTTGCGTCTTTCTTTAAGAACGCCGGGGAAGTGCAGTCCCAGGCAGTATATCCGCGGGCCTCGAAGGTCGCGCGCAGGCCGCCGGACGGGAAAGAAGAACCGTCGGTCTCACCCTTGATCAGCTCTTTTCCGGAGAGATCCATTAAGACTTTTCCCTGGGAATCAAAGTTTCCAATAAAGGAATCGTGTTTCTCAGCGGTCACGCCGGTAAGGGGCTGGAACCAGTGGGTATAGTGGGTCGCGCCGTTGTCGACTGCCCAGTCTTTCATCGCGTGGGCAACCACGTCCGCGATCGTCGGGTCCAGTTCGCTGCCATCCTCGATGGTCTGCTTTAATTTCTTGTAGACGCTTTTCGGAAGGCGTTCCTTCATCACGGAGTCGTTAAAGACATTCTCTCCGAAGATTGCCTCCACATTGATAGTTTCGCTCATAGTTTTCCTCCTCAATTCTGTATAATCTGCCCGTTATGGCATGGGGTGAAATCGTACTTAAAAAAAATATGAGAATTACCTGTAAATATTCAGCCTGTTCCAATCATGGTCTGCCAGGGTATTTCGGCTGAATTCCAATTTTAGCTTGAAAAAATGTTCTCCCTGATACGAGGGAGAACATTTTTAACTGCATGATAATGCAAGCTAAACGGCTTAGTCAGCTTTGCCGACAGAACCGAATAACTCCATTTTTGTCTTTACGGTCGCTTTGATCGCTTCTGCACCCGGTGCAAGAAGTTTTCTCGGGTCGAATCCCTTTCCTTCGAGATCCTTGCCTGCTTCGATGTACTTTCTTGTAGCGTCTGCGA
>OHRO01000470.1_pt1 | contig 11625 bp, 6 predicted proteins | sample 1578461 | NCBI WGS metagenome assembly OHRO01 (sample SAMEA3879545, study PRJEB24766) | human gut metagenome | biome: human-associated habitat; feature: feces | place: USA | collected 1985/1987
GCGAAGCATTTCATATTATATCAGACGGTTCCTGTGATCTTCCCATGGAGCTGACCAAAGAAAAAGACATTACGGTAGTTCCCTTTTATGTATCTTTTGAAGAGGGGAAATACCAGAAGGAAATGATAGAGATCGGTGTCCGTGAGTTCTATCAGGAAATGGTGGATCACCCGGATGTATATCCGAAGTCTTCCATGCCTTCCGTGCAGGATTATGTAGATGCATTTCTTCCTTTTGTCAAGGCGGGAACTCCCATTATCTGCATCTGTATCACCACCAAGTTCAGCGGCTCCATGCAGTCTGCTCTGAATGCAAAAGCGATCCTGGAAGAGGAATATCCCAATGCACAGATTTATGTCTGCGACTCTACTGTGAATACCGTATTGCAGGGCATCTATGTATTGGAAGCGGTACGCCTTAGAGATGCGGGGAAGAGTTACCAGGAGAGTATCGATCGCCTGAATGAGATCAAGAACTCCGGCAGAATCTTTTTCACCGTAGGAAATATGGAATATTTAAAGCACGGCGGACGTATCGGCAAAGTAGCCAGCGTGGCCGGCAGCCTGCTTGGCATCAAGCCCATCATTACCTTAAAAGAGGGAGAAATCTTCCCCTCCGGTATCGGCAGAAGCCGTCGCAAGACGGTAGATAAAAATATCGATCTGCTGTTAGCATATTTTGCAGAGGAAAAGGCAGATATTGCCAATTACAGCGTCTGCGTGGGATATGGCTACGATTATGAAGAAGCCGTAGAGTTCCGCGACAGACTGGCAGGCAGACTGAAAGAAAAGGGATACGACATCGACACCATTCCCATCATCCAGATCGGTGCCACCATTGGCGTACACACCGGACCTTATCCGTTGGGAATCGGTGTCGTGAAGAGAGCTATTTAAAATTTATTTCACCCTGGCAGGCATTTAATAATTCCTGCACATTTTCAAAAGCATAGTCCGGCAGATATTGGGTATTCGGCTCCCCCTCGGGAGTCAGAATATCCTTTTTTTGTGCCTCGCCGGTGAAGAGAACACAGGTGTCCACACCACCGTTGATGCCGCAGGCAATATCGGTGTACAGACGATCGCCAACCACCAGAGTCTCCTCGGGAGTGAAGCCGGAGACTTCAAGGCAAAGCTTTACGACCTCTTTGCTGGGCTTGCCCAGATAGATGGGCTGTTTGTCTGTGGTGGCGGTGATCATGTCGCAGATGGCACCGCAATCGGGGATAAAGCCGAAGTCGATGGGGCAGCGCAGATCCGGGTTGGTGCCGTAGAAAGGAACATCCTGGGTGAATAAAATCTTGCAGACTTCGGTAAGCTTTGCATAATTTAATTCACTGTCATAGGCAACGACCACGCAGTCAATGCTGTCCTCGCAGACCTCGGTTACCCAGAGGCCATTCTTTCGCAGTTCCGCCACAAAGGAAGCGGTTCCCAGAACGAAGATTTTCTTGTCTGCATAATTCTCCTTCAAAAAACGCAGCGTCATATAGCCGGAGGTGATGAACTGATCCTCCGTGCTGTCCAGGTGAAATGCATCGTGGAATTTTTTCACATAGTCCAGTCCGCTTTTTGTGGAATTGTTGGTAATGTAATAAGCCCTGCCGCCGATGGCCTGAATGTAGCGGAAAAGATCCGCACTTCCCTCATACAAGGTATCGCCTACGGCAATGGTGCCGTCGATATCGAACAGGAAAAGCTTTTTATCTTTCAGACGAGCCAGCTTTGCGGCATCGCTGTAAATGTGCTTCGGGTCAAAAGTATCCATAATTATCCTCATTTCTAAGCATCAAACGCTCAGGTTCATGTTAGCAACGAATATCCCCACTGTCAAGGAAAAGACAGCTTCTGGAGGGAAACGTGAGTGGAATTGCGGAGGCATTTATGGTATGATAGGCATAGGCATGAGCTGTGTTGCCTGGGGCTCTTATGGAATTCGACAGATTGCATACAAGATTGCGCAAGGGACATGGGAAATAGGATGAAGTGATTTAACGACTACAATTAAAAAGGACAACATTACGGTTATGGACGAAAAGAAAGATAAAGGTTTACAGGGAAATGAGAAAATAGAGGAGGCAATTCTGGCATTACAGCAGGAGCCGACAGAAGAACTTCTGGCGCATGCTCTGACGGTGGTGCGCAGACGTATGCGGGAGCAGGGACAGCTTATCGTGGCGGTGGAACCGCCCTCAGCAGATGTGCAGGAAGCGGTGACACAGGCCGCCGGAACTGCCATGCGCCTGCAGGCGGTGCAGACCTCCGATGGGAAAAAATGGTGGTCGGCCTTCACCGGATTTGAGGAAGAATTAAAGGGAAGCGGCAGCGTAATGTCCACTTTTCTCACGGATATGGAGCAGCTGTTCCGCATGACGTTGACTGCCGATGGTATCGAGGGTGTGATCCTGAATCCCTGGAACCGGACGTTGATGCTGGACAAGCGGTTCCTGCATATTATTCTCGGAGAATAGCAAAAGAGGGAGAAGCGGAGCATGACAGAGAGCTATGAACTGCCCGTGCTTTTTACGGACGATGAATGCAAGGCTTATGCCGCATGGGGCATGAAAAAAGAAAAAGTACTGATGCCGTTTGCCCTGATCACTATACTGATCTATATGGTAGCAACCGTGCTAGTAGTGATGAAGGTCTGGGGTGTGCGGGAGAGTGACCATCTGCTGTTCCAGATGCTGTTGTGGGGTGACTGGATTCCGGAACTGACGGGAGCGCTGGCGGTTTTCATGACGATCCTGTTACTGGGACCGTTGAACTTTATACTGGATAAATTATGGAAAAAACCTGCAGAGCCCATGTGGCTGTGTGTAGTACCGGAGGGTGGAACTGTGAAGGTCACTGCCGTGAGAGGTCTGGAAGGTAATCCCCGGACACCGGCAGAGATCTATCCACTGACGGAACTGAAAACCTTTTTAAACCCGGCGGACAACACGATCTGCTATCAGAAGAAATGGTATCGGATCGGGGAAAATACCATAGAAAATATTTATCCGCCGGAAAAACAGCATCCATGGATGGATCACCCGGAAAATAAAGTCAGCGGCATCATCGATGTACAGAGACTTATGGAGATCCTGAAAGGGTACGAAGCGTCTCTGAAGGCTGCCCGGAAGGAATGTGAATGGATGGAAAAGCACGGCGGATAGAACGAATAGATGACAGAAAAGCGGATAAAAATTATGACCGGGATAAGATGGCATAAGACAAATCAGGAAAGAGGTAGGGAAAATATGAAACTGATCTCATGGAATGTGAACGGGCTGAGAGCCTGCATGCAGAAGGGATTTCTGGATTTCTTTCAGGAAACGGATGCAGATATTTTCTGCTTACAGGAGACAAAATTGCAGGAGGGACAGATCGCACTGGATCTGCCCGGATATCATCAGTATTGGAATTACGCAGAGAAAAAGGGCTATTCCGGCACTGCAATTTTTACAAAGGAAGAGCCCATACAGGTGACTTACGGCATCGGCGTGGAGGAACACGACCATGAGGGCCGGGTGATCACTGCAGAGTATTCGGAGTTCTATTTTGTGACAGTCTATGTACCGAACGCCCAGAGAGAACTGACGAGACTGGAATACCGCATGCAGTGGGAAGCGGATTTCCTGGCGTATCTTAAGAAGCTGGAAGAGAAAAAACCGGTGATCTATGCGGGAGACCTGAACGTGGCGCATCAGGAAATCGACCTGAAAAATGCGAAGACCAACCGTGGCAATGCGGGCTTCACTGATGAAGAGAGAGCCTGCTTTTCGAAGGTACTGGAGAACGGATTTATCGATACGTTCCGCTATTTTTATCCGGACCTGACCGGGGTGTATTCCTGGTGGTCTTATATGTTCCAGGCGAGAGCAAAAAATGCCGGATGGAGAATTGATTATTTCGTAGTATCGGAGTGTCTGAAAGACCGTCTGGCGGATGCGAAGATCCACACGGAAATTTTGGGATCGGATCATTGTCCCATTGAACTGGATCTGAAATAAACGGACAGCATAACGGAGGAGACTTATGAGCTTACGTTTCTGTTTTGGCCCTTCCGGGTCGGGCAAAAGCCACAGAATCTATGAAGAGATCATGCAGCGGGCGGCAGAGGAACCGGGCAGGAATTTCCTGATCATTGTGCCGGATCAATTCACCATGCAGACCCAGAAGGATCTGGTCATGCGCAGTGACCGGGATGGCATCCTGAATATCGATGTCCTGAGCTTCGGTCGACTCAGCCACCGCATTCTGGAGGAAGTGGGGACCAAAGAGATGCCGGTACTGGATGACACCGGCAAAAGCCTGGTGCTGCAAAAAGTGGCGGCGGATCTGAAGGAACAGCTTCCGGCCATGGGAAGTCTCCTGCACAAGCAGGGCTATATCCATGAGGTGAAAAGTGCGATCTCCGAGTTCATGCAATACGGTATCAGCACACAGGATATGGACAAGCTGATCACCAATGCACAGAAGCGTGGCGCGCTGGCCATGAAACTGAAAGACTTAAAGACTCTGTACCGGGGCTTTCAGGATTATATCAGGGATCATTTTATCACCACCGAGGAGACACTGGATGTACTGCGCAGATCCCTGTCCAAATCAAAGATCTTAAAGGGCAGTGTAGTGGTGTTTGACGGCTTTACGGGATTTACTCCCATACAGAACCGGCTGATCCAGGAACTGATGCGCGTGTGCGCAGAGACCATCGTTACCGTGACCATTGGAGTGGGAGAGGATCCGTATAAAATGGATGGTGAACAGAAGCTGTTCCATCTGAGCAAGAAGACGGTGGCGGATCTGGAAAAGCTGGCAGCGGAGGCAGAGGTAGAGCGGGGAGAGGATCTCTTTGTCAAGGGGGGGCCCAATCGCTTCGCCAAGGCACCGGCATTACACTATCTGGAACAGAATCTGTTCCGGTATCAGTATGAACCGTATGCGGGAGAACAGCAAGAGATCCATATGTTTGAAGCCCTTTCCCCCAGAGAGGAAGTCCACCAGACAGCGCTGTACATCCGGCACCTGATCAGAGAGCAGGGGATGACCTACCGGGACATTGCCGTGGTCATCGGAGATCTGGAAGGATACGCTTCCTATGTGGAAACAGAATTCGGACAGCTGGAGATCCCATGTTTCCTGGACCGTACCAGAGGGATCGTGCTGAATCCCATGATCGAATATATCAAGAGCGCATTGCAGCTGTATATTAAGGATTTTTCCTATGATACGGTGTTTCATTTTCTGCGCAGCGGCATGGCGGATATTTCCAGAGAAGAGATTGATGAGCTGGAAAACTATGTGATCCGCACCGGGGCGAGAGGCTATCGGACCTATAGCCGTCTGTTTACCCGCAGAACGGAAGAACTGCAGGGAAATGCGGAGGGGAGCGAACAGGCGGAAGAGAAGACCATGGAGCGTCTGAACCGTATCCGGCAACAGTTCATGGATGCGGTGGAGATTCTGCACATGGGAAGCCAGGAAAAGGCTGGAGACTATGTCAGCCATCTGTACGATTTCCTGGAACAGAATCAGGTGCAGCAAAAGCTTTTGAACTATCAGCAGCAGTTTGAAAAAGAGGGAGACTTATCCAGAGCCAGAGAGTATGCACAGATTTACCGGCTGGTCATGGATCTGCTGGATCAGGTCTATGAACTGTTGGGAGAGGAAGAAATCTCCAGACAGGAATTTGCGGATATTTTAGAGGCCGGTTTCGGCGAGATCACTGTCGGTACGATCCCTCAGAACGTGGATCGTATCGTGGTGGGCGATATGGAGCGAACCCGTCTGAAACAGGTGAAGGTATTGTTTTTCCTGGGAGTCAATGACGGAAGTATTCCGAAAAATGCTTCCAAGGGCGGGATCATTTCGGATATGGATCGGGAATTCCTGATTGAATCCGGGACGGAGATGGCACCCAGCCCTAGACAGCAGATGTATATCCAGAGATTATATCTGTATCTGAATATGACCAAGCCCTCAGAACAGCTGTATCTGTCCTATGCCAAGGTAAACAGTGAAGGAAAGGGCATAAGACCGTCCTACCTGATTGATACGGTGCGGAAGCTGTTCCCGGCAATGAGCGTGGAGTATCCCCAGAACCGCAGCCGCCTGGAACAGATCGAGGGCAGACAGGAAGGTGCCAGATATCTGGCGGAGGAACTGCGGGAATATGTGGAAGGAACCCTGCCGGAAGAAGAGAGGCAGGACTTCTATCTCATGTACCGTGCCTACGAGGCGGATGCGGCGGGCAGAGATCTGCTGACCCGGGCGGCATTTCGCAGATACAGGGAGAGCGGTCTGTCCCGGATCGTGGCCAGAGCATTGTACGGACAGCAGCTGGAAAACAGTGTCAGCCGTCTGGAAACTTATGCTGCCTGTGCCTGCAGACACTTTTTGCAATATGGTCTTTCCCTGCAGGAACGGGAAGAATTCGGCTTCGAGGCTTCGGATATGGGTACGGTATATCATGCAGTACTGGAAAACTTTGCAGGAAAACTTGCAGAATCCAACCTGACATGGTGGGATTTTACGGAGGATTTTGCAGCCAAAGCCGTCAAAGAATCCGTGGAAGCCTATGCGGCAACCTACGGGGAGACGGTATTATACAGCTCTGCGCGGAATGAATATGCCATTACCCGCATGAGCAGGATCCTGACCCGCACAGTGCTGACCTTGCAGAAACATTTGAAACAGGGCAGTTTCCAGCCAGATGATTATGAACTTTCTTTCCGGTTTGCGGAGGATCTGGACAGCATTCATGTGGATCTGTCTGAGGACGAGAAGATGCATTTGCAGGGACGGATCGATCGTATCGATGTGTCGGAAGATGCAGAGCATGTCTACGTCAAGGTCATTGATTATAAGTCCGGCAACCGGAAATTTGATCTGGCGGCATTGTATTACGGTCTGCAGTTGCAGCTGGTGGTATATATGAATGCAGCCATGGAGATGGAGAGCCGAAAGCATCCGGACAAGGAGATCGTTCCGGCGGCACTTCTGTATTATCACATCGATGATCCCACCATAGAGACACCGGTGGAGCTCACGGATGAGCAGATCAATGAACAGATCCTTGCAAAGCTTCGTATGAACGGTGTAGTAAACAGTGATCCTGGGGTCGTGGAGCGGCTGGACCGCTATATGCAGGATAAGTCTGTGGTCATTCCGGTGGAGAAGAAAAAGGATGGAAGCTTCAGTGCCAGATCCGGTGTCTTAAGCCGGGAGGAGATGCAGCTGATATCTTCTTATGTAGATGCCAAGATCCGCAGCATCGGGCGGGAGATCCTGGACGGAAAAATAGCAGCCAATCCCTATGAGAAAGGCAATGAAGAGGCTTGTACTTATTGCGCCTATAAAAAGGTCTGCGGTTTCGATGGCAGTATTCCGGGCTATGAGAAGAGACAGCTGGAAGATCTGGATAAGCAGGCGCTGATGCAGCGGATGCAGAAGACCGTGGAAGCTTAGGGCAAAGGGTGCCCGGCGGGAGTGTGTGCCTGACAGGAAGCTCGAAGAGAAAGCACCCGCTGCCCGGAGGAACAGGACGGCAACAGGAGAAAAGAAACAGGAACAGAGGTAGCGTATGGGAATGAATTTTACCCCGGAACAGCAAAAGGTAATCGAACTGCATAACAGCAACATTCTGGTATCGGCGGCCGCGGGAAGCGGTAAGACGGCGGTACTGGTAGAGCGTATCATCCGTATGATCTGTGAGGGGGAGCATCCGGCGGACATTGACCGCCTGTTGATCGTGACTTTCACCAATGCGGCGGCTGCGGAGATGCGGGAGCGTATCGCAGCCGGGATCGCCGCCAGACTGGAAGCGGATCCGGGGAATGACCATATCCAGAAGCAGTCCGCCCTGTTACACAATGCCCAGATCACCACGATCGACAGCTTCAGCCTGTTCCTGATCAGGAATCATTTTAATGAGATCGGTCTGGATCCGGATTTCCGTGTGGCAGACGAGGGTGAGATCAAGCTGTTGCAGCAGGAGGTGCTGGGACAGCTGCTGGAGGATGCCTATGCGGGGAAATTTGTTCCGGATGATGTTCCGACGTCCCGGGAAAACCGTGACAGCGGAGCGATGATACCGAAGGAAGCGTCAGGGAATGATTTTGCGGAAGAGGTTCCGGGAAAACGTGACAGCGGGGACCCATCCCGGGAGGCACGGGAACGTTTCCACGCCTGTGTGGAATATTTCTGCCCCGGCGGCAGAGAGAGCGTGCTGGAACAGCATATCCTGAACCTGTCCCGCTATGCCGGAAGTTTTCCCTGGCCCGCAGAATGGCTGGAAGAGCGTAAAAACGATTATGCGGCGGGAGATCTGGATGCCCTGCTGCACAGTGATTACGGACAATATCTGGCAGAGCGTGTGAGCCGTGTCCTGCAAGGGTGTCTGGAAAAACTGGAGGAAGTGAAAAAGCTGTGTGAGCTGCCGGACGGTCCGTATATGTATGGCGAACTGACCGAGACGGAGATCGAACAACTGGAGCGACTGGCAGACTGTAAGGATCTGGAAGAACAGGCTGCGAAAGTACCGGCAGTGACGTTTGGCCGCCTGCCATCCAAAAAGGATGACAGTGTGGATCCTGCAAAACGGGAACTGGCGAAATCTATTCGGAACAGTGTAAAAGATACGCTGGGCGGTCTGGAAGAGAGTTATTTTAAGACACCGCTGGAACTGGTGGTGGAACAGGGAAAAGCCTGCAGGGAGCCGCTCCGGATGCTGCTTAACCTGGTGCTGGAATTCGATAGAAGGCTTCTTGCGGCCAAACAGGAGCGACATCTGATCGACTTTTCCGACATGGAGCACTATGCGTTACAGATCCTGCTAAAACGGGAAAAATTGGAAGAGACCGGTGATACAGGAATGGATAGCACCGGTGTGAAATATGACATTGTGCCAAGTGACGTGGCATTGGAGTATCGCCAGTATTTTCAGGAGATCCTCATTGACGAATACCAGGACAGTAATCTGGTACAGGAATATCTGTTAAGTGCCATCTCCGGGGAAGCGGAGGGACATTATAACCGCTTCATGGTAGGTGATGTGAAGCAGAGTATTTATAAATTCCGTCTGGCCAGACCGGAACTTTTCCTGGAAAAATACGACACCTATCAGGAGAGTGGGGATCTGTGCCGGATCGACCTGGCGAAGAACTTCCGAAGCCGTGTGCAGGTGGTGGATGCGGTAAACGATGTGTTTTCCCGCATCATGAGCCGGGAGATCGGCGGCATTGCCTATGATGATAAGGCAGCATTGTATCCCGGGGCCACATATCCCGCCACAGAGGATCCTGCATACGGCAGTGAACTATTACTGATCCGTAAGCCGGAGAAGGGGGATGGTGCGGAAGGCGGCAGCGGAGAACAGCGTCCCGACGGGGCAAGAGGTCCCGTGCACTATGACAACGTAAGACAGCTGGAAGCACTGGCTATTGCGGCACGTATCAAGCAGCTGAAGGGCAGTCTGAAAGTCATGGAGAAGGCTACGGGAGAATTGCGCCCGGTGCGGTACTCGGATATGGTGATTTTGCTTCGTACCACCAGTGGCTGGGATGAGGAATTCAAGAAAGTACTGGAACAGCAGGGAATCCCTGTCTACATTACATCCAAGACCGGATATTTCGGGGCCCTGGAAGTACAGGAACTGCTGCAGTTTTTACGAGTGCTGGACAACCCGAGACAGGATATTCCGCTGTTCGGCGTGATGCAGTCGATCTTCGGAGGCTTTACCCAGGAAGAAATCGCCCGGATCCGCAGCGGAAGCAAAGGGCATTCCCGGAAGAGAATGACACTGTATGAGGCATTGAAAGAAGTGGCGCAGAGTGGACGGATGGCGGAAGCGGGAGAAGAGGCATCAGCGGGCGAAAGCGCCGGGGAAGAAACCGCCGGGGCTGGACAGTACTGGCAGCGCGCATTGGAAGCTGCAACAGTACCGGAGGACATGGAACCGGAGACAGAACTTTCCCAAAAGGCAGATACTTTCTTACAACGTATTGATCATTACCGTGATCTGACTCCCTTCACCTCCATCCGCAACCTGCTGCAGCGGATCCTGGACGATTACGATTATCTGAACTATGTGACGGCACTTCCTGCTGGCAGCAAGCGCCGGGCCAACGTGGAGATGCTGCTGACGAAGGCTTCTGCTTTTGAGAAGACCAGTTATTTTGGACTGTTCCATTTCATCCGTTATATGGAACAGTTGGAAAAATACGATGTGGATTACGGTGAGGCGGATACCCTGGACGAAAATGCCGATGTGGTGCGGATCATGAGCATCCACAAGAGTAAAGGTCTGGAATTCCCCGTGGTATTTGTCTCCGGGCTGTCGAAGCGTTTCAACATGCAGGATGCGAACCAGTCCCTGATCGTGGATATGGATCTGGGGGTAGCGGTGGACTATGTGGATTCCGGCCGCCGCATTAAAAATAAGACCCTCCGCCGGGCCGTTCTGTCAGCGAAAATGAAGGAGGACAATCTGGCGGAGGAACTGCGTGTGCTTTACGTGGCACTGACCCGTGCCAGAGAAAAACTGATCCTGACAGCGGTGTTGGATAAGGCGGAGGAAAAATGGGAGCTGTCCCGGATGACAGGACAGGAGAAGCTGACCTATCTGGATTTCTGTGAGGCGGGGAGCTATATGGATTTTCTGCTGCCGATCCTGCCTAAGACAGGAATTGCAGTAACAACGCTGGGAACAGAAGACCTGGTGGCAGAGGAGATCAGGGAACAACTGCGCATGGGAGACCGCAGGGAACTGTTGCAGCGTGTGACGGACGGCGAGACTCCTTTGCCTGGGGACCCGGAGGAGAACGAACGAAAGCTTGCGAAACTGCGGGAGCGATTTGCCTATGCCTATCCGTATCCCGGCCTGCAGAAGCTCTATACCAAGACCACGGTATCGGAACTGAAGATTGCGGCCATGGCGGAGAAGGATGAAGCGGCATTTCATACCTTCGAAGAAAAAGAAGTGGTGCCTTATATCCCGGCTTTCCGCAGAGAACAGGAAAAGGTCAGCGGAGCCGTCCGCGGTAACGCGTTCCACCGGACCATGGAACTGTTGGACTTTTCTTATCTGTTTATGGAATCCGGACTATTTGCCGGATGCCCTGGGACTTATGAGGAATACCGTCAGGGCCTGGATACGGACCGGTTACAGGTACGTCTGAAGGAATTCCTGCAGCGGGAGACAGCTTCCCTACGACTGACAGAAGAGTATGCGCAGGCCGTAAGCCTTCCCAAAATCCGGCATTTTCTGGAACAGGAGCTGGCCTACCGCATGTGGAGAGCTTTCGAACAGGGCCTTTTGTACAGAGAGCAGCCCTTCGTGCTGGGCATTGATGCGAAGCGCCTGGATCAGGACCTTCCTGAAGGGGAAAAGGTTCTCATTCAGGGTATCATCGATGTCTTCTTTATAGAAAACGGAGAGATCGTCCTGTTGGACTACAAGACCGATGTGATCGATTCCCTGCAAGCCCTCTGGAACCGCTACAGCGTCCAGATCCAATATTATGAGGAGGCACTGACGAAGCTGATGCAGCTGCCCGTGAAGGAGAGGATCCTGTATTCCTTCTATCTGGAAAAATACGAGTAAAAAAGCCGGAGTAAATGGAGGTTTCATATGAGTCAATAT